>Ga0209156_10000397_pt1 | contig 36261 bp, 39 predicted proteins | sample GraSoiAngelo_124_FD_185881 | JGI IMG/M metagenome (GOLD analysis project Ga0209156, IMG submission 185881) | Grasslands soil microbial communities from the Angelo Coastal Reserve, California, USA - 14_0927_05_20cm (SPAdes) (version 2) | ecosystem: Environmental > Terrestrial > Soil > Grasslands... | reverse complement strand
TGCTCCTTTCGATTGATAGGAAAAAACCCATGAACTCAAGAGTCCTGGAGGTGCCGTCCATGGACGGTCCGTTTCAAGCCCCCTTGTCCAAGATGCAAATTACGTAGATTTTGTTGCGCGTAATGAATCGTGCGGGGAGCCCGCCCCATGCTTTTCGGATCATGAACGTCGAGATTTGCCTACACGCTGTAGGGCGTAGGATTAGATCGAAGCGGCGTTCGCGCCGTTACTTCAGGAGCTGACCGGAGAGGAGTTCCGTAAAAACTATCTGGAAACCTGCTTCCTCTCGTAGTCGGCAATCGCCTTTTTCAGGTCGCTGTACTCGTCGCAGGGGAAAAAGCACAGCTTGTCGAGTACCGAGAGGTGCTCCTTGGCCTTCGCAACGTTGCCGACCATCAGGTAGGCCTCGCCGAGATATTCGTGCGCGCCGCGGTGATCGGGATCGATGCGCAGCGCCTCGTTGTAATGCTTGAAGACGAGGCTCATGTCGGGGTTCGGACCCTTGCGGATCGAGTAGGCGTACAGGTTGTGGTAGTCGGCGTTGTCGGGATTTCTTGCAAGCGCCTGACGCAGGGTCGCCTGCGCCTCGCCCCACTCGTTCTTCGCCTTAGCGGCCGCGAACTGCTCGAGGACCGGGTCGCGCGGTGCGCTCGACATGGAGGGCGTTTCGGCGGCGAGCCCTATTCCTGGCAGCGCAATCAACGCTATGATCAGGGAACGATGCAGCGGTTTCATCTCTGCTCCTTGCTCGTTGCGGTCGTAATGCTAACAGCCGCTGCCACGCCTGCATTCCCCGCACCGCCGAAGTCGCGCAGCGAGGCGCTCGCCGGGCTGCGCAGCCCGAGCGAGGCGACGCGCGCCGAAGCCGTCAACTGGATCGCCAGCCGCGGCGCGATGGCCGACGCGCCGCTGCTGCACGAGCGGCTGCGCGACGACAGCGAGACCGTGCGAGAATTCGCCGAGCAGGGCCTGTGGCTGCTGTGGGGCCGCTCCGGCGACGACGAGATCGACCGCCGGATGGCGCGCGGCACTGGCGAGATGCAGGCAGGACGGCTTGCCGACTCGGTGGCGACGTTCTCGGAGATCATCAGGAGGAAGCCCGATTTCGCCGAAGGCTGGAACCGGCGCGCCACGGCGTACTATCTCGCCGGCGAGTACGAGAAGTCGATCGCGGACTGCGCCGAGGTGCTGAAGCGCAACCCGCAGCACTTCGGCGCGCTGTCCGGCCTCGGGCAGATCTACTTCAAGCTCGAGGATTACGAGCGCTCGCTCGCCTGGTTCCGCCGCGCGCTCGAGGTCAATCCGAACATGCTCGGCGTCGAGATCAACATCGAGGGCATCGAAGAGCTTCTAGAGCAAAAGCGCCGCCGCTCAATTTAGGAGCCAGTAGAGCGCAACGCCCGCGATCACGCTGCCCAGGAGGCTGCGCGTCGCGGCCGCAAGCGCGAACGCCGCCGTGATCGCCGGCAGGCCGGCGGCGCCCGCCGAAAGGAGCTCGATCGCGAGCAGCGCGGCGAGCACCGCGATCGGCACGTAACGCAGCCAGTCGGCGAGCCAGGGCGGCAGCTCGAGCCGCGACAGCGCGACGAGCGGCAGCACGCGCGGCACCGCGGTGACCAGCGCGCAGCCGAGCACTAGCGCGAGGATTTCGGGCCGGACTTCCATCGTTCGAGCGAGAGTCCCAGCGTCGCCCCCAGCACGGTCGCGCCGATGACCGCCCCGGGGCCCGGCGCGGCGAGCTGGATGCCAGGGGCGATGCCGATGCCCAGGTAGCCGAGCACGACCGGCACTGCCGCGCGCATGCCGGCCGCGAACGATTCGCGTTTCACGGCCCTACTGCTTCAACTCGAAGAGGTAGGTACTGACGACAAGCCGCTTCGGGCGCGCCAGGTCCTTTTCGCCCGGGAGGATGCAGAAAAACATCCTCGCAGCCGGCCCGCCGGCATAGCTCAGGGTGAGCGTGTACTCGTCGAGGCTGTAGGTTCCTCCGCCGCCTTGCGGCGCAGGCACTCCTCTTTCCAGGACCTCGAGATTCGCGGCGTGCCGAATCACGCCCTGGTCCCAGAACGTAGTGTCGCTTCCGAACTCGATCCAGACCGGTTCCGCAGTGCGGGCGGCGATGGCATAAGTGCCTTGCAGCCGCAGCCCGCTGACCTTGGGCAGGCGCTGCCAGCGCGTTCCGGCCGCGCCGCTCAGCCGCTCGCCGCGGCGGCGCATCACCTCGGTCTTGCCGGCAGGCCAGCTTATGCGGATGTCGTCTCCGACAGCCTGGTAGGTGCCGAGGCGGTCCTTGCCCAGGCTCTCGTTGGCGAAGAAGCTCGCATCGCCGCGATAGGCGGCGCCGTCGGCATAGAAGACGAGGAAATCGAAACGCTGCCGCTTGCCTGCCGGAGGGGCTTTGGCGATGGATCGCACGTACATCTCCTGCACGCGCAGGCCCGGATCGCCCGCAGCGCCGGTCGACGCGACGGCGAGCATCAGGCCGGCAAGCGCGGCAACGCGCAAGCTAGAGATATTCCTTGGCCGCGCTGTCGGCATCCAGCGGCCGCCCGGTGAGATAGCCCTGCAGGAAGTCACAGCCGCAATTCGTCAGGAACTCGCGCTGCATCGCGGTTTCGACGCCTTCGGCGATGACCTTGATCTCGAGCGCGTGCGCGAGGGCCACGATCGCCGCGACGATGGCGCTCTGGTCCTCGTCCCCGGGCACGTCGGCGACGAAGGCGCGGTCGATCTTCACCTTGTCCACCGGGAAGCGCTTCAGGTAGGCGAGGCTCGAGTAGCCGGTGCCGAAATCGTCGATGGCGATCGACACGCCGAGCTCCTTCAGGCTGTTGAGCGTGCTCAACGCGACGTCGCTGTGCTGCATCGCGGTGGACTCGGTGATCTCGAGCTCGAGCAGCCGCGCCGGCAGGCCGCTGTCCCTGAGCACCCTGGCGACGAGCTGCACCAGCTTGGGGTCGTTGAACTGGCGGGGGGAGAGGTTTACCGAAACCTGCAGGCCGCGCTCCGCGCCGATGAACGTCGCCCAGCGGCAGGCTTCGCGCAGCACCCATTCGCCGATCTTCAGGATGAGGCCCGTCTCCTCCGCCGCCTGGATGAATTCCGCCGGGCCGACGAGACCGCGATGCGGGTTCTGCCAGCGCACCAGGGCCTCGTGCGCCACGACCTGCCCGCTCTCCACCGCGACGATCGGCTGGTAGTGCACGCGCAGCTGGTCGCGGCCGAGCGCGCGCCGCAGGTCGCTCTCCAGCGCCAGGCGGCGCGACGCCGCCAGGTTCATCTGCTCGGTGAAGAACTGGTAGTTGGCGCGGCCCATCTCCTTCGCGTGGTACATGGCCGCGTCGGCGTTGCGGATCAGCGTCTCGGCGTCGCGCCCGTCGTCGGGAAAGACGCTGATGCCGATCGAGGGCGTGACCACCAGCTCGCGCTCCTCGATGAGCGCGGGATTCGACAGCTGCTCGATCACCTTCTGCGCCACGCCGGCGACGTCCGAGGAGCGCTTGACCTCGGGCAGCACCACCACGAACTCGTCGCCGCCGATGCGGCAGATGCTGTCGCCGACGCGCAGCTGCTTCACCAGGCGCTGCGCCACTTCCTTGAGCAGCGCGTCGCCCACGCCGTGTCCGAGCGAGTCGTTGATGGTCTTGAAGCGGTCGAGGTCGATGAACATCACCGCGGTCTGCTGCCGGTTGCGGTAGCTCAGGGCGAGCGCCTGGCTGAGCCGGTCTTCCAGCACCCTGCGGTTGGGAAGCCCGGTCAGCGCATCATGGCCGGCCAGGTGCTGGGCGCGGGCTTTCGCGTCCTCCAGCTCCGCGGTGCGCTCGGCCACCTTGCGCTCGAGGGCGTCCAGGGCCTGCTGCACGCGCGCCTCGGCTTCGCGCTCGGCCGTGACATCCTCGAAGCTCCAGATCCATTCCTGCTCCTCGCCCCCCGCATCGATGCGCCGGCCGCGGGTGCGGCAATGGAACACGGAGCCGTCGCGGCGTTTGAATTTCCATTCGCTGTCGTGCGTTTCTCCGGGGGCGGTGGTGCTATAGGCAAGCAGCCCCGCCTCGCGCCATCCCTCCTCCGTGGCGAACAGCACCGCGGAGCTCGCGCCGACGAGCTCGCCGGGGCCTGCGCCGACCATGTCCTCCAGGAAACGGTTGCAGCGCCGGATCGCCCGGTTGCGCACGAACGCGATGCCGACCGAGGCATTGTCGAGGATCAGCTCCTGCTCGGCGGCCGCGCGCTGCGCGCGCTCGTCGGCGCGCCGCCGCTCGGTGACGTCCTCGACGATCCAGACCGTGCCGCGCTGCGTGTTCCCGGCGTCGAGCGCCTTGGCGATCATGCGGCACAGGAACGTCGAGCCGTCCTTGCGCCGCAGCTCCCATTCCAGGTCGAGCTGCCGGCCCGCGGAAAGGATCGGCACCGCGATCTGGCCGAGCGCCTCGTAGCTCTCGCGGCTGGGGTACATCACCTCGCCGGGCTGGCCGATCAGCTCGTCCGCGCTCCAGCCGAACATCTCGGCGAACCTCGGGTTGCAGAGAAACACGCGCCGCTCGCGGGTGAAGGCGATGCCGATCGAGGCGTTGGCGAGCAGCGCCTCGTATTCAAGCTGCGTATACCGGGTGCGCCCGGCATAGCTCTCCCCCGGCGACTCGAGCGCGGGCTTGATGCCGCGCAGGGCGGGGTCGTTCACCGCGGCGGCTGTTCCGGGGCTGCCTGGCCCGCGAGGAGCGTGAAGTCGTCGGCGTAGCGGCGGAAAGTGGCCACCGCCCTGACGCGTTGCTCGGCGCTCAGCGTGCGGTCGAGATCGAGCAGCAGGGCGAAGTACTCCTGCCGCGCCGCCTCGCTCGCGGCGGCGTAGGCGGGGTCGCGCCCGCGGTCGAAGTTCGCGGCGCGCTCGGGCAGCCGCTTTTGCGCCTCCCGGGCGCGGACCATGGCGAGCAGCTCGCCCTGCAGCCGCTTGCGGTCGCGGTCGCGCATCTCGTAGTAGAGCGGCGCGCGCTCCGAGAATTGCCTGACCCGCTCGATTTGGGCCTTGGACAGCCTTCCCACCCAGTCCTCCAGTCGCTCCACCGTGCGCGTCGCGCGTCGCTTCCTTCTCTCGGCCTCGCTGCCACGCAGGTTCTCGCGCGCGAACTTGCGGTTGTCCTCGGCGAACCGCTTCTCCATGTGCCTGACCTGCTCCGGGCTGAGACGATCGAGCAACGGGGCGATCCGTTCGGCAGCCGCACGCAGGCCTTCGCGCGCCTGCGCCATCAGGGAATCGTACCCCCAAACGATGTCCTCGCGCGAGAGACCGCCGCCGAGGCGGCGCGCCGCTTCTTCGCAGAGGCGTGCGTACTTCGGCAGCGCCGTGGCGCGGTGCCAGTCGTGGAATGCATCGATGCGCTCGTCGAGCTCCCCGGCCTGCTCGCCATGGACATCGAGATAATTCCCCGCGTGCCAGCGCAGCCAGGTATCGGCGTGGTCGTAAGCCACCCGGACCGCGCTGCAGCCGGCGAGCAGCGACAGCGTGACGAGAATCATGCTCAGCCTCGAGGGGGCGCTCACCAGAAGCTCTCCACGCTGATCTGGCCGGGGTTGCGGCGCCGGTGCTTGCGCAGGCCGCGCTCCACGAGCGCGGCGGTGGCGTCCTTCAGCATGTCAGGATTTCCGCACAGCAACACCTGGGACGATTCAGGAGCAATCTTGAGGCCCGCCGCCTGCTCCAGCCGGCCGTCGCGCACCGCGGCCGGGATGCGTCCGGACAATGATCCCGGATGCGGTTCCCTGCTCACGAAGGTCACGTAACGAAGCTTCTGTTTTCTTGAAATTTCAAGAATTAAGTCCCGGTACACGAGTTCCTTCGCGTAACGCACCGCGTGAACCAGGACGACGTTCCCGAATCTGAGCCACGGCGCCTCGGTGCGCAGGATCGACAGAAACGGCGCGATCCCGGTGCCGGTGGAGATGAGCCACAGCGTCTCGGCGTCCGGCACTTCGGACAGCACGAGAAAGCCGGCCGGGTTGGGCGCCAGGTAGAGCGTATCGCCCGGCTGCAGGCGCGCGAGTGTCGGGGAGAGCGGCCCCCCAGGCACCACGATCCCGTAGAACTCGTGGACCGGGTCCGCCGGCGGATTGACGAACGAGAAGGGGCGCGCGATGCGCTCGCCGTCGATGTCCAGGGCGAGGCGCACGAACTGCCCGGCCTCGAATTGCAGCCCGGGCCCTTCGACGCGGAGCGAGAACAGCGTATCGGTCCAGTGCCGGTTGTCGAGCACCTTCGCCTCGAGCCATTGCGTGCTCATTGCAGTCTATAGGGCTCCAAACGGATGTCTTTCGGGTCCTGACCGAGCATCACGATCGCGCCGTTGCGCCGGTTGTTTCCCGTCTCGGAGAATTCGAAAGTGTAGGTGCGCACGATCCTGAGGCGGCCCTCTTCGTCGCGCGCAAGGCGCAGGCGCGCGAAAGACACCGTCTCGTCGAGGAACTGCAGATCATAGCGCTCGCACGCCGAGCGCCCGGCTTCCACGGCTCGCTCCCGAGCGCGAAGGCTGTCGATCCACAGCAATATCCCTACGACGATGAGAACAATCGCGGCGGCTTCCCACATCGTCTAGGCGTCCTCTTTGACCAGGTCGGCGCCTTTTTCCGCGATCGCGATCACCGCGGCGTTGATGTTGCCCGAGGGCACGGCGGGCATGACGGACGCATCGATGACGCGCAATCCTCTCAAGCCCTTTACTTTCAGTTTTTCATCCACGACCGCGCCGATGCGGCAGGTGGAAGTCGGATGGAACACCGTCTCTCCCATTCCGCGGCAGTACTCGAGCCACTCCGAGTCGCCCTGTACCCCCGGCCCGGGCAGGTATTCGGCGCGAACGTAATCGCGCAGCGGGGCCGTGTTGACGATGCGCCGCACGAGCTTCAGCCCCTCGATCATGACGCGGCGGTCGTTCTCGGTAGCGAGGTAGTTGTAGCGGATGGCGGGCGCCGCGGCCGGGTCCGCGGAGCGCAGGTGGACCGAGCCGCGCGACTCCACCTGGAGCTGCGAGACGGCGCAGGTGAAGCCGGAGTGCCGGTGCAGGACCCCGCCGCGCTTGGCGCTCGAGAAATTGATGAAGTAGAGCTGCGCGTCGGGCCGCTTCAGGTCCGGCCGGGTGCGGACGAACGCGGCGGCATGGCCGGCGCTTACTGTCAGGGGTCCTTGCCTGAACAGGAAGTACCTCAGACCCACGAGCGCCATGCGCCGCAGGCTCATCATGTCGTCGTTCAGCGTGATCGGCTTGCGACAGCGCCAGAACGTGCGCACGTAGAAATGGTCCTGCAGATCCGCGCCGACGCCGGGCGAGTCGTGCACGACCGGAATGCCGTGGCGCTCGAGCAGCGCCCGCGGACCCACGCCGGAGAGCTGCAGAAGCTGCGGCGAGTTGAACGCGCCGCCGCAAAGGATGATTTCTCCCGCGCGGACGGTGTGAACTTCGCCTTTTTTCCGAAACTCGATTCCGACCGCGCGCCGATCCCTGAAGTGGATCCTGGTCGCCAGAGCGTCGACTTCGATCCTCAGATTCGGTCGCTTCTCGGCCGGCCGCAGGTAGCCGACCGCGGTGCTGCAGCGGCGGCCGCGGGATGCCGTTGCCTGGTAGTAGCCGGTGCCTTCCTGCGTGGCGCCGTTGAAGTCGTCGTTCCGCGGAATTCCCAGCGCCATGGCCGACGCGATGAAGGCGTCGCACAGCTCGTGACGCGGCAGGTCCGATACCGCGAGCGGTCCGCCGACGCCGTGCCATGGGTCCGCGCCGCGGCTCTGGTCCTCCGACTTCCTGAAGTACGGCAGGAGATCGTCGAAACCCCAGCCCGGGACCGCCCAGCCGTCGAAGTCCTCGCGCTGGCCGCGGATATAGACCAGGCCGTTGATCGAGGAGGAGCCGCCGAGAACTTTACCGCGCGGCGTGAAGATGCGCCGGTCGTTCAGCGCCGGCTCGGGCTCCGACTCGTACGCCCAGTTGACGTCGGTGCGCGCGAACAGCTTGCCGTAGCCGAGCGGCACGTGGATCCAGAAGTCGGTGTCGCGCGGCCCGGCTTCGAGGAGAAGCAAGCTGCGGCGGCCGCTTTCGGTGAGCCGGCTGGCGAGGACACAACCCGCGGAGCCGGCCCCGACGACGATGTAATCGAACAAATTCAGACCGTCGCGATCGGCGTGGCGGGCGAGCCGACGGCCCCGGGCAGGCGCAGCGGCGGCGCGGTGAGCAGGAAGCGGTTGCGGCCATGCTCTCGCAGCCAGCGCGCCAGCCCGGTGAGGTACCACAGCTCGCCGAGATGGATGCCGTTCTTGAAGATGCAGTGCTCGTGCAGCGGCATCGAGGCGTGCGGCCTGGGGCTCGCCAGGCTCGTCGGAATGATCTCGACGGCGTAGTTGTCGGCGATCAGGCAGGCGAGCCGCGAATCCGAGATCCACTGCAGCAGCCGCGCGTCGCGTCCGTCGAGGCCGCTGCAGGTGCCGTGCAGCAGCTTCGGGTCCGGGTTCTTCTCGAGCTCGAGGATGACGTCGGCGAAGCCGGTGTAGAGGCACACCATGTCGCCCGCCTCGATTTCGACCTTGTCCTCCTCGAGGACCTTCATCAGCTCATCGTAGGTCACGGCGTGGCGCCGGCGCGCAAAATGATGGTGCAGATCGATCATCACCCCGCGGCCCTGCGCGCCGTGCTCGGCAAGGTTCTCGATACCGAGCGCGCGCGCCTGCGTTCCCTCGTACTTCGCCCAGGGCTCGCCCGCCCGGCTCTCCGGCGCCGGCCTGACGTCCGCGCCGGCGCGAAAGCCGTTGTAGAACACGATCTCGCGCTCGCCGTCGCCGTCGGCATCGAAACGGCTGCCGATATGCGCGAACGAGTCCCACTGCGTCGAGTATTGCAGCGTGAGGAGCACGAGGTCGTCGCTGACCACGTCGGTGAAGTCCGGGTTCTCTGCGGCGAGGGGAAAGCAGAAGTTTTGCTTGCCCCCGCGGAGCGTGGCGGCCAGTCTCGGCGGCGACCTGCGGGGATTGAGCACGCTGCCGCCGGGATAGTCGAGCGGCAGCGACAGGCAGAAAGTAATCCCTGCCTTCACCTCGGCGATGCCCTGCAGCACCTTCTCGCGCGTCACCAGGTTCATGCGGCCGCGCTGGTCATCGGGGCCGAACTCGCCCCAGTTGGAGCCAGGAGGTCGCTGCTTCCAACGCGGTTTCATAAAACGTGGTCTGTCCCTGATTAGTAGTAATGCCGGCCTATCCATTCGGCGACGAGCGCCGGCTTGGCCGAGCCCTCGCGCTCGATCACCGCGTTCCAGGTGACCTGCACGCCGTTGCCGTCGAGCTTCTCGTACTTCGAGAGCGTGAAGCGCGCGCGTACGCGCGAGCCGCTCGGCACCGGCGAGGTGAAGCGCACGCGGTTGAGCCCGTAGTTGACGCCCATGCGCCGGTCGCTGAAGGAAAAGGTCATCTCCGACAGGTGCGAGAGCAGCGACAGCGTGAGAAAGCCGTGCGCGATGGTGCCGCCGAAAGGCGAGGACTGCGCGCGGCTGCGATCGACATGGATCCACTGGAAGTCCTCGACCGCCCTGGCGAAAGTGTCGATGCGCTCCTGCGTGATCTCGACCCAGGGGGAAACCGCGATCTCCTCGCCGACGCGGTGCTCGAGCTCGCGCACGCTCGTCATCGCGCGCCGGCCTCCAGGCGCCTGCGGACCCTCTCCATGACCTCGTAGTCCTCGGCCTTGCGCGCCGCCGCGCCTTTGGGATCGAGCTGGTCGAGCTCGTAGGCGAGCTGCTGGTAAGCCTGCAGCTGGCGCTGGAGCTCGCCGGGGCCGCGGTCCTTGCGCTCGGGAAGCGCGAGGAGCTCCTGCAGCAGGCGCCTGCGACGCTCCTCGAGCGGCGCGATCGCCTTGTCTCCCTCCGGCGTCCTCGCCGTGCCCTGCGGCGTGTAGCGCAGCACTTCCACCGGCGGCAGGCGCCGCTCGCGTTCGGCATCGCCCACCCAGGGCGGGGGATAGCTCGAATACTTGATGGCGCCGGTTTCCGGGTCGATCCAGCGATAGAGATCGGCGCGCGCCGGGAGCGCCGTGAAGAGCAGGAAGAAGAAGACTATGGAAGGCAAGCCAGCACCCCGGAGGCGATCGCCCGCGCAATCCGCTCGCGCAGGCGCGGATCGCGCAGCCGGGCTTCCTCGGCGGGATTGACGATCACGCCGGCCTCGACGAGCACCGCAGGCATCGCCGCGCTGCGTGCGACCGTGAGGTTGTCGTAGTAATGCACGCCGTTGATCTCGTCCGCGAAGGGCCGGTTCTCGCCGAGCACCGGGTCGGCATGATAGCGCGACGGCGTGAAGCCGGCGGCACGCAGCTGCGCACCGATGGCCGAGGCGCAGGCGAGGCTCTTGTCGGCCTGGGGATTCCTCCGGGACACGAAAAGGGAGAAGCCGGAGAATCGGTGTGCGTGCGGCAGCTGGCTCAGGCGCACGGAGTCGTGGTGAATCGACACAAAGAGATCGGCGCCCGCCGCGTCGCGCGTGCGGTAGTGCAAGATCGCGTAGTCGCCGCGCTCGCCGATCATGCGCACTTTCAGTCCCGCCTCATTCAACAAACCTTTCAGTTGTGAAGCCAGCTCGAGGTTGTACTCGAATTCCGCGCGGCCGCTCGCGGAAATCACGCCGGGCTCGCCGTAGTAGTGGCCGACGTCGACGGCCACCAGAAAGGCAAGCAGGGTCCTAGAAGCGCGAGAAGTCAGGCTTGCGCTTCTCGAGGAACGCGGACATCGCCTCCCTCGCCTCGGGGGACGAGAGCCGCTCGCTGAAGATCTTCGTCTCCTCGGCGATGGCCTCCGCAATGGCCGCGCCATGCCGCTTCTTCAGCAGGCGCTTGGTGAGCCGCAAGGATTCGGGCGGCAACGCGGCAAGCGTGGAGGCCGCTTCCCTGGCCTTCGCAAAAAGCTGCTCTGCAGGAACGACCTCGCAGACCATGCCGATTTCCTGCGCTTTTTGCGCGCTGAACGGCTGCCCGAGAAGCAGCAGCTCGGCGGCGCGCTGGTAGCCTGCGAGGAGCGGCAGCAGGTAGGTCGAGGCGAATTCTGGAACGATGCCCAGCGGCACGAACGGCAGCTGGAAGCGGGCGTTGGTCGCTGCGTACACAAGGTCGCAGTGCAGGAGCATGGTGCTGCCGATTCCCACCGCCGGCCCGCCCACTGCGGCGACGATCGGCTTCGCGAGGCTGGGCAGCACCTTGAACAGCTCCACGACCGGCGGCTCCGCGCCGGCCGGGCGGCTGAGGAAATCGCCGACATCGTTGCCCGCGGTGAAGCACTCCTGCGAGCCGTGGAGCAGGATCGCGCGCACCTGCGGATCGGCGTCCGCCGCGGCGAGCGCTGCGGCAAGCATGACGTACATCTCCGCCGTGATCGCGTTCTTCTTCTCGGGGCGCGCGAGCTCGACGTGCGCGACGCTGTTGATCGTTTCAGCGCGGATCAAGCCGGTAGTCCTTGAACTGCTGCCGCAACGTGAGCTTGGAGAGCTTTCCGGTCGCGGTGTGCGGCAGCTCGGCGACGAACACCACGTCGTCCGGCATCCACCACTTCGCGATCTTGCCTTCGTAGAATCTAAGGACCTCTTCCTTCGACACTTCCTGGCCGGGCTTCTTCACCGCGACGACGATCGGCCGCTCATCCCACTTCGGATGCTTGATGCCGATCACCGCCGCCTCGGCGATGGCCGGGTGCGCCATCGCGATGCACTCGAGGTCGATCGAGCTGATCCACTCGCCGCCCGACTTGATCACGTCCTTCGAGCGGTCGGTGATCTGCATGATGCCGTCCGGGTCGATGGTCGCCACGTCGCCGGTCGGAAACCACTTCGTGCCGTGCTCGTCCGTCTTCAGCGGATTGCCGCCCTCGCCCTTGAAGTAGCTGTCGATGACCCAGGGCCCGCGCACCTGCAGGTCGCCGAACGCCTTGCCATCCCAGGGCAGCTCGGTCCCGTCCTCGCCGACGATGCGCATGTCCACGCCGTAGATGGCGCGCCCCTGCTTGTACTGGAGCGCGTCGCGCGCATCCTTCGACGCCTTCGCATGCTTCGCCTTGAAGCTGCCGACCGTGCCGAGCGGGCTCATCTCGGTCATGCCCCAGGCATGCAGCACCTGCACACCGTAGTCGTCCTGGAACGACTTGATCATGGCCGGCGGGCAGGCCGAGCCGCCGATCACGGTGCGCTTGAGGGTCGAGAAGCGCAGCCGGTTCTCCTTCATATGGTTGAGCAGCGCGAGCCAGACCGTCGGCACGCCGGCGCTCATGGTCACGCCCTCGGACTCGAACAGCTGGTACACGCTCCTGCCGTCGAGGTGCGGTCCCGGGAACACCATCTTCGCGCCCACCAGCGCGCAGGAATAGGGCAGCCCCCAGGCGTTGACATGGAACATCGGCACCACCGGCAGCACCACGTCGCGCGCCGATACGTTCAGGCCGTCGGGCAGCGCGGCGCCGAAGGCGTGCAGCATCGTCGAGCGGTGGCCGTAGAGGGCGCCCTTCGGGTTTCCGGTAGTGCCCGAGGTGTAGCACAGGCAGGCCGCAGTACGCTCGTCGAAAGTGGGCCACTGGAAATCGGCTTTCTCTTTCTCGAGCAGAGCCTCGTAGCAAAGAAGGCTCGGGATATTCGCCTTCGGCATCGCCTCGGGTGCGCACATCGCGACGTAACCCTTTACCGTCTTCAGCAGCGGCGCGAGCTTCTCCAGCAGCGGCGCGAAGCTGAGGTCGAAGAAGACGTACTGGTCCTCGGCGTGGTTCGCGATGTAGGTGATCTGGTCCGGGAACAGCCGCGGATTGATCGTGTGGATCACCGCCCCGGAGCCGGCGACCGCGTAGTAGATCTCAAAATGCCGGTAGCTGTTCCAGGCGAGGGTCGCGATCCGCTCCCCCGGCTGGACGCCGAGGCGCTGCAACGCGCCGGCGAGCTTGCGGGCGCGCGCATGTGCGTCGCGGTAGGTGTAGCGGTGCACGCTCCCGTCCACAGTCTTCGAGACGATCTCGGCGTCGGCGTGGTGCCGGTCGGCGTGCTGCAGCAGGCCGCTGATCAGGAGCGGCATGTCCATCATCAGGCCCCGCATGGCTGCTTCTCCTAAGTGTCCGCGCGGCTCAATTGCCGCTGATCACCTCGCCGAAGAGCTCCCACTGCTTGCCGTTGAAGCGCTGCAGCTGCACCGACTGGATCGGCGCGAAGTCGTCCTGACTGGTGGTGATGGTGATTCCCGGCAGCAGCGTATCGACGCGCCATCCCTTCATGCTCGCCGCCTGGCGCATCACGTTTTCGCGCGTCAGGTTGTCGCCGCACATCCTTAGTACTTCGTGCAGCGTCGCGGCCACCGTGTAGCCGTAGACGCTGAAGGCGTTGATCAGGCTGCCCTCCGGATAGTACTTTTTCATGAACGCCTGCCACTGCTTCATCGCCGGGTCGTTCGCCCAATGCGCGTCGGTCGGGTCCTTGTAATAGGCGGTCGAGATCACCCCGGCGGACTTGTCGAGGCCCGCCGGGGTCAGCACCGAGCCGACCGAGATGGAGACATTGTTCAGGTAGTGCACCGGCTTCCAGCCGATATCGTAGGCCTTGCGGATCGCCTGCGCCGCGAATTTTGGCGTCGTGATGTTGAAGAACACGTTGGCGCCCGAGGACTGCAGCTGCACGATCTGGGAGTCGACCGTCGGGTCGCTCACCTCGTAGGAAGCCTCGGCGACGATCATGCTGCGCGCCTTGTCGCCCAGCCCGTCCTTCAGGCCCTTGAGGTAATCCTTGCCGTAGTCGTCGTTCTGGTAGAGGACGGCGATCTTCGCGTCGGGCCGGGTCTTCAGGATATGTCGGGCGTAGATCTGCGCTTCGGTCTGGTAATTCGGCTGCCAGCCCATGGTCCACGGGAAGTTCTTCGGGTCGTTCCACTTGGTCGCGCCGGTTGCCACGTGCAGCTGCGGCACCTTGCGCAGGTTCATGTACTTGTGGATGGCGGTGTTCGAAGGCGTGCCGAGCGTCTGGAACAGGAACAGCACCTGGTCCTGCTCGACCAGCTTGCGCGCCATCTCGACCGTCCTGGGCGGGCTGTAGCCGTCGTCGTAGCTGATGAAGGTCAGCTTGCGGCCGTTGATGCCGCCCTGATCGTTCACCATCCTGAAATAGGCGTCGATTGTCTTGCCGATCGTGCCGTACGCCGACGCCGGGCCGCTGTAGGGGTTGGTGTTGCCGATCTTGATCTCGGTGTCGGATGCGCCCGGGTCGTACTTCTTTTGGGCGGCGGCCGGAAAGGCCAACGCTGCCAGCATCGCTGCGATGCAAACGAGCTTGGTTTTCATGGTGCTCTCCTCCTCGTCAAAAGCAGCCGGATGGCGCCTGCCACGCCGCTGGGCATCAGGTAGACGAAACCGATCATGAAAGCGCCGAAAATCGCCCACGGGGCGGCCTTGGAGATCTCGTCGGCGATGTTCGGGATGAACTGGATGAACAGCGCGCCGTAGAGAGCGCCGCTGATCGAGGCGAGGCCGCCCACCACGATGCCGACGAGAAACACGATCGAAAGGAACACGCCGAAGCTGTCGGGGGCGACGAACTGCACGGCGAGCGCTCCAAGGGCGCCCGCGACGCCGGTGAACATGGCCGATACTCCGAATGCAAGCGACTTGTAGAGCGCGTTGTGGATGCCCATCGCCTCGGACGCGGTGTGCTGGTCGCGGATCGCAACCAGGGCGCGCCCGATGCGGCCACGCAGCAGGTTCCAGCCGAGTACAAACATGATCAGGGTCACTGCCAGGGTGAAGAAGTACAGCCACCTGTCCGCCTCCAGCGGAATTCCGAACGGGGCTTCGGGTTTCGCGATGACGATGCCCTGCACGCCGCCGGTCCACTTCTCGAGGTGATGGTACTTCAGCAGCTGCGGCATCGCCACGCCGAGCGCGAAGGTGGCGAGCGCGAGATAAAGCCCCTCCAGGCGCAGCGCCGGCAGCCCGAACAGGAACCCGGCAACGAGGCAGACGCCGCCGGCGGCGGGCACTACCGCCCAGTACGGCGCGCCTGCCTTGTCGATGAGGATCGCGGCACAGTAGGCGCCGAGGGCGTAGAAGGCGCCGTGGCCGAGAGAGATCTGGCCGTTGTAGCCGGTGAGGATGTTGAGTCCGAGCAGCGCGATGGCGTACACCAGCACCAGCGTGAGCTGAAAGGTGCGATAGCTGCTGACCAGGAAAGGCAGCGCGCAGGCAACGACGATCAGGACGCCGAGGAAAAGGATCCTTCCCCTCATACGCGCGTGACGTACACCCTGCCGAAGAGACCTGAGGGCTTCACCAGCAGCACGCCGACGATGAGCACGAGCGCCACAGCGAGCTTCAGCTCGTTGCCGATGACGAACGCGCCGAGCAAGTTCTCCAGCACGCCGACGGCGAAGCCGCCGAGCACAGCGCCACCCGGGCTGTCGATGCCGCCGAGCAGCGCGGCGGCGAACGCGTAGAGCAGGATCCCGCTCATCATGTTCGGATCCAGGTAGACGACGGGCGCGACCATCATGCCCGCGACCGCGCCGACCGCGGCGGCGAGGCCCCAGCCAAGCGCGAGCATCCAGCCGACGCGGATGCCGACCAGGCGGCTCGACTCGGGATTCTGCGCCGCCGCGCGCATCGCCAGGCCGAGCGGCGTGAAGCGGAAAAAGGCGTACAGCAGCGCGAGCACGGCCAGCGTCACGCCGATGGCGCCGAGCTCGTGCGCCGAGATGTAGTGGATGCCGAGGATCGGCTGGCGCGGGAAGGGGCTCGGGAAACTCTTGATGGTGTAGGTGTAGATCCAGCCGGCGACGCTGTTCAGGATGACGAGCAGCCCGATGAACACCACCACCACGCCGAGCACCGGCGCGTTCTCGACCGGCCGAATTACGATTCTTTCAATGAACATTCCCAATATAAAAGCGATTCCAACCGTAAGGAGGAAAGCCGGCCAGTACGGCATGCCGGCGTTGATCAGGCTCCAGGCGATGTAGGTCGTGAACATCGCCATCTCGCCCTGGGCGAAGTTCACGAGGTGGGTGGCGTGGTAGATCATCACCAGCGCCAGCGCGAGGCTGGCGTAGATGCCGCCGGTGGCGAGGCCGGCGAGCACCTGCAAGATCACGGCGTCCAGCGTCATCCTAGTAGCCCAGGTAGGCTCGCCGCACGGCGTCGTCGCGCTTGATGTCGGCGGCCGTGCCCGAGAGCACCACGCGCCCGGTCTCGATGAGGTAGGCGCGGTCGGCGAGATCGAGCGCCATGGCGGCGTTCTGCTCGACGAGCAGCATGCCGACGCGCTCGCGCTCGTTGATGGCGCGCAGGATGGCGAACAGCTCGCGCACCAGCAGCGGCGCGAGCCCGAAGGACGGCTCGTCGAGCAGCATCAGCTTGGGGGCGAGCATCAACGCCCGCGATACGGCAAGCATCTGCTGCTCGCCCCCTGACAGCGTCCCTGCCTGCTGCGCGCGGCGCGCCCTCAGCTGCGGGAAGTAGCCGAAGACGCGCTCCAGGTCGGCTTCGACCGCGGCACGGTCCCTGCGCGTGTATGCGCCCAGGCGCAGGTTCTCCTCGGCGGTGAGGTTCAGGAAGGTGCCGCGACCGTCGGGAACGTGCGCGATGCCCAGGCGCGCGATGTCCTCGGTGCTGCGGCCGTCGATGCGCTCACCGCGAAAACGGATCTGGCCCTCGGTCTTCACCATGCCGCACAAGGCGCGCAAGGTCGTCGTCTTGCCTGCGCCGTTCGCCCCGAGCAAGGCCGTGATCGACTTTTCCTCCATTGCGAAGCCGATCCCGTGGATCACCCGCGTGGCGCCGTAGGCGGCGTGGAGCCCGGATACCTCGAGCAGCATCAACCCCCCAGGTAGGCCCGAACCAGCTCGGGATGCAGCCGCACCTCGTGCGGCGCGCCTTCGGCGATGCGGCGGCCGAAATTGAGCGCGACCACCCAGTCCGCGATCCCCATCACCAGGCTCATGTGGTGCTCGACCAGCAGGATGGTGAGCTGCAAGCGCTCGCGCAGCTCGCGGATCAGCGCCCCGAGCTCGCCGACCTCCTCGTGGTTCAGGCCGCTCGCCGGCTCGTCGAGCAGCAGGAGCTTGGGCTCCGAGGCGAGCGCGCGCGCGAGCTCCACGCGCTTCTGCGTGCCGAAGGGAAGCTCCGCGACTGGCTTCGCCGCGAGAGCCCCAAGGCCGAGCAGGGCAAGCACCTCGCGCGCCTTGGCCGCGGCGCGGCGCTCGGCGCGCACCGCGTGCGGCAGGCGCAGCGCGTTGGCGAGGAAGCCGCCGCGCGAGCGGCAGTGGTAGCCCACCATCACGTTGTCGAGCACGCTCATGCTGCGGAACAGTGCCAGGTTCTGGAAGGTGCGGCCGATGCCGAGCGCGGCAACGCGATGGCGCGGCACGGCAAGCAGCGACCCGCCGTCGAAGGCGATCTCGCCGCGGTCGCAATCGTAGAGGCGCGAGACGCAGTTGAAGAGCGTCGTCTTGCCGGCGCCGTTGGGCCCGATCAGGCCGACGATGCGCCCGCGCGCCACCTCGAACGACACGCCGTCCAGAGCGACGATACCGCCGAAGTGCACCGCCACGTCCTTTACGCGCAGCAGGGGCTGCGCCTCGGATTGGACCATGTCCTCCCCATCTCCGGCGGGGATTGTAGCCGCCCCCGAAGCGGCTAGAATCCCGATTCCCCTGGAGATCCATGCATGAGCGAAGCGGCGCAGCGCATTGTTCACTATTCCGTCCGTGACGGTATCGCCGTCATCACGCTGAACAACCCCCCGGTGAACAGCCTCGGCAACGCGCTGCGCGCCGCGATCATGGAATACCTGAAGAAGGCCGAAGGCGATCCGGCGGTAAAGGGAGCGGTGCTGATCGGCTCGGCGAAGGCGTTTTCCGGCGGCGCGGACATCCGCGAATTCAACAAGCCCCGCGAGAAGCCCGACCTCGCCGAGCTCAACGACCAGCAGGACGCGATGACCAAGCCGCTGGTCGCGGCGATCGGCGGCTTCGCGCTCGGCGGCGGCCTGGAGCTGGCGCTCGCCTGTCACTTCCGCATCGCGCTGCCCAAGTCGCAGCTCGGGCTGCCCGAGGTCAAGCTCGGCCTCCTTCCCGGCTCGGGCGGCACGCAGCGCCTGCCGCGCATCATCGCGATGGCGGAGGCGCTGCGCATGATGACCAGCGGCAACCCCATCGCGGCGGAGAGAGCGAAACTGCTGGGGCTGGTGGACGAGATCGTGGAAGGGGACTTGCTGGAAGCGGCCGTGCTTTTTCTGCACAGATTGCTCAAGGAAGGCCGGCCCCGCCGCCGCATCCGCGACATGCAGGCGAAGGTCGACGGCGATCCGAAGGCGTTCTTCGCCCAGGCGCGCGAGCAGGTGGCGAGGGAGTGGAAGGGCTATCCGGCGCCGCTCGAGATCGTGGCCTGCGCGCAAGCCGCCCTGACGCGGCCTTTCGACGAGGGACGCAAGTTCGAGCGCGAGCGCTTCGCGCACCTGGTCAACACCACCGAGTCGAAGGCGCTGCGCCACATGTTCTTCGCCGAGCGCCAGACCACCAGAGTCCCGGGCGTGCCGGAAGACACGCCGGTGCGCGAGATCCGCAAGGCGGCGGTCGTGGGCGCCGGCACCATGGGCGGCGGCATCGCCATGTGCTTCGCCAATGCCGGCATCCCGGTCACCGTGGTCGAGATGAAGCAGGAGGCGCTGGACAAGGGACTGTCCAGCATCAGGACCAATTACGCGGGCACGGTGGCCAAGGGGCGGCTGAAGCACGAGGAAATGGAAAGGCGCATGTCCCTGATCACGCCGTCCCTGAAGCTGGAGGACATGAGCGACGCCGACATCATCGTCGAGGCGGTGTTCGAGCGCATGGACGTCAAGCAGGACCTGTTCAAGAAGCTCGAGGTCACGGCCAAGCCCGGCGCGATCCTCGCCACGAATACCTCGACGCTCGATGTCGACCTGATCGCCGAGGCGACCCAGCGCCCCCAGGACGTGATCGGCACGCACTTCTTCTCTCCGGCCAACGTCATGCGCCTGCTCGAGGTGGTGCGCGGAAAGCAAACCGGCAAGGACGTGCTTGCCACCACGCTCAAGCTGGGCAAGACCCTGAAGAAGCTGCCCGTCGTCTCCGGCGTCTGCGACGGCTTCATCGGCAACCGCATGCTCGAGAAGTACGTGCAGCAGAGCCTGTTCCTGCTCGACGAGGGCGCGACGCCGGCCCAGGTCGACGCCGCGCTGCAGAAGTGGGGCCTCGCCATGGGCCCGTTCGCCATGTACGACATGGCGGGCAACGACATCGGCTGGGAAATCAGGAAGCGGCGCGCCAAGGAGCGGCCCGAGATGGTGTACTCGAAGTTCGCCGACCGCATCTGCGAGCTGGGCCGGTTCGGGCAGAAGACCGGCAAGGGGTTCTACCGCTACGAGGCTGGAAACCGCAAGCCCATTCCCGATCCCGAAGTGGAGACGCTCCTGCAGAGCTACAGGAAGGAGATCGGCGTCGAGACGCGCCAGGTTTCCGACGAGGAGATCGTCGCGCGATGCATGTACGCGCTCGCCAACGAAGGCGCCTACATCCTCGAGGAGGGCATCGCGCTGCGCGCCTCCGACATCGACATGGTGTACCTCGCCGGCTACGGCTTCCCGCCGTACCGCGGCGGCCCGATGTTCCATGCCGACAGCGTCGGCCTCGACAAGGTGCTCGCCGCCATCGAGCGCTTCCAGAAGGGCTACCAGGGCGCGCAGTGGAAGCCCGCGCCGCTGCTTGCGAAATTCGCCAAAGAGGGAAAACGCTTCAACGTCTGACGGAGGAGAGTTTCCATGACCGAAGCAGTCATCGTTTCCACCGCGCGCACGCCGCTCTGCAAGAGCTGGCGCGGCGCGCTCAACATGACGCACGGCGCGAAGATGGGCGGGCACGTGGTGCACGCCGCGCTCGAGCGCGCCAGGGTCGACGCCGACGAGGTCGAGGACGTGATCATCGGCTGCGCCAATCCCGAGGGCGCCACCGGCTGGAACATCGCGCGGCAGATCGCGGTGCGCGCCGGCTGCCCGAGCTCGGTGCCCGGCATGACGGTGAACCGCTTCTGCTCCTCGGGCCTGCAGACCATCGCGCTTGCCAGCCAGCGCATCCTGGCCGGCGAAGGCGAGATCTATGTCGCCGGCGGCGTCGAGTCGATCTCGCTGGTGCAGAACGAGATGAACAAGCACCACTTCCAGGACGAGTGGCTGCACCGGCACAAGCCCGAGAGCTACTGGCCGATGCTGCAGACCGCCGAGTACGTCGCGAGGCGCTACGAGATCCCGCGCGAGGAGCAGGACCGCTTCGGCGTGCAGAGCCAGCAGCGCGCGACCAAGGCGCGCGCCGAAGGCAAGTTCAAGGACGAGATCGCGCCGATCACCACCAAGATGAAGCTGGTCGACAAGAATACCGGCGCCGAGACGATGCGCGAGGTGACCGCCGCCGAGGACGAGGGCATCCGGCCCGACACCACCTACGAAGGCGTATCGCAGATCAAGCCGGCGATCGAGGGCGGCTGCATCGCCGCCGGCAACGCCAGCCAGTTCTCCGACGGCGCCGCGGCGACGGTGGTGATGAGCGGCCGCGAGGCGGCAAAGCGCGGCCTGCAGCCGCTCGGCATCTTCCGCGGCTTCGCGGTCGCCGGCTGCGACCCGAAGGAAATGGGCATCGGCCCGGTGCTCGCGGTGCCGAAGCTCCTCGAGCAGACCGGCAAGCAAGTCGGCGACATCGACCTGTGGGAGCTGAACGAGGCCTTCGCGGTGCAGGTGCTCTATTGCCGCGACCGCATCGGCATCCCCGACGAGCGGCTCAACGTCAACGGCGGGGCGATCGCGCTCGGCCACCCCTACGGCATGAGCGGCGCGCGGCTCACCGGGCACGCGCTCATCGAAGGCCGGCGCCGCAAGGCGAAGTTCGTCGTCGTCACGATGTGCATCGGCGGCGGCATGGGCGCCGCCGGCCTCTTCGAAGTGGCCTGAGAACTACCTCAGCGCCTTCAGCTTGAAAGCCGCGATCGGCTGCTGAAAGCCGCGCAGCGCGAGCGGCCCGACCGGGTCGGTTTCAGCGATGTCGGCGACCGCGAGCTCGGTCTGCGCGTCGAGAATGATCTCGCCGGCGCCCGCCTCGCCGCACAGCCGCGCCGCGAGGTTCGGCACGTTGCCGATCGCGGCGTATTCCCAGCGCTGCTCGAAGCCGATCACCCCGAGGGTCGCCTCGCCCTGCGCGATGCCGATGCCCAGGCCGACGTTATGGCCCAGCTTCTTCCAGGCGCCCGAAATCGGGCCGAAAGCGCGCTGCAGCGCCACCGCCATGCGCACCGCGCGCTCGGCGGGGCGCTCCACCGGGAACGGGTCGTTGAAGATGATCATCATGCCGTCGCCCGCAAAATGCTCGAGCGTGCCGCCGAACTCCTCCACGGTCGCGCCGAGCGTCACGTGGTAGGCGCGCAGCAGCTCTAGTACTTCGTCGGGGTCGGCGCGGTCGGTGAAGGCGGTAAAGCCGCGCAGGTCGAGGAATACCGCGGTGATGTCGCGGCGGTGCGGCTTGAGGATCTCCTCGCCGCCGGCGATGATCGCTTCTGCCACCTGGCGCGAGAAGAAGCGCTTCAGCCGGGAGAGCCGCTCGAGCTCCGCGACCTGGTCGCGCACCCGTCCCTCCAGCTCCATGTTCCAGCTCGTCACCTCGTCCTGCAGGCGCTTCACGCGCAGCAGCGACTTCACGCGCGCGAACAGCTCGTCCCAGTTGACCGGCTTGGACAGGAAATCGTCCGCCCCCGCCTCCAGGCCGTTGATGCGCTCGGCCTGCGGATCGAGCGAGGTGACGAGCACGATCGGCAGCAGGGCGGTGAGCGGATCGGCGCGCACCCGGCGGCACAGCTCGTAGCCGTCCATCCCCGGCATCAGGATGTCCGACACCACCAGGTCCGGCCGCTCGGCGTGCACCTGGCGCAGCGCCGTCTCGCCGTCGAAGGCGGTAAGCACCTCGTAGCCGCGCCCCTGCAGCACGCCGGTCATCATCTCCGCGATGGCGCGCTGATCGTCGACGATCAGGATGCGGCCGCTCATTGCGGGAACACGATCACGCCGCGCGCGTTCTTGCCCGACTCGAGGTCAGCGAAGGCCTGCGCCGCCTCGTCGATCGAGTAGCGCCGGGTGATGAGCTCGTCGAGCTTCAGCTGCCCGCCCAGGTAAAGGCCCAGCATGCGCGGGAAGTCGACGCGCGGCACGCAGGATCCGAAGTAGCTGCCGGTGAGCGTCTTTTCCTCGAACGGCAGCGTCATGGTGCGCACCGCGGTCGAGTCGCCCGGCTTCGCCACGCCGACCACCACCGCGACGCCGCCGCGGCAAATCGCGCGGTACGCGGCCGCGGCGAGCTCGCCGTTGCCGACGCACTCGAAGGCATAGTCGGGCCCGCCTCCGGTGAGCTTCTTCAACGCCTTGGCGAGGTCCTCGTCCGGCTTCGCGAGCAGCGTGCCGGTCGCCCCGAACCTCTTGGCCAGCAGCAGTTTCGCCTCCATCGCGTCGACGGCGATGATACGTGCTGCGCCCGCGATGCGCGCGCCCTGGATGACGTTCAGACCGACGCCGCCGCAGCCGAGCACTGCGACCGTGGACCCGGGCGTGACTTTGGCGGTATTGATCACGGCGCCGACCCCGGTCGTCACCGCGCAGCCTACCAGCGCGGCGCGGTCGAGCGGGATCTTCGGATCGATCTTGACGAGATTGTCGCCATGAACCGTGGCGTACTCCGCCATGACGCCGCAGCCCGAGAAGACGTTGAGCGGAGCGCCCCGCGCGTCGCGCGTGCGCAGCGTGCCGTCGGGCAGCGTGGTGATCGCCTTGCCCTGCTCGAGGCACAGCACCGGGCGGCCGGCCGAGCAGAAGCGGCACTTGCCGCACATGTAGATGAACGAGGAGACGACGTGATCGCCGAGGGCGAATCCGTCCACGCCCTCGCCCAGCTCGACCACTTCTCCGGCGGCCTCGTGGCCGAGGATCAGCGGCGGCGGCATCGCGATCGTGCCGTTGGTCGCCGAAAGATCGGAATGGCAGACGCCGCAGGCGCCGAGCTTGACGGTCACTTCGCCGCGCCGCGGCGGCTCTACCGTGACCTCCTCGACCACCACCGGCTTGTTCAGCTCCCTGAACACCACTGCTTTTGCTTTTCGTGGCATCGCGCGGAGTATATCTCGGACACTCGGCTAAAATGGCGCGGTTCACGAGGAGAATCGGATGCTCGTCCGCGAAAAGCTGTTTATCGGCGGCCGCTGGGTCGCTCCTTCCGGCAGGGAAATGATCGACGTGCACAACGCCGGCACCGGCGAGGTGATGGGCCGCGTGCCGGCGGGCAGCGCGAAGGACGTCGACGTCGCCGTCGCCGCCGCGCGCCGCGCTTTTGAATCCTGGAGCAATACCTCTGCCGACCAGCGCGCGGAGCTGCTCGGGAAAATCTCGGCAAACCTGAAGGCGCGCACCGACGAGCTGGCGAAAACGATCGCGCAGGAAGTCGGCATGCCGCTCAAGCTCGCCGGGCGCATCCAGGCCGGGCTGCCGATCGCCAACTTCGCCAATTTCGCGAAACTTCTGAAGGAATTTATATTCGAAGAACGGGTAGGAAATTCCCTGGTCACGCGCGAGCCGGTGGGCGTCGTGGCCGCGATCACGCCGTGGAACTACCCGCTGCACCAGATCGCGCTCAAGGTGGCGCCGGCACTCGCCGCCGGCTGCACGGTGGTGCTCAAGCCCTCGGAGGTCGCGCCGTTCAACGCCTTCATTCTCGCCGAAGCGATCGAAGCCGCGGGCCTGCCGCAGGGCGTCTTCAACCTGGTGACCGGCTTCGGCGCGGACGCGGGCGAGGCGCTCGTCAAGCACCGCGACATCGACATGATCTCGTTCACCGGCTCGACGCGCGCCGGCAAGCGGATTTCGGAGCTTGCGGCCCAGTCGGTCAAGCGTGTGGCCCTCGAGCTGGGAGGCAAGAGCGCCTCGGTGATTCTCGACGACGCCGACCTCGCCACGGCGGTGAAGGGCACCGTGAACGGCTGCTACCTCAACTCGGGGCAGACGTGCACCGCGCTGACCCGGATGCTGGTCCCTGATTCGCTTTATCAGGACGCTGCCCGCATCGCTGCCGAGGTCGCGAAGAGCTTCACGGTTGGCGACCCGCTCGCCGAAACCACCAGGCTGGGGCCGCTCAGCTCGCAGGCGCAGCTCGAGCGCGTGCGCGGCTACATCAGGAAAGGCCTGCAGGAGGGCGCCGAACTCCTCGCGGGCGGCGCCGAGCCGCCCGAGGGCGTGCCGCCGGGCGGCTACTACGTGAAGCCCACCGTGTTCGGCAGAGTGAGGAACGACATGACCATCGCCCGCGAGGAAATCTTCGGCCCGGTGCTGTCCATCATTGCCTACAAGGACGAGGAAGACGCGGTGCGCATCGCCAACGACACGGTGTACGGCCTGGCGGGCGCGGTGTGGTCCAGGGATGAAGCACGCGCGCAGCGCGTCGCGCGCCGCATCCGCGCCGGGCAGGTGGACGTGAACGGCGGCGCCTTCAACATGAACGCGCCCTTCGGCGGCTTCAAGCAGTCGGGCCACGGCCGCGAGGCCGGCGTCTACGGCCTCGAGGAATTTCTCGAGTACAAGTCGTTGCAGCTCAAGGGATGAAGGTTCAAGATCTGCTGAGCCTGAAGGGCCGCGTCGCCCTGGTGACCGGCGGCTCGCGCGGGCTCGGGTTGCAGATGGCGGAAGCGCTGGGCGAGATGGGCGCGAAGCTCGCGCTGACCGCACGAAAACAAGATGAGCTTCAAAAAGCAGTTTCTCATTTGAAAAAACAGAACATCGAGGCCGCCTCCTTCGCATGCGACATGGGAAAGCGCGAAACCATCCCGCCCGTCGCCGACGAGATCCTGAAGAAATTCGGCAAGGTGGACATTCTCGTCAACAACGCCGGCGCCACCTGGGGCGCGCCCGCCGAGGAGCATCCGCTCGAGGCCTGGGACAAGCTGATGAACCTCAACCTGACGGCAGCGTTCGTGCTGACCCAGATCCTCGGCAGGAAATCGATGATCCCGGCGAAATGGGGCCGCGTCATCAACATCGCCTCGATCGCCGGCCTGATGGGACAGGACCCGCGCATCGTGCGCACCATTGCCTACAACACCACGAAAGGCGGCCTCGTGAACTTCACCCGCGCCCTCGCCGCCGAGTGGGGGCAGCACGGCATCACGGTCAACGCCATCTGCCCGGGCTTCTTCCCCTCGAAAATGACCCAGGCGACGCTCGGCACGACCGGCGAGCTGATCCGCGACTGGACGCCGACCAGGCGCCTGGGGAACGACGAGGACCTGAAAGGGCTGGTGGTGCTGCTCGCCTCCGAAGCTTCGCGCCATATCACCGGTCAGGCGATCGCCGTCGACGGCGGGGCGAGCGTGATATGACCGGCGACGCCAGGCTCGCCTTCACGCGCGACTACCAGAAGCGCATTCCCTTCGTCTCGCACCTCAAGATCCTCACCGAGACGCTCGGCGAGGGAACCGCGCGGCTCTCGCTGCCGATCGAGCCCCATCTCACCAACAGCATCGGCACGGTCCACGGCGGCGTGATCATGTCTCTCCTCGACGTCGCGTTGTGCACCGCGGCGCGCACGCTTCATCCGGATTCCCTGGGCGTGATCACCATCGACATGAGCACCTCCTTCATCGGCGGCGGCAGCGGCGCACGGCTGCTCGCCGAGGCGCGGGTGCTGAAGAACGGCCGCAGCATGATCTTCGTCGACGGCGAGGCGAAAAACGAGGACGGCTCGCTGGTGGCCAAGGCGATTGCCACGGTGAGAGTAAGATTGAAGGACAGGTAGCCAAAGGGGGAGGCCTGTCATGGGCAATTTCGTCGCGGAAGGACATCCCGTGCCGAGCGGCCACGGCTGGACGTGGATCGCCGGCGCCTGGAAGCTCTTCAAACGCCAGCCCGGCACCTGGGTCGCCATCGCCATCATCGCCATCGTTGTTTTTATCGCGTATTACTTCATGCGCGCCTTCGGCAACATTCTTGGCATCCTGCTTACCCCGGTGTTCACCGCCGGCGTCGTGATCGGCGCCAAAGCGCTCGACGAGGGACGCAAGCTGGAGATCGCACACCTGTTCGCCGGCTTCACCAACCGCTTCGGCGCTCTGATCGCGGTGGGCGCAATCTATCTTGCACTGTTGCTCGCGATCGTCGTGGTCAGCGCGCTGCTGACGGGAGTGAGCGTGTGGGTCATGCTCAGCGCCAGCCCCGATCTGACAGGTGCAACGATGAGCGCGATGCTTTCGATCCTGCTCGCTTGGCTCATCGCCCTCGGGTTGATGCTGCCAGTCGTTATGGCGATGTGGTTCGCGCCGCCGCTCGCGGTGTTCAACGAGCTGGGCGTGTTCGACGCGCTCAAGGCGAGCTTCGTAGGCTGCCTGAAGAACACCGTGCCCTTCCTCATCTACGGCCTGATCCTGCTCGGTTTCGCCGTTCTCGCGTCGATCCCGCTGTGCCTGGGCTGGCTGGTGCTCGGGCCGGTGATCGGCGCGTCGATCTATACCTCGTACCGCGACATCTACTTCACCTAGCTCACCAGTTCGCGAACAGGCGCCGGCCGCGCCAGAACCAGGCGAGCCCGGCGAGCTGCAGCAGCCACAGCGCGCCGAGCGCCCAGTGATAGGCCTGCGGCGCGTAGCCGGCGCCGCTGCGCGGCCAGAGCTCGAGCACCAGTCCCGCCAGCCACTGCCCCAGGAACATGGCGAGAAACACGAAGCTGTTGACCGTCGTGTTGAGGCGCCCCGCCATCTCCGCCGGAAAGCGGCGCAGCAAAAGCGCATAGGCGAGCGTCGCCGCGCTGCTCGAGAAGGTGAATGCCGCCCACAGCGCGAGCGCGCCGGTGGTCACGCCGAGCGCCAGCAGGGCGAGGCACAGCGACGCCGTGCCGACGCCGCCGGCGATGAGCGGCAGTATCGAAGCGCCGCGCCGCGCGCGCAGCTCGGCCAGGCGGCCGAAGGCGAGGTAGCCGGCGATGAGGGTGCCGTTCACCACCAGCAGGCCGCGTCCGACCTGCACCGGATCATAGCCGGCGACGTCGCGCAGCCAGGTCGCGATCCAGAGCGTGCCGAGGGACATGGCCGCGCACTGGCTGGCGCTGACCATCACCACGGTGCGCCGGAACGCCGCGTCGGTAAGCAGCGCGCGCACGCCGCCCAGCGCCACGGCGAGCGAATCGTGCGCGGCGACGGGCTTGCGCTCCGGCGCGGCGTAGAACACCGCGGCGCTGGCGGCGAGCGCTGCCAGCGCGAAACAAGCCGCGATCGTGCGCCAGTCGGTCACGCGCAGCGCCATCTCGAGCGGCACGGTCACCGTCACCGCGCCGAGGATGCCCACCGCGAAGGCGCGCGAGTTGATCGCGGCGAGACGCTCTTTCGGGTACCACAGCGCGAACGCCTGGAACGAGCTCATCAGGCACACCGAGACGCCGAGGCCGACCAGGGCGCGTCCCAGGATGAGAAAGCCGAACGAGGGAGCCCGGGCGAACGCGAAAGCGCCGGCGGTGGCCACCAGCAGCAGCGCGGCATCGACGCGGCGCGGCCCGTAGCGGTCGAGCAGCACGCCCATCGGGATCTGGGCGAGCGCAAAGGCGAGGAAATAGACGCTGGTCAGCAGCCCGAGATCGGCGGCGCCGAGATCGAGCTCTGCGGCGATGTGCGGGCCGAGCAGCGCGTTCATCGAGCGGAAGGCGTACGAGACGTAGTAGCCGGCGACGAAGGGCAGGAACACGCGCAGCGTCAGCCACGCATCCGGTCGATGGTTGGAAGAGCTCAGCTCTTCGGGCTCTCCAGGCCGCCGACGTAGAAGCGGTTCCAGGTCGGGCTGATGACGATCTCGTTGACGCAGGCGCGCGCCGGCAGCGTGGCGATGAACAGGATGGTCCTGCCGAGGTCCTCGGCCTGCAGCATGCGCGCGCGCTCGTGCGCCGGCGGCGGCACCGGGCGCTTCTCGAGGATCGGCGTGGCTACTTCGCCGGGCAGGATCGAGGTGGCGCGGATGCCGTTGGCGCCCTCCTCCATGTTGAGGGACTCGGTGAGCGCGACCACCGCGTGCTTGGTGGCGTTGTAGCCGGGACCGGTCAGCGTGCTCGCGTAGCGCCCGGCCCACGAGGAGACGTTGATGACCAGGCCCTCCTTTCGCTCGCGCATCGCCGGCAGCACCGCGTGGCAGCAATAGAACATGCCCGACAGGTTGATGGCGACGATCTGGTCCCAGCCGTCGACCGAGACGTTTCTGAAGTTGCGCTTCGGCAGGTTGATGCCCGCGCTGTTCACGAGGATATCGATGCGGCCGTGGCGCTTGAGGATCGCGGCGGCGGCCTTAGCCACCTCGGCCTGGTCGGCGACGTCCATGGCGATGGCCTCGCCCTTGCCGGCCGCCTTGAGCTGCTTCTCGGCGGCGGCCAGCGTTTCCTTGCTGCGCCCAGAGATGACGACATGCGCGCCGGCGCGCGAGAGCTCGATCGCGCCGGCGAGGCCGATCCCCGAGCCGCCGCCGGTGATCCAGGCGACTTTGCCGCTCAGGCTAGCGTCTGGCATATTGCTTCGCGCCGAACAGCACCTCCGCCTGCTCCTTGCTGAAGCCGGGGGTTTGCCTGCGGCGCTCCGCCAGTACTTCTACGCCGCGCTTCACCGCCGGCCGCGCGGCAATGCGGTCGCGCCAGCGCTTCACGTTGGGATAGTCGTCGATGTTTACGCCCTGGCGCTCCGGCGCGCGCAGCCACGGCATGATCGACATGTCGGCGATGCTGTATTCGCCGCAGGCCACCCACTCGCTGTTCTGCAATTGTTTTTCAACCACCCCGTAAAGCCGGTTGGCCTCGTTCCTGTAGCGGTTGATCGCGTATTCGATCTTCTCGGGCGCGTACTGCAGGAAATGGTGCGCCTGCCCGAGCATCGGGCCGATGTGCCCCATCTGGAACATGGTCCACTGCATCACCTGCCAGCGATCGCGCAGGTCGCGCGGCAGGAACTTGCCGGTCTTGGAGGCGAGGTAGAAGAGCATCGCGCCCGACTCGGCGAGCGCGAACGGTTTGCCGCCCGGGCCTTCCTGGTCGACCATCGCCGGGATCTTGTTATTGGGCGAGATGGCTAGGAATTCCGGCTTGAATTGGTCACCCGCTCCAATATCGATGGGGTGAACCTTATATTCGAGACCAGTTTCCTCCAGCATGATGTGGATCTTGTGGCCATTGGGCGTCGGCCATGTATAGAGGTCGATCATGGTTTGCCTTTATTCATCGTCGGGAATGACTACGGTGCCTGCAATCTTATCGTGCCAGCCCTGCTTGCGCCGGTCGAACGCGATCCACACGAAGCCCAGGTACAGCGGCAGCGCCGAAACGAGGTAGCCGAGGAAGCGCATCGCCAGGCGCCCGGTGGTCGGCGGGCCGCCGGTTTCGGCATCGACGATCTTCGCCCCGATGGCGATCTTGCCGGGTGTGGCGCCCTGGTAGCGCCAGAACAGCAGCGTCCCCACCGCGATGACTAGGCCGGTCGCCGCATCCCAGTAGCGCGGCATGTCGAGCGAGAAATACTCGGTGCCGAACGCCATCACGACGAGCGGGCCGTACACGACGAGCACTACCATCGAGTCGATCAGGAACGCGAGCAGGCGCTGCCAGAAGCCCACGTAGCCCGGCATCGCGCCCTCAGGCCAGCTTCACCAGCTGCTTGCCGAAGTTCTGGCCGCTGAGCAGCGCGATGAGGCCCTTGGGCGCGTTCTCCAGGCCCTCGACGATCGACTCGCGGTACTTGAGCTTGCCCTGCGCGAAGTACTCGCCGAGCGCCTTGAGCGCCTCGCCGTAGCGGTCCTTCCAGTCGAACACGATCATGCCCTGCATCCTGATGCGGTTGACGAGCACGAAGCGCAGGTTCTTCACGGCGTACGGCTGGGTCGCGCTGTAGTCGGCGATCATGCCGCAGACGACGATGCGCGCAAAAAGGTTCGTGACCCGCAGCAGCGTGTCGAGGATCTCGCCGCCGACGTTGTCGAAATACACATCGGCGCCCTTCGGGCAGGCGGCCTGCAGGTCGCGATGCAGGTTGCCCGCCTTGTAATCGACGCAGGCGTCGAAGCCGAGCTCGCGCGTCACGTACTCGCATTTCTGGCGGCCGCCGGCGATGCCGACGGCGCGGCAGCCCCAGATCTTCGCGAGCTGCCCGACCACGCTGCCGACCGCGCCCGAGGCCGCGGACACCACCACGGTCTCGCCCGGCTTGGGCGAGCCGATTTCCTTCAGGCCGAAATAGGCGGTCATGCCCGGCATGCCGAGGACGCCGAGGTAATACGTGAGCGGCGCGCGCGAGCCGTCGATCCGGTTGACGTCCTTCGTGCATCCGTAAAGCTGCCAGCCGAGCTGGGTCAATACCTTGTCGCCCTTTTTTATTTTGTCGTTTTTCGACTCCAGTACCTCACCGACCGTTTGTCCAACCATGACCTCGCCGATGTCGACGCCCTTCACATAGCTTTTCGCATCGCTCATGCGCCCGCGCATGTACGGGTCGAGCGAGAGCCAGAGGTTCTTTACCAGCACTTCGCCGTCCGCGGGTTTGGGAATAGGAAGCTTTTCCAACTGAAAATTGCCTTCTGTGACCGAGCCAGTCGGTCGGCTGGCCAGCACGACGCGCCTGTTTTCCATCTAGAGCGAAGCGAAGCGCGCGAGGTGATGATCGGCGTCGCCGAACTGCTGCGCCGCCACGGTCAGCCGCCGGAAGCTGTGGCTCAGCTTCAGCTCCTCGCTCATGCCCATGCCGCCGTGCAGCTGCACCGCTTCCTGGCCGATGTGGCGCGCGCTGTCGGCGATCTTGATCTTCGCGGCGGACACCGCGCGCGAGCGCTCGGCGGCATTGGCCGCCGAATCGACTCTCGCGCAGGCCAGGCAGGCCATGGAGCGCGCCTGCTCGTACGAGATGACCATGTCGACCATGCGGTGCTGCAGCGCCTGGAACGTGCCGATCGGCACGCCGAACTGCTTGCGGGTCTTGAGGTACTCGAGCGTGGTGTCGCAGGCGAATTTCATCGCGCCGACGGCTTCGGCGCAAACCAGCGCGGTAGCGAAGTCGACGGTTTCCGCAACCGCCTGATCTGCGCCCGGCATCGGCTCGGCCCGGTCCCTGGAGAAGCTCAGGTCTGCGGCAACCATGTTGTCCATGGTGCGGTACGGTTTCATTTTGAGGTCTGCGCGATCGGCGAGAAACAGCCGGCTGCCGGAGGAAACCACGAGCTTGTCGGCGATCGGCGCGCCAACCACGCCGAGCTTTTCGCCCTGTTTTCTTTCCGTGTGCGCGAAAGCGAGCTTCATCCTGCCTTCGACGACGGCCGGCAGGATGGCCCGCTTCTGCTCGGCGCTGCCCGCCCGCGCGACGAGCTGCGCGCCCATGAGGGTGGCGAGGTAGGGCTCGACCACCAGCGCCTCGCCGAAGGCTTCCATCACGCCCATCAGATCCACCGCGCCGCCGCCGAAGCCGCCGTAATCGGGCGAGAACGGCAGTCCGGTGAGGCCCATCTGCGCGAGCTGCGACCAGACCCGCGCGCTCCAGCCCTCGGGCGAGGCGAGGATTTTCCTGCGCGCCTCGAAGTCGTAATCCTTCTGCAGGAAGCGCCGCACCGAATCGGCGAGCAGCTGCTGCTCTTCGTTGTAGTCGAAGTTCATAGACCCAAGGTCTGTTTTGCAATAATATTTCTTTGAATCTCGTTGGACCCGGCGTAGATGGTGGTCTTGCGCATGCTCAGATAACGCCGCCCCAGTGCCGCGGCGAACTCGTCGCTGCCGGCCTCGCCTGCGGCCTGCATCATCAGCTCGGCCAGCGCCTGCTGGATCTCGGTGCCCTTGATCTTCAGCATCGAAACGTCGGCGCCGGGCGGCTGGCCGCTGCGGCGCATGCGGTCGAGGAAGCGCAGGTTGGTGATCTCGAGCGCCGTGAGCTCCACTTCCACCCGCGACAGGCGGTCGCGGAATCTTACGTCATTCAATTTTCCGGAAGAGAATTCCTTCAGGCGCGCGAGCTGGCGCTTGGATTCGCCGATGCGTCCGGTGTTCATGCGCTCGTAGCCGAGGAGGTACTTCGCCACCGTCCAGCCCTTGCCTTCCTCGTGCACCAGGTTTTCGGCCGGCACGCTCACGTCGTCGAAGAACACCTCGTTCACCTCGTGCGCGCCGTCCATCAGGATGAGCGGGCGGACGCTGACTCCCGGCGTCTTCATGTCGACGAGCAGGAACGAGATGCCTTCCTGGCGCTTCTCGCTCGTCGGATCGGTGCGCACCAGGCAGAAGATCCAGTCGGCGTAGTGGGCGAGCGTGGTCCAGGTCTTCTGGCCGTTGACGATATAGCGACCGTTTTCCCTGACGGCCCTTGTTTTCAGGGAGGCCAGGTCGCTCCCCGAGCCGGGCTCGGAATACCCCTGGCACCAGAAATCCTCGCCCTGGTAGATGCGCGGCAGGAAGCGTTTCTTCTGCGCCTCGGTGCCGAAGCGCAGCAGCACCGGCGCGCACATCGCCAGTCCGAACGGGATGAGCGGCGGCGCACCGACGTAGCCGAGCTCCTCCTCGAAAATGTAGCGCTGCACCACGTTCCAGCCGGTGCCGCCCCATTCCTTGGGCCAGGCCGGCGCCACCCAGCTTTTGCCGGCGAGGATGCGGTGCCAGCGCAGCAGGTCTTCCTTCGACAGGTGCTCGTAGCGGTCGACTTTTTCCTTCAAGTCCCTGGGTAGATTCCCGGCCAGCCAGGCGCGCACTTCGTCGCGGAAGGCGACTTCCTCAGCTGAATAGTTGAGATCCATGGCTCGGATGTAACCCGCAACTACAGAATGGTAAACCCGCCGTCGGCGACGATGCACTGCCCGGTGATGAACGCGGCGGCATCGGAGGCGAGGAACACGGCGATGCCGCCGATATCGCTCGGCTCGCCGAGCCGCCGCAGAGGCGTCGCCTGGATGCGCTCGTTGCGCCGCTTCTCGTCCTCCCACAGCGCGCGGGCGAACTCGGTCTTGACCAGCCCGGGAGCTATCGCGTTGACGCGGATGCCCTTCGGCCCCCATTCCGCTGCCAGATTGCGCACCAGGTGATGGTCGGCGGCCTTGGAAATGCCGTAAGCGCCGATCACGGTGTTGGCGATCAGCCCGCCGATCGAGCCGACGACGATGAAGCTGCCGCCGCCGCGCTCCGCCATGCCGGGAAGGGTCATGCCGGCGAGCCACAGCACACTCTTCACGTTGGTGGCAAGAATCTTGTCGAAAGCTTCGTCCGGAATCCCGGTCAGCGGACCGTAGTAGGGGTTTACTGCGGCGTTTGCCACGACAATGTCGATGCCGCCCCATTTGGCGAGGGTTTCATCCACCAGAGCTTGCAGTTCCTCGCGCCGCGCGACGTTGCATGACCGCGCCAGGACTTCGAACCCTTTGCTTTCAAATCCCTTGCGAACCTCTTCGCAGGCCTCGGCCTTTCTGCTGCAAAGCGCAATCCTGGCGCCGGCGCGCGCCAGTTCTTCGGCAATCGACTTGCCGATGCCGCGCGTGGCGCCGGTGACGAGCGCGACCTTGCCGTTCAGGTCGAAAAGGGAGGCCACCTTTCTATTTCACTATGTGAAATCCGATACGACTAAGTTGACATGCGAGGGCGTGGCGACAGAATATCGAAACGCGAAACATTCTGCTGCATTTCCCACACGAATCGACCGGAGGAGAGATTCTCAATGGGCGCACCTGAACCCGCGGTACCGCTTTCCCAGCCTGCCGCAACCTTCAGCTACGAGCACGAAGGCGATCGCCAGTTTGCCACCACGCTGGCGCGAGGCCTCGAGGTGCTGCGCTGCTTCACGCCGCTCGAGCCGCTGCTCGGCAACAAGGAGATCTCGGTGCGCACCGGGCTGCCGAAGCCGACGGTCTCGCGCCTCACCTATACCCTCACCAAGCTCGGCTACCTGCGCCACAACATGCGCCTGGGCAAGTACCAGCTCGGCTCGGCGGTGCTGTCGATCGGCTATCCGCTGCTCGCCTCGATGAACGTGCGCCAGGTAGCGCGGCCCCTGATGAAGGAGCTCGCCGACTACTGCAACGGCTCGGTGTCGATGGGCGTGCGCGACCGCCTGAACATGGTCTACGTCGAGTGCTGCCGCAGCGGCAACGGCATCACCACGCTGCCGGACATCGGCACTTCCGTGCCGATTTCACAATCGGTGATCGGGCGGGCGTTCCTTGCCGCCTGCACGCCGCCGGAGCGCGAAGCAGTGCTCAACCAGATGAAGGTCAAGGAGCCCGAGGCGCACCGCAAGTTTCGCCCCTCGATCGACAAGTCCCTCGAGGACATCCGGGCGCGCGGCTTTTGCGCCTCGATGGGCGAGCTGCGCCGCGAGGTGTACGGCGTCGGGGTGCCGATGCGGCGCACCGTCGACGGCGAGATCGTGTCGTTCAATTGCGCCGTCCCGGCGTTCATGGTGAAGAAGGGGCAGCTCGAGGACGACCTCGGCCCGCGCCTGGTGGCCATGGTGCGCAACATCGAGGCTTCGCTAGGGCTGCACTGAAAGAAGTTCTCCTCTATTTCCAGGGGCTCGATGCTGACGCGAAGCTCGCGGCCATCCATGCGCTGCGCATCCTCGTAATCCTGGCGCTGGCGTGGGTGCTGCAGGCGATCGCCGCGCGCCTGATCCGCGTCTTCCGCTCCTACATGGCGCGCCGCTCGGGCGCAGACGAGGTGTCGCGCGTCGAAACCCTGGCGCGCGTGTTCCGCAATGCCGCCGCGGTGCTCATCGTCATCGTCGCCGGCACGCTGGTGCTGGGCGAGCTCGGCATCTCCATTGCGCCGATCCTCGCTACCGCGGGCGTCGCCGGCGTCGCCATCGGCTTCGGCGCGCAGAGCCTGATCAAGGACTACTTCAACGGCTTTTTCGTCCTGCTCGACGATCAGGTGCGCGAAGGCGACGTGGTCGAGGTCGCGGGCAAGGCCGGCCTCGTCGAGGAGGTCACGCTGCGCTACGTGCGCCTGCGCGACTTCGAAGGGCACGTGCATTTCGTTCCGAACGGCGAGATCAAGGTCGTCACCAACCGCACGCGCGGTTACGCCCACGCAGTGATCGAAGTGGGCATCGCGTACGAGGCGGACATCGACAGGGCGCTCGCGGTCATGCGCGAGGTCGGCCAGGCGCTGCGCAGCGATCCGGCATGGGCGGCAAAGCTCGCGGCGGAGATCGAAGTGCTGGGCGTCGAGCGCCTGGCGGATTCCGCGGTGATCCTGCGCGGCCGCATCCGCGTCGCGCCGCCGATCGAGCAATGGAGCGTGCGGCGCGAGTTCCTCAAGCGACTCAAGAACGCCTACGACGAGCGCGGCATCGAGATTCCGTTCCCGCACCTCACCATCAACACGCCTAAGGCGAGCGCCGCCTAGCCCAGTCGGCGAGGATGGCGTGAATGCGGCGCACGCCGTCGGTGAGCGCAGCGGGGCCGGGCTGCAGGATCTCGGCGGACTTGATCTCGTGCAGCTCGCCGTCGCGCACCGCGGGCACGGCGTCCCAGCCCGGCCGCGCTGCGACGCGCCCGGGGCGGAATTTCTTGCCGCACCAGGAGCCCAGGATCACGTCCGGCCGTCTTTCCACCACTGCGCGGGGGTCCGCGATCACGCGACCGCTCGCGGCGTGGGAATGCGAAAGCTCTGAAAAGACGTCCTCGCCGCCGGCGATGCCGACGAGTTCGCTCACCCAGCGAATGCCGCTGATCATCGGCTCGTCCCATTCTTCGAAATACACCTTGGGTTTTTTCACGAATTGTTTTGCAGATTCACGAATTTCAGCCAGTCCCGCCTCAAATCGTTTTACGAGCTGAACACCCTTGTCGCCAACCCCGACAACCGATGACAAAACCTGGATCATGTTCAAAATCTCTTCGACTGAGCGCTGGTTGAAGAGCATCACGTTGAGGCCGGCCTTGGCGAGCTCGCGCGCGATGTCGGCCTGCAGGTCGGAGAAACCGATCACCAGGTCGGGCTTGAGCTGGAGGATCTTGTCGGTCTTCGCAGTAAGGAATGCCGACACCCTCGGCTTTTCGCGGCGCGCCTGCGGCGGCCGCACGGTGTAGCCGGAGATGCCGACGATGCGCCGCTCCTCGCCGAGGAGGTACAGGGTCTCGGTGGTCTCCTCGGTGAGGCAGACGATGCGCTCGGGATAGCGCGCCGGCATATTAATTCCAAAGTCTAATGAGTTGATGACTCA
>Ga0209156_10000396_pt1 | contig 36304 bp, 29 predicted proteins | sample GraSoiAngelo_124_FD_185881 | JGI IMG/M metagenome (GOLD analysis project Ga0209156, IMG submission 185881) | Grasslands soil microbial communities from the Angelo Coastal Reserve, California, USA - 14_0927_05_20cm (SPAdes) (version 2) | ecosystem: Environmental > Terrestrial > Soil > Grasslands... | reverse complement strand
AGACACGGCGTTCTGGCCGATCGCAGACCTCGCTCATCTCATCAAATCGCGCCAGGTCACGTCGGTCGAGCTGACGCGCATGTGTCTCGATCGGCTTCACCGCTACAACCCGCTGCTGAACTTCGTCGTCACCTTCACCGACGACCTCGCCCTGCAGCAGGCGCAGCAGGCGGACCGCGAGATCGCGTCGGGCAAGTACCGCGGGCCGCTGCACGGCATTCCATGGGGCTGCAAGGACATCATCGCCGTTCCCGGATATCCGACCCAGTGGGGCTCGGGCGCCTACAAAGGTCAGGTCATCGACACCGAAGCAACGGTCGTGCGGCTTCTGCGCGACGCGGGCGCCGTGCTCCTTGCGAAACTGACCACCGGCGAGCTGGCCGCTGGCGATCAATGGTTCGGCGGCCGCACCAATAACCCGTGGGATCCTAAAGATGGATCGAGCGGATCGTCGGCAGGGCCGGCCAGCGCAACCGCCGCCGGCTGCGTGGCGTTCGGCATCGGCACCGAGACCAGCGGATCGATTCTGAGCCCTTCCACGATCTGCGGCGTCACCGGCTTACGTCCAACGTTCGGCCGCGTGAGCCGCTACGGCGCGATGACGCTGTCGTGGACGCAGGATCGCATCGGTCCGCTGTGCCGCACGGCCGAAGACTGCGCGTTCGTCTTCCGCGCCATCGCAAAGCCCGACGAGCAGGACCTGAGCGTCCTCGATCTGCCGTTCAACTACGACGCGGACCTCGACATCCGCAAGCTGCGCGTCGGCTATCTCGCGCCGGCCTTCGCCGAGCCGAACCGGCAGGAAGACTGGAAGAAAAACGACCAGCAGGCGCTCGACACGTTGAAGGCGCTCGGCGTGAAGCTCGAACCGTTCGAGCTGCCGAAGCTGCCGACCAGCGTGACCGGAGGCATCCTCGGCGCCGAATCGGGCGCGTCGTTCGACGAATTCATCCGCACCGGCCGCGACAAGGATCTGACGAACAAGGGCCGCGGCAACGGCATGCGCACGAGCCGCCTCGTTCCCGCCATCGAGTACCTGCAGACTCAGCGCGTGCGCGCGATGATCATGCGTCAGTTCGCGGAAACGGTGTCGCGGTTCGATGTCTACGTGGCACCGTACATAAACATGAGGGCGGGAGGGGCGGGAAGGGCAGGAGGGGCGGGAAGGGCAGGAGGGGCGGGAAGGGCAGGAGAGGCGGGAGAGGTTGGCAGGGGAGGAAGGTCTGGAAGGGCTGGAGAGGCAGGACAGGCGGAAGGGACTGGACGTGGAAGAGGAGACGCGCCGCCGCCGCCAAGCGCGATTCGCGATCACTTCACGGCCGCAAATCTATGCGGCTATCCCGCCGTCAGCGTCCCAAACGGTTTCACCGCCGACGGCAAGCCGACGAGCGTCACGTTCCTCGGACGTCTGTACAACGAAGCCGAGATTCTGTCGCTGGCAAGAGCGTATCAGGATCGCGCGGGTTGGCACCTGAAGCATCCGTCGCTGACGATGAAGACGTGACGCCGACGAAGACGATGCAACGTGCGCGGAAATGTACGAAACGCGAATTCACGGTAGCACCGCCGTGATGTTGCGCTTCGGAACCTGTCCTACCGGGATCTGCATCAGCTCCTTGTGCGTCGGCAGATCGATCACCGACACCGAATTCGATCCGGCGTTGGCGACGTAGGCGCGCTGACCGTCGGGCGTGAGCGTGACCCAGTCGGGGTGATGTCCCACCTTCGACTCGCTCACCAGTTTCAGATCCGGCAGTGAATAGAGGTAGATGCGCGTGTTCATCTTGCTGAGCACGCACAGCGTCTTGCCGTCTGCAGTGACGGCGAGCCCGTGCGCGGGCGATCCCTGAAGCCCTTCGGTGACGCGCTCGGCTGCCGGCAGCTCCGGCAGCTTGATCTCGTCGGCGATCTGGTGGGTCGCGAAGTCGATCGTGATGAAGCCGTTGAAATTCGAGAGCTGCACGAAAATGCGCTTCGTCGATCCGTCCGGGTTGGTCTCGAACGCCATCGGCCGCACACCGTCGCGCGTCGGCGTCGTCCAGAGAACCTCTTCCGTCTTCTGATCGATGACCGTCACCTTGCGGCCCGGAATCGACCCTGCGACGACGAAGCGGCCGTCTGGGGTGACGTAGGTGTTGTGGATGCCGCCTTCCGTGCGGATGCTCTTGACGCGCGTCAGCGTGGCCGTGTCGATCACGTCGACGGCGCCCGCGCCGGCGACGATCGCGGCGTAGACGCGCTTGCCGTCCTTGCTGATCGCGACGTTGTTCGGATGGTTGGTCAGCGGAATGTGCTTGATCACCTTGAGCGTCTTGAGGTCGGCGACATCGAGCGTCGATTCGGCCTCGTTGGTGATGTAGAGACGGCTGCCGTCGGGCGCCGCCGCGGCGCCGTGGTTCACCTCGATGTCCTTGATCTCGCCGACCACCTTGTTGGTCGCCGGATCGATCAGCATCACGCTGTCGCCGGCGGCGTTGGTCTGGACGATTCGGACGGTTGCGGCCTGTAAAGGCAACGTGGCCGCGAGCGCCACGAGCGCGACAGTCGGGAGCACGACGGAAAATATGGTCTTCATAAGCCACACACTTTAAACTACGCGCCCATGGGGCTGATTCTTTTTTTGCTGTTCGGCATGCAGGGCGGATCCGATCTCGACTTCCAGACCTACAAGAGCAAGGTCGAGCCGCTGCTCCTCGAGAAGCGCCCTGGCCATGCACGGTGTGTGACGTGCCACTCGACCGGCACGGCGTTTCGGCTGCAGCCGCTGCCGAAAGGGCAGACGGCCTGGTCCGACGAGCAGTCGCAGAAGAACTTCGAGATGGTGAAGAAGTTCGTCCGGCCGGGCAATCCGAAGGAGAGCCGTCTGCTCGTGATGCCGCTGGCGCACGAGGCCGGCGGCACCGAGTTCCATCCCGGCGGGAAGCACTGGGAGTCACAGAACGATCCCGAATGGAAAGCGCTGGCGGACTGGGTCAACGGGACGCGGTGAGCCGGGTCGCGGTCGTGATTCTCCTCTCGGATCTTTCTCTCTCACGCCGTCTGGAACGGGCCGAGCGCGACAACAACGCGCGGTTCGTCGAGGCGCGCGCCGCCGTGTCCCCTGACGTCGGCGCAGGGTGGATTGACGTCGGCGGCACGTACGCGATGTTCGACGGCGTCGAATCGCCCTGCACGCAGACGTTCGGCTTCGGCCTCTTCACCGCGCCGTCGAGCGGCGATCTCGACACGATCGAGCGGTTTTATGCCCAGCGCTCGGCGCCAGTGTTCCACGAGGTCAGTCCGATCGCCGATCCGGCGCATCTCGAGCTGCTCGCGTCGAGAGGCTATCGACCGATCGAGTTCACGAGCGTGTTGTATCGATCGCTGGACGGCGATCTCGCCATCGCTGCGCCTGCCGATTCAGTGGCGCGGCCCTTTCAGGGCCGCGTGCGGATCGTCGACGCCGACGAGGTGGAGCTTTGGGCGCAGACGTCTGCGGCCGGATGGAGCGACGTGCCCGGCGTCGGCCCGTTCCTCGTCGATCTCATGCGCGTGGCTGCGGTGCGACCGGATGCGCGTCTCTTTCTCGCGGAAATCGGGGGCCGGGCGGTAGCCGCCGGCGCGCTGACCATCGACGATGGCGTCGCGCTGCTGGCGGGCGCGAGCACGATTCCCGACGCGCGTCATCGCGGCGCGCAGCTCGCCCTCCTGTCGGCCCGACTCGCATACGCGTCGCAGCACGGCTGCGATCTCGCGATGATGGGCGCGCTGCCGGGCAGCGGATCGCAGCGCAATGCAGAACGGAACGGATTCCGGATCGCCTACACACGGACGAAATGGCAATTGAGCACGGGAACGCGGGCGTGAAAGGCCCGCGCCACACAACGATCCGAACCGAGCGCCTCCTTCTCAGAAAACCACGGCCCGACGACGCGGAGTCGATCTTCGAGCGGTACGCGTCGGATCCGGACGTCACGAAGTACGTCGGATGGCCGCGTCACACGTCGATCGAACAGACGCGAAGCTTTCTTGCCTTCAGCGAATCACAGTGGGCCGAGTGGCCTGCCGGTCCTTATCTCATCGTGTCGCCGTCGACGGGATCGCTGCTCGGGTCGACGGGCCTCGAGTTCGAGACGACGACGCGCGCGCAGACCGGCTACGTGCTGGCGACCGACGCGTGGGGCCGCGGCTATGCGACCGAAGCGTTGATCGCGATGCGCGATCTCGCGCAAACGCTCGGCGTCCATCGACTCTACGCGCTCTGCCACGCCGATCACCGGCCGTCGGCGCGCGTCCTCGAAAAAGGGGGAATGACCTTCGAAGGGCGGCTTCGCCGTTATGCCGAGTTTCCGAACCTCGGTCAGGGTCAGCCGCAGGATGTGCTGTGCTACGCAGCGATCCTCGATTTTCCCTCTGGTACTCCAGAGGGAAACACGCCATAATAGCGGGCACTGACGCGAGCGCTGCGGCTCGAGCGAGAAGCAGCGCGCCACTTGAACAGGAGTTGACATGGCGAAGAAGGCGAGCAAGCGGAAGCCCAACGCGGCATTCATGGCGCCGGTGACCCCAGACGCCGCTCTGTCCGAGGTCGTCGGCAGCAAGCCGCTGCCGCGTACCGAGCTCACCAAGAAGCTGTGGGCCTACATCAAGAAGAACAAGCTGCAGGATCAGAAGAACAAACGGATGATCAAATCCGACGACATGTTGAAGCCGGTCTTTGGCGGCAAGGCGCAAGTCAACATGTTCGAGATGACGAAGCTGGTCAGCAAACACGTCAAATAGCCGGACAGCTGATAGCTGATAGCTGATAGCTGATAGCCGATAGCTGTCAGCTATCAGCTATCAGCGCCCGTGATAGCATCGCGCTTTCCCACGAGAAGGACAGCGTAGATGACCTCACGGCGGTACCTTCCCGCGCTCGTCGTTCTCTTCATCGGCAGCGGCTGCGCGGCGCTGATTTACGAGATCGTCTGGTTCCAGCTCCTCCAGCTCGTCATCGGGTCGTCTTCGATCTCCCTCGGCATCCTCCTCGGCACGTTCATGGGCGGCATGTGCCTTGGCAGCGTGCTGATGCCGGGCGCGGTCTCTCCTCGCCAGCATCCGTTGCGCGTGTACGCGTCGCTCGAAGCGGGCATCGGCGTGCTCGGGCTGCTGATCCTCTTCGGCATGCCGCTCGTCGGCGGCCTTTACACCGCATGGGCCGGCGACGGAATGGTGAGCGTCTTCGTGCGCGCCATCGTCGCCGGCATCTGCCTGCTGCCGCCGACGATGCTGATGGGCGCCACGCTGCCGGCGATCTCGCGCTGGGTGAAGGCGACGCCCGAAGGGGTGTCGTGGCTCGGATTTTTCTACGGCGGCAACATCGCCGGCGGCGTCGTCGGCAGCCTCGTCGCAGGCTTCTATCTGCTGCGCGTCCACGACGTGAACATCGCGACGTTTACCGCGGTCGCGATCAACGCCGCAGTCGCGGCGATCGCGTACCTCGTCTCCGCCAAAGCGGCCTATGACGAGGTGGCGCGGCCCTTTCAGGGCCGCGAAGGCAGGGCTGAAAGCCCCACCCCACCCCGCCACGCATCGGTCTACGTCACGATCGCGCTGTCCGGGCTGACGGCGCTCGGCGCTGAAGTGGTCTGGACGCGGCTGCTGTCGCTGCACTTCGGCGCGACGGTCTACACCTTCTCGCTGATCCTCGCGGTGTTTCTCGTCGGCCTCGGCGTCGGCAGCACGGTCGCGTCGCTCGTCGCACGCGATCAGGCATCGGCGCGGCGCGCGCTCGGCTGGTGTCAACTGCTCCTGTGCGGCGCCGCCGCCTGGGCCGCCTACATGCTCACCGAATCGCTGACGTACTGGCCGATCAACCCATCGATCTCGACTTCGCCGTGGTACACGTTCCAGCTCGATCTCGTGCGCTGCCTGTGGGTGGTGCTGCCGGGCGCGATCCTCTGGGGCGCGAGCTTTCCGCTGGCGCTCGCGGCGGTCGCGTCGAGCGAGCAGGATGCCGCGCGGCTCGCCGGCGGCGTCTACGCCGCGAATACCGTCGGCGCGATCGCCGGCTCGCTGATCGCGAGCTTCATCCTCATTCCGTGGATCGGGAGCTCGCACACACAGCAGGTGATCATCATCACGTGCGCGCTCTCGTCTCTGTTGATGCTCGAGCCGGCGTACTCATCCGCGGTTGCTTCTTCGTCTTCCTGGAATCTCGCCGGGACCGTCGTGCTGGCGCTCGCGATGGTGTCGGCGGGTCTGCTCGCGCGAAGCGTGCACCAGCTGCCGGGTCTGCTCGTCGCGTACGGCCGATACGCGGCGACGCGGGTGGGCCAGGCGGACGTCATTTATGTCGGCGAAGGACTGAACGCGACCGTCGCCGTATCGGAGCTGTCGAACGGCGTCCGGAACTATCACAACGCCGGCAAGGTGCAGGCCTCGAGCGAGCCGCAGGACATGCGGCTCCAGCGGATGCTCGGCCACATGACGACGCTGCTGCCGCGGCAGGCGAAGAACGTGCTCGTCATCGGCTGTGGCGCCGGCGTGACGGCCGGCGCCGTCTCGGTCGATCCGTCGGTCGAGCACGAGACGATCGCCGAAATCGAGCCGCTGGTGCCGCGCGTCGTCTCGACGTATTTCTCCCAGCACAACTTCGACGTCGTCCGCAACCCGAAGGTCCACATCCGCATCGACGATGCGCGGCATTTCGTCGAGACGACGACCGAGAAATTCGACGCGATAACATCGGACCCGCTCGACCCCTGGGTGAAGGGCGCGGCGATGCTCTACACGCAGGAGTTCTTCGAGTTGGCGAAGAGCCATCTCAATCCGGGCGGCGTGATGACGCTGTTCGTTCAGCTGTACGAGAGCAACACCGACGCGGTGAAGAGCGAGATCGCCACGTTCCTCGACGTGTTTCCAAACGGCGTCGTGTGGGGCAATACGAACGAGGGCAAAGGCTACGATCTGGTGCTGTTAGGCCCCGTGGAGTCGGCGTCGATCGACGTCGACGCGCTCAACGAGCGGCTGAAGCGGCCGGAGTACGAGCCGGTAGCCCGATCGCTGCGCGAAATCGGCATGACGTCGGCGATCGATCTGTTCTCCACGTATGCGGGACGCAGGAGCGATCTGGCCGCGTGGCTGCGCGACGCGCAAATCAATCACGACAAGAACCTGCGCCTGCAGTACCTCGCCGGGCTCGGGCTCAATCTGTATCAGGCCGACGTGATCTACGCCGACATGCTGAAGCACGTCACGAAGCTGCCCGAGGACCTGTTCGTCGCCTCGGAGCAGACGAAGAAAACGCTGTTCGCGGCAATCTTGAACGCGCAGGGGCGGTCGGCCCAATGAACGCCAGGGAAAGGAAGATGGAGCCCATGGTTTCGAGTCGATTCGTCGGAGTCGTGTCGTTCGTGCTCGCCGTCGCGATTGCGGCGCTCTGCGACGCACAGACCTTTCGCGGAAGTATTTCAGGACGCGTCACCGACGCGACCGGCGCCGTGCTGCCGGGCGTCACCGTAACCGCGACGAACAACGCGACGGCCCAGTCGCGCACGACGACGACGTCGGGTACGGGCGATTTCTCGCTGCCGGATCTGGCGCTTGGCACCTACACGCTGGAAGCCACGCTTCAGGGATTCCAGACGCTGAAGGTGACGGTGGAGGTGACCGTCTCGCGCGTGTCGTCGATCGACTTGAAGATGGGCTTGTCGACCGTCGCCGAGACGGTGCAGGTGTCGGCGGCGATCCTCACGCTCGACACGAAGTCGACGGCGCTGAGCAACGTGATTCAGCCCAAGCAGGTGCAGGATCTGCCGCTGAACGGCCGGGACTTCACGCGGATGCTCCAACTTTCACCCGGCGTGGCCGGCACGTCGGTGAACGGCGTCCGCACGCGCGGCAACAATTACCAGATCGACGGCGCCGACAACAACGATGCGTTCCAGAACATCGCGGCGGTCAACCAGGGCGGCGTGTCGGGCATCGCCGGCACGCTGCTGCCGATCGAGGCGATCGATCAGTTCTCGGTTCAATCGGGCGGATCGGCGGAAATGGGGCGCAACGCCGGCTCGACGGTCAATCTCGTGATCAAGTCGGGCACGAACGACGTTCACGGCACGACGTACTACTTCAACCGCAACGAGGCGCTGTCGGCGAACTCGCCCGTCGCCGCACCAGGCACGCCGAAGCGCGAGATTCGGAACAACCAGTACGGCTTCTCGCTCGGCGGCCCGATCGTCCACAGCAAGACGTTCTACTTCTCGACGTTCGAGGCGCAGAAGCTGGACGCGGGCAACTCGCTCACCGACACGGCACCGTCGGCCGACTGGGTGGCGGGCGCGACGAGCCTGCTGCGGCAGTTCAACGTTCCCGTGAATCCGGTGTCGACGAGCCTGCTGTCGCTCTGGCCCGCCGACAGCCGGACGGGCCCGGCCACGGCGCTGAACTTCGTCAGCGGCGATCCGAACACGTACTCGAGCTATAACGGGATCGCGAAAGTCGATCACAACTTCAATTCAATCCACTCGATCTCGGCGCGGTACTTCGGCGGCGGCGGCGATCAGGTCGCGCAGATCAATTCGCCCTACCGGGCGTACTTCCAGGCGGTGCCGAGCCGGATGCACAACGTCTCGGTGGTCACGACGAGCGTCTTCACCTCACACCTCGTCAACCAGTTCGTCGTCGGCTACAACTATTTCCTGCAGAAGTTCAACTCGTTCGACACGTCGGCCGATCCGATCGCGCTCGGGCTCGACACCGGCGTCACCGACCCGACGCTGGCAGGCCCGCCGAACATCACGATCAACGGCTTCGCGCAGGTCGGCGGCACGCAGCCGCTCGGCCGCGTCGACAAGACGATCCACTTCACCGACTCGTTGAACTGGCAGAAGGGATCGCATCAGATCAAAGTCGGCGGCGAAGCGCGCGTCTCGAAGCTGTTCGTCTTCTACGACAGCAACAAGCGCGGCAACTTCACGTTCGACGGCACGGTCGGACCGTGGGCGTCGTTGCCGGCGTCGCAGGCGAGCTCGGCGCTCAAGGCGCTCGCCGACTTCATGGCCGGCGACGTCGTGACCGGCAGCATCGTCCTCGGCAACACGCATCACAACTACTTCCAGAACACCTGGGACGTGTACGCGCAGGACGTGTGGTCCGCGACGCCGAAGGTGACGCTGAACTACGGACTGCGCTACACGTATCCGGGCGTGCTCGGCGCGAGCGACGGTCCGCTCACCACGTTCATCGCGGGCAAGGGTATGGTGTCGACCGACACGCTCTATCCGGCGGACAAGACCGACGTCTCGCCGCGCTTCGGGATCACCTACACCCCGTCCGACAGCCGCACGACGGTGATCCGCGGCGGATGGGGCCTCTTCTACGACATGCTCGCGGTCAATTTCTTCACGGCGAACACCGGCTTCGCCAACGGCGGCGCGCTCGGCGTCGGCAACAACCCGGGCGGTCCCACGCCCGTGTTCTCGATCACGCAGCGCCGCTTCACGTACGCGCCCAACGTCCCGGTCTTCGGGTCGTCGGCGCAGCCGCCGTATGGCGCCTTCGCGGTCAGTCAGGATCTGAAACTGCCGTACGTGATCAACTTCAACGTCAACGTGGAGCAGCAGCTCGGGCCGAGGACCATCGTGCAGATCGGCTACGTGGGCACGCGCGGCCACCGGCTGGCGTTGATGCGCGATATCAACGCGCCGGCGCCGAGCGCGGCGGGCGTGTCGCAGGCACGGCGTCCGTTCGCCGCGCTGTACCCGGACCTCGCCGCCATCAACGAGCTCGAGACGATCGGCCGCTCGCAATACAACTCGCTGCAGATGTCGCTGATTCAGAGCAACTGGCACGGCCTCTCGGGGCGGCTGAACTACACGCTGAGCCACGCGATGGACAACGGATCGGAGGCGCGGAACACGCTGCCGATGGACTCGACGAACATCGACGCCGATTGGGGCAACGCCAGCTTCGACATCCGCCACGTCGTCAGCGCGGGCTTCACGTACAACTTGCCTGCATGGAACGGATCGCGACTCGCCGACGGCTGGCAGTTCAACGTGATCTCGACGATCCAGAGCGGGACACCATTCAATATCACCACCGGGACCGACGTGAGCGGGACCGGCGATCGCCAGGATCGACCCAACCTGGTGGGCGATCCGTTCGGTGGCATCGCCCAGCCGACGACCGGCACCGCGGTCCGGTACTTCAATCCGGCGGCATTCGCCGTGCCGGCCGCCGGCACGTTCGGCAACCTGTCGCGCAACGCGTACTACGGTCCCTGGTTCAAGACCGTCGACGTGTCGGTGTTCAAGACGACGAAGCTCACGCCGCGCACGTCGATTCAGCTCCGCGCGGAAATCTTCAACGTCTTCAACATCATCAACTGGGCGAATCCCGGCGCGACGCTGTCGGGCTCGACGACGTTTGGCCTTTTGAGCAACACGCGCAACGCGAGCAATGCGCCAGGCATCGGATCCGGCGAGCCGTTCAACATGCAGCTGGCGGCGAAAATTATTTTCTGAATTGCAGATTGCAGATTGCTGATTGATTGGGTTCATTCACGGCAATTGATTGAATCCAATCACCATTCAATCAGCAATCTGAAATCAGAAATCAGCAATAAAGAGCGATAGTGATGAAACGCGCGTTCCTCTTCGTCGTGCTGGCCCTTGCCGCGCTGCCGCACATGGCCGCGCAGCAGGGGCGCATCGATCCGACGCTGTACTCCGGATTGCGCTGGCGGCTGATCGGGCCGTTCCGCGGCGGGCGCGTGAACGGCGTCGCCGGAGTGCCAGGACAGATCAACGTCTTCTATTTCGGATCCGTCGGGGGCGGTGTCTGGAAGACGACCAACGCGGGCCGCACCTGGTTTCCGATCTTCGACTCGCAGCCGGTGGCGTCGATCGGCGCTGTCGCGGTGGCGCCGTCGAATCCCAGCGTCGTTTATGTCGGGACCGGCGAGTCGGACATGCGGTCGCAGATCTCCTACGGCAACGGCATGTACAAGTCCACCGACGCCGGTTCGAATTGGACGCACCTGGGCCTCGACAACACGCGTCAGATCGCGCGCGTCATCGTCGACCCGGCCAATCCCGACGTCGTCTTCGTCGCCGCGCTCGGGCATGCGTACGGCGCGAACCCGGACCGCGGCGTCTATCGTTCGCGCGACGGCGGCGCGACGTGGCAGAAGGTGCTGTTCAGGAGCAACGACCTCGGCGCCGTCGATCTCACGCTCGATCCGGGTAACGCGCGCACCATCTACGCGTCGCTCTGGAATACGCGCCGTCCGCCGTGGAGCGTGTATCCGCCGTCGTACGGTCCGGGCAGCGGTCTGTTCAAGTCGACCGACGGCGGCGACACGTGGCAGCCGCTCACGCGCGGCCTGCCGACCGAAGGCGTCGGCCGCATCGGCGTCTCGATTTCCGCGTCGCGCCCCGCGCGCGTCTACGCGATCGTCGACGCGAAGGACGGCGGGCTCTATCGATCGGATGACGGCGGCGCGGCGTTCACGAAAGTGTCGGGCGATCCGCGAATCTGGGGACGCGGCTGGTACTTCGGCAAGGTGACGGCAGATCCGAAGAACGCCGATCTCGTGTACGTGTCGAACACCGGCGTCTATCGATCGCGCGACGGCGGCCGCACCTTCGGCGAGCCGTTCAAGGGATCGCCCGGCGGCGACGATTACCATCAGCTCTGGATTTCGCCGGACGATTCGAACCGCATGATTCTCGGCGGCGATCAGGGCGCCGTGATCAGCGTCGACGGCCTCGCGGACCATCCAACGTGGAGCTCGTGGCTGAATCAGCCGACGGCGCAGATCTACCACGTCGCGCCAGACAACGCGTTGCCGTACTGGATTACGGGCGCGCAGCAGGACAGCGGCGCCGTCCGCGTCCGATCGCGCGGCCGCTTCGCCACGATCACGATGCGCGACTGGGAGCCGATGTGCGCGGGCGGCGAAGCGGGCTACACCGCGCCGGATCCGCTGCATCCGGAGATCCTGTTCGGCGGAACGGTGACGCGCTGCGACGTGAACACCGGCAAGACCGACAACGTGTCGCCCGAGCGCGATCAGCCGACGCCGGCGCGCCACACGTGGACCAACCCGCTCGTCTTTTCCGCCGCCGATCAGCGCGTCCTCTACTTCGGCAACCAGTATCTGTTCAAGACGACCGACGGCGCGAAGACCTGGGCGCGGATCAGCGACGACCTGACGCGCGCCGAGCCGGGCGTGCCGCAGAATCTCGATCCGGTGACGGCGCTGGACTACGACCAGCAGCGCGGCAATCGCGGCGTCATCTACACCATCGCGCCGTCGCCGCTGCGCGGGCCGCTCCTATGGGTTGGCACCGACGATGGGTTGATCAAAGTCACGCCCGACGAAGGCAAGAGCTGGCAGGACGTCACACCGCGCGAGCTGACGTCGTGGAGCAAGGTCGTCATGATGGAGGCGTCGCACTTCGACGCGAACGAGGCGTACGCGGCGATCGATCGTCATCGGCTCGAGGACTACGAACCGTACATCTACCGCACGCGCGATGCCGGCAAGACGTGGCAGAAGATCACGCGCGGTCTTCCGGCCGGCGTCTACCTGCAGACGGTCAAAGAGGATCCGAAGCGGCGCGGTCTGCTCTACGCCGGCACCGAGCTCGGCGTCTTCGTCTCGTTCGACGACGGCGACAACTGGCAGTCGCTGCAGCTGAACCTGCCGCCCTCGTCCATGCGCGACCTCGCGATTCACGGCGACGATCTGATCGTCGGCACGCACGGCCGCGGCATCTGGATCCTGGACGACATCAGCGCGCTCAGGCAGATCGACAACGACGTCGCCTCCGCGGACGCGTTCCTGTTCAAGCCTGGCGAAGCGATGCTGCTGCCGCCCGACACCGACAACGGCACGCCGACGCAGAAGGACGAGGCGGAAGCCGAGAATCCGCCCTCGGGCGCCATCATCGATTACTACCTGAAGAGCGCAGCGTCCGGGGCCGTCGTCATCGAGATCGCCGACGCGGGTGGTCAGACGGTGCAGCGCTTCTCGAGCGCCGACCCGTCGGTTCCGCCCGATCCGAACACGCTGTCGGTCAACGCCGTATGGCAGCAGCCGATGCAGCCGCCGTCGGCAGCAGCCGGCATGCACCGCTTCGTGTGGGATTTGCGGCAGGCGCTTCCGCCGGGCGGCGGACGCGGACGCGGCGGCGGTGGAGCCGGCGGCCGCGGCGGCGCGCCGTTCGTAAATGCCGCTGGCTATACGGTGAAGCTGACGGTGAATGGGAAGATGTACGCGCAGCCGTTGTCGGTGGTACCGGATCCGAGATTGAAGTAAAGCGCTGGAGATGGACATGCGTATCCGAATGCTCGTCGGGATCGTCTGTGCGGCTTCAATGTCGACGCTCCTGGCGGCGCGGCCCTTTCAGGGCCGCGATCGCGGCGCTGAAAGCCTCGCGCCACAAGTCGACAAGATCTTCGCGAAATGGAACTCGCCGTCGACGCCCGGCTGCGCGGTTGAGGCTGCCGTCGACGGCAAGCCGGTGATCGCGAAGGGCTACGGCATGGCGGACCTCGAGCACGACGTGAAGATCACGCCCGAGTCGATCTTCGAAGCGGGGTCGGTGTCGAAGCAGTTCACCGCCGCCGCGATTCTGCTGCTCGCGCGCGAAGGGAAGCTCTCGATCGACGATCCGGTGAGACAGTACGTGCCGGAACTGCCTGACTATGGATCGCCGCTCACCATCCGCCACATGCTGAATCACACGAGCGGTCTGCGCGACTGGGGCAGCATCGAGGCCATCGCGGGCTGGCCGCGCACGAGCCGGGCCTATACGCACGCACACGTGCTCGAGATCGTCAGCCATCAGAAGGCGGTCAACTTCACGCCGGGGACGAAGTGGTCCTACAGCAACACCGGCTTCAACCTGGCCGCGATCATCGTCTCGCGCGTGAGCGGGATGCCGTTCGCCGAGTTCACGCGGCAGCGGCTGTTCGGACCGCTCGGCATGACGCACACGTCGTGGCGCGACGACTTCACGCGGATCCTCAAGAACCGCGCGATGGCCTACTCGGATCGCAGCGGCGAGTTCCACACCGACATGCCGTTCGAGAACGTGCACGGCAACGGCGGCCACCTGACCACGGTCGGCGATCTGCTGAAGTGGAACGAGAACTTCACGTCGCCGAAGGTCGGCGACGCCGCGTTCGTCGCGCTGCAGCAGCAGCCCGGAACGTTCAACGACGGCCGGGCGCACGGGTACGCTTTCGGTCTCATGATCAACAGCGACAAGGGCGTGCGCGTCGTCGAGCACAGCGGCTCGACCGCGGGTTACAGCGCCCATCTCGTCCGTTATCCCGATCAGCGGCTGTCGGTCGCCGTGCTGTGCAATGCGACGTCGGCCCGCGCCACGCAGTATGCCCACGACGTGGCGTGGGTGTTCCTCAACGGCCGCGTCAGTCCGGCGTCCGATGCCGCCGTGCGCGAGCTCCCGCATGAAGACGGCGTCCTCTACCGCAACATCAACGCCGGCGTCGTCCTGACGAACGCCCGCGGCGCGAAGTGGACGCAGGAGGGCGACCGGATCCGCGTGACCGATGAGTACGGCAGCGTGGAGATCTATGAGCGTGCGAAAAAGGCGGCGCCGTCGCCGGCGCAGCTGCAGGAGCTGGCGGGCACCTACGTCAGCGATGAAGCGGAGACGACACTGGTTGCCGCGGTCGACGGCGGATCGCTCGTGCTGAAGCGTCGTCCCGATACCGTGATCACGCTGACGCCGCAGTACGCCGACGCGTTTACTGGGCCGCAGCTCGGGCTCGTCATCTTCAGGCGCGACGGCTCGGGGAAGGTGACGTCGCTGACCGTCAGTCAGGATCGTGTGTGGGATCTGCGGTTCGCTCGCCAGTCTTCGCCAACGCGCACGTCGCAATGACGGCCGCTTCTTTCTCTGGCGTCTCGCCGCCCCGTGAGATAGGCCGCCAGGGAATAAAGCGCCGTCCGCACGGGTTCTCGGCGCACGTCTATGCGCAGTCGCCGACGGTGCCCATCGAGCGGGCAGTCGAAGAGAAATTCGAGGCGGAGATCAAATCGCTGCTCTGAATTCCAAAATGCAGGGCGAGCCTTTCGGGCCGATACACCGCTCGGGCTGAAAGCCTCGCGCGACAGACGGTGTGCTGTGTCACCATAAACCAATGGCGCGCAGCACTCTGGCACCTGACACCGCGGCCGCGAAGCTGCCGCCGGGTCCGAAGATTTCGGCGATCGCCTCGCTGACCTATCGCTTCAGCCGCGATCCGTTGAACTTTCTCGAAAGGATCGCGCGAACCTACGGCGATCTCGCATCGTACAGGATGACGGGCGAGCTGCTCTTCTTCGTCAACCATCCGCAGTACATCAAGGACATCTTGGTCACCGGCAGCCGCAACTTCACGAAGAGCCGCGGCCTCGAGATGACGAAGAAGCTGCTCGGCAACGGCCTGCTCACGAGCGAGGGCGCGTTGCACCTGCGCCAGCGCCGTCTGATGCAGCCGGCGTTTCACCGCGACCGCATCGCCGCCTACGCAAAGACCATGGTCGACTACGCCGACGAGCTGCGGCGGAAATGGCGCGACAATACGACGCTCGACGTGTCGCAGGAGATGATGCGCGTCACCCTGTCGATCGCCGGCAAGACGCTCTTCGACGTCGGCGTCGAATCGCAGGCCCGCGAGGTCGGCCGCGCGCTGACCGACGTGATGGCCTCGTTCTGGCTCAGCATGATGCCGTTCGCCGACGTCATCGAACGGCTGCCGGTCGGGCCGATGCGGCGCGCGCGCGACGCGCGCGAGCGGCTCGACGCCATCATCTACGGCATGATCGCCGAGCGGCGCGCGAGTCATCCTGGAAACAATGTCCGCGGCGACCTGCTCTCGATGCTGCTCGTCGCGCAGGACGAGGACGACGGCAGCACGATGACCGACCGGCAGGTCCGCGACGAGGCGATGACGATTTTCCTCGCGGGCCACGAGACGACCGCGAATGCGCTGACGTGGACCTGGTACCTCGTGAGCCAGTCGCCGGACGTCGAAGCACGGCTGCACGAGGAGGTCGATCGCGTCCTGCAGGGCCGGCTACCCGGCGTCGCCGACATTCCGTCGCTGACGTTCGTCGAGAAGGTGGTGACCGAATCGATGCGTCTCTACCCACCGGCCTGGCTCATCGGCCGGCGCGCGATCGAACCGTATCCGATTGGCGGGTATGTCGCGCCGGCGCGCACGATCTTCCTCATGAGCCCGTGGGTGATGCACCGCGACGCTCGGTTCTTCGCGGAGCCGGATCGCTTCCACCCCGATCGCTGGACGCCCGCATTCAAGGCCGGGCTGCCGAAGTTCGCGTACTTCCCGTTCGGCGGCGGGCCGCGCCAGTGCATCGGCGAATCGTTCGCCTGGATGGAGCTCGTGCTCGTCGTCGCGACGATCGCGCAGCAGTGGAAGCTGCGCCTCGTTCCGGATCATCCAGTCGTCCCGCATCCGGTGGTGACGCTGCGAACGAAGCACGGGTTGCGGATGAACGTTCAGGTTCGAAGTCACGTCGCGGCGACTTTCGCAGCGGATCGCTGATGACGCGGATCAGGCGGATCCTCGAGACGGTGCTCTACTGCGACGATCTCGCGCGCACCGCGGCGTTCTACCAGATACTGCTCGGAGCATCGCCGATGTTGTCGGGCGATCGCCTCGTCGCAATCGACGCGGGCGAAGGCACCGTGCTGCTGCTGTTCCAACGCGGCAACTCCGGTCCGCTGAATGCGCCGGGCGGCCTCGTGCCCGGCCATGACGGCGGCGGTCCGGTGCATCTCGCCTTCGCGATCGACGCGGCGGACATCGACGCGTGGAGCACGCGTCTCGCACAGCTCGGCATCGACATCGAGAGCCGCGTCAGGTGGGAGCGCGGCGGGTTGAGCCTCTACTTCCGCGATCCGGATGGACGATCGGTGGAGCTCGCCACGCCCGGATTATGGCCGTCGTACTGATCGAGCCACTGTGCGTCCAGTCATCAGGAAATGGAGCAGTCGATGATCAATGGGGCTCACGTCCTCCTCTACAGCCGCGACCCGGATGCCGATCGCGCGTTCCTGCGCGAGGTGCTCTCGTTTCCATCCGTCGATGTCGGACACGGCTGGTTGATCTTCGCGCTGCCGCCGGCCGAGATCGCCGTCCATCCGATGAACAGCGAGTTCGTTCAGGGCCACGGCGGCCATCGCATGCTCGGCGCGATCCTGTATCTGATGTGCGACGACGTGCGCGCCGAGGCGAAGGCGCTCGAGGCGAAGGGCGTCACCTGCGCATCGATCGAGGAGGAGTCGTGGGGATTCAGGACGACGATTCGTCTGCCGAGCGGCGGCGAAATCGGGTTGTATCAGCCGACGCATCAAACGGCATATCGTCGTTGAATAAGACGATTGTTATGAAGACGATCATTGGCTTCGGGTTTGCCGCCATCTGTGGCGTCTGCGCGCTGTACGCGGCGCCGTTCCAGGCGGCCGGCGTCTACGACCTCGTCATCGCGAACGGCCGCGTCATCGATCCCGAATCGGGTCTCGACGGCGTGCGGCACATCGGCATCGTCAGCGGCGTCGTCCGCGCGGTCGCGTCGGAACGCCTCGAGGGTCGCGCCGCCATCGACGCATCCGGGCTCGTCATCGCTCCCGGCTTCATCGATCTCCATCAGCACGCCCGGCGCGCGGTGAATCCGGCGGTCGATGCGTTGAGAGCAGTGGACGGCGTCGCGCCGGGACGCGCGGTGAGAGCGCCGACGCGCGGCGAGGAAACGATTCAGGGGCGCTGGAAATTGATCGCCGCCGAAGATCTCCGCGCCGACGGTTCCGTCGCGCGCTATCCGTGGGGCAGCCGTCCGGTCGGATCGATCGTCGTCGAGGGCGGATCCTGTTATCTCCAGATCATGTCGGGCGACGTGCCGTCGTTCGGTTCCGGCGCGCAGCCGGCAGGCGAACAGATGAAGGCGGCGCTCCTCAGCAGCTACATCGCGTACTCGGGTCCGTGCACGATCGACGACGCTGCGGGCAGCGTCACGCTGAGAGTCGAGGCCGCGTGGCGGCCGGATTACGTGGGGACGGAACAGAAGCGATTCTTCCGCTTCGACAACGGCAAGCTGATCTTCGGTCCGGCGCCGAACTCCGTTCGCGGCACCGGCGAAGCGCTCACGCGGCGTTTGACGCTCGAAAGGCAGCCCTAAAGGGCCCTGAAGGGCTGCCGATCATGATCGATCTCCTGCATCGGGGCAACATCGCCATCTGCCGCGTCGCCCACGGCAAGGCGAACGCGTTCGACATCGAATTGTGCGGCGGCATCATGGCGGCGCTCGAAGCGTGCCGCGACTCGTCGGACGCCGCCGTCGTCATCACCGGGCAGGGGCGGATGTTCTCGGCCGGCGTCGATCTGGTTCGTCTCGTCGACGACGGTCCTGATTACGTAAGAGCGTTCCTCCCGGCGCTCACGGCGGCATTCGAAGCGGTGTTCGCGTTTCCGAAGCCGGTCGTCGCCGCGGTCAACGGCCACGCGATTGCGGGCGGCTGCATCCTCGCGTGCGCGGCAGACCATCGCCTGATGGCGCGCGGATCGGGGCGCATCGGCATCCCCGAGCTGCGCGTCGGCGTGCCGTTTCCGACCGTGCCGCTGGAGATCGTGCGCCTCGCGGCGCCGCAGCACGTGCAGGCGCTCATCTACGGCGGCGCGACGTTCACGCCGGAGGAAGCCGTGGAGCGCGGTATCGTCGACGCCGTCGTCGAGCCCGATGCGCTCGTGGACGGGGCCGTCGCCGCGGCCGAGGGGCTCGCCGCGCTGCCGGCGGGCGTCTTCGAGCTGACGAAGCGTCAGATCCGCGAGCCGGCGCTTCAGCGAATCCGCGACGGCGCGAAATTCGACGAGGAGATCGTGCGCCTCTGGACCGCGCCGCGGACGCTCGCCTTCATCCGCGACTACGTCGCGCGCACCGTCAAAAAGCCGTAGGACTGAAATCGTGTAAGATGTCGTCCGGTTTTGAATAGTTCGCTAGCGTAGTAACAACGAGAACACGAAAGTCACGAAACACACGAAAACTTTTGTGTGTTTCGTGATTTCGTAGAGCGCGGTCGGGTCCCTATTTGACAAGGATGTGTTGCAAGCACGCCGAACCCGCGTCGGCGCAGCGCCTGCTCGCCCGGAGCCCTCCGCCGCCGACTTTGGTCGTTCCTATGTGGGTGCCGCAGGGCGAAGGAGCGCGACTGGGTTCAAGGGGTTGAGGAACTTCTAGGCGGGTCGGACGAAATGTTGCTAGGATTCCAATGAAGACCGAACCGGGACCAAGTCCGGTGTAGGTCTTCCCTCAGAGCCTCCGAAAAGAGGCCCTTCTATTTTGATCGGGGCCACGCGACGATGCCCGCACTCGGGCCACCAGACCTTTGGTTTACCTCAGCCAGTGTTGATGCGCCGAGCTCGTCCCACATCAGTTCGGGTACGATCTGCACCGGCCTGGCCGGAGGGGGAAACACTCTTCTCAAGGTAGCGTACGCGACGAGATCCGACAGTTGCAGAAACAGCGACTCGTGAGAGCGTCGGCTGACCGGATCATCGAGTAGCCCGCGAATCGAACGAGTGCATGTCCCGCTCCGAATGCGCTCCCTGCAATCCCCGCACGGCGGGCACGAGGTGCGAGCACGCGCACGCGTGCTTCGTCGCCCTCATCATGAAAAATCACCACCTGAACTCCCTGCTTCGTTGTTAGCCGCTCAAGTCGCTGCAGGAGGAGATGAGAGAGGTGAGAAAGAGGGATTGCCCAATAATCCGTTCATGCCACTCTCCACTCTTTTCGCCAACAACGGCGCGTGGGCCGCGGCGCAAACGAGGCGCGATCCGCAGTTCTTCGAGCGTCTCTGCGCGATTCAATCGCCGGACTATCTGTGGATCGGCTGCGCCGACAGCCGCGTGCCGGCCAACGAGATCGTCGGGCTCGCGCCGGGCGAGCTCTTCGTTCACCGCAACGTCGCCAACGTCGTGTCGCCCGACGATGTTAATTGCACGGCGGTCCTGCAGTACGCAATCGAGACGCTGAAGATCGAACACGTGATCGTGTGCGGTCACTACGGCTGCGGCGGCGTCGAGGCGGCGCTCGGCGAAGGGCTGCACGGACCGGTGCAGCGGTGGATCCAGCACGTGCGCGACGCGGCCTCGCGTCATGCGCTCGAGCTCGGGCGTCTGCAGGATCACGAGGCGCGGTGGCGGCGGCTCTGCGAGCTGAACGTGGTCCATCAAGTGGAATCGGTCTGTCATGTAGCCGCCGTGCGCGAGGCGTGGCAGCGTGGACAGCCGCTGATGGTGCACGGGTGGATTTACGACCTGCGCGACGGGCTGCTCCGCGATTTGAACGCGACGGTGTCGACGGCGAGCTAATCTTCCCGCGTGCGCGGCCTCGATGAATTGGGCGGTCGTTCAGTGTTGAGACGATCTGAATGCGTTGCTGTCTCCGGCCTCTTCGTCTTGTGCGTGAATCACGCCGCGTCGGCTCAACAGCCCCCGGACAAGGCGATCGGTGCCGCATCTGCTGTGGCCATCGTTAATGTCAATCTGATTCGGATGGATCGTGACCGCCTCGAACCCGGCCAGACGGTCGTCGTTCAGGGTGACCGCATTGCGGCGATCGGCGCCGCCGGCGAGGTGGTCGTCCCCGAAGCCGCGATGGTCATAGACGGGACAAACCGCTATCTCCTGCCCGGATTGACCGACGCACACGTCCATCTGTCGGGTTTTCTTCCGGGGCTTACGCGGCAGGATTTTGGAGATGCCCCGCTGTACCTCGCGAGCGGCATCACCACCGTGGTGAATCTCGGAGGTACCGCGACGGAGCTCGAATGGCGCCAGCGAATTGCGACAGGCGATCTGCTCGGGCCGACGATTTATACCTCGGGGCCATTTGTCAATGAGCCGCGCGTGAACACGCCCGAGGAGGTGCAGCGCGAGGTTGTCATCCAGGCGCGCCAAGGGTACGACCTGATCAAGTTCCACGAGCTCCCTGACACGACGACCGGACTTTCACTGGCGGCTTACCGCACGATGAACGAGACTGCGCGCGAGGCGGGCATTCCGCTGGTGGGCCATGCGCCGGTGAATCTGGGACTCGATGTCATGTTGCAGGAGCACCAGTCGCTGGCGCACGTCGGGAACCTGGGAAACATCTATTTTCTTCCTCTTCAGGCGAACATCAGGTTTCTCATCGTTTCGGCGACAGCGTTGTTCATCCTGATCCTGGTTGTGTTGACGTGGCTTGGTGCGGCACTCGTGGGTCGCCTGCGGCGGGCCGCTCCGCACCGTCCGCCGACCCTGTCACGCGTTCGAGCCATCACCGGGTGGGTCCTGTTGAGCGGCCTAGCCGGATTCGCATCCGCTGTTCTGCTCTACCCTGGTGGACTGCTCTTCGACAGCGTCGCGCTCCGCATCGCCTTCGCGATGATCGCCGGGTTCATCACAGTCGCCGCTGTCCTCCTGTCGGCGCTGACGGCGAGGCTGTGGCGCGACACGAACGCGTTCGTGTCCGCGCGCATGCAGGCATCGCTCGTGTCGATCGCCACTCTTGCGCTGGCGTTTTGCCTGGCGACCTTCTGGGTGCCGGTCTCGTGGCGGAGTTCCGATCGCGGCATCGAACGTGTCGCAGCACGAATCCGCGACGCGGGGATTTCGGTCCAGACGACGTTAATCAACTACGAGACGTTCAGTACGACCGGCAGGTTGAGGCTCCTTCAAGATCCCGGCATCGGCTATCTGAGAGCCGAGACGCGGGACAAATGGCGTCGGCAGCCGACAGCTGGGATTCCCGGATACGGCTACGACCGGTTCATGAAAAAGGTCGCCGGCGCGTTGCATCGAGCGGGCGTGCCTCTCGTGGCTGGCACCGATGCGATGGGGCTGCCGCTCGTCGCTCCTGGCACCTCGCTTCAGCGCGAGCTCGAACTGCTGACTGAGAGCGGTCTCACACCGTACGAGGCGATTCGCGCGGCCACTGTTGCGCCAGCCGCCTTTCTGCGCAAGGACAAGGAGTTCGGCTCGCTCGGCGTCGGAAAGCGAGCCGACCTCCTGCTCCTCGAACGAAACCCGCTTCAGGGCGTCGATCACCTGAAACAGCTCGTCGGGGTCATGGTGCGCGGGAAGTGGCTTCCAAGCGAGCACCTGCATCAAATGCTTGCGGACATGGTTGCGAAGGAATGAGTGGCCGGTTGAGCGCTCAAGCTGGACGCGCAAGTGTTGGGTCCGTGTAGAATCTGCCCCATGTTGACGGGGCTTCACGTCCATCGATTCGGCCGCCTGGCCGTTCCGCTGACGTTGCTCGTCCTGCCGCTGTTCATCACGACCGGCGCCACGCAGCAGCGCCAGCGACGCACGGGCGATTCGACGGTCATCAATCAGTCCGACGATCCGCTGCTCGCCAGCTTCCGGTTCCGCTCGATCGGCCCTGCAAGCATGGGCGGGCGCATCGACGACATCGCGGTGTCGGAGAGCGATCCGAGCATCATTTACATCGGGTACGCCGTCGGCGGCGTGTTCAAGTCCGAGAACAACGGCACGACGTTCGAGCCGGTCTTCGAAACGTACCCGACGGCGTCGATCGGCGACATCGCCATCCATCCGACCAACCCGAACATCGTGTACGTCGGCACCGGCGAAGCGAACAATCGCCAGACGACGTCGTTCGGCGACGGGATCTACAAGACGACGGACGGCGGCAAGACGTTCACCAACATCGGATTGAAGGAGACGGGCCGAATCCGGATCGCGGCGTCTTCAAGACGACCGACGGCGGGAAGTCGTGGAACACGATCAAGTTCATCGACGACGACACCGGCTTCAACGACATCGTTCTCGATCCGTCGAACAGCACCATCGTCTACGCGTCGAGCTATCAGCGGCGCCGCAGCGGATGCTGTTTCAACGGCGGCGGACCGGGCAGCGCGATCTGGAAGAGCGTCGACGCCGGCAAGACGTGGACGAAGCTCGCCGAGCACGGACTGCCGCCGGGGACGTACGGCCGAATCGCGCTCGACGTATCGCGCTCGAATCCGAACGTCGTCTACGCGCAGATCGAAGCGGGCGAAACCGGCATGCCCGTGAGGACGGCGGCGACCGACGTGGGCGCCGCGACCGAGCTGACGCCGGCCGGCGCGGCCGCGGTCAATCCGCCTGGTGGACGGGCCGGCGCAGCGGGACGGCCGGCAGAGCCGGGACAGGCAGGCGCGGCGGGACGGGCAGGACAGGCGGGAGGAGCGGGAAGGGCAGGAGGGGCAGGACAGGAAAGCGAAGAAGGCGGCGGCGGACGCGGAGGTCCATCGTTCGACTGGTGCAACAACGGCGGTCCCTCGCGCGGTTATCTCGCGGGACGCGGCGGCGGCAACGTGATGCAGCAGCCGCCGGCCGGATGGAAACCGCCCGAGCTCGATCCGAGGCGCAGCGGCATCTACCGATCCGACAACAAGGGTCAGAGCTGGACGGCTGTGACCAACTGCAACGCGCGGCCGATGTATTTCAGCCAGCTGCGCATCGATCCCACGAACGACAAGACCATCTACGTCGCGGGACTTCCGGTCGCGAAATCGCTCGACGGCGGCAAGACGTTCGCGACGCTCGACGATGCGGGCGGACACAACTCGCCGGGTCACGTCGATCAGCACGCGATCTGGATCGATCCGAAAAATCACAGGCACATCATGATCGGCAACGATGGCGGCCTCGACATCAGCTGGGATCAGGGACGCACGTGGGACTTCGTCAACACGATGGCGACTGCGCTCGCGTACGTCGTCACGGCCGACATGCGTCGACCGTACTTCGTGTACATCGGCCTTCAGGACAACGGGAGCTGGGGCGGACCGAGCGCCGTGCGCGGACGCGGCGGCATCATGAACTCGGATTGGTACGGCATCGGCGGCGGCGACGGCTTCTACACGGCCGTCGATCCCACCGACTTCAGCAACGTGATCACCGAATCGCAGGACGGCAACACCAATCGGTACGATCTGCGCACGGGCCGCGGCGTCAGCATTCGGCCTCGTGCGCCCGCTGCTCCTGGGCGGGGAGGAGCTGGAAGGGCAGGAGAGGCTACGGAGGCTGGAGATCCTGGAGGAGCAGGAGAGGCTGGAAGGGCAGGAGAGGCAGGAAGGGCCGTAGAGGCGGGAAGGGCGGGAGGCGGCGCGCAACCGCCGACGCCGCAGACGGCGCCGCCGGTTCAAGTCGGCGCACCAGAAGTGCAGCCGGCCGGCTTTGGCGGACGCGGCGGCCCGCCGAACGTGCTCAACGCGAAGACGGGCGATCAGTATCGATTCAACTGGAACACGCCGGTCGTCATGTCGCCGCACAATTCGAAGATCGTCTGGCTGGGCGGCAACCGTTTGTTCAAGTCCTACAACCAGGGCGACACGTGGGTGGCGAGCGACGACCTGACGAAGCAGATCGATCGCAACACGGTGTCGCTGATGGGCGTCCCCGGCAACGTGACGCAACTTTCGAAGAACGACGGCGTCGTCTCGTACGGCACGATCGTTTCGATCTCGGAGTCGCCGATTCTGCCCGGCATCGTCTGGGCGGGAACCGACGATGGGAACCTGCAGGTGAGCCGCGACGGCGGCGTCACGTTCACGGAGGTCGGAAAGAATCTTCCGGGACTCCCGCCCGGCCATCAGCACTGGATCTCGCGGATCGACGCGTCGCATTTCGATGCCGGCACCGCGTACGTGTCGGTGGACGGCCACCGGAGCGACGACCTCAAGCCGTACGTATACGTCACGCGCAATTACGGCCAGTCGTTCGAGAACATCACTGCGAACCTGCCGCAGTACGGCAACGTGCAGGCGGTGCGCGAAGATCCGAAGAACCGCAATCTGCTCTACGCGGGAACGGAGTTCGGCCTCTTCCTCTCGCTCGACGGCGGGAAGCAGTGGAAGAAGTTCATGACGAACTACCCGACGGTGCGAACAGACGACATCCTCGTGCACCCGCGCGACGGCGATCTCATCGTCGCGACGCACGGCCGCAGCGTGTGGATCGCCGACGACATCACGCCGCTGCAGCAGTTGACGGCGGAGGTGCAGAGCGAGGACGCGCATCTCTTCGACGTCCGACCGGCGATCGCGTACCTCAACGATCAGCAGCACGGGCAGCAGGTTGGCGGCCAGAAAGTGTTCGTCGGCGAGAACGGGCCGCGGGGAACGTACATCAACTACTTCCTGAAGTCGGCGGCGGGCGGCGACGTCAAGGTTTCGATTGCCGATGCATCGGGCAAAGTCGTCCGCACGATCGACGGCACGAGACAGGCGGGCATCAACCGCGTCCTGTGGAACCTCGCGCCGGATCCGCCGCCGCCGCCGGCGGGCTCAGGCCAGGCGGCCGGGTTCGGCGGCGGACGCGGCACCGCGCCGCAGGCGGTTGAACCGGGCACCTACATGGTCACGTTGAGCGTCGGCGGAAAGACGTACACGAAACCGGTCAGCGTTCTGCAGGATCGATGGCTGGGTGAGCGCTAGAGACGCTCGGCTGAAAGCCTCGCGCTACGAGTTCGTGCGCCCGTTGCGCTCGAACGTCGTTCGCCATTGCACGACAACATCGAGCGCCGTTGGCGCGACAACATCGAGCGCCGTTGGCGCGACAACATCGAGCGCCGTGGAGCGACAACATCGAGCGCCGTTGGCGCGACAACATCGAAGGCTGTAGCGCGAGCCTTTTAGGCGAGCGGGGAAAACGCCATGGAAACACACGTCAAGGCGCTGGCCGCTCTTCAAATCGCATTGAGCGCATTGTCTCTGCTCTTTGCGATCGTGCTGATGCTCATCTTCGGCGGCGTGATGGGCGCCGTCACGGCGGCCGACGATCCTGACGCCATGGTCGCGCTGCCCGTGATCGGTCTCACCGGCGCGGCGCTCGTGTCGTTTCTGCTGGTGTTGTCGCTGCCCGGACTGATTACGGGCATCGGCCTCCTGCAGCGGCGTCCGTGGGCGCGCATCGCCGGCATCGTCATCTCGATCATCGGGATGATCTTCATCCCGTTCGGCACCGCGGTCGGCGCCTATGGACTATGGGTGCTGTTCTCTAAAGAAACGGAACGACTGTTCTCACCCCCGACGCAGGCGGCCTAGGGGTTCGGACTTCGGGGTTCTCGGGTTCTGGGTTCTGGGTTCTGGGTTCTGGCAGCCATCGTGCATCGCGGCCGGCGGAGGAAATGCGATGCTGCTGATGATCGTTTTCGTCTGCCTGCTGTTGTGGTTCCTTGGAATGATGACCACGACAACGCTCGGCGGCGTCCTGCACGTGCTGCTGGTGGTCGCGATCATTTTCCTGCTGCTGCACGTGATTCAGGGCCGCCCGATCGGCGACTGACCGTCACGGCGGCCACGGCACCGCACCGGTCAGCTGTGCCGTTTCGCGCGAGGTCGGCGTCGGTTCGATTCCCTGCCGACGCGGACCCACTCCGACCTCACGCGCGTGTTCCACGCCGGGTACCGTTCCTCCAACAGTTCTGTTCTCCGCGCAGATCGTCAGACTTCAGGCGCTGAAGCCGTGATCGCTTCATCGCGCGACGTGTACGGCGCCTGATTCAGTGGGTGAGCCCGTAGATCATGTAGTTGACGCCGGCTCCCACATGAGCGCAATCGGGTACCTGAAGAGATCGGGATCGTCGAGCGACAGGATGCGGCTCCCAACGGTGTGGATGTCGAGGTAGGTGAGCTCCCGCAGAATCTGCGAGAGATGCTGCTCGGCGCGCGGGTAATCGTGATTCCATGCCGAGCTCCACGAGCGCGACTGCGTGGTGCCGCCGCCCCAGCGCAGGCGGACGAACGTGAAGCGGCCGTCGTACGGAATGTCGAGCGTGTGAGACGAGGAAGCCGCCGCGGCGAGCAGCGCGACGAGCGTGAGGTGCGGCCAGTGCGGCCGGCGGCCGGCCATGGCTCATGGTACATTGCCGCGGCGTGTCCGCGGCCTTCATCTTCATCTTCGTCACCGTGCTGCTGGACATGCTGGCGCTCGGCATCATCGTGCCGGTGCTTCCCGCGCTGGTCGTGTCGTTTCGCGGCGGCGATACGGCGAGCGGCGCGGCGATCTACGGACTCTTCGGCACCACATGGGCCGCGATGCAATTCATCTTCTCGCCGGTTCTCGGCTCGCTGTCCGACCGCTTCGGCCGCCGCAAGGTCATCCTGCTGTCGAACGTCGGCCTCGGTCTCGATTACGTGCTGATGGCCGCGGCGCCGTCGCTGTGGTGGCTGTTCGTCGGCCGCGTCGTCTCCGGCATCACCGCCTCGAGCTTTCCGACCGCGACGGCGTACATCGCGGACGTCACGCCGCCCGATGAGCGTGCGGCGAGATTCGGGCTTCTCGGCGTTGCCTTCGGCGTCGGCTTCATCGTCGGGCCGGCGGCCGGCGGCCTGCTCGGCGACGTCAGCCTGCGCGCGCCGTTCTGGGGCGCGGCGGCGCTGAGCCTGGCGAACGCGGCGTACGGATTCTTCATCCTGCCCGAATCGCTGCCGCCGGACCGGCGCTCGCCGTTCCACTGGCGGCGAGCCAATCCGATTGGCGCCGTGCGCATGCTGCGTTCGGATCCGGAATTGTTCGCGCTCGGGTGCGCCGGATTCTGCGCGATGCTCGCGCACGATTCGCTGCCGACGACCTTCGTGCTCTACACGAACTACCGATACGGATGGGGCCAGAAGATGGTCGGCCTCGTCCTCGCGCTCGTCGGCGTGGCGTCTATCGTCGTGCAGGGCGGGCTCGTCGGGCGCCTCGTCCGCTCGTTCGGCGAACGCAAGGCGATGGCAGTCGGACTCTTCAGCGGCGCCGCGGCGATGTTCCTCTACGGTCTCGCGACGACCGGCGCCGTGTTCATGATCGGCATCGTCATGACGGCTCTGTACGGGCTCGCGACCCCGTCGCTGCAGAGCCTGATGACGAGGCGCGTCGCGCCGAACGAGCAGGGACAGCTTCAGGGCGCGATCGGCAGCTTGAATGGCGTGGCGAACATGATCGCGCCGGTCCTCTTCACCGGAGTGTTCGCCGCGGCATCCGGCCGGTATCGCGATCTGCAGCTGCCCGGCGCGCCGTTCCTGCTCGCCGCGACGTTTCTCATCGCTGCCCTCGTCGTCGGCTGGCGCGTGACGGCATTGCGACATGAACGTAGCGCAGCCCTTTAGCTGCGCGTAAAGGTAGCGCAGCCCTTTGAGGGCTGCTCCTATCGGCAGGCCTGAAGGGCCTGCGCTACGAGTCGGCAGGGCCGGCCTGCGCTACGAGCGGGTTCGAGAACCGTACTACGAGCGGCTTCGAGCAGCGCACGGTTGTATGATCCTCGCTCGGGCCGACCGCGATGCCGATCCTGAGCTTGCATCACGTCACCGCGACCGTCGACGACGCACAGGACGACCTCGATTTCTGCATAGGTGGATTGGGACTGCGGCTCGTCAAGAAGACGGTCAACTTCGACAACCACCACGTCTACCACTTCTACTACGGCGACGAGCGCGGCACGCCCGGCACGGTCTGGACGACGTTTCCGTACAAGGGCCGGGGCGTCCGCGTGGGAACCAAGGGCGCGGGTCAGGTGACGGTAACCGCGTTTTCGGTTCCGACCGGATCGCTCGCCGAATGGCGCGCGCGCCTCGCCGCGCACGGCGTGGCCGTCACCGACATCGAGTCGCACTTCGGCGAGCCGGCGATCAGCTTCGCGGATCGATCGGGGCTGACGTTCGAGCTGATTGCGACCGATCGCGACGCGCGCGCTCCGTGGGTCGCCGACGGCTTCGAAGCCGACCTCGCGATCCGCGGCCTGCACAGCGTCGGCTTCGTGGTCCGCGATCCTGACAGGACCGTCGATCTGATGTCGTCGCTGCTTGGCTACGACGTTGTGGATCAGGCGCCGGGACGAATACGCGTGGCGGTGCAGGGCGGCGGACCCGGCAAAACAATCGACATCCTGCACGATCGCCGCGCCGATCTCGGCGTGAACGGCCTCGGCACCGTTCACCACGTTGCGATGGCGGTGGCGACCGACGGCGAGCAGCTGCAGCTGCGGGAGCGGCTCGTGGAGTACGGGTGCAACGTCACCGAAGTCCGCGATCGCTGCTACTTCAAGTCGATCTACTTCCGCGAGCCCGGCGGCGTGCTCTTCGAGATCGCGACCATGGAGCCGGGGTTCACGGTGGATGAAGAGATCGGCAGCCTCGGACGCGCGTTGAAGCTGCCGCCGTGGGAGGAGCCGCAGCGCGCGAACATCGAGAAAGCGTTGCCGAAGGTGAGTTACTAACGGTCGTCCTTCACGACCTTTCCGCCCTTCATCACGAATCGGACCCGCTGGAGCTCTGTGATGTCGGCGAGCGGGTCGCCGGAGACGGCGACGAGATCGGCGTACTTGCCCTGGTCGATCGATCCGATTCGATCCTGCCATCCCATCGCCTCGGCATTGATCGTGGTTCCGGCCTGGATCGCCCGGGCCGGACTCAAGCCGGCGCGTTTCACCAGCCACTCGAAATCGAGCGCCTGCGTTCCATGTGGATAGGTCGATCCGTCGACGCCGCTGCCCATCATCACCTTGATGCCTCTGGTCGCGGCTGCCATCCGCGCGGCCTTTTCGAAGATCGGAATGATGCGGTACCTGCCGCCCGTGTTCCGGTTGTCGGTGTCGTCCATGTTCGGCTCGGTGTAACGGACGAGGGTCGGATCGTAGTAGAGATGCTTGGCGGCCATCATGTCGATCTGTTCCTGATTCAACCCGAACCCGTGCTCGATGGTGTCGCAGCCGGCGACGATCGCGTTCTTCTGTCCCTCGCCGCCGTACACGTGGCAGCCGGTCTTGTGGCCCAGGCGATGCGCTTCGTCGATGAGCGCCTGCAGGACCGGCATCGGATATGTCACCACGTACTGGACGTCGCCGGTGGACGTGAAGGAGTAGTTGCCTGCCGGGTACAGCTTGATCCAATCGGCGCCGCGCCCGATCTGCTCCCGGACGGCCGCGCGCGCCTCGTCGACCGAGTGGACCACGGTGCTGGCCAGCGGGTTCGGCGGCGCCGCGGCCGGCGCGGCGCCCCAGACGATTCCGAGCGTGGACACTTGAAATCTGGGACCGTCGATGCGCCCGTCGTTGATCGCGTTGCGGATCTCGACGTCGCCGTACCCGTTGCCGTGGGAGGTCATGTCGCGTGCCGCCGTGAAGCCCGCCCGCAGATCGGCCTGCACGTTCTGCACGGCGACGAGCATCGCCGCTTCTGTCGTCGTGTTCGGTCCGCGCGTATTGAACATGTGCGTGTGCGCGTCGATCAGGCCGGGCAACACCGTCAGGCCGCTGAGATCGATCACGAGCGTCCCCGGCGGAATCGCGACGTTCGTTTCCGAGCCGACATCGGCAATGCGCTCGCCCCGAATGAGCACCACCTGTTTCGTCAGCATCTGACCGGACTTGCTGTCGACGAGACGCCCGGCGCGGACCGCGACCGTCCGGGGAGCAGGTGGGCATTGGTACGCGCCGCCGTCGGATCCGATGCACGGCTGTGGACCGGCGCCGCGCCACGGCGGCCGCGGCGTCTGCGCGCACAGCAGGACACCGACCATCGCGACCCCGAACATCGTCAACGGAAACGTGAATCGCATCGCGCAGCCCTCCATGGATTGCTGTAGTCTACGGCCAGCAAAGGAGACAACCATGCGCCACCTTGCACTTGCGCTGCTGGTCTTGACTGCGCCGGCACTCGTCGCGCAATCGCCGACACCGGCATCCACTGACGGGAAACGTGAACCACCGGCGTGGGCCTACGCCATTCCACTTCCGCCGCCGGCGGGTGCACCGGCTTCGACGCCCGACACGTCGATGAAGCAGCTGCCCGGCAGCACGCTCAGCTTCACCCGGCAGCAAATCTCCGACGGTTTCGGGCCGGCCGACTGGTTTCCGGAAGACCATCCGCCGATGCCCGACATCGTCGCGCACGGTAAACGTCCGGATGCGCGCGCCTGCGGCCTCTGTCATTACCCGAACGGCAAAGGGCGGCAGGAGAACGCGGGCGTGTCGGGCCTGCCGGTGTCGTACTTCATCCAGCAGATGAACGATTTCCGCGACGGATTGCGCAAGAGCGCCGAGCCGCGCAAGGCGAATACGAACGCGATGATCGCGATCGCGAAGGCGATGACACCAGAAGAGATCAAGGTCGCCGCCGAGTACTTCGGGAAGATGAAGTGGACGCCGTGGATCAAGGTGGTCGAGACGGGCACGGTGCCGAAGATGGTGAGCCGCGGCGGCATCTGGATTCCCGTCGAGGGCAACGAGAAGGAGCCGATCGGCATGCGCATCATCGAGACGCCGCAGGATCCGGAGCGCACCGAGATCCTCCGCGATCCCCGCTCGGGATTCATCGCCTACGTGCCGGCCGGCAGCATCAAGAAAGGCGAGGCGCTGGTCAACACCGGCGGCAGCAGGACCGAAGCCTGCGGCGTCTGCCACGGCGCGGAACTGCAGGGGCTCGGTCCCGTGCCCGGGATCGCCGGCAGATCGCCGAGCTACATCGTGCGACAGATGTTCGACATGCAGGCCGGCGCCCGCCACGGCGAGTGGGCCGATCTGATGAAGCCGGTCGTCGCGAAGCTTACCGACGAGGATCTCGTCAACATCGCGGCGTACGTCTCTTCGCGACCGCCGAAGTAAGGCGCGCGCGCGGAAACGCGATTGCCGTTCACGTTCTCGGAATTGCGGCAATCGTATCGTCGAGCGGTCCGTTCAGCTCGTCGTACACGCGATGCACGTACCAGTCGACGAGCTGAGCGCGAAACGCGTTGTTCGACGCCGGATCGTCGTGCGTGATCTCGATCATGAGGTCGTGGAGGCCGGGGGAGAATCGCCGCGGTCACGACGAAGAACATCTCGCGGATCACGTTCGAGAGTGCCCGCGAAACGTGCGTCTGCCTCAGGTGTCTCTTCTAAGAGCAATCGGATTCCAACTAGAGACTCGGACGGTTCCGTTCGCGCAATGTCACGACGATATGTTGGGCGAATTCGAGGAATCCCTGACGAGTCTCATCGAAACGCTCGCCGCCGGAGACAGAGAAGAACGGCGTCTGCGCGGTCATTTCCTCACCGCGACTAAGCTAGTACGGAGATGGTGATGTAGAACCGGAAACATTCACGCTTCCCACCATGTTTGGGTTAGACGAATCGTGATACGTAAACGTCCCGGCTGATGCGAACGCGTAACTGTACTGGTTACCAGGGGCGATCGTCCCTGATCTAAACGCGCCGCTATCGGAAACGACTGAATGCGCCGTGGTGTCCTTGTTCGTCCACATGACAGTCGAGCCAACCGAAATATTGATCTGATTCGGCGTGAATCCGCCGCTATCGATTGTCGCGTTCACGGTTGTGGGTGTCGGTGCCGTCGTTGAGCTGCCCCCGCACGCCACCGCGGCTGTCGACAACATTACCGCGAGCGCCATCTTCATCCGAACCGACATAAACATCTCCTTTCAAGATCGATAAGTGCAAATGGACTGCCTGTTCGAGTGTCGCGGATTGGTGCTAGTACGTGTTACGGCTGGCTTACGAGAAATCGCTTCCAGCACGAAAGTCGTAAACATCCGTTTGAGCGACCAATTGACCAGCCGCCGCTTTCGTGGATCCCGAGATGCGGACGCGCTGTGTTCGTCGTCGCCACAGGAGAAAGCGTCGAAGTACGAGCGGCCATCGAACAGCCGATGCGTGCGATTCAGTCGATCAGACGCGGGGCACGCGGGCACGCTGCAACAACGGTAATGCGGTGGCGGCCAGCTCGATGATTTATGAGTGGGGCAAAGCTGATCTGGAAATTGCCGGCGCGCGTGGAGAGCCGTCATCGCGCTCGGTGGGGCGCTATGTGACCGTCTGGAAGCGTGACGCGTCGGGCTGGCGCATCATCCGAAACTTGTCGCTCGCAAACTGACCTGTAGCGGGCGGACAACCCGAGGCGCCCGAACCCCAAGCCCCAGAATCAAGAACTCCGAACCCGGAACCCGGTCACACGATTCCGATGATCTTCTTCTCCGCTGTCGGAAAACCTTTCTCGAGCGGCAGCTTGAAGACTTCTTCGGCGACGGTGAGATACAGGTCGCCGATCGTGTGTCGCATCTTCGAATGCATGCCGGTCTTCATGCCGCCGGCATGGCCCGCGAGGATGAGCGCGAGGCCGTTGTCCTTGTGCGGATTGGCTTCGGCGTGCTCGTGCGCGAAGACGACGCAGGTGTTGTCGAGCAGCGTCCCCGATCCTTCGGGGATCGACTTCAGCCGCCCGATGAAATAGGCGAATTCCTCCACGTGCCACCGGCAGATGTCGCGCATCGTGCGCTGACCTTCCGGCGAATCGGCGTTCGTGTGCGTGTAGTCGTGGTGCCGCAGCCGCGTGTAGCCGAGCCACGGGAGCCGCACGAGGCTCTGGCACTTCGTCAGCATGTACGAGACGACGCGCGTCTGGCCGGACGCGAGCGCGTGCGCGACGAGATCGGACTGGATCTTGGCGATCCGCGGATAGTCGGTCAGGTCGGCGACGTCTTCGGGCTCCTTGATCTTTTTCCCGTAATCGGACGGCAGGCTCGCGATCGCCCGCTCGACCTCGCGCACCGACGTGAGGTGTTCGTCGAGCCGATGCCGATCCGCCTGGCCGAGCGACGGCTCCAGGCTCGCCAGATCCGCGCGGACCGCGTCGAGCACGCTCTTCTTGCGGGAGATCCAGCTCTGATCGCGCACGCCGAAGAGCCGATCGAAGAGATTGTGCGGAATCATTTCGGGCGGGAGCGCGCGGTCGGCGCCAGCCCAACTCAGGTTGCGGTGGATGTTTTCACCGTGCGATTCCTGGCAGACGCCGACTTGAAGGGAGCGGAACCGCGACTCGCCGCGCATTTCGCCCGCAATCACCTGATCGATCGACGCGCCGCCGGCGCCGCGGCCCGTGTACGGCGTGCCGGAGACGAGCGCGCTCATCGACTTGTGATGCGTGTTGCCGGGCGCCGTGACGCGCGCGTTCGGGTTGTCGATGCCGCTGACGACATGGACGTCGTCTCGAACCGACGCGAGCGGCGCGAGGCACGGTGTCAGCTCGTAGTCGACGCCGATCTCTCGCGGAATCCAATACCGCTCGGGAATGCCGTTGCCGTTGAACCAGAACACGAAACGCGGTTGCACCGCGGCGTCCACGCCGGTCGCCGCGTACGCGGTTCCACTCGAGTTGAACATGGCCGCGAGCGGCGGCAGGCCGACCCTGATTGCCGCGCCGGTCATGCTCATGTTTCTGAGGAACCGTCGTCTGCTGAGCGGCATGACTGATCTCCTGTTTCATCCACGTCGTAGGGGCGGACCAGCGTCCGCCCCGGGCCGACACACGGGTCGGCCCCTACCTACGGCGGCGGCAGTCCATCGATGAATTGCGGCGACTTCACCAGGGCCACAATCATTTCCCTGAACCGAAATCCTGAATCACGAAACGCCGTAAACGCCGTCCGTATCGTGTCGCGGTCGGCGGCCGTCTCCATTCGCCCGAACGCGTAGCGGAACAGCTGCTTGACGATGCATTCCTGGCATGCGCGGCTCCCGGCGAGCAGATGTCCAATCTGCTTCGGGTCGGAGAAGGCGCCGTTGGCGAGGCCCGCGATCTCGCCCTCGCCGTCGATCGGCAATTCCACTTTCTTGCCGGGCGTGCCGCGCCTGCTGCTCTCGAACTCGATCACTTCCTTGTCGCGCCACTGACCGATCGCATCGTAGTTCTCGAGGCCGAAGCCGATCGGATCCATCAGACGATGACACGTCGCGCACGTCGGGTTCGCGACGTGCGCCTGCATGCGCTGCCGCCGCGCCAGCGGCTTGTCGACGGTGGGCTCCGGAACTTCTGTGTTCACGCCAGGCGGCGGATTCGGCACGTGCTGACAGAGAAACTGTTCCCTGACGAAAATCCCGCGTGCGGTCGGCGATGTCTCCACTGGCCCTGCATTCGACGACAGGAACGACGCGTGGCCGAGCAGTCCCGCGCGATGCGATGCGGCTGGAAACGGCACGCGCTCGAACTCGCCCGGCGGCGCGGGCAGGCCGTAGACGCCCGCGAGCTCGGAATTGAGGAAGCTGTACTCGGCAGTGAAAGCATCCATGAAGTTGCCGTCGTGCCACACGAGATTTCCGAGCAGCAGCCGCGTCTCCTGAACCATCATCGCCGCGAGCTCGGGCGTGAACTCCGGATACCGGCGGCGATCCTTCACGGATCCGAGCGCGCGATCGAACCGCAGCCACTCGGCGAAGAACTCGTCGATGGCCTGTCGCGCGGCCGGCTGCTCCAGCATGCTCCTTGCGACGCGGTCGAGTCCTTCGGCCGTTCGCAGCTCGCCCTTCGCGGCGGCGTCGAAGAGGTTCCGGTCCGGCATCGTGTCCCACAGAAAATAGGCGAGCCGGTTTGCAACCGCGTACTCACGATGACTTTCCACGTGGAACAGAAACTTCGGCGACTGCAGCATCGCCTCGACGACGACCCGGGCGCCTTCGAGGAAGCGGCCGGTGTTCCTCGCCTGTCCGTCGAACAGCGCCGTGTAGCGCGCGATCTCTCCCTCGTCGAGCGGTCGTCGAAACGCGCGCGCGCCGAACGTGCGAACGAACAGATCGCGGCATTTCACCTCGTGCGCGCCGGACGGTTTGCATGGGATCAGGCCGTTGACGTCGCCGGCGCGGAAGGCGTTGAGCGCCAGCTTCTCGGCGGCGGCGCCGTACGCTTCGGCGAGGAGCGGCGGCATGCCCTGCGTGCGCAGCTGGTTCTTGAATCCGTTGACGAAGTCTTCGGGAGGAAATCGATCCGCCGGCCGGCTGTAGTCGCCCAGCAGATCGCGGACGGTATTGTTGTACTGACTATGCGTGAGCCGCCGGAGACGCTGATCGTGTGTCGAGGGCGCAACTGCCGCCGCGAGCCGTTCGCGCGCCGCGGCGACCGTCGCATCGGGAAGCCCGGCGAGATGACGCACCCATTCGACGAGCGCCTGCTCCTCGAACGAGCCCGGCCGGATGCGGACGCCCCCCGTGTGGCGCATGCGATTCGTCGGCTTGTTGATCAAGAGCGACTGCGCCGGATCCGCACGATCGACCAACGCCGCCAGGGTGATGCCGAACGCCTCGATGTCGTCGGGGCTGGCGTTCGGCTCCGGAAAATGCAGTCGCGTCGCCGACGCGACGCCGTCGTCGGTATGGCAGCCGCGGCACTGAGCGGCTTCGAAGATCGGATACACCGTCCGCGAAAAAGAAATTGGTCCCGCCACGGCTTGCTGCGCCGAAATTTCGCGCGCGGTCACCACGGCCAGTGCGGCACCGAGAATG
>Ga0209156_10000393_pt1 | contig 36323 bp, 35 predicted proteins | sample GraSoiAngelo_124_FD_185881 | JGI IMG/M metagenome (GOLD analysis project Ga0209156, IMG submission 185881) | Grasslands soil microbial communities from the Angelo Coastal Reserve, California, USA - 14_0927_05_20cm (SPAdes) (version 2) | ecosystem: Environmental > Terrestrial > Soil > Grasslands... | reverse complement strand
CGAAGCCTGCCAAGGAGCCGAATACGATTTATGACCTGATCAGTTTTGATGGCCAGAAGAATTACGATGCGCGCGATCTGCTCGCCACGATCATTGATGCAGACTCAATGGATGAATACAAGGCCGACTACGGCAAAACGATCGTGACTGCGTATGCGCGCATCAATGGCCGGCCCGTGGGCATTGTTGCCAACCAACGCTTACAGGTCAGGACCAAGAAAGAAGGCATCCAGATGGGCGGTGTCATTTATGCCGATAGTGCCGATAAGGCGGCTCGATTTGTTATGGATTGTAATCAGACGAGTTTACCGATCATTTTTTTCCAGGACGTTACTGGTTTCATGGTGGGACGCGACGCGGAAGAGAGCGGGATCATACGCAGTGGCGCGAAGCTCGTGAACGCTGTCAGCAATTCGATCGTGCCAAAGATCACCGTCGTTGTGGGCGGATCATTCGGTGCCGGGAACTACGCGATGTGCGGCAAGGCATACGATCCACGATTTATCGTGGCCTGGCCGACTGCGCGCTACGCCGTAATGGGCGCCGCGCAGGCATCGGACACTGTGTTTGCAATTCTCGCCCGCGCTCGCGAACGAGGTGACAAAAAAGCGACGCACGAAGAGCTCGAGGATCTTCGCGCAAAAGTGAAGCAGAGCTATGAAGAACAAACGGACATTCGCTACGGTGCTGCTCGCGGCTGGGTGGATTCCATCATTCAGCCGCACGAAACGCGGGACGTGTTGATTCGCTTGTTGGAATACGCGTCGCGCCCGATGCCGAAAGCGCATTTCCACACCGGAGTCATCCAAGTCTAAATTCGTCATTCGGAGTTCGTCATTCATCTTATGCCGCTGGTTCTTATCGAGAAACAAACACCCCAAATAACTATAGTCACCCTTAATCGCCCTGAACGCCGTAACGCGCTGACTCTCGAGCTACTCAACCAACTGCGCGCCGCGATCAAAGCGGCTTCGGATGAATCGCAGGAGCGAGTAATTATTTTGCGCGGGGCGGGCGTGGCGTTTTGCACCGGTCTCGATTTAAAGGAAGCAGCCGACCAGGAGAAGGCGCACGCAACCGCTGAGATGGTCGCGAATACTCTGATTGCTATTAGTCAAACACGTCTTATCACCATCGCGGCAGTCCACGGCGCGGCGGTTGCAGGCGGAGCAGGCATCATGTCCGCATGCGACTTTGTTGTGGCGGCAAAGGGAACGAAAATTGGATATCCCGAGGTGCGTCGCGGGCTGGTGGCCGGATTGGTCATGACTTTTCTGCGCCGGCAGGTAGGGGAACGAAACATGCGCGAGCTGTTGTTAGGCTCGGAGCTAATCGATGCCGAACGCGCTAAAGAGATCGGCCTGGTAAATCGGGTTGTCGCGCCAGACAGCGTGATGAGTGAAGCGCAAGGGTTTGCCGAGTCAGTTTTACAAGGAGCGCCCAGTGCGCTGGAACAAACGAAGCAATTGATTGACGAACTTTGGTGGCGTTCAGTGAAACAAGATGTCCATCTTGCTCTCAAGTATCACATGCAAGCCCGGGAATCTGTCGAAGCCCGCGAAGGCATCGCCGCCTTTAACGAAAAGCGACGACCGAAATGGGTACTGTAGCCGCGTCGCTGTGCGACGCGAACTTGGCCACTTGCGGGCTGCTACATCCTTTAGATTGCCGGCTGCGCAACTGCTGGTCCTTGATATTGAGCGCTTCCGAAGCCAAGTATCGGCCAGAAGATGATTCCCAAGAAAGCGAGACCGATTCCAAACCCGGCACCTTTACCGAAGCTCTTGGCCATATCGATGCACAGAATAATCAGAATGATGAAGTTAACAAAGGGAATCAGCATCAGGAGAATCCACCACCAGGGTCGTCCGACAATCTTGCACCAGACGTAGAGATTATAGATTGGGATGATGCTGGCCCAGCCCGGCTGGCCGGCTTTTGTGAACACTTTCCACATCGCCACGATTAGGAACAGCGCGATGAGCAGTCCAACGATCGTCGAGACTGGGCTGGGAGCCTTGCCCTCAGTGCTGTATTCGACTTGCGCGAGCAGGGAGACGCTGTGGAAAAAGAGATTCTGCGGGAGTTGGATGATTGATGTCATATAAGGTTAAGGCGTTAAATGTTCGCGTTTAATGGATTGCATGTTCAAAGACAAGGAAAATCTGTCGACTCTTTGTCTATCGCCCTTCCGCGAAGCAATCTCGAAAGCGTTTGCGCCAAACGAACGCGTTTAATCGCCTTCGTCACCGCCACCATTATCGCCGCCATCGTCTCCTCCGCCATCGCCACTATCATCACCACCTCCGTCGTCATCGCTACCACTATCGTCATCACTGATGTTCTCACCTTCGTCGTCGTCCGAGGCATCCTCCATACTATCGTCGTCAGCTTTAATCATTGCTGCCAGCGCCTTATTGGCGTCATTTAGCAAGGTTTTGGCGCCGGCTTTTTGGCCTGTTGGTTTTTTCTGATCAATTTTCGCGACTCCAGCGAGCGCGTGCCCCGGCTTCATTGCGCGTGCGACAGTGAAGATGCTGAGCGATAGGCAGAGCAAGAGAGCAACGAATTTTTTCATGGTGGCGCGCAGACTGTCAGGCGACAGGCTAAGTGTCAATCTTGTTAGAAGCACAACGTGCGACCTCGCTTTACGAATCGCGGCTGAGACGCGATGGTCGCGCGCTGATGAAACGCAAAAACTCATCGCCGCAATGGAATTGGCGGCGCAAAACAGGCTGGGGTGTCCCCCTGGCTTGGTTGACGCTTTGCGTCGTTTGGAGTTCGACCTGGCTCGTCATCAAAGTCGGTTTGCGAGATTTGCCGCCGATTTCTTATGCAGCAATCCGTTTCATCATCGCAGTGATTGTTCTATTCGCGGTTTCTCTGGGACGAGTGCGCTTGTTGCCGCGGCGCGGGGCAGACTACGCCGTCCTGGCCTTGACTGGCGTTCTGATGTTCGCAGCAAATTACGGTCTCTTGTTTTGGGGTGAACTGCACGTTTCATCAGGTCTAGCGGCCGTGTTACAGGCGACCATCCCGATCTTTGGGATGCTTTCCGCGCATCTGATGCTTCCCGACGAACCGCTGCGACTGCAGAAACTTTTAGGCGCACTGCTCGCGCTTGGCGGCGTAGCTATGATCTGTGAACGCCTGCTCGGTTTCAGTGGCTTAATGGCGTTCTGGGGCGGACTCGGCATTGTGTTTGGAGCAGCCTGCGCAGCGTTCTCCAATGTCTTACTCAAAGCTCGCGTGATTCAACTGGCACCCTCGATGATCGCAGGCTGGCAAATGATCTTCGGTGCGGCGCCATTGCTTGTTACCGGATTTATTGTGGAAGGAAATCCGGCCCGGTTTCACTGGAGCGCTTTATCTTTTTTTTGCTTGCTTTATCTGGCTGTGATCGGCTCCGCGCTAACGTTTCTGTTGCTTTACTGGCTGTTGCCACGCATGACGGTGGCAAGGCTACAAGCAATCTCGCTCATTACACCGCCTGGTGCAGTCATGCTCGGATGGGCAATTGGAGGCGAGACATTTTCCCTGCTCTCGCTTGTTGGCGCTTGTTTCGTCCTGGCAGGCGTGTGGATGATTTTCCGAAGAGCAGAGATGCGGGAGCCGGTGATTCAAGAAGGTTAATTAATTATCTGGCTACTTCGTGGTCATCGCTGCTGCCTTGATCACGCTGCTGGCTGCTTCGTTTTCTCTCAAACAGTCTGCTCACCCCCCCAGGTTGCTCAGGGGTAGGAACTTCCTTGGGAGACTTCGGCTCGATCACGCAAATGAACGTCGCGCTTGGCTTCAAGGGTTCAAAGCATTTCGAAGCGCTAATCTCTCCGGTGGAGTCTTGGTTTCTACGCGTGAGCATCCCTTGCAGACCTTCTTATGGAGCGATTTTACGGTTCGAAACAAACGAGAATACACTTATCGCGTGGTAGCAATACGTGGACAACCCGGCGCTCTTGTAGAAGGGGAGAATGTCGAAGTTCGGATTACCACAGAAAACGAAGATAGAGATACCCACGCCATTTATTTTAATCGCGGGGTCGCCGGCTCCCAAGCCTATACCCGTAAATTCGGAGATCGACGCCCCGATGAAGTGCCCAATCGCGAAGCATGGCGTTGGCTTTCTCGCGGTTTATTCGAAGCGATGCTCGATTTTGTCGGGAAAGCGCGAGGTCCGAACAGCGCGGTTCGTGCAGCGGTCTACGAGTTCAATCAAGGTGCGGTACTTCAAGCCTTCGCTAAGGCCCCGCGATTCGGGTGCAGATGTCCAAATTATTTACGACGCACGTCAGATAGTTAACCAAGAAAATCCAAACAGGAGTAAGCTTCAGCCAAGCGAGGCAAATCGGCAGGCTATTTCCGCAGCAGGACTTGACGGCGCCTGTATACCACGGACATCGGATCCCGGGGGCGATCTCGCACAACAAATTTATCGTACTTTTAGAAAACGGAGAGCCTACTCAAGTCTGGACTGGCTCAACTAATATGACCGACGGGGGAATCTTCGGTCATTCCAACGTTGGTCATATCGTACGGGATCCCTCGGTGGCAGCGAAATATCTTAGTTACTGGGAAAAGCTCAAGACTGATCCAAAGATGGATCGTCGGCCGGATAACGATGAACTGCGACCTTGGAATGAAGAGCACTATCCGATTCCCCAGGGAGAGCCTGCTGACGATATAACAGTGATTTTTAGTCCTCGACGAACCTTAGCTGGACTCGAGTGGTATGCCCAAAGAATGGAGGCGGCAACGAGTGCAGTCTTCTTGACTGCAGCTTTCGGAGTAAACGATCTATTCGAGGAAGTGTTCGCGCAACCGCGCGATTACCTGCGTTATATCCTTCTTGAAACCGAGGACAAAGATATGGCGACCCTGTTGCGCAATCGAAATAACCGGATCGCTGTTGGTAATCTACTGAGTGGCAACAATGCCTTTGAAACATGGCTGCAAGAGCAGCGTTTGCTGAGTGAGCACCTGACGGGCCTGAATAGTCACGTAAAGTATATTCACACCAAGTATCTCCTTCTCGACCCATTGGGCGATAAACCTGTCGTGATCACGGGCGCTGCGGCTTCCGACGCGCTGCAGGCGATCGAGGTCAGGAGCAGACCAATCTTGAATGCTTCTCGTTTCATTAGAGAGACTTCTTTTCGATAGCGATCGCGCCGGCACTAACAAACTCGTCAGAAACCGCCGGCAAGGATCTGATCATTGCGCCGGCGAATTTCCTCGGGCACACTTCGCTCGTAAGCAGCGGCGAAATTATCCTCATCTTGGGGGCTTTCGTCGGGTACTTGAAGTGCCGTAAACCATCGATTCAGTAAGCAGAAGTGTCCGATCAACCAAGTTAGCTCTACGATCTGGGAATCGACGTGACCTGACATCCTATCCGTGGGAAGGTTTTTCAACCGGTCGTCCTTTAGATTGTGCTCCGTTAATACCCGGCGAAGATCCTGGAATTCCTGGTCGGTCACGAGGTGAGCATCTTTTGTCACCTTTGCCGTATAGTCTAGCACCACGCGTTCTCGCTCGGTGTACACTTCAGGATGTTTTTCGTGTTCGTGAAGATGCAGATACTTCGGCACAGCCTCTTCTCGGCGCCCGGCATCCGTATAAAGGCTCATGCCGATAAGCGAATGATGGGTCACCGAGTACCGCGATCGGTTAATCAGCGAGGTCCGGGAGATTACAAGTTCCTTGATATAGCGGTCATTGAAGCCCGCTTCTTGGACATCTCCGCGAAAAGTGCGCGGATCGAAGATGAAGGTGTTGACGTATTCCACCCCCGTTTGCAGGAGACGCGGTGTGTGTGCCATTACCTTGCAAAGATTGTTACGAACCCCTCCCCAGGTGAGCTCTCCCATGACCATTCCAGCCCGCGTGTAAGGGTCGAGCTCATCGCGTTGCAGAGGCCGAATACGGGTCCAAGGACCTTGTTTGATTTGAGTCATAATTCTATGGCTTTCGTTGGGATTTAAGTGTTATTGGACGTTCTACCGCCGAGGGCATGATCATAAATCTTGTTGATATCCTTCTTCATCTCAATTGCCAGTGCGGGAGTGACTTTGCTGCGGCTGACTTTGCTTCGCAGATGTGCTGCATCGGCCTTAAATTGCGCGACGAGATCGTTTAGGATCGGACGACGCGCGATAAATTTCTCATCGGCGATGGCCTGCTGAAATTTTGTGTCGCCTTTACTTACTTTGGCTTCGAACGCGGCTGCATTAAAAGGTTTGCCCGGCACGGCGTACTCGTCGATGAATGCGAGTTGAAAGCTACGGAGACTTTCAATTCGCGCATCGCTTCCGGCCTTGGCGGCATACACGCCGATACTTTGGTGCGGGATATTTGAAACCCGTGGCGTCAGGCATGATCTAAAGCGCATTATCCTTTCTCCGCCGGTGTTCCGGAACTTCTTGAGGCGCGTTTTGGAGGCTTTGGCTGTTTGGCGTCGACGACTGACGCGCCCGCCTGATGCTTTCGCAAATCCCATAAAAGCCAATCGTCGTTCCGAACGAATTTTTTCGTGGCACGGTCCCACTTGAGCGGAAGCTCACGATTAAGTTTTTCAAGGAAAGGAAGGAGCGGCTTTTGTGGCGGGTGATCCTCTTCGTTTTTATCAAGTGAGATTTCCGTCCAGCCAAACCGCTCGCGGTAGCGATCGAAACCGAAGCCGTCAAAGAATTGTTCACCGCCCACCAAAGGCATATACCAAAGGCTCGGGCTCGCATTTTTATTCTCCTTGATGGGAACCTGGGAGACGAGATCTTCAAGCAGTGCCGAGCCTTCGGCGTCCTTCGCTAGATGCTCTTTGAGACGCGAAAGCGTCGGGAAACTTACGTATGGACTGACAAACAGCACGGGCTTGCGCTGCTCGTTCGCTAGGATGATCTCGTGAGGAGTGCCGACACTGTAGACGTTCGTCGGGCAGTAACAAATGATGAAGTCGCTCGTGTCCACCATCCGAAGATCAATATGGAGCGCGGGCCAGAAGCTCTCAGCTACTTGTGCGCGAGCCGCGGCACCTTCTTCTCCGCCCTTATAGGTCCATGCCACCCGGACATCTGTCGTTCCTTCCCCTTCGCGCCCGTAATCATGCATGGCCCGAATCTCTGGTTTCTCCCACGGGTCAAATACAACAACCCCCAATCTGCGAAGGAATTGACCAATTCTTGTGCGCCAACCAGTGGCCTTCTCCGCAGCTCGCGAGGCAACGAAATCCATCGGCCCCGACAAATACACTCGCGCATCGCGCAACAGACCGTCTTCTGGGTTATCAGCCGATTCCACTCTTTTTGTTTTCATAGGCGTTAAGGAAGATTCATTACACTCGTTGAAACTGAGTGTTTAGGAAGTCGCCTTGAGTATTCAAAGTGAGCCCGGAGTAAGGTCTCAACAAATTGCCCCGTACTTGGACTCGGCGAGCAACGGGTGAAAACACTTCTACTGCGATCTCATCGAATCTTGTGTTCGGCTCGGGCGTGCGCTCCGAAGAATGTTCCCACCAGACAACCCACTCATTGGTCGCGCAGAAAATAACGCCATCTAAGCTCCCAGGGGCCTTCTGAAGGTCAGTTGCGACCTGGCCCAATCTCTTCAAAAACCCCGTTTCTTTTAATTTAGACCGTCGGGTGCCGGCATATAGACGTGCACTTCCGATCTGCCAGTCGACCGACTTGGGAAACAAGTGGTATGGCTTGTCTGGCTGTACTTCGCCAGTGAACATTTCCGGAAAACTGCTTTTGCTCGCTTTCATATCAAAAAGGAGTTGATGAAGTTCACTATAGCTCCGGCCTCCCACGCATCGCTTCGCTTCATGATAAGCCCCCTGTGTTTGATAGAACACCAGAGCTATCTCATCCGGCATCCCCTCACTTTTGGTTTCAGGTAGAATAGCTGGAAGGTACGCTTTCAGCCCAAACAGCCTTTGCATCTGCACGGTCATCGGCATGAAAACCGTGCCAAGCTTCTCGATAAATTCACTTCGCTTCACTCTCTTCTTTCCTCGGAAAACACGTACTGCGTCCGCCGGGACCGGGACGGTTACCCGGTTTGGAATTGAGCTATTCTGCCTAGTACGAACTTCGCTTAACAGCTGCCATCCGCGTAAGAGCTCCACATTGAGGTTATTCAATTCTACGGAGGACTGTGCTTGATCTTGCTCCGCCGCAAGCAACCGCTCGCTCGCGTCCGCGATAGACTTGGCGAGGCCCTTACCGCGATTGCTTACCGCTGCACTTAAGAATCCCCCTTGAATAATCGCATGAATGCGACGCACACCGAAGTCCGTGGGCTCATTCTCAGCCGGAAGGCGTGGATCCGCTTCAAATGCGGCAGTCACAGCGATTTTAGCGGCCGTACTCGATGTGCTGAAAATCCCGAAAACCTTCCGTTTCGCCAATTCGAATGCTTGTCTGCTTGTTATGCCTCCCGACCATAGAATGGAGATCCCCAATTCCTTTGCATACGCAAGGATTTCCTCGATATCGGCGAAGGTTAGAACCCCAATATCATTCGCCACATTAGGCTGGCGGATCAAACGCCGTGGATTGACACGATCCGGGCTATCGAAAAGCACAATCTTTGCGCCGGCTCCCCGAGCGGTTTTGAGCCAGAGCTTCGCCGCGTCTTTACACCGGGTGTCGTCATAAACGTCTTCAGCGGTAAGCAACGGTGTGTCTACGTAAAAAGCAGGAATCGCGGTCCAGTCGGTAGTCCATCCTGTGATCATTTCGATCACAGCGCCTTGCTCTTCCAGAGTCATTGGCATCAGACCGTATTTCCCGGCGGAAAAGCCGTTCGTACGCGCCGTGTGGAGGCCGGTCCAAATGGTGCGTGCAGCCGTTTCGACATCAAGGTGATACCGATACGTCAGGCGAACCCCGAGTTGACGCGATAGTCTCAGCAACCGACGCAAGTGTTCGGGATCCAGAATATTTAGTAGCGACTGGATTTCCAATCGCCTGCGAGCAGGCTCGCGAAGGTCCCCATCGATCGCTAACTCGCGTATACCCGCGTCAACTGCGAGCTTCATAATGCGTTCGATCACGCCAATTTCGTCATCCGTAATCCTGTCTTCGAAAGCGACGAGAACTGACAGCCGGTGAATCTCCGCCGGTCCCATCTTTCCCTCTTTACGTCCTGCCTGCAGTTTGGTGACCACGCCTTTGAGCGATTTGATCGGCGTTTTGGGGTCGACCGAAAGCCGCACTGTGAGCGGTCTGGGCTGGCCGTCGGGCGTGTGCACAAAAGGCTCAAATGCGGCGAGGACGTTGTCCAGCCATTGCTTATCATTCGCGGATTTTTCGGTTACCGCGAATTCAGGCAGCTGCTGGGTTAGTCGCGTATTGACTCGAACACCGACGTTCGTGGTCAAGAGGAGGCGCCCCGCGGCCGCGTCTGAGAGGTCTTCATATTCTGGAGGCCCAATAGGTACTTCACCCGCGCTCGTCATGCGCTCGCCGTCCAGAGTGACACCCAGGCTCACCGGGTCGATCGGCCAAAGAGCCTTTGCCTTTGCCGATGCATAAGCGGCATTAACGATCGTTTCTCCAGCACTTCCTTCGTCGCTTACCGCAAACAACGGACCGAAATGTTCGCTGTCGTATGTAGCCAACGGAAAATGATAACGCTTATTCCGGTGATGAGAGCTAATACTGGTCTCCATGGTCATTTGCTCTAAAGGTGGCAAACCAACCTATCGTGCCATTTTCGCAAACACCTCGCCTGATGCAAGAACAGAAAAACGCTCTGTGATAACAGTTGCCCCTTTATTCTCAACTAACGCATTTGCGACGGACGCTTATCTCCCTCATCTTATCCGTTTCATGGATTCAGTCTGTGAGGATCCCATGTTGCCTAGCCCGAACGAACCGTCAGGCGGCACCAAACGCGGGCACAAAAAATCCCAAATTGAAGGCCGCCCTTGGATTTGTATCATGGAGACAGCATAGGCAGGAGGCGCCATGGCGACACTGGGGACAGAAGCCGGTCGAAACTCAAAACTGAAGGCAGCAGTGGATCAGCAACTTGCGACGTTCAAGGCTTACGCTGCTGGTGCCCACGAAATAAAGACGTGAAGCGTGTACGATCGCCTAAGGAGCTGCTCACCCGTAAAGACCGGAAGGCTGCGGGCAAGGCTTTGCGGGACAAATGTCCGCGGAGATCGCATGCGACATGGAAGGCGCCGAGAAATCGCCGGGATCCGGTCGAATTGTTGATTCAATCCAGCAACGACCGCATTCCAAACCTCATCCCAATCCGATATGGGCGAATGATGCAAAGTCCTTTCGCTTTTTATCGTGGCGCCGCTGCGATTATGGCGGCCGATCTGGCCATCACGCCGACGTCCGGAATCCGAGTGCAAGCTTGCGGTGATTGTCATCTGATGAATTTCGGAGGATTTGGAACTCCGGAGCGACGCATCATTTTTGACATCAACGATTTTGACGAGACGCTTCCGGCGCCGTGGGAATGGGATCTGAAGAGATTAGCCGTCAGCTTTGTCCTTGCCGGGCGCAATAACGGTTTCAAGGAAGCAGACTCGCGTAAAGCAGCTCTGCGATGCATCCAAAGTTACCACGAACACATGCGCTGTTACGCGGAAATAGGCGCTTTGGAAATGTGGTATCAGCGGATGGATAACATGGTCGCATGTATAAAAAGTAGGAAGTGGAAGAAGATCGTTCAAAAGCAGATCGCCAAAGCCGCAACCCGCACAGTGGCAGAGTATGACTTTCCAAAACTGGCAAGCGTCAAAAATGGCCAAGTCCGAATTAGGGACAACCCCCCTTTAATTTTTCATCCAACAGAAGTGGAAGCGGCAGAATACAATCACCTCGTTAAAGAAGCATTTCGCTGCTATCGAGAGACACTTCCTGATGATCTCAAAGTTCTCGTGGATCGTTACGAAATCAAAGATGTTGCGATCAAGATTGTCGGAGTCGGCAGCGTCGGTACCCGCTGTGCCATTTTGCTAATGATGACTGGCGATGACGACCCGCTGTTTCTCCAGGTCAAAGAGGTGCACGAGAGCGTCTTGGAGCCGTATTCCGGAAAAAGTGTTTACCAGTGCTGCGGTCAGAGAGTAGTCGCCGGCCAACGACTAATGCAGGCGGCAAGCGATATGTTTTTGGGCTGGACGGAACAATGGGGACGGCATTTTTACGTACGGCAGTTACGTGACGTTAAGATCAAACCGCTCGTCGAAATTTTCGATTCGCGTGTTCTGGCAGACTATGGAGAATGGTGTGGATGGGCACTCGCCCGAGCCCATGCCAAGTCGGGAGACGCTGCGATGATCAGCGGATACCTCGGCAACTCCAGCAGATTCGATGACGCAGTTTCGAATTTCGCCGTGGCCTACGCCGATCAGAACGAACGGGATTATCAGGCTTTGCTGGAAGCAATTCGGGCTGGCAAAATTACTGTACTTCAGGAGTGAAACGGTCACGGCAGAGTAAGCGTGGCCTTGATGTAATCGGCCATGCCTGCTTTCCATCGCATGTCGTATGACGAGAGGAACGCAGTCAGCAATCAAATTTCCTATGCAACAGATAAAGATCTAACAGAAATTGGAACCGTCACCAGGGTCACATTCAGCGGCCTGCGCTCCCAATCTGATCTACTTATGGAACGGGCAAGTACGGTGGAAGTTCGGCGAGCGCCTTAACAGAGGAAATAAACGTCTTTGGCAGGTTTTTTGGGATGTATGCGAGGTCTGGCGCGCGAATCCGCAATAGAGCAGCTTGATCAATCAGAGCCCCGGAATGTATGTCTCGGTGCCGTCCAAAATTGCAGCGTGGGTAACGAATCTTTAATTTCGGGCAATACGTAAGTTTCGGCCAAATTTCCCCGAGATACCAAGATGCAGATTGAAACGAACTGTTTATCGGTTCGGCCCAAGCTTGCGAAGGCTTTTCGGCAACAAGCGCGTTCAATTTTTCCGCATCGAAATATAAGCCAGCAGTGGCTGCTTGTTCTTGCATCCATTGGAACGAATTCCACCAAAGTCGACCGCCTTCTGGTGGACCACCCCCGCCAATGTCGGAATGCACCCCCGGGAACCACAACTCGAGAACATCCTGGCCGGGCGCCGGTCGAAACAAATTTTGACGAAAGAACGCACGACGTTCGTCTATGGCGACGGCGTGGCGGATGTGTTTGACGCTCGGATTATAGGCTGTGAAAGGGAAATGTTTCGGATCCCATACCCACCCAACGGATGACACCGTGTCCCAAACGCCCAAGAAATGCACTTGAAACCGCCGTTCATTGTCTCCTGGTTTGACCGCGCGAGCGAATGTATGGCGGAAATCATCGCACAACTTTTTCCATTTGCTCGTGTCGACCGCCCTAGATTGGTGGTGACGTCCTTCGGTAATGCGACGAAAATATTTCATCGCGTACGGAATCAAATTGTAGTTACCTCGAGGAAGAAGACCAAGCTGATGGAGAAGGCCGGCTAAGACTCTCGCTGTGTAAGCGCCCCGACTAAAACCGAATAGGAAAACACGGTCATTTGGTTCCCAAAAATCAATTAGGTACGTGTAGGCTTGGGCAACCTTATGTGACAGGCCGAGGCCGAACGCGAGGCCAAACCATCGAGTAAGCGTCTTCAGCATGGGGATCAGGATGCCAGGTTCGGGAAGAGTACCGACGCCAGGATCGTAGTACAAGAGCTGCCTTTTGGAATGATTGCGGCCTAACACCTGAATCAGGCGCACAACATTCGTTGGCTCACGATCGAACTCGTAGTTCGTACCATCAAAACAAACAACCAGATTCCGACCTTCAGACGGGGCCTCATTCATTGGGGACGCTCCACGTCGTACTGAAAGAGGTCATCAGCCGCAAGAACAAACCGCCTTAACACCTTAAATCAGATCTGGTTTTCGCTTTACTTTATTAAGCGTGTAACTAATTCTCGTGTCTGCCCTGAAAGTCGAATAATTCGTTAGGGTATAGAAAAAATGATTTCCCCTGAGGAGTACGTCGAGCAGCGAATAAACGATCAGATAGGCTGGTATGATCGCAAGAGCACCACGAATCAACGCTGGTTCAAGCGGCTGCGCTTTGCCGAGATCGTTGCCGCAGCTGCGATTCCATTTCTATCCGGCTTTGCAGACAACTCGTTCCCGATCAAGATTGCGATCGGTGCTTTGGGCGTTTTCGTTGCCGTAATCGCATCGCTGCTCGGCTTGCTGCAACTTCAGGTACATTGGATTGAGTATCGAGCCACAGCGGAGTCGCTCAGAAGAGAGAAATTTTTGTTTCTGACCCAGACGGCACCCTACGATAAGGATGACGCCTTCCATCTTTTCGTGCAGCGTGTCGAAGCTCTGTTGACAAAGGAAAACACTGAATGGGCGCAATCCATGATGAAACCACCTAAATCAGCGACGCCTGCTTCAGACTCCGAGATCAAGGGTTAAAGCCCTCCGCCTGATTCAGATCCGTTTAACGACGTCGAGTCTGGAAAAAATCTCGCCAACCTGTTAAGCGTGAATTGTCAAAGCTTTAGGCGAGACCCCATTCCACTCCCCGGCGATTGCTTTCTTCCTTCTCGCACCCCTTGCAAATTGGAGGCAACCTCGTGCAGACGGGAAATAATTTCGTCTAGACCGGGAGCAGATTCTCCAGATGGACCTTCAGTCGCATCAGGCGCGGCTAACGCATCCTTTAATTCTTGCAGGTCGCGTCTCAGCTCGATATTTGCAATCACCAGCCGGCCGACAATTTTCAACGCCTCGATTTGCGCTTCCGTGAGCGTGCGCGGCTTGCGGTCCATCACGCATAACGTGCCCAGCAAATGCCCGTCGCGCGTCGCTAATGGCGCTCCCGCGTAAAATCGAATATACGGATCACCCGTTACGAGCAGATTCTGCGCGAATCGCTCGTCCTGAGTTGCGTCCGGCACGACAAACATTCCCGGCTGCATGATGGCGTGCGTGCAGAAGGCCAGAGCGCGGGGCGTTTGCTGAAGATCGAGACCGAACCGCGATTTAAACCATTGCCGGTCGGCATCGATTAAACTGATCAACGAGATCGGCACGCCACAAATGAGTGCGGCCAACTGGGTCAGCTCGTCGAAGCGTTCCTCCGGTTTGGTATCAAGAATTTTATACGAGCGCAGCGCGCGTAATCTGTCGGCGTCATTTGCCGGAACGGGATAACTCATCACCATAATTTAAAATACCAATAACCACAGATTGCGCTGTAGCGGCAAGCTCTTTCTCACCCGTCCACGCATACATCACGCCAAGGTATTTGATCATGTTCGCTCCGTTGAGGGAATCCTTTCTCAAGGGTAGTAGTTCAACCGCGCGACGACCTTCCCGGATCGCGTCTTCTTCGCGTCCCAATCCGGCGTCGTTCGGTTCGTGTTTGCGCTTCTCGGATGTTTGTCGATACATTTTCTGGAGATCCTAGTTCCCGTTTCCTGTGGCCATACCAATTGATTCTGATTTTTGGGAGGACCTTCTGGTTTTCATCGAAGAGGGCAAAGTGATCCCGGTGATCGGTGAGGGAGTGGTGACGTTCGGACCGGATAATCAGAATCTTTACGGTTGGCTGGCAAAGAGCCTTGCTAAAAAACTTCAAGTTCCGCCCGACTCCCTTCCGGCAACGCCTACTCTCAACGACGTTGTCTGCCGGCATCTGCTCCGCGGCGGAGCGCGGAATGTCATCTACACTCGACTGCAACGTCTTCTCCGCGATGAGTGCCCTGAGCCCGGCACCGCTTTGAGAGAATTAGCGTCCATATCCGCGTTTAATTTTTTTCTGACAACTACTTTCGATCCTTTGCTGGAGAACGCGCTTAACGCGGAGCGTTATGGTGGACAGCGGCTCACGCAGACGCTTTCATTCTTCCCCGAAGCTGCTCTCAAGGATCTGCCGGTAAGAAAATCCGCGCTAAGCCGTGCGACGGTTTACCATCTCCTCGGTCACGTTTCGCCTTGCCCGGAGTATGTGGTGTGGGAGGAAGATGTGCTGGAGTTCGTGTGCGCGTTGCATCAGCACCTGCCAGTGATGGAAAAACTCGCGCGGGATCTCAAGGAGCACAGCTTACTTGTAATCGGCCTGAATTTCTCAGACTGGCTTGTGCGCTTTTTCCTGCGCATCACTAGGCAGTCTCGTCTTTCCGAATCTCGCGCCACCACGGAGGTGCTCGCGGTTGGGCTCACTGCTGCTGGATCTGAAAGCATGGTGCTGTTCTTCGGCGGCGTGAGTCGGAATATTCATGTGATTGAATGCGATCCTTCAGAGTTTGTTCTCGAACTGAACCGCCGCTGGCGCGAGAAGCATCCGGTCATGGAAGGTGAGAGGAGCGAATTTCTGCCGCCGCCTGAGCCCGAGATGCCGGCTGGCGCCATCTTTATGAGTTATGCGCGAGAGGACGAAGAGGCCGCGCGCAGGCTAAAGGCGGGTCTCGAGCGCCACGGATGTCTTGTCTGGTATGACCGCGAGCGGCTCAAGCCCGGCGGTAACTGGCATAACAATCTTGAAGACGAAGTAAAAGGGCGGTGTTCACTTTTTCTCTCGGTTATCTCACGCACCACCGAGGGAGCCCCGGCCGGATATTTTCATCAGGAGCGAAATTGGGCCGCGGAATGGCAGGCGATGTTTTCCGAGGGCGAGGAATTTTACGTGCCTGTCGTCATCGACGACTCGTCGCTCGCCACCAAACGTGAGCCGCGCAGCTTTCGCAACGTCCAGTCTACCCATTTGCCCGGGGGCGAAGTGACAGTCGAGTTTGGTAAGCAGATGCGACAATTGATGGAAAAACGTCGTGCCGGCTCTACCATTCAATGAATTCCGCCGCCTCCGTAATCAAGCGCTCAGGTGATGCTGATCCGGAGTCACCGTGGTTGGGACTGCAATCTTTTACCGAAGAGACGCAGCGTTACTTCTTCGGTCGAACTGCGGAATTGCAGGAAATTTTTGAGCGCGTGCTGCACAAGCCGCTCACGATCCTGTTCGGTCAATCGGGATTAGGAAAGACCTCATTGATTCAAGCCGGCCTTATTCCTAACCTTCGCGAGGCGGGTTTGCTGCCGGTCAGCATTCGTGTCCGCTACGACGAGGACGCGCCATTGGTTGGTCGGCAGATGATCGCAGCGTTGTCTGACGCGCTGACATCCACCGGCCGCGAAGATCTCTCGGCGATTTGCCTGGGCGCGTCGAGCCTGTGGCTACTTCTGCACGACCCTGATTGCGGACTTATCGGCGAGAACAGCTCGGCAGTGGTACGCCCCGTTTTCATCTTCGACCAGTTCGAAGAGATTTTCACACTCGGCGAAGGGCGCCGCCACATCGCCGAAAATTTTCTTGAGACGATCGCGGCGATCGTCGAAAACCGTATGCCACCGGATGTTCGCGCGCAGATTGAAACCGATGATCGACTTGCGGAACGGGAGGATTACCAAGCCCATCCCGCCAAGGTGCTGCTCTCTCTGCGCGAAGACTTCCTTCATCTCTTAGAGCGCTGGCGGTGGCAGCTCCCAACTTTGATGGACAACCGGATGGAACTTCGCCCGTTGAGCGGAGTCCAAGCAGTCCAAGCGGTAACCGAACCCGGCAGTCTACGCTCGGGCAAACAGCCCATCGTCTCTCCAGAAGTAGCCAGAGCGATCGTCCGCTTTGTCGCTGGAGTTCAGCCGGGCGTGCCGCTCGACGAGCTTGACGCAATTCCACCGCTCCTGAGCCTGATGTGCGCTGAATTAAACGCGCAGCGGCTCGCCGTCGGCGAAGAAACCATCGCGGCTGAGCAACTCGAGGGCCGCAGCGAACACATACTGGAAAAGTTTTACTCAAATGTTTTCTCGAATCACCCTCCCGCGGTTCGAGAATTTGTGGAGAATCGGCTGCTGTCTGACGCTGGCTATCGTCAGGCGGTGACTCTCGACACGGCTGAGGCCGAGCTTGTCCGTGCCGGTGTTTCGAGGGAAGCCGGTATGCGCGCCATCATTGACTTGGTTGAGCGTAGGCTGCTCCTAGTGGAGGAGCGCGGGGCAGTTCGGCGCGTTGAGCTGACCCACGACGTTTTGACCCCGGTGGCCGTGGCCAGTCGCACGGCGCGCCGCGAACGGGAAGAGGGCGCGCGTTTTGCCGCCCGCCAACGGGAACGCCTCCGCAAACAGCGAAAGATTGCACTAGCTGTGGTTGCCGTATTGCTGTTTGGGTGCGCCGGCCTGACGACGTATGCCTTTTGGGCACGACAAGAGATCAAATTTCGCCAACTGTTAGACTCTGGTTATCTCTCGCTTGAGACGAGGGACTACTCTTCCGCGTTGCGGAATTTCAAAGAAGCAGCGCGCCGCAACTCATCCGAGTCTTCGCCTTGGTTCGGAATTGGTGACACGCTCGTCCAGCAGTTTTACGCTTCAGGCAACTCGAGAAATGCGCCGATCCTCACAGAGGCGATTAACGCTTATAACAATGCTATTGAAATTGAAAAAAGGACCAAGCATTCCGGGGAACGAAAAGGACTTGGCCACAGCAAGCTCGCGGAGGCCTACGTAGGATTGGGGGACGTTTACGCCGTCGGGGCAGACCCAGATTTCAAAAAAGCCGAAGAGTTTTATAAACAGGCGCAACAGATTGACCCGGAATCGGCAAAGCCGCCCGTAGGTTTTGGCAATATCCTTCTTGGGCTGGGACGACTCCATGACGCGATCGACCAATACAAGGCCTCGCTGGATGCAGCTCTTCGCCGAAATGAAACAGACTACGGAGCTCATGCCGGGCTCGGTATCGCATACTTCGGCCTCGGACGTTACGGTCTTGCAATCGAAGAATGCAACCGAGCGATTGGAGCGAGACCGAACGCGATTGTCCCGATACTTCTGCTCGCGCACGCGATCTATATGAACGACCGAAATGATCCTCACGCCGGCGACCTTTTAAGAGGCCTTGTCGGATCAGACATGAGGCGAGTCGATTCTTTAGCTCGTATGAATCTCGCTTACCTCTTGCTTGAAAAGGCGAACCTGTCGGCGGATAAATCGCTTCTCTCGGAGGCCGTTCAGTATCTGCAAGACGCGTATCAAAGAGATCCGTACGTCTTTTCGTGCTTTCGGCTCGGGATCGGCAGAGCTCTCCAAGGTGATGCCAAAGAGGCGTCGAAACTGTGGGAGACAGCCGCCAAACTATCCTGGGGCGGGGATCCGCTGGGACAGAGGATATATGCTCCGTTTCTCGCGACTATGCGCGGTCAGCCCGACGCCTTCAGCAAGATGCAAGAGATTACTCGCGATCTGGAGCACGAAGGAGCCGTAGGCGTGCTGGAGACAGTAAGGCGCGATGCAAAATTGATTCAGCGCTCTGGACTCTACGACGCACAGGTTACTCCGGTAATCGCAGTGCTTGATGGCGCGCTCAACAAGGCGCGCGAAGTCCGCTGAACTATGTGACTCCCCGCATCTCCGTGAAACCCTCGCAACACGCAGTCACGCTTGGATAAGGCCCTCGCGAAAGATTGGCATTGACATTAATGTCCCGCGAACGAAAAGATGCGACGATGTCGTTATGCCGTGCAATGTGTAACATCGTTAGCCTGTCCAAACTTTTTGTTGCGACAATGCTTGTTGGCGTGTTAGGCGCGGCCAGCGGTTTTGCCGGTCCGGAGCCCATCACGGAGTCAAAGGACGCCAATCTCGAGCCTGTCGTTGAAGTCCCAATCGCGAGAGAATCCCGCGGGTTAATCACCCTGGAAGGGCCATCGGGGATGTTTATTAACCCCACGTCTGCCACCTTGCCGCAAAATGAGTTCATCTTGAATTACTGCGTCTTATTCTTTGACACAGACACGGATGTCGTCGGACACGGCATCCTACTGAGCTACGGCGTGCGCGACTGGCTGGAGATCGGTTTTGTCGGCAATTTGCTCGATGTCAATAGCCCCGGCCCACCCAGCAGGGAAGATACTTTCGTTGTGGGAGGACCCATGGCCAGGATCCGGTTGCTACGCGACCGCGAGTGGTGGCCGGAATTGAGCGTAGGCGGTTACGTGAAGTGGGGGAGTCCCGGCGGCGGCGGAGGTCCTGCCTTAAATTCCGCAAACGCCTTCGTCGCGATTTCAAAGACCATTCCCATCGACGAAAAAGGGTTTTTGAAAACCGTCACCTTTCAGGGAGGTTTTCGCGAAGCGTGGCTCGATGAACCCGCGCCAGTTTCAAATGTTAACCGGGTTTACGGCGGCCTTGAAGTGCAACTTCCCTGGCGGCTTTTTCTGATTGGAGAAGTTACTCAGCGCAACGATAAAGTGGACCTCCGCGAGATCCCTTATGCCGCTGGGATCCAATGGCGTGGACGCTATTTTGGTTGCTCGCTCGCAGTGCTCCAGAATGGAGGCGAAAGTCGTCCCGGCATCTACTTTGGAGTCGCCGGTGGACTAGGCGCTGAGCCAGTGCGGACCTCAACGCAAGGTGGCGTTGCCGGCGCTCGACCCTAGAGGAACGCAACGTTTTTTTCCCCCTTCGCCAAAGCCTTCACCTACGCGCTCGACGAGAAGCTGATTTTCTAACGAGCCGTGCTCAAAAGCTTGCTCCCGAGAGCGACGAAGTTAAGAGCTTGCGCGACGAAGTGGTGAAATTGCTGGAATTGAAGACAAACTGACGCGGAACGGATAGCGAATTGGCGGTCAAGGTGGAACTAGATCAATGGTAGAAAGCAGATATAGAAAGGAATTAGTTCGTAGCTGTAGTCAAACCCATGAACTATCACGCCCTCTGTTTTGTGGACATGCCGTTTGGGCAGAAGCCGGATCTCAAGAGTGGAGTCGTCGTCGATTTCGATCAAATCTACAATAAGGCGATCAAACCGGCGATCGAGGAGTGCGGGCTGGAGGCGTTGCGCGGCGATGAAGAGCGCACCGGGGGGATCATTCACGGCGCGATGTTTGCGCGACTGCTGCTAGCGGAGTTTGTCGTCGCCGATCTCACACTCGCCAACCCAAATGTCTTCTATGAACTCGGAATTCGGCATGCGGCCAAGCCGTTCACCACAGTGCCGATTTTTGCCAACGTTAGCGCGCTGCCTTTTGATGTCGCGCTGGTTCGTGCTGTCGGTTACCAGCTAAAAAAAGGGAAACTGACCAAGGCAGCGGCGCAAAAACTCAAATCCCAGCTCGCAAAACGTTTGTGGGACGCGATCAGCGGTGCCACGACGCATGACAGCCCGCTTTTTCAACTGATCCCAAAATTTCCTGGTATCGATTTACCAGACGAAGTGACTGAGACTTTTAAGGATCGCATTCGGCAGGCGGAGGAATTTCGCGAGATGCTTTCGTCGGCCCGCGCGCAGCCTCTGCGTGAAGAACGTGAAGCGCTATTGAAAATTCGGCGTGACTTGGGCGATCTAAAAACGGTCCAGCGATCACTGCTGATCGAGTTGATGTCTTCCTTTCGCGATGCCGAAGCGTTTGAAGAATTAGTCGAGCTCTACAATAGTTTTCCGGGTCCCCTGAAGGAGTACGTTATCGTCAAGCAGCAATTTGCATTGGCGCTTAACCGTCGGAATCAATCGGACGATCGCGAGCGAGCGCTAAGGATTCTCAACGAACTACTGAAAAATCGCGGCCCCGATTCGGAGACGCTTGGGGTCAAGGGTCGCATCCATAAAGACACATATAAAGAGGCTACGCAGGCGGGAAGGATCACAGCTGCCGCGGCGCTAGACGATGCGATTGAAGCCTACACGAAAGGTTTCGAAGCCGATCCGCGCGACTACTACCCAGGCGTAAACGCGATCAACCTGCTAATCCAGAAAGGCGACGCGGAGTCGCTGAAAAAAGTTGAGCGCCTACTACCTCTGGTCAGTTTCGCCGTTGAACGTCGTGGCGGCGCGAGCTCTGCCGATTACTGGGATTTGGCCACCGACCTCGAACTTGCTTGTATTGGTGAAGATTGGGCGACCGCAAATCGAATACTCCCCAAAGCGATCCTTGCCGCGACGGACTCTTTTAAGACGGCAACGACCCTTGGCAATTTGCGTTTACTCAAACAAGCACGCGAGCGACGGGGACGCGAAGTCGCAGAACTTGATGCCATTCTCGATGAACTTTCAGCGCGTGACATTGAGTTCCGGGGTGAGGAAAAGACTCAACCCGACATGAACAAATCATGAGAAAAAATACGATTACTTTCGACAACGGCAATCACGCCGTCGTCGTCACCGCGGGGCGCGACACAGATGCGCAGACCATTTTGAAAATGCTCGACATTACACAGCCGCATGCGCTGATAATGGTGTTTGGCGGCGCGAAGGGACTCGACGATTTGCGGAAAGCTCGTCTTACAGAATTGTTCACCGACGCTATCGCGCCGGCGGCTGCCGAGTTGGGTGCGCTCGTTATCGATGGAGGCACTCAGTCCGGCGTGATGGCGATGATGGGCGAAGCGCTCGCGCGAGACGGCCGAGGATCTCAGTTGCTCGGGATCGCGCCGGCCGGGAAAGTCACTTACCCCGGGGGTCCGAGTCATGCAAACATCGGAGATGGCGCGCCGCTCGAACCGAATCACTCCCATTTCGTTTTGGTGGAAAGCGATGAGTGGGGTGGCGAAACCGGCACGATGTTCAAGCTCGCGGGGGCTTTGAATGTGGCGGTAGCGACGATGCTCATCAACGGCGGCCAGATCGCAGGGAGCGAGGCGTTACAAAGCGTGCGCAACGGGTGGCACCTGCTCGTGATCGAAGGTAGCGGAAGGTTTGCGGACCAGCTGAGCGCGGCCCTGTGCGATCGTCAGATTGCGAAGTCCGTCGAAGTAAGTGAGATCGTACGCTCCGGACGCGTCGCGTTATTTCATGTCGACGACCCCGCTGAAAAATTAAGAGACGAGCTGAGCCGGCTACTACGCTAGTAATGTAATGATTTCCGGAACCGATGTCGCAGCAGATTTCGCGTACGCGATAATTTGCGGACGATACTGAAAACGCATCGTATCAAAATGCCACCATTTGCCGCCCAGATGAAACCGTGGCGCTCGAGCGTCTCGATTATTTCCGATGACAATGAGTTACCGCGACAAATTGGATAAGATTGGTCCGCGGAAACTGCTTGCGTGCGACGGTGGCGGCATTCGCGGAATTATCAGCATCGAAGTCCTCGCGCGGATAGAGTCGGAGCTGCGCAAGAGCAGCGGGAATCTAAAGCTCGTCCTCGCCGACTACTTTGACTATGTCGCCGGCACCAGCACGGGAGCGATTATCGCAACACTCATCGCGCTCGGATACAGTGTCGATCAGACACGGGATTTCTATCTTCGGAGCGGCGCGGAGATGTTTCACAAGGCGCGCCTCTGGGAGCGTTTTCGCACGAAATTCGAAGACGACAAGCTCTCGAAGATGCTGCGCGATGTGATTGGTGAGGATACAACCTTAGGCTCTGAGAAGCTGCGGACGCTCCTCATGATGGTGATGCGGAACGCAACCACCGATTCACCATGGCCACTGTCTAATAACCCGAAAGCGAGATACAACGATGTTGGTCGTGCTGATTGCAATCTCAAGTTACCACTGTGGCAGCTTGTGCGCGCAAGCACCGCGGCGCCGACTTATTTTCCACCGGAGGTTGTCCGCGTCGGTCGCGACTTCATCTTCGTGGATGGCGCAGTAACGATGTTTAATAACCCAGCGTTTCAACTTTTCCTGATGGCGACGAGCGAGCCGTACCGTCTGCTTTGGCCAACCGGCGACGACAAGATGCTTCTTATTTCAGTGGGCACCGGCGCAAGCGCTAATGCGAACAGTAATTTGAGTCCAGAGGAGATGAACCTACTCTACAATGCGGGCACGATTCCTTCCGCCCTCATGGCCGCAGCGCTTCACGAGCAGGATTTTCTCTGCCGCATTTTCGGGAAATGCTTGGCTGGAGATTCGCTGGACCGCGAGATTGGCAGCGTCATCGGGCAAGGTATTCCCGATGTGCCGAAGTTGTTCACTTATGCCCGCTACAATGCCGAGCTTTCCCGCGAAGGCTTGGATGCGCTCGGCCTTGAACACATCAACGCTGGGCACGTCCAACAGATCGATTCTGTGGAGCATATCGGGGAGATGCAAGAGGTTGGCCAAGCGCTGGCACAGCAAAAAGTGAAAACTGAACACTTCTCCGCGTTTCCGGCGGCGAGCTTAGTTTAGCTATTTCGGCGCTTCCCTGCGATTTTCAACGAGTCTTCCGTCAGCCCATGCCAAAGATGTTTCCGGGCTTGGAGAAAGTGGACCCAGTAGTTTCCGCTTGCCCGGTACCCGCGACGAGGATAATGTTCTTTTAAAGGAGCCTTTAATGGCACTGTGTCCCCGCACAAGTAAGATGATAGCCACTGGCTTGTGAAGGTCGCACGCGTCATCACCAAAGTTCTTTGCTGCCTGGCTTTGATGCTCACTCCCCTGAAGGCCGGGCAGGAGTGGCAATCGATGGATTTGTCCAAAGATCCCACTGCTCTCTCTACGATCCTCGCCCTTCTCAGAAATCACGAACGTTTTGCTCAGTGGATAAACGGCAAGCCCCTCAGCAAGTTTACCTACGTCAGTTTGCGGAAAGATCGAAACGATCCCTCAAAGACCGTCTACATCCTGCTCGAGTGCGACGAGAACAAGAAACCGGTTAGGTTTCTGCGTGTCGATGAGATCGCCAGGCTAAGCGTCACAGACCCCAGAGTGCCGGAAACAGCTAAACTTATTTTCGAATACCCGGCTGCTGCGGTCAAAGCGACGAGTCTTGACCATCCAAGCGTTCAGCGAGCCGTTGAACAAACGTTTCAACTGTTTGGGTCTCCACAAAGTACCCTTTATCTTGTAAATGATCATTACGTTGAAACGCTTAAGGAAGGCGAGACAGCCAGCTCGACACTAACGAGGTTATCGGATCTGGGACTCTTGGTGATTCGTTTGGTCTCGAAGGCTGCGGACAAAGTAAGTAATGCGTTCAATGCTATTAGTAAGGGTAAAAGTCTTACATGGGATTCAACCTCCATAAAGCGCATCAGGTTTGAGTTGTCTCCTGATCGGAGCGCCATTCGCAAGCTCGAGATTGCTGGCTTGTTTAAGACCGATGACATTAAGTTGCAAAGTTTCGACGCCGCAAATCTTTCCAAGCTGGAGATAAGGGATGATCGCACAACGGAAGTTACACTGACGGGGATGACAGCTCCGGGAGCCCGGGAAAAAGGCAGGGAAAAGGAAGAATCTTCGAGCCCTGTGAATTGGGACACAAAAGACTAGTCGACTGCGATTCATGAAGAGGCTGGTCATATTCACGTTTTGCCTGCTGCTCTTCGAGGTCGGTTATGCCCTCGATGTTCCTGATTTCATGATGGTTCCAAAATCGACTTGGGTCTCAGGGTTCCCAGAATTGAACAAGGATGACATCCAAACTGAAATTGCCACTGCTGCCCAGGACGCCAATCTCGGCCTTCGTCTGGTTCACCTGAAGAAGTCGTATCAAGCGACCAGGCGTGCGTCAGAGACTCTCGGGGAGAATGGTGTTATTGAATCGGGCGACATTCTCTTAAGTCTCAGGCCAGCTTGGGCCGATACGCTCGCATATGCGCATGTGCAGTTGGGAATCTCACATGCTGCTTTGGCATTTGTGGTAGAGATGAACGGCAAGAAATATGTGCACTCTCTGGAGTCGCCGATGAGTTACAGCAGCTTTCTGGATTCGCCACATCAATACGGCGATTTGGAGGCTTTTCATATTCTGCGACCGACGCTTACAGAGGTGGAAAAATCGAACTTGAAAGGATGGGCTAAGTTGACAATGTCACACCCGGATCACTTTGCTTTTTTCTCTGACTATAGCAAACCGATGTATAAACGCGGCCTTCCAGGGGTAGATCGCCCGATCGATCAGGTTCGCCTGTTGGCAAAGGTTATAAAGGAAGGTGGCCCGACTTTTAGTTGCTACTGCTCAGAGTTTGTTTGGACGTTTCTGGGATTACGCAAGTGTTCTCCGGATGAGTTTCCAAATGGCAACTTGGAAATGTTCTTCGATCCTTTGAAAGGATTCTATCAAGACGCCCCTAAGGCAGGCCTTACGCAAGGACCAGATGCTGCACTAAGAAAGAGCGGCAACCCAAACAGGATTCAGATTCTCACTTCGAAGGTGTTTGTTGATTTTCTGGACAGCCCTTCGGATCTTCAAGGCCGTATGTCTTCGGGACACCAGGCAGTTGCGCGGGCTAATAAGCCCAAGATGGATTTGTTGAAACGTTATTACGCCTCGGGTGAACCTGCAGATGTCGTCCTGGAGATTAATCAAGGTATAATCGATAACTTTTCGCCAACGGCGTTCTTGATTCGGTCGGATGCGGGTTTGAATGGGCTTAGGTATGTCGGAACAGTAGTCTTCGACAAATAGCCGATTTCACCTCAAGACGTCCGTTCGCATAAGAGTTTGGTAAGCGTTACCGAAGTGTCAAGAGCATTGGAGATTACCGACATTCTCAGGAAAGCGGAATCCATGAATCGGACGCCCTAGTGAAAGATAAGGAAGCCTATGCCAACATTAGCTGAGCTTCATTTCGTTAGACGGCAGGGAGAGTGAATTGTGAAAATGTCCGAACACCATTGCAGATGTTGAACTAAGAGATACCTCGAATGGAGTGGAAAGATCTAGCTCAGGTCAGCCTCGCCCTGGCCCTGCTGATAGCACTTCCGCTCCTGTCGGCCTGGATCTTCCGGTGGGCGTGGAAACGATGGAGATCAGAGAGCAAGCCACGCCGCCTGTTCGTGTATAACGTGAGTCTTGCGGCGTGGTTCTCGGTGCTCGCTTTGACGATGTTCATCTTATTGTCATCTTGTAACCGGCAGGAAGCGCCGCCTACGAGCGGTGCCCCTCCAGCTAATACGATGCCGGCGTTTCCATGGCCACCTCCTGCAGCGTCTGCAGAGACTATGATTCCAGATCGTTGGCTATCGACCGGAGGAGGCGCTGATCTATCCAACGTAGCAGTAATACTGGAGAGTGCTTTGCGTGCGGCGAAATATCCCAAATGGTCCTATTCATCTGTACCGAATGGGTTCGCCTTGGTTAGCCAAATGGAGCAAATCAAGGAAGATGGAACTCCGAGTCCAGAGGCAGCGCGATGGAGCACTGATCTACCCGCGGTTGCCAACATGACGCTGATGGAATTTGTTAGGGCCTTAGTAAACGCACAACCAGGTTACTATCGCGTGATCGTTTTTATTGTTACTAATCAACCATGGTCGCGTACAGGAACGAAACCAACCGGAGTGAAAGCGGACAAGTGGCTTGCGGAGGGATTTTACTTGGCTACCGAAGTCCATTGGTGAGTTGCCTTACACGTCTGATTACCGGACAATGGCTCTTGTGTATGAATTCAGGAAAGCCTCGAAAGACACTAACGCGACGTTGCTCGAGCCCAGCCCGACGTCGGCCGATGATCACCTCAAGAAGGCCGGCATCTCTGAATGGTTAAGCCGACGGTGATCCAGGCTATTGTCTTCCGCGTCGCGGATGAGTGCACGCAGGGGTTGTAAAGAAGTTACAACAATGCCGACGGTATTCCCGAGCTACCGACGAAGCGATACGCAGGGTGAAGCTGGACGTCTAGCGGAGGTTCTACAACTTAAGCTTGGGCAACGATTTGTTTTCAGAGATGTAGTGAGTATTTCCCCTGGAGACCAGTTCGATGCGGTAATCGAATCGCAGTTGGCCATTGCGGAGATTATCCTAGTGCTAATCGGCCCTACCTGGCTCGACGAGCTAAAGAAGAGGCTCACCCAGGGGGTACGGATTACCATCGCGTGGAAGTAGCCACCGCCCTGCGAGCGAGAAAGCGGGTAATCCCCGTGCTGGTCAGACGTGCGGTTCTCCCGCTGCCAGCGGTGTTGCCGGAGGATCTGCTCGCGCTTACCAAATGCCAGGCGATAACGATACGAGATGAAGCTTGGATGGCAGACGTAGACCGTCTCATTGACGCGATCGGGCACCCATATCGTTGGGATTTGCTCGTGCTGCGAATATTGATTGCGGCGGTTGTGATCATCCTCGGGGTATGGAAGCTGGCCCCACAGGTCGTTCGCGGGCAGGCTAGTGACTACGCTTTCTGGCATGCTCTGGTGTTAGCGCTCTTTGGTATTTATTGCCTTCTTGAGCTGTTTAGAGGCTACCGTCACTTCAAGTCCCTGAAGCGCCTTCGACAGATGGCTGAGGGTTATCGGGAGCTAGAACTTCAAGATCGGCCCTTGAATGGATGCACCGGTTCACGCGCGCAATGGTGAATCTGTGCGAACTGAAACACAACTAAGCCCTCAGCAAGGTCTCCGATAGTTGGGATGTGTTTCTGGTGTTCCGCCGTCCAGGTGATTAGATATCATCTGAAACTAACGCTCACAATGATGTGTCGAAACCACACAACCCCGGGTACGATCATCTTCATGAAGCGAAAAATTTTGCGCCACGTGGAAAGATCGAAGTCGTTACGAGTTGACCACCGGCTCAATTTCGTCGAGCGTTAGCGAAGGAACAAACGCCGGATTTTCATACAGCTCTCTTAATGTGGAAGGCTCGATCGCCACGATTTTGTTTGCGGCGATGCTAGGTCCGTTGCCAGCAATCCAGGCACTTTTCCACAACATTCCGAGAACCCGAGCACCATCGGCCATCAGGGTCGCGGTTTCGTCGTGAAATCTCTCCCAAAGTGCATCGCGCTCAGCCGCGTGGTTAGTGCCGCCCGCTCTAATATAGGCGTTCACCAAATCTGTTGGCGGGAGGGTCTTGGCCGACCGATCCATCAGCTCAACAGTGGCCAGGGCAGCCTGAGCTCCGGAAGTAACTTCAGGCAAAGACTCCAGTTGCGCCACTTTGGTCGCGATGGCGGTTACCAAATCAGTGGCGAAACGGTCGATCATCTTTGTCTCGTACACACTGTGAACGCCTTCCCCAAGCTGACTTCCGTTCCCTCCATTTTGGTTGGGAAACCCATCGGCAAGCATGGAACCGTGGAGCGGTTGGCAAGCATCACCCACATAGTGCGCGAGCAAGCCTGCAGCGCAGACGTAGTCCGCGACTTTTTCCTGTTGTACGGCTAACACCATAGCGTCGTAAAACTGCCAGATCCGGAATGGGAGCAAGCCACGCTTGGTCGGGGAACTAGATGTATGACCGCATTCATCGTAAAAGGCCTGCCAGAACTCAACAGTTAGATTTGTGGCTGGATTGGCGAGGCTCAGTTGGCGGAGGGTTTGGCCATCGCTGGGCCGCGGCTCATCGATATCGGCATAATGGGTCGGATGTTCGGGCCCGGTTGACCCATGCCCGGCCGGTCGATTGTCCCGGCCGCCAGTAACGGAATTGGGAAAACGCTTCCAGACGAGATCGGGCACATCTGCCAACGGCACGAAATCAGCATTATCGCGAGCATCCTTGAGAGCGGCCCTGATCCTTTTTGGGTCCAGATCACCGCGAGCGAAACTTATGCGATCAAGGTTAGCGTCCATGAGCGTACCTAGTTTCCCTCCCCCCGTGAAACTGGCGGCGAACGAAGCAATGCTGTAATGCCCCGTTTGCCCCCAGTAGGGCATGACACCAGTGTTGTGTTCCTGCACAAGCTCGACATTGAGCAAATGACAGACATTACTTAGTGTCGTCGCGAGCGCGAAATTCAATCGCTCCGTGCCAGTCGGAAACGCGAAGGTCTGTCCACCCCATTCCACCGCAAGGGGAAGTGGCTGATCGCTCTCCAATTTCGGCGCTAGATGCCACACCGTACCCGAATCACCTGGCTGAGTACACGCTCTCCCGGCGGTAGGGGCGATGAGAAAATCGCTCACGTATTCATATCCGCCGACCGATTTGTAACGATAGAACAGTGCTTGGATACGGCCGGAAAGTTCGCCCGAATGCGCTCCATGCGCGACCACCTCCTCACCGATCAGGCGCAGGCTGAGATTGTGGTCGTTTAAATCCAATAGTGGGCCAATCGGTCCCAAGCCGTACACCTGCGAAGTCCAATCATTCACATTGTCCAGCTCTATGAGACCAACCTCGAGATTCACATAAGTGCTGCGCATCGGGAGGCCCGGATATAGTTTGTTGAAGGGCAGGCGGGTTAGCTGCCGCGCGCTGCTGCGTCCAACGACAACCTGCCGGTTGCGAATGAGAGCAGAGATCCGCGTTCCGGCCGGACCACAAACATGTCGATTCGTAAGTGCGTAAGTTGTGTGACCATCCGAAACGAGACAGCCAGCGGTAGCTGTCTTTAGCCGTCCTTGCACGCTAACGTTAATGGGGACGCCTCCGCCGAGCAGAGAACCCGGCCAGTGCCACTTGGGGATGGGCGAGGGAATCGATTCAACTGGCGAAACTTTCACGACGCACACCGGCACAGTGCGGCCATCCGGCAGGAAAAGAGTCTTCGGCACCATCTCAAAAGGCTCGTGTTTTTCTTCGCTACCTCCAAAATGCGCATCGTCTATCCATTCGTTAACGAGCACGAGAACGCACGGCCAAGAAGCATCCCCGACAGCGGAGTTATCAAATCGCCGTTCGCCCTTAGCCTTTTTTTTTGCTCCCGGCGTCGCGACGTCACCTTTGCGGAAGAGATAAAGCCCGATTGCCGTGCCTACGACATTCGTCTTATTCATTAGGTGATAGTGATATTGATCTCGCGCGTCGAGAAGATCTCGAACCGACAACGCTCGGAAATTCGGGCTGTTCTGGGCTAATGCTTGGTTCGATTCCGTCCAGTGGTTACGTTTAGACCTTTTACTCATGATGGATTGCTTGCCGGAGGATCGATGCCCGCGGAAGGTTTAAATCGCGGTTACTCCATTAAGGAATATGTGCTGGAAGACAGCACGGTGGCAAGCCCCTTTTCGCGGTGCTCAAAGCCTAATTGCTCATTTCATATCTTCCACTTTTGGAGAGCCACCGAAGAAATGCCCTAGACGCCTAACTAAACACAGCTAGTTAAGCTGCGCTTGTGATGATCAACTCACAACACGTTTATGAAGTGCATCTGCGTTAAGTTCCACCAAGGAATTCGTCCACTGAACTAATTACTTCCGCAACAACAATTCCGAGGTCGTGCGCACGTTTACAAAGTCCGTCCCCTAAAATTAGATCGGACGCGTTTGCTGAGAAGTCGAAGCAAAATCATCTGATCTTAAATCAGCTTTGGCCCTTTGGCTCAGCGGACCAGAGCGTTCCAAACGGGGCTACACCAGAGATTCTGCACCTCACTCGAAGGATTATTTCCGTTGATTACGCCTTCGCGCTCTTTTCTTCGCCGTACGTCGAACCCGTGCTTTTTTGACGGACGGTTTCTTTCTTGCTGTCCTGGCTACTGTCCCCTCCTCGCTGGCGATTGCATTCGTGAACCAGGTTCCCGCAGGCTTTTCGAAGAACATCAGCCGTCTATTAAATTTAAGAGTCCTGGGTTGGAAATAGCTCTCGGACCACCTATCGGTCTCGTCAAGGAATGTTGAGACAGCGTGATCGCTCCTCTCAGAACCGGCCAGTTGATTAGCGATGTCCCGGAAATAGAAGTGTCGGAAAATACGGTCGAACTCAGTCATGTAAATGTCGGCAACACGGGTGTTGCCTCGGATCAGCAACATGTTCTCGTCGTTTTGAAGCAACGAATTACCGGAGAAATTAGCGGAGCCCGAACACACGAGCGGATCATCCGACAACGGATCGATCAACAGGAATTTGGTATGCACAAAGAACACGAACCCATCGTTCTTCGGTCGAAAGTGCTCTTCTTTGAAGAACCATCTATCAAGTTCGAACTCCTGGATGCGTCTGCGAGTTGTGACCTTTCCGTTTCTGATTTGATAGATCTCTCCTAGCGGGACGCCATAGGACAGGATCACACGATTAAAATCGGCGGTTAGGGCTTTTTTCTGTTCTTTGGATACCGGCTTTTCCATCAGGATGAAGCGCATCTCATTGCGCCTGGCGGCAATCGGTTGGACCAGTTCCTTGCTGATGCCGAAGGCAGCGGTGAACCAAACCGAGTTCGCGGCGTTAAGCATTCGGCGACCATACCACCCAAGCAACTCGGACTTAGCCCGCGGTGAAAACACCCTCACGACCGAGTTTGCATTTATCGCTTCGGCTGGATTCGGGGTGAGCCTCGCGATCTCGTTCCGAGCGGTCTTGAGATCGGGATCAGTCTTCAACAATTCCCAAAGGGGGAGATACTGTTGGGCGGTTTCGGCATCGGCTATGCGGTGTCCCACATTTGTCTGCCCGAGAAAACCCGAAGCCGTGAAGTTGGTCGAACCCGTCCAGACTTCTACTGGATCTGTACCCCCCTTTAGCCGTACGATGAACTTGTTGTGCGGGATCTTCGTGTTCGAACGCTGGAAGGTAATCTTTTGGTCGTTGATCGGAATCCCAGCATCGTTCATAGCGACCTCGTTAGGTCCATCTTCACCGTTCGATCCCCTGGTGTCGTGATAAACAATCTGTACATCGATCCCCCTGTCGATTAGCGCCTTCAATGCAGTAAGGATTGGCGGGTAGGTAAACTCATAAGCAGCGACGCGAAGCGCGTCGCCTGGTTGCGTCTCATTGATGTAGGCGAGACAAGCTTCGAGCAAGCCGCGAGACAACCAAGTGACTGTTGGATCTTTCGGGTCATTGATGTTCTGCGGTGGTTTGTTGCCGAACTCCTCTGAAAACTTTTGACTAGCGATGGCGCCGCGGTTGAACCAGACCCCGTGGGTCTGGCCAGGTTCCCATTCCTGTTCGGTGGTCACCTCAAGTCGGATCTCATCGCTCGGATTGGTTTTCAGCGCCGCCGGATCACCGAACCTCGGCAAGATGCGGAATCGGTAGGTCGTCCCTGGCGATGCTGAGTAGTCACCCCAAAGAAAGCTCTGCACCGGAAACCTGTCCGTATAAAACGCCTGCGGTTTGGTCGGGTCATTTGGGTCCCGGGCGTTCTTGGGGTCCGGCACTATTGATCTGAATACCTTCTGCGAGCGGAGGAATTTCGGCCCCCTGCTCCCGGCACCGACGATCTCGCGCTCGAAGGAGAAACCCTTGAGGCCCTTGCAGAGAGCCTCCGGGCAGTTGAGCGCGATCAGTATCACATGAGTTCCGCTTATAGCCTTAGCCTGAAAACCCCGTTGTGTAGTTACTATTTCACTGCGCATGGATTGCTCCCTTTGTTTTGGGAATAGATTTCAACTCGTTTGACGCGCGGCATCCAGGAAACCAATCCCAGTTGTTCCGATGTGGCAAGCACTACATCATTTTGCGCGGTCTTCTCTTGCGAGGCGGTCCTCATGAGATGTAGTCTACCGAAACAATCCTTTTCCCACAAGTGACTGTAGATTTACAGATCAACAATAGCGCTAGCCCTCGGGCGCGATATCTCACATGGGCGCCATCTCCCTGCCGGATTCGGCTAACGGATCCTTCCTGTGCAAGCACCCCGGTCGTTAATGTGACTCTAACGGGCAGGTCTGGTGCAACCGCCGGCTCTGTTGTGTTCCGCAAAACGGCGACAGGTTCGTCGAGCACAAGTCTGTCGCTGCAGCTGCCGATCGACGGAGCTTCCGTTCCATTTTTTGTTCTAGGACGGTTCGGACAGCCGAGCGTTTCCGATGGAGACGTGGATATCGAAGTTCGCGATGGAACGACAGTTATTGGCCGGCTGCCCGCAATGGTGCGGATACGAAAGAACGCCAACACATTGACGCCAGCAGAACGGGATCGTTTCCTGTCGGCCTTCGCACAGTTAAACGATCAGGGTCACGGGCGCTTCGTGGATTTTCGTAATATGCACACAAACGCAGGCTCACCGCAGGCCCACGGCGCACCGGGATTTCTGCCTTGGCACCGTGCCTATCTGCTCGACCTCGAACGCGAATTGCAGGCAATCGATTCCAGTGTAGCGCTTCCATATTGGCGCTTCGACCAAGCGGCCCCCAATTTGTTTACCCCTGACTTCATGGGGGTTTCCGACCAGTTTGGCACCGTTAGCTTCAATGCCAACAATCCACTGCAGTTCTGGGTGACAGATGGAGTTCCGGGGATCAACCGTCGTCCATTCTTTGATGCTGCTACTGATTCCGCGAGCGGTATCACTGAGGCGCAGACGCTCGCCCTTGGTAATCGATACGCTAGTTTTGAGGACATGGAAGGGAACCCGCACGGATTTGCACACACGAGCTTCGGGGGTTTCATCTCTAGCATTCCTACAGCCGCGAGAGATCCACTTTTCTTTCTTCTTCATGCTAATGTCGATCGGCTTTGGGCGAAGTGGCAACGACGATTTGATCGTTTCGATTCTACAGTCGCCGCATCGTTTGACAGTAATCCCAGCAACCCGATCGGTCATAACTTGCCTGACACCATGTGGCCATGGAATGGAATTACCGGACCTCCACGTCCTCCGACAGCTCCAGGTGGAGGGCTCGCCAATTCCCCGAGTGTGAAAGCGCCAGGCCCACAGCCCCGCGTGCAGGACTGTCTTGATTATCAGGGCCGGATAGACGCCGCGGCACAACTAGGATTTGACTATGATGATGTGCAGCTGTCCTAGCGTTTCGCGTATGCGAATTCCAATATTATGAGCAAGGCCAGGAATAAAAAACGCGGGAAACGCGCGAAGCCAAAAAGAGCAAGCGCAGTGAAGATGTCTTCGTCTGCGGCGGTGACGGTTGCCACAAATGCTCGAAAACCGGTGAAAGAGCGGATAGCCGCAATGGCAAACGTGACCCAGGCGGTCTGCGAGAAAGATAACAAGTTCCAAGCGCTACTAAAGGTCCTCCGCAACATGAATGAACCGATACGTGTCCGACTCGCCGCCTTACAGGCACTCCAAGCCGCAAGCTTCGCTGTGGTCCAATTCGAATCTCGGCGCGCGGACTACCTCGCAACGTTGAGGGCGGTAGCAACAGACGCCGACCCGGAACTTCGTCAGCGCGTCCTTGGCCTCCTCGCGCGGGAGAAGGACGGTTTTGCGCAACAGCGATTGCTTGAAGGCTTGCAGCAGCCGGGAAAGGCGCTCCTGCCACCCGAAAAGGCATTGCAACTTCTCAGCTACGATATCCACGCTGACGCGTATCCTGTAGCGCGGATGATCGTTAAGAGCCCGCCAAATGAAGAGGCAAAACGAGAGGCTCTGCGATTGCTTGCAGCGGATGCGTCATCGAAGCCGTTGTTCGAGCGGATTTTGAATGACAAAGAGGAGACCAAAGAAAATCGACAGCTATCGGCCTCGGCTTTGCAAGCCATCGCACCGGAAGCGATGCAGACACATGCGCGAGAATTGTTGCTCGATCCAAAGGAGTACGATGATATCCAGGCCACGAGTCTGACGGCGTTAACACAATTTGGTACCGCAGCAAAAGTGGAGAAGGATGAAGAGTTGCTAAAGCGAGTGGCTTCGCTAAAGAGTGCCGGATCAAACAAACTCAAGCGGGGCGCACGTCGCTTTCTCACGAAATACGGTTCCTAGAACTGGCAATTGATGCCACATGTGACCGCTACGGCTGCGCTGTCAGAACAGCAATTTGGGGCGCTAGTCGAGGCGTTGAGCTCTGACCCAACTCGACGCGCGGAGTTGACAGATCTCCTTCGCGAAGATCATCCAGTTTACGATCAGCGTAGCGCGGCCTCGATAGTTCGTATGCGTGGATGGATTTTGATCGCCTTGAGTCATGTCGGACTGACCGACACGGCGCTCCTGTTCGTACTCGAAGAGCTTGATACCGGACGCGATGCGTATCTTGTCGCTGCTGCGGCTCGCGCCTTGCGATCCTATGCGAACCCGGTTGCAGCATTTGCGCCGTTTGTGATGCGAGCGATCACGAACATTCGCTATCACGACGAGTACGTTGCTTTTGAGCGCTATGGTGAATATGCGATCTCTGCCACAGGTACAACCTCTTTGAGCGAGCTACTCGCCACATTGGTTTGGCTCGGGCCCCATGCGTGCGAAATCTTGCCGGAGCTGGAACAACTGCGCATGAACCGTGGCGGCGGGTTCTCCAACCACCTCCTGCTAGAGATAGAGCGAACTCTGGAAGCTATTTCAGGCCCCGCTCCACCCATGGACCATAGAACAGACATGTGCTGTACCTCGCCGATAAGTCTCGGTGATGCGCTTTCGTGGGTACGTGGTTCCCGTTGTGGTTGCGAAACGATTGAATCAACCGTCTTCAAAGATCACGACGGCGCCAGGATTACGTTCCGGGAATTCTTCCGCGGACATCCTTCGGTTGTAGTCTTTTTCTACACCCGTTGCGACAACCCGCAAAAATGTTCGTTGACCATTACGAAACTGGCACGACTCCAGAATTTGCTGTTGGAACGAGGACTCGCCGAGCAAATCCGCACAGCCGCGATTACCTATGATCCAGGGTTCGATATCCCAGAGCGACTCCGGGGCTACGCCAAGAATCGTGGAGTGCTTATGAACGTCGATCATCGGATGCTCCGAGCAGTTGAGGGTATCAACGAACTCCGTGCGCACTTTAAGCTAGGGGTAAACTTCATCGGCTCACTTGTGAACCGCCATCGGATTGAGGTCTACATCCTTGACGCTGCTGGCGGAATCGCTGCATCGTTCGAGCGCATCCACTGGGACGAACAGCAAATCATAGAACGAGCAGTCGCTCTGCTGAATGAAGAGCGCGACGCAAGGGCGCGCTCGAAGTAGGGCTGGTAGGTGACCTTGACATCGAAACAGCTATCGCGGCGGCGGCGCAAACGGTCGGCGCGCTACCTCCGCGTGGGCAAAAGCCTGAGTTAGCCGACTTGAAGAAAGTCTCCTTTCCCGCGCAGCCGTTCGCAAAAGATTATACTATCACCTCGGCGATTCCAAAAGGTGCGCGAGGAGATCGGCGGCACTTACTCTCCATGGCCTGTCAGCGACGCCAGCGAAACCTTTCCCGGTTACGGCTATCTCGTCGCGAATGTGGATGTAGATCCCGCAACGGCTGAAAAGATCTCTGACCTGGTCATTTCCCTCGCTGACGATCTAGCCACCAATGGAGTCACCGAAGACGAACTTGAACGCGCAGGCTAACCACTGCTAACTGAGATGCAACAGTCGCTCCGAACCAACAACTACTGGCTTAATGGCGTCCTGGCCCGCGCGCAGAAAAAGCCCGAAGTCCTCGACTGGGCGCGCACGCGTTTGGCCGATGTGAAAGCGATTACGACCGCCGAACTTAGCGCACTCGCAAAAGAATATCTTGGCCACGCCCGCGCCTCGCGCGCGACTGTCCTTCCGACTGTCGAGAAAAAGGGGAAGTCGGTAGACTAAGTAGAGCCGATCTGGCGATCGGTTATTTCAATTGCGTGCGCCTAAATGCGAATCATCCTGAGCGCA
>Ga0209156_10000386_pt1 | contig 36522 bp, 41 predicted proteins | sample GraSoiAngelo_124_FD_185881 | JGI IMG/M metagenome (GOLD analysis project Ga0209156, IMG submission 185881) | Grasslands soil microbial communities from the Angelo Coastal Reserve, California, USA - 14_0927_05_20cm (SPAdes) (version 2) | ecosystem: Environmental > Terrestrial > Soil > Grasslands... | reverse complement strand
CCCCGCATCCTGCGGCTCCGCGGCCTGGGCCTCGACGTGGACGCACCGGAGGACCTCGCGGTGCTGGTCGCCGAGGCGCCCGCCACGGAGAGCGCGCGCCTCGTCCGCGGCTGGGCCTGGCCGTGACCGCAGGGCCCCGTTACGAGGTGATCGGCGTGGCCGGCATCCCCGAGGTCCGCGGGGGCGACGACGTCGCCCGCCTCATCGCGGAGGCCGCGGTGCGCCAGGGAACGCCGCTCGCCACGGGCGACCTCCTCGTCGTCGGCCAGAAGATCGTCTCGAAGGCCGAGGGCCGGATCGTCCGTCTCGCCGACGTGACGCCCTCGCCCATCGCCCAGTCCATGGCCGCGGGCCTCGCGCGGGACGCGCGGCTCGTCGAGGTGATCCTGCGCGAGTCGCGGCGCGTGGTGCGGATGGACCGGGGCGTGCTCATCACCGAGACGCACCACGGCTGGGTCTGCGCGAATGCGGGGGTGGATCAGTCGAACGTGGACGTCGACTGCGTCGCGCTCCTGCCCGAGGACCCCGATCGCTCGGCGCGCGCCCTCAGGGAGACGCTCCGCGCGCGCCCGGGCGTCGATGTCCTCGTGATCGTCGCGGACACCTTCGGCCGTCCGTGGCGTGAGGGGCTCACCAACGTCGCGATCGGTCTCGCCGGCTTCGCGCCGCTGCGGAGCTACCTCGGCGAGCGCGACCCGGCGGACCGGCCGCTCCAGGCGACGATCCTGGCGCTGGCCGACGAGCTCGCCGCGGCGGCCGAGCCGGTCATGGGGAAGCTGGACCGCATCCCGGCCGCGATCGTCCGCGGCCTCGCGCTGACCCCGTCGGAGGAAGGCTCGAAGCCCCTCCTGCGCGACCCGGCCCGGGACCTGTTTCGATGAACATCGCGATCCTCGGCGGCACCGGCAAGGAGGGCGCGGGGCTCGGCGCGCGCTGGGCGCTCGCCGGCCACGCGATCGTCATCGGCTCCCGCGACGCCGGGCGCGCGAAGACAAAGGCGGCCGAGTTGCGCGAGCTCACGCGAAAGATGCCGATCATGGGGGAATCCAACGTGGAGGCCGCGCGCCTCGGCGAGGTCGTCGTCATCGCGCTGCCGGCGGCGGGGCTGGCGGCCACGCTGCCCGAGGTCCGGGACGGGTGCCGCGGCAAGGTCGTCGTGAGCACGGTGGTGCCGCTCACGTTCGGGGGCCCGCGGCTCTTCACGCCTCCGCCCGCGGGCTCGGCCGCGGAGGAGGCTCAGGCGCTCCTGCCGGAGGCGAAGCTGGTGGCGGCGTTCCACCACATCGCCGCCCACGAGCTCGTCGAGACGGACCACGCGATCGAGTGCGACCTGCTGCTCTGCGGCGCCGACGCCTCCGCCAAGGAGACGGTCGCCGAGCTCGGCCGCTCGCTCGGCCTCCGCGCCATCGATGTGGGCCCGCTCACGAACGCGGGACCGCTCGAGGGGATCACCGCCGTCCTGGCGACCATCAACCGCCGCTACAAGCTGAAGAACTCCGGGTTCAAGATCACCGGCCTCTGAGGGGCGACGTCGGGCTCACCCGGCGCGCGAGATGGCGAGCCCCAGGTAGACGATCACGACCGCGAGCAGGAGCACCGCGCGATCGAGCCACGCGATGGCGCCGAGCGCCCGCGCGGGGTCCTCCCGCGCCGCGAGCGCCCGGGCCAGGCGCGGGAGCTGGGCGAAGTCGCGCTGGCCCGCGAGCGCCACCGCGGCGAGCACGAGGATGAACTTCGCCGCCAGCACGAGCCCCGTCCCGCTCTCCATGACGCGCTCGACCGGCCCGAGCCGCGTGACGTTGTAGAGCCCCGTCAGCACCACGAGCGCGATCGCCGTCCATGCAATCGGCCGGCCCCGTCGCGCGGCGTCGGCGAAGAGCCCGGCCGGCCCCCGGCGGGCCGCCGGCAGGAGGACGTGGGCCTGGTACATGAGCCCCCCGACCCAGACGATCGCGCCGAGCACGTGGAGCCAGAGGACGATAAGCTCGAAACGCATGGCGCCGTTCATTCCAGGGACGTGAGGGCGGCGAGCGAGCGATCGACGTCGGCGAAGCTCGGGAACAGGAGGTCGGGCGCGCAGGCGGCGAGCTCGGCCGCGGGATACTGCCCGGTCGCCACCGCGACGGCCACGGCCCCGCAGGCGCGCGCACAGTCCACGTCGTGGGGCGTGTCGCCGATGATCGTCACGCGCTCGAAGTCGAAGTCGTGGCCGGTGAGCCGCCGCGCGCGCTCGCGTGCGATCAGCGGCAGGCGTCGGCGGTCCATGTCGTCCGAGCCGAAGGCGCCGACGCGGAAGCGCGGCAGGAGGCCCGTGGGCCGGAGCTTCACGCGCGCGCCGGGCTCGATGTTGCCCGTGAGGAGGCCGACGACGGCGTCGCGCCGCGCGGAGAGCGCCGTGACGAGCTCGGCGATCCCCGGCATCACCCGCACCCCGCTCCCGTCGCCCAGGCGCGCCTCGAGCTCTCGCACGTAGACCTCGAAGCACTCGGCGACGCGCGTCTCGATCGCCGCCCGCGGGACGCCGGCCGCGCCGAGGACGTCGTGGAGGATGCGGGGATCGGTCTTACCGCGGAGGTCGTACTCGTCGATCGCCCCGGCGGTGCCGAACACGCGTTCGAGCGCCGTCTTCAGCGCGGCGCGGCCGAGCCCGCGGGCCGAGATGAGCGTGCCGTCGATGTCGAAGAGGAAGAGGCGCACTCAGCGCGGGGCGAGCTCGCGGAGCCGGGTGACGACGCCCGGGAGCGCGTCGAGGACGACGTCGATCTCACTCGCCGTCGTCCAGCGCCCGAGCGTGAAGCAGAGCGAGCCCTCGAGCGAGTCGCGCCCACAGCCGATCGCGCGCAGCACGTGCGAGGGCTCGCCGGTCGTCGCGTTGCAGGCGGAGCCGGAGGAGGCCGCGATGCCGCGGAGGTCCAGCTCCATGAGGATGCCGTCAGCCTTCACGCCCGGGACGACGAGGGACGCGTGGTGCGGGAGCCGCCCGTCGTCCCTGGCCCCCGTCAGGCGCGCCTCCGTCAGTCGGTCGAGCAGGCCCGCGAGCAGCCGGTCGCGCAGCGCGCGGAGCCGCGCCGCCTCTGCCGGCCCCTCGATGCGCACGAGATCGGCGGCGACGCCCATGCCGACGATGGCGGGGAGGTTCTCCGTTCCCGACCGGTACCCGCCCTCCTGGCCGCCGCCCACGATGACGGGCGCCAGCTTCACCGACGCCCGCGTCCAGAGGGCGCCGGCGCCTGGCGGACCATAGATGTCGTTGGAGGAGAGGGTGAGGAGGTCGATGTGCGCCTCGTCCACCGCGAGTGGGGCGCGTCCGGCGGCGCCGACCGCGTCCACGTGGAAGGGCACCCCTCGCTCCCGTGCGAGCCCTCCCACCGCGCGCACGGGCTCGAGCGTCCCGATCTCGCCGTTCGCGGCCATGACCGAGACGAGGGCGGTGTCGTCGCGCAGCGCCCGCGCCACCGCCTGCGGGTCCACGCAGCCGTCGGCATCCACACCGACGTACGTGACGTTCCAGCCGCGCTTCTCGAGGTCCCGGCACGCGTTGAGGACCGAGATGTGCTCGACCGCGGAGGTCACGAGGTGGCGGCCCCGGGCGCGCTCGGCCACGCCGCGGATCGCGAGGTTGTTCGCCTCGGTCGCGCTCGCGGTGAAGATCACGCCAGCCGGCGTCGCGCCGACCAGCCGGGCGACCTTCGCGCGCGCGCCGTCGAGCGAGGCGCGCGCCTCCAGACCGAGCGAGTGGAGTGCCGCCGGGTTGCCGACGCCGCCTTCGAGGAAGGGGCGCATGACCGCGACGACCCGGGGGTCGACAGGTGACAGTCCGGCATAGTCGAGGTAGACGCGGGGAACGGCTGCGGCGGCGCCGGCGCTACCGGGCCTTGCGGATGAGGAACCGGAAGGTCGCGCCATTCCTGTCGATCTCCATGAGATCGTTGCCGGTGCGGGTGGTCCAGCTCCGCACGTCCGCCTCGGAGGCGGGGTCGTCAGACATCATCTCGAGGATTTGTCCCGGCTCGAGCCGTCTCATGGCCTCGCGCGTCTTCAGAACGGGCATGGGGCAGAACAGCCCCACGCAGTCGAGCTTCAGGTCGGCCACAGGCATCGAGGGAAAATCCTTTAGAATTCTTACATTGACAGCGTGTCCTGGCAACAAGAATAATGAACGAGTATGCCCGACGTGCCCCCCGATTTCGCTTCGCTCGGCCGGCGGCTCAAGCAGCGGCTCCTCCTGGCCCTCTGCCTCTCGTCAGGCTTGCCCCTGCTCGTCCTGGCCTACGTGGTCCACCGCTACATCGTCCCCGAGGTCGCCTCGCTGAGCACCGTGAGCGTCGCCGCCCTGGAGGGGCTCGTGTTCTTCACGGCGCTGGCGATGGTCGGCGGCGCCTGGCTCATCTGGGATCTGGGCCGTACGGTGGGCCGGGTCGCGCTGCTCCTCGCCGCCCAGCCCACGCTCGTCGGGCTCGGCAACAAGACGGACGAGGTCGGCACGCTCATGAAGTCGTTCACGGGCATGCTCGCGACCATCGAGCAGCAGGCGATCGAGATCAACACCTTCGCGAGCCGGCTCGACGCCGCCTACAAGGAGCTCGAGGTCACCAACACCAAGCTCAAGGAGACCTCGTTCCGCGACGAGGTGACCGGCCTCTACAACCGGCGCTTCTTCTCGCTCCGTCTCGAGGAGGAGATGTCGCGCTTCAGGCGCTTCAACCATCCGGTGTCGGTCGTCCTGCTCGACATCGACGGCTTCAAGAACGTCAACGACGAGTTCGGCCACGCGGTCGGCGACGAGACCCTGCGCGACCTCGGGCAGATCCTCATGAAGCACTCGCGCGGCATCAACGTCGTGGCCCGCTTCGGCGGCGACGAGTTCACGATCCTGCTCGTCGAGACCCCGAAGGCCGGCGCGCAGCTCTACGCCGAGCGGATCCGCCAGGTCGTCGCGACCTTCCCCTTCTCGCACGGCAAGCAGGTCACGGCGTCGTTCGGCGTGGCGAGCCTGCCCGACGACGAGGTCGCCAGCTCCGACGACCTCTTCCGCACCGCCGACGAGGCGCTCTACGCGGCCAAGCGCGCCGGGAAGAACCAGGTCGTCGCCGCGAAGCCTCGGCAGCAGGTGGGAGGCTAGCGTGGCCGAGCGGGACATCCTGATCGTCGACGACGATCGCCAGGTCCGCGAGGTGCTCCACCAGATCTTCCTCTCCGTCGGCTACAACTGTATGCTCGCCAACGACGGGCGCGAGGGCGTGGAGGTGTTCAAGACCGGGCGCCCGCCGCTCATCGTCACCGACCTCAAGATGCCCGGCATGTCCGGCATCGAGCTGCTGCAGTCCGTCCGGCAGCTCGACGGCGACGTGGCGGTCATCGTGCTCACTGGCGCGGCCGACGTGAAGACGGCGATCGACAGCCTCAAGCTCGGCGCCTACGACTTCATCATGAAGCCCGTGAACGTCGACGAGCTCCTCATCGCGGCCGAGCGCGCCGTCGAGCGGCGCCAGCTCCTCATCGAGCGTCGCGAGTACCAGGAGCTCCTGGAGCGCCGGGTCGTCGACGCCACGCGCGATCTCGCGGAAGCCTATCAGCGGCTCCAGGACACGTACCGCTCGACGCTCGAGGCGCTCGGCTCGGCGCTCGACACGCGCGACGTCGGCACCGAGGCCCACTCGCGGCGCGTCCACGGCTACGCGCTCGCCATCGCGCACGAGCACAGCGTGCCCGCGAGCGAGCTGACGGACCTCGGCCACGGGGTCCTCCTCCACGACATCGGCAAGATCGGCATCCCCGACGGGATCCTGTTGAAGCCCGGCCCGCTCACGCCGGAGGAGTGGAAGATCATGCGGCGCCATCCGGAGATCGGCAAGGCGCTCATCGAGAAGATCCCCTTCCTCCGCGGCGCGGTGCCGATCGTCTGGGCCCACCACGAGAAGTGGGACGGCTCCGGCTACCCGCGCGGCCTCAAGGGCGAGGAGATCCCGCTCGGCGCGCGCATCTTCATGGTCGTGGACGCCTTCGACGCGATGACCTTCGACCGCCCCTACTCGAAGGCCAAGCCCTTCGACGTGGCCAAGGCCGAGATCCGGCGCTGCTCGGGCGCGCACTTCGACCCCAGCGTCGTCGAGTCGTTCTTCCGCGTGCCGAACGCGCTGCTCGAGGAGATTCGTAGAAAAAGCGTCGAGCCCTGACGTTCGACGCCTACACGGGACCCTTGAAGCCGTACGTCTCGATCGCCGCGGCCTTCTGCGTGAACTTCTGGACCTTGCCCGAGCCCGTCAGAGGGAACTCGCGTACGATCTCCGCGTGGCGAGGCACCTTGAAGTTGGCGATCCGGCCGCGCGCGAACTCGATGACCTCCTCGGGCGTGAGCGACTCGCCGGCCTTCGGGATGACGAAGGCCATCACGACCTCGCCCAGCAGAGGGTCCGGGACGCCGACGACCGAGACGTCGAGGATCTTCGGGTTGCGCAGGTAGAAGTTCTCGATCTCGGCGGGGTACGTGTTGAACCCGCCGACGATGATCATGTCGGTGAGCCGGCCGGTGATCGTCAGGTAGCCGTCGGCGTCCTTCACGCCCATGTCACCCGTGTGGAGCCACCCGTCGCGGACCTTCTCGGCGGTCGCCTCGGGACGCTTGTAGTAGCCGAGCATCAGGGTCGGCCCCTTCACGCACACCTCGCCCTCGACGCCGGGGCCCACCGGGAGACCCGTCGCCGGGTCCACGATCCGGTCCGCAAGCTCGGGCGTGGGCTTGCCGACCGTGGTCACGCGCTTCTCGATCGGATCGCCGCGGAGCGTGAAGTGGGTGCCGCCCGTGGCCTCGGTGAGGCCGTAGACGACCGTCGCATCCATGCCGAGGCCGTGGCGCGCGTCGAGGATCCTCCGCATCGTCTCGATCGGAACCGGCGCGGCGCCGATCGTGCCGGTGCGCAGCGAGCCCAGGTCGTAGGCGCCGAACTTCGCATGGCCGAGGATCGCGATGAACATGGTGGGCACGCCCGAGAAGATCGTTGCGTGCTCGGCCTGGACGAGGCGCATCGCCTCTTCCGGCTCGAAGACGTCCATCAGCACCTGCGTCGAGCCGGCCAGCACGTTCGCGGCGATTCCGCCCATCGCGCCGAAGATGTGGAAGTAGGGCACGGGCACGAGACAGCGGTCGTCGGACGTCCAGGCGTGGGCGTCGAGATAGACCCGGCACTTGTACCAGAAGTTGCCGTGGGAGAGCAGGCACCCCTTGGGCGAGCCGGTCGTGCCGGACGTGTAGAGCATCTCGGCGGGATCGTCTGGTCCCACGCGGATCCGCGCGAGCTCCCCCGCCGGTACGGCCGCGCCCCGCGCCTCGACGTCCGCCCAGTCGAGGCACCCGGGATCGCGGCTCGCGCCGAGCACGATCACGTGGCGGAGCTCGGGGAACTTCGCGGCGTGCAGGCGCCGGTCGGCCCGCCACATCACGTCGGGGCACACCTCGCGCAGGATCGGCAGGTACGCGACCCCGGCGGCCTCGAAGCGGTCGAGCATGATCAGCGCCCTCGCGTCGGACTGCTCGAGCAGGTACTCGACCTCCAGGGCCTTGTAGCGGCTGTTGCACGTGACGGTCACGGCGCCGAGCTTGGCGAGGGCGAGGTTGGCGACCGCCCACTCGACGCAGTTCGGCATCCAGACGACGACGTGGTCGCCGGGGCCGAGCCCCAGCGCCAGGAGCCCGCGCGCGAAGCGATCGACGCGCCCGAGGAGCTCCCGGTAGGTCACCCGCGCGCCGCGGAAGACGATGGCGGCCTTCTCCGGATAGCGCTCCGCGGCCGCGTCGAGGAGCGCCCCGAGCGTGAGCGGTGTGCCCCCCCTCACGCGCGCTCGCCCATGCCGAGCTCCCTGACGAGTCGGTCCGTCCTGGCCAAGGCGACCGACAGCTCGTCCTCCGAGAGCCCACGTTCCATGCAGCTCCGCAGGAGCTCGCGGAGCGCCTGGGTCCTCAGCACCGCCTCGTCGCGATTGCCGTCGTCGTTGAGCTGGCGGATGGCGAGCGCGCGCACGTCCGCGACGCCCTCGAGGGCGCGCGCCAGCGTCGCGCGCGTCTCGGCCTGGCGGTCGGGGCTGATGGTGGCGAAGCGGAACGCGTGGACGAGCGGGTCGATCGCCTCTTCGTACTGCCCCGCCTCCACCCGGCGCACCCCGAGCCGCGTGTAGCCCCACCAGAGACGCTGGTCCACCTCCTCGCGCCGCTTGAGCGGGAGCGCCTCGTCGGCGGTCGTGGCCAGGAGCTCCTCGGCGCGCTGGAGCGCGGCGAGCGCCTCCGACTCGCGCTCCTCCTGCATGCTCCGGATCGCCTGCGCGGTGAGCTGGCCGATCTCCCCGCCGAAGGTGCCGGAGAGGAGGTTCTGGAAGTCGGCCACCCACTCCGACGGGAGCTTCGGGTCGTCGAGCGCCTCGCGCAGGAGCCGCCGGGCGGTCTCGAACTCCAGGCGTTGGAGCAGGTGGTTCACCGTCTGCTCGTACGCGGGCCAGAGTGCCTCCAGCGTCCGCGCGCCCGCCTCGTGGAGCCGCGCGTCCGAGGGCACCATCTCGAGTCCCCGGTCGACCCACGCCAGCGCCGCCCGGAGCTCGCCCACGCGGTCCTCGCTCTGCTGGCTCCCGACGCGCCCGAGGAGGGTCTGGGCGGCGTTGAGCGAGAGCGCCGCCAGGTGCTGGCGGTACGTCGTCCGCTCGCCCGGGGGTGCGGTCGCGAGTGCCTGCTCGAGGGCCAGCCGCGCCCCCTCGTCGTCCTCCCGGGCTTGCTTCGCGAGCGCCACCACCGACCAGAGCGCCGCGATGTCGTGGGCGTCGTCCTCCGCGAGCGAGTCCGTGCGCGCTCGGCCGAGCGCCTCCTCGCCGACCGAGATGACCTCGGCATAGGACCGGTCCTGGTAGAGCGCGAAGCACGCCTCCACGACCTCCGGGTCGAGCTGCCGCGCCGGGGGCGTCGCGGCGGCGGGCCGCACGGGCGCCGCGGCTCCCTTCCGCGCATCTCCCGGGCGGGAGTCGGTCGGACCCGGCGTCGCGGTCCTCGCCGGGACGGCGGGCGCGGCGGCCACCGGGCGCGCCGGCGGCTCCGCCGGGGGGGCGGCCGGCGCCTCGCGGGCGGTCGGCTCGGGTCGCGCCGCCGGAGCAGGCCTGGCGGTGATGCCGGGCAGGTCGGTGGCCACGCGCCTGGCGTGGGGTCGCGCGTGCGGCGAGATCTTGCTCCGCCGCTTCCTCACGGGCGCGGCTGCCTTCGGTGCCGCCGGCGGCCCGGGCTGAGCCGCCGCCGGGGGCGGCGCGTCCGGGCGTACGGGCGGAGGCGCGGGCGGCGTTACGCGAGGAGGCGGCGCCGGGAACGCGGACGGCGGCGCGGGCGACGGTACGGGTGTAGGCGGCGCTACGGGCGTGGGCGTCGGTGGCGTCAGGCGGAGTGCCGGCCGCGGTGCTGCTGCCGGTGGTGTCACGCGGGGTGCCGCGGGGGCGGTAAGCTGGGCGCGGCGCACGGGATGGCGCGGCCGCGTCGGCCACAGCAGCTCCATGACGCCGAGCATCAGGAGGGCGAGCCCTCCCGCCGCGGCGATCAGGATCAGGGCCTCTTCGCTCAGCACTCGACGTCCACGGCTCGGCGCTCGCAGATCGAGCGATAGGCCGCCAGCACGACGGCGAGATCGCGCCGGCCTGATGTCCCGTCGCAGTCGGGCGCCGCTCCCGTGGCCATCGCGTCGACGAACGCGCTCAGCATCCTCTCGTGCCCCCTCGTGTCGCGCAGGAAGAGCCTGCCCCGGGTCCCGGCGATGCCCCGGACCAGCGCCCAGCGGCCTCGGTTGTCCACGAAGCACGTGCCGTCGCTGCCCGTCACTGTAGACCATTGGACCCGAGACACGCCACGGGCGCCAATCGAATTGGCGAGGAACCCCACGACCCCGTCCGGAAGCTCGGCGAGAACGTCCACCGCGTCCTCGCCCCCGATCCTCACCGTCTGCGGCGGCCGAGCGGCGAAGACACGGCGCACCTCGCCCCCCCAGCGGCGCAGATTGTGGACGTAGTGGATGCCGCCGTCGATCAGCACGCCGCCCCCCGCGGCGGCCGGCTCGAGCCGCCAGCCCGACGGCTGGCGGAAGCCGCGCGCGACCAGGTGGAGCTCGCGGAGCCGACCGAGCCCGCCCCGCGCGACGAGGGCGTGCACCCAGCGGAACGCGGGCATGAAGTGGAAGTTCTCGGCGACCATCAGGATCCGTCCGGCGCTCCGCGCCGCCGCGATCATATGGTCGGCCTCCTCCAGCGTCGGCGCGATCGGCTTCTCCATAAGCACGTGGAGCCCCGCGTCGAGCGCCAGCCGCGCGTCGGCGAGGTGCCGGTCGTGGGGCGTGCAGACGATCGCGCCGGCGGCACGCGGGTCGCGCATCGCCCCCTCGTACGAGCCGAAGGCCGCCGCGGCGCCGAACTCGCGGGCGAACGCCGCGGCCCGCGCCGCGTCGCGGCTCGCCGCGAGCAGCGGCACGCCGAGGCGGCGCGCGGCGGCGGCGTGGCGGCGCGCGATCCAGCCGCAGCCGAGGAGGGCGAGCCCTCGCGGAGCCATGAGGTTCGATGCTAGCATGTGCCCCGGGAGGACCTATGCGACGGGTCGCCGTGATCGGCGTCGGCGTGACGAAGTTCGGCAAGCACGAGCGCACATCGTCGGAGCTCTTCGCGGAAGCCGCCGCGGACGCGCTGGCCGACGCGGAGATCTCAGCGGACCGGGTCCAGGCCCTCTACTACGGCAACGTCGTCGGCAGCGAGACCGAGCACCAGCTCCACACCGGACCCCAGGCGGCCTCCATCCTGGGGATCCCCGCGATCCCGACGACGCGCTTCGAGGCGGCGTGCGCCTCGTCCCACGCCGCGTTCCGCCACGCGGTCATGGAGGTCGGGGCCGGCGTCTCCGACGTCGTCCTGGTCGGCGGCGCCGAGCGCGTGCTCAACGTGGCCACCCCCGACTCGACCGAGTACTTCGCCTACGCCTCCGACGCCGTCTGGGAGCAGACGCTCGGCCTCACCTTCCCCGGCGTCTTCGCGCTCATCGCGCGCGCCCACATGCAGAAGTACGGGACGACCGAGGAGCAGATGGCGGCCGTCGCCGTGAAGAACCACAAGCACGGGGCGCTGAACCCGAAGGCGCAGTTCCAGAAGGAGATCACGCTCGAGCAGGTGCTGAAGAGCGCCTATGTCGCCGACCCGCTCAAGCTCTACGACTGCTGCCCCTTCACGGACGGCGGCGCGGCGGTCGTGCTCGCCTCCGAGGAGGTCGCGCGCAAGAGCCGCCGGCCCGTCTGGGTGCTCGCCTCCGCCGCCGCCTCGGACTGGATGCTCCTCGGCGACAAGCGGGACCTTTCCCGCGTGCCCGCGACCGAGCGCGCCGCCGCCCTCGCCTACAAGCAGGCGGGGCTCGCGCCGACCGACGTGGACGTGGTCGAGCTGCACGACTGCTTCACGATCGCCGAGATCGTCGCGACCGAGGGGCTCGGACTCTTCGAGCCCGGGGCGGGCGGGCGCGCCGCCGAGAAGGGCATGACGAGCCTCGGCGGCCGCGTCCCGGTCAACCCCTCGGGCGGCCTCAAGGCCAAGGGCCATCCAATCGGCGCCACGGGCGCCGCGCAGATCGCCGAGATCGTCACGCAGCTCCGCGGCGACGCAGGGCCGCGACAGGTGAACCGCGCCCGAACGGGCCTCACCCACACTCTCGGCGGCAACACCGCCACCGTGCTCGTGAGCCTGTTCGGCCGTGGCTGAACCGGCGCTCACGCTGCGCCACTTCTTCGAGCGCGCGCGCGCGGGTCAGCTGACCGCTGTGCGCTGCCGCGAGTGCGGCGAGCTGGCGATCCCGCCGAAGGAGCTGTGTCCGGCCTGCTACGAGCGCGCGTGGGAGCCGGTGCCGCTCGGCGGTGAGGGCACGATCGCGAGCTACACGGTCATTCGCGTGGCGCCGCGCGCCTTCATGGCCGACGCGCCCTACGCGGTCGCGGCCGTCAAGCTTAGGGAGGGCGTGTCGATCCTCGGCCGGATCGTGGACCTCCCGCTCGAGCGCCTGGCCGTCGGCCTGGCCGTCCGCTTCCGTCCCATCGTCCGCGACAGCCAGACCGCCATCGGCTTCGGCCCCGCCTGAGCCGGTCGCTCGCCAAGTACGGCGCGACGCTCGGAGGTGTGGTCATGGTGAAGTTCGATCACCTCAGGCTTCCGGTGAGCAACGTGACCCGGTCGCGTCGCTGGTATATCGACACGCTGGGTCTCAAGGTCGAGTTCGAGGTGCCGGAGCGGCAGACGGTGGCGCTCCAGGACGGCGAGGGCTTCGCGATCTTCCTTCAGGAGGAGGCGGGGTCGGCCGTGCAGCCGCACGGGTGTGCCCTGTGGTTCCAGGTGGTCGATGTCGATGCGACGTTCGCCGAGTGGTCCGCGAGGGGCATCGAGTTCTCCCACGGTCGCCGCAAGTCCTACTGGGGCTACGGGGCCGAGCTCAAGGATCCCGACGGCTACCTCGTGCGTCTCTGGGACGAGCGCTCGATGAAGGAAAAGTGAAGGCTCGACGGATCCACGTCTTCGGCGCCTCGGGCAGCGGCACGACGTCGCTCGCCGCGGCGTTGGCCCTCCGGCACGGGCACCGCCATCTGGACACCGACGACTTCTACTGGCTTCCGACCGATCCCCCCTACCAGTGTCCACGGCCGCGTGACGCGCGGCTGGCGCAGCTCCGGTCCGCGCTGGCCGGGTCCGCGTCCTGGGTCGTCTCGGGGTCGCTCTGTGGCTGGGGAGATCCGCTCATCCCCGAGTTCGAGCTGGTCGTCTTCCTCGTCGTCCCGACGGACGTCCGTCTAGCGCGCCTGCGGGCCCGGGAGGTCCAGCGTTACGGTCGCGAGGCCATTGCACCCGGCGGCAAGCTCCACCAGGCGCACGTCGAGTTCCTCGACTGGGCCTCACGCTACGATGGAGGCGGCCTCGAGATGCGGAGTCGAGCGCTTCACGAGGCGTGGCTGGCGACCCTGCCCGGCGCCGTGCTGCGGTTCGAGGGCGATCGGCCGATCGCTGAACAGCTCGCGCAGGTCGAGGCCTCGGTGGACGCATGAGCAGCGCAGCGCGCAGCATCCTGGCCTTCGGCGCGTACCTCGTGGTCGTCGGCGCCATGCTGGTCGTCGCGCCGAACGTCCTGCTCTCGCTCTTCGGGGTGCCGTCCACGCAGGAGGTGTGGATCCGCATCCTCGGCATCGTCGTGTTCGTCTTCGGACTCTACTTCGTGCAGGCGTCACGCGAGCGCGTGACGGCCTTCTTTCGGTGGACCGTGTGGGGCCGCTCGATCGTCGTGGTCGCGTTCGTCGCGTTCGTCGCTCTCGGCATGGCGCCGCCGGTCCTCATCCTGTTCGCGGCCATCGACGCCGGCGGGGCGCTCTGGACCGCGCTCACCCTGCGGGGCGGCCGCTGATCACGGTGGCCCTGAACGGCAACCGGACGCCACGCGACCATCCCGCCGTGCCGGTCGACGCCGCGGCCCAGGCAGCCGGGGCTCGAGCCGCGGTTTCCGCGGGCGCCGGCGCCATCCACGTCCACGTGTGCGGACCGGATGGTCGGGAGAGCCTGGCGGCTCGCGACGTCGCGCGCACGCTCCAGGTCGTTCGTCGCGCCTGCGCCGCCGTGCCCGTCGGCATCAGCACGGCGGCCTGGATCGTCCCAGGCGAGGGCGACCGACTGACGCTGGTGGAAGTCTGGGAGATCTTGCCCGACTTCGTATCGGTCAACTTCGACGAAAAGGGCGCGGTCGAGGTGCTGGTGGCAAGCTCCCTGCGTGACCGCTGCTTCCGGATCCTGCTGGAGCCTCTCGAGCAGGCGGTCGACGCCGCGCCGCACACCGTGGCCGGCATGGAGGCGAGCCTCGACCGGGCGCACGTACGGCAACCCCGTCTGCTCCATGGGCAGGATGCCACCGCCTGGCACTTCGTCCGCGAGGCCGCGACGAAGGGCTACGACACGCGGGTGGGGTTCGAGGACGTGCTCGCGTTGCCGGATGGGCGTTCGGGCACCCGACAACGCCGCGCTCGTCGCCGCGGCGCGAGATCTGGTGGCCGCCGTCGGGCGTTGACCGCATGGTGACGTGGAAGGAATTCGCCGCGGCGGAGCCCGAGATGGCCCGGGCGGGGCGCTCCCTGCTCAATCAGTTCAGCGTTGGGCTGGCCTTTCTGGCCACCGTCCGCAAGGATGGGGCCCCGCGCCTGCACCCGGTGTGCCCGGTGCTGTCCGACGACCGTCTCTTCGTGCTCATCACGCCCACGTCGCCGAAGCGGCATGACCTGCTTCGGGACGGCAGGTACGCGCTCCAGACGTTTCCCCAGCCGAAACCCGGGAGCGACGAGTTCTACGTCGCGGGCAAGGCCCTGCCGGTCGACGATGAGGCGACCCGCGCCGCCGTCCTCGGCGACGCAAAGCACATGGCGGACGCAGCGGAGACCGTGTTCGAGCTCACGATCGACCGTGTCATGCATACGCGCTGGGAGCATGTCCTGACCCCACAGATGCGTTCGGTCCACCAGAAGTGGCGCGCGCCGTGAGGCGCCGGGGCCGTGCGTCTGGGCGTCGTCGCTAGACCGTCGAGGAGCCGCCGCTCACGCTGATCGTCTGGCCGGTGAGCCACCCGGCATCGTCGGACGCGAGGCAGGCGACGAGCGGCGATGAATGAGTCGAAAGAGCCGCTGGGGCGTCAGCGGCAGCTCCGTGATCTCGACGCCGAGCGGCGCGAGCGCGTCGGCGATCGCGTTCGCGACGGCGGCCGGCGCGCCGATCGTGCCCCCCTCGCCCACGCCCTTGAAGCCGCCGAGCGTGGTCGGCGACGGACGCTCGAGATGGTGCACCTCGATCGCCGGCACCTCCGAGGCCGTCGGCACCAGATAGTCCATGAGCGTCCCGGTCAGGAGTTGGCCGTCCTCGTCGTAGACGACCTCTTCCAGGAGCGCGGCGCCGATGCCTTGGGCGACCCCGCCGATCGCCTGGCCTTCCACGATGAGCGGGTTGATGATCCGGCCGCAGTCCTCGACGACCACGAAGCGGCGGATCCGGACGGCGCACGTCTCGACGTCCACGTCCACGACGGCGATGTGGGTCGCGTTGGACGCGGTGCCCAGGTAGGGGTCGTAGAAGCGCGTCGCCTCGAGGCCGGGCTCCATCCCCTTCGGCAGGCGCTTGACGCCCGCGTACGCCGCCGCGGCGATCTCGCGCAGCGTCACGCTGCGGCCGGTCCCGCGCACCGACGCGCGCCCGGCCTCGAGCGCGACGTCCTCCGCGCCCGCCTCGAGGAGGTGGGCGGCGATCCGGACCGCCTTCTCCCTGAGCGTCCGTGAGGCGAGGATGGCGGCGCCGCCGCCGATGACGGCGCTGCGGCTCGCGTAGGTCCCGGTGCCGGTCGGCGACGCCGCCGTGTCACCGTGGATGATTCGCACGTCCTCCAGCCGCGCGCCGAGCTCCTCGGCGACGACCTGGGCGAGCGTCGTCTCGTGTCCCTGGCCGTGGCACGCCAGGCCGAAGGTCGCCGTCACCGTGCCGCCCGGGTCCACGCGCACCGTCGCGCCCTCGGTGCCGGTGTTGATCGCCGCGCCGGGCGACGCGGGGATCGCCGAGCCGACGCCCGTCAGCTCGACGTACGCCGCGACGCCGATGCCGACGTATCGCTTCTGCGCGCGCGCGAGCACCTGCTCCTCGCGCGCGCCCGTGTAGTCCGCCACCTCGCGGGCGCGCTCCAGCGACTCGACGAAGCTCCCCCCGTCCCAGACGACGCCCGACGGCGAGCGGTACGGGAGCTCCTCGGGGCGGATCAGGTTCTTCAAGCGCAGCTCGACCGGGTCCATCCCGAGCCGCCGCGCCGCACGGTCCAGCAGCGCCTCCAGCACGAAGGTCGAGACGGGCCGGCCGACGCCGCGGTACGGTCCCATCGGCGCCTTGTTCGTCGCGACGCCCCAGGCCTCGCCGCGGTAGTGCGGGAGGCGGTAGGGCCCGGGCAGGAAGCTAATGACCTGGATGACCTCGATCGAGGCCGTCCACGGATGGACCGAGTAGGCGCCGACGTCGGCGAGGACGCGCGCGGCCAGAGCCTCGAGCGCGCCGTCCGCGCCCAGCCCGAGCCGCGCCTCGATCACCTCGTCCCACGCCTGGGTGCTCGCGAGGAGATCCTCGCGCCGGTCGCCGACCCACTTGACCGGGCGCCCGAGGAGCCGCGCGAGCGCGCAGACCGTGACCTCCTCGGGATAGAGGGCGCTCTTCACGCCGAAGCCGCCGCCGACGTCGGGCGCGACGACGCGCAGGCGATGCGCCGGGACCTCGAGCAGCTCGGCGAGAACGTCGCGCAGCAGCCCGGGTACCTGCGTCGAGGACCAGAGCGTCAGAAGGCCCCCGCCGGCGTCCCAGTCCGCCAGACACGCGCGGTTCTCCAGCGTGACGCCCGCGTGGCGGTGGAAGCGGAAGCGGTCGCCCACGACGACGGCAGCGCTCGCGAGCGCGCGGTCGGCGTCGCCCTGGACGAAGGCGCGCGAGAGGAGCACGTTGCTCCCGACCTCCTCGTGGAGCAGCGGGCTTCCCTCCGCCGCCCCCGCCTCGGCGCCGGCGACGACGGGCAGCGGCTCCCAGCGGACGTCGATCAGCTCCGCCGCGTCCTCGGCCGCGTAGCGGCTCTCGGCGACGACGACGGCAACGGCCTCGCCCGCGTAGCGCACCTTGCCGGTGGCGAGCGGCGGGCAGTCGGTCGCGCGGTAGCCCTTCATCCGCGACTCCGTCCGGATCGGGCGCGCGCGCGGGCGCAGGTCGTCGCCGCCGAGACACGCGGCGACGCTCGGCGCGGCCCGGGCGCGGCGGAGGTCGAGGTCGTGGATCCGCGCGTGGGCGTGGGGGCTCCGGAGGAAGGCCGCGTGCAGCATGCGCGGCAGGACGAGGTCCGCGACGAAGCGCCCCCCGCCCGTGAGGAGGCGCGCGTCCTCCACGCGGCGCACGGGGGCGCCGATCAGCGTCACGCCTTCTTCAGCGCAGAGGCCGCTGCCCCGACGGCCTTGATGATGCCGTGGTAGCCGGTGCAGCGGCAGAGCACGGCGGAGACGCCTTCGCGGATCTCGGCCTCGGTCGGCGACGGGTTGGTGTGGAGGAGGTCGAGCGCGGTCAGCAGCATGCCCGGCGTACAGAAGCCGCACTGGAGGCCGTGGTGCTCGCGAAACGCCTCCTGGAGCGGGTGGAGCTTGCCGTCACGCATGAGCCCCTCGACCGTCAAGAGCTCGGCGCCGTCGGCCTGCACCGCGAGCATGATGCACGAGCGCGCCGCCTCGCCGTTGAAAAGGATCGTGCAGGCGCCGCAGACGCCGTGCTCACAGCCGACGTGCGTGCCGGTGAGGCCCAGGTCCTCGCGGAGGAAGTCCACGAGGAGCTTGCGCGGTTCGCACCGCCCCTCGTACGGGACGCCGTTCACCGTGAGTCGGACCGTCAGCGGCTCAGCCACGGGCCACTCCGAACCATGTCAACGCTCGCCTCGCCGGAGGCACCGTCTCGGCTCGCACTGCCACTCCGAAGCATGTCACCGCTCACCTCGCCGGAGGCACCGTTTCGGCTCGCACTGCCACTCCGAGCCATGTCACCGCTCACCTCGCCGGAGGCACCGTCTCGGCTCGCACTGCCACTCCGAGCCATGTCACCGCTCACCTCGCCGCCGCGGCGGCGCCTCGGCTCGCACCGCCACTGCGAGAGCCCGCCGGAGCGCGCGCCCCGTGAGCACGCCCGTCAGGTGGCGCCGATAGTCGGCCGAGGCGTGGAGATCGGAGTCGGGCGAGACCAGCTCCGAGGCTCGACGCGCGGCGGCGTCGATCGCCGCGTCGTCGAGGCCGTCCCGCTCGAGGATCTCCTCGGCGGCGCGCAGGCGCACGGGCACGGGCCCCGTCCCCGCCGTCGCGAGGCGCGCCCGGGTGCAGCGCCGGCCCTCGCGCACGATCAGCGCGGCGATCCCGACGATCGCGAAGTCGCCGTGCCGGCGTGCGAACTCCTCGAGCGCGTAGCCCGCGCCGGCGGGCATCGCGCCGAGCCGGACCTCCACCAGGATCTCCTCGGGCGCGAGGCTCGTCGTAAGGTAGGTCTGGAACAGATCCGCCGCCTTCACCACGCGCTCGCCTCGCGGCCCGCGCGCGACGACCTCGCCCTCGAGCGCCATGAGGACCGCCGGGTACTCCGCCGAGGGGTCGGCATGGGCGAGCGAGCCGCCGATGGTCCCGCGCGTGCGGATCGGGAGGTGGCCCACCCACCGCGTCGCCTCGCGCAGGAGCGGAAGCTTCCGCGCGACGACCGGAGAGAACTCGATCGTCCGCTGGCGCGTCATCGCCCCGAGCCTCACCTGGCCGTCGTGCTCGCTGACGTACGCGAGCGACGCGATGCGATTCAGGTCCACGAGCGCGGCCGGGCGGCTCAGCCGGAAGTTCAGGAGCGGCATGAGGCTCTGGCCGCCGGCGAGGACCTTGGCGTCGCCGCCGTAGCGCTGGAGCAGGGCCAGCGCCTCCTCGACGCTCGCCGGCGCGTGGTAGTCGAACTTCGCCGGTTTCATTGAAGTGGGGCGTGGCCCCGACCCGCTCGGTCAATCATTTTCCATAGCTTCGACGGCGTCATCGGGAGCTCATTGATCCGGATGCCCAGCGGACTGAGCGCGTCGCTCACGGCGTTGGCGATGACCGCGGGCACCGTCATCGACGAGGACTCGCCGAGCCCCTTCGAGCCGAGCGGCGTGAGCGGCGAGGGCGAGACGACGTGGGCGATCTCGATCGTCGGCGCCTCGCTCGCCGTCGGGACGAGATAGTCCATGAAGGAGCCGGTGAGGCACTGACCGTCCTCGTCGTACTGGAGCTCCTCGTAGAGCGCGCCGCCGAGGCCGTGGAGCGCGCCGCCGTAGATCTGGCCCTCGGCGATCATCGGGTTGATGATCGTGCCCGCATCGTGGACGGTGACGTAGCGGAGGATCGTGATCGCCGCCGTCTGCGGGTCGACCTCGACCGCCATGACCTCGGCGATGAAGCCGTACGTGTTCGAGGAGTTCACGCGGTCCTCGGCGTCCACGGCCTTCGACACGCCGAAGCCGAAGACCGCCGTCGCCTGCAGGCCGGGCTCCATCCCGTCGGGGAGCGACTCGGTGTTCCAGTGCGCACGCCCGGCGAGGTCCTTCACCGAGTACGCGGGCCCCTTCCCCTCCCGGCGCCTGACCGCGCCGTCGCTCCACTCGAGCTGCGCCGCCGGCACGTCCATCAGGTGAGCCGCGTACTCGACGAGCTTGGCCTTGAGCTTCCTGGCGGCGAGCGCCACCGCGCTCGTGCCGACGGAGCCGAAGCGGCTCGAGTAGGTGCCGGATGAGATGGACCAGATGCGCGTGAACGTGTCCATCTCGTCCACGACGGTCACGTCCTCCGGGTGGAGCCCCAGCTCGTCGGCGACGATCTGCGAGACGACCGTCTGGTGCCCTTGACCCTGTGGCGTCGTGCCGAGGATCGCGATGACGCGGCCGAGCGGGTCCACCTTGACGGTCGCCGAGTCCACCGCGCCCGACTTCGGCAGGTACTCGGGCTTGGCGCGGAACTGCGGGTCGAGCGCCGTCGCGACGTAGCCCATGTTCGAGACGGACGGGTCAACGGCGAGCGCCAGACCGATCCCGACGTAGCGCCCCGCGGCGCGCGCCCTCGCCTGCTCGCGGCGGAGCTCGTCGTACTTTGCGAGCTCGAGCGCTTTCTCGAAGGCCTTCGGGTAGTCACCCGAGTCGTACAGGCCGCCGGACGGCGTGCGGTACGGCATCGCCTGCGGCTGGATCAGGTTCCGCCGGCGCAGCTCGGCCGGATCCATACCCAGCTCGTCGGCCAGGCGGTCCAGCATCCCCTCGCTCTCGAAGTAGAGGTGACCGCACGCGTAACCACGGTTCGGCCCCGTGAGGCTCTTGTTGGTCATCACGGTCGATGCGTCGACCTCGAGGTGCTGGAAGCGGTAGGGGCCGACGAAGTTGCCCGTGGGCCGAAAGCTGCAGCCGGGCTCGGGGCTCCGGATGTAGCCGCCGACGTTGTCCAGCCAGCGGAAACGCATGCCGAGGATGGTGCCGTCCTTCTTCGCGGCGACCTCACGGTACGCGATGCGGTCGGTGCCCGTCGACGAGGCCAGGAGGTGCTCGTGGCGGTCCTCGATCCACTTCACCGCGACGCCCGTGAGCTTCGAGGCGAGCGCGATCAGCGCCATGTACGGATAGATGAGCGACTTGATCCCGAAGCTCCCGCCGATGTCCGGCGGCACGATGAACCGGAGCCGGTTCTCGGGCAGGCCGAGCACGCGTGCCGTGAGCGGGTGCATGATGAACGGCCCCATGAAGTTCGACCACACCGTGCAGACGCCGTCGAGGGCGTCCCAGCGCGCGACGACGCCGTACGTCTCGATCGGCGTGGAGCCGTACTTCGGGAACTTGAACCGCTCCCTCACGACGACGTCGGCCTCGCGGAAGGCGCCGTCCGGGTCGCCGTAGACGAGCCGCCGGTTGTTCGCGAGGTTCGAGCCGACGGCCTCGTGCAGGACGGGCGCGTCCGGCTCGAGCGCGCGCTCGGGGTCCACCACGGCGGGCAGCGGCTCGTAGCGCACCTGCACGAGATCCGCCGCGTCCTCGGCGACATAGCGGCTCTTGCCGACGACGACGGCGACGGGCTCGCCGACGAAGCGCGCCTTGTCGGTCGCCGCACAGTAGTAGCGGACGGGCGCGGTGACGCCCACTGCGAAGGGCTTGGTGTGCTTCAGGACGTCCTCGCCCGTGAGGACGCCGACGATCCCCTGGAGCGCGCGCGCGGCCTTCACCTCGTAGCCAAGGATGCGGGCGTGGGCGTGGGGCGAGCGCACGATCGCGGCGTGGAAGAGGTTCGCGACCGGCGGATGATCGTCGATGTAGGTGCCGCGGCCGGTGAGAAGCCGCGCGTCCTCGACGCGCCTCACCGGCCTGCCGATCCAGCCCTTTTCCGTCATGCGCGACGCACTCTAGTCAGCGCCGGCGTGACATGTCAAGCCGCGGGGCTCAGTGTCCGGCGCCGGCGACGGCGGCGCCCGTGACGCCCGCGAGGCGCTTGGCGAGCGGCGTGTTGCGGCTCCGGCCGACTCTGACCTCGCCGTCGATCACCACGCACGAGATCCCGGGGATGTCGCCGCGGGCGATCGCGTCGAGGGCGCCCTTCGCTAGGGAGGCCGCCGGCGCGTCGCAGACGATGAGGTCGGCGGGCGCGCCAACGGCGATCGTGCCCGTCACGGTGGTGAGGCGGAAGGCGCGCGCGTTGTTGCCCGTCGCGAGGGCGATCGCCTCGGCCGGGGGCAGGTCGCCGAGCGAGGCGAGCTCGCAGACGCTCTTGAGCACGCCCAGCGGCATGACCCCCGTGCCCGTGGGCGTGTCGCTCCCGACGCAGACGCGCCCGAGCGCGCCCTCGTCCCGCGCGCGCTTCAATATATAGAGCGCCGAGCGGAGGTTCCCGGCCTGGACGAGCTGCAGCGTCATGTCGGTCTGGCGGATGAGCGCGTCGAGCCCCGCCTCGTCGAGCGACGTCGTGCCGCCGTTCACGTGGCCGCAGACGTCCGGCCGCAGGTGCAGCAATACCTCGTGGCTGATCGGGCTCGAGCCGGGGATCGAGTTGCCGCCCGAGTGGGACATGACGCAGAGCCCGTGCTTCTGAGCGCGGCGCACCTCGGGCTCGCCGTCCTTCGGGTGGGCGTAGCCGCCGAAGCCGTACTTCGCGTGGCGAACGCCGTGTCGCGCCATCTCGGCGAAGTCCGCGTCGCCGAGCCCGGGCTCGAGCACCACCGAGCCCGCGTTCACCTTCATCCCGTTCGGATGGAAGTGCTCGAAGCACTTCGCCGCGGCGATGGCGAGCGCCTTCGAGGCGACGGCGTCGTGGGGCCGGCCCGGCGCGTGGACACCCTCGCCCGCGGAGACGACCGACGTGATCCCGCCGTGGACATAGGAGTCGAGGAAGTCGACCGTCTTCTGGCGCGGCGTGTAGTCGCCGAGGACGACGTGGCAGTGGGAGTCGATGAGCCCGGGGATCACGGTCGTCCCCCGGCAGTCCACCACGACGTCGGCCGCCGCCGCGCCCGTCGCCGCCGCGGCGCCCAGCGCGGCGATCCGGCCGTGCTCTATCAAGATGGTCTCGGCGGCGAGCCGCGGCGCGGCGAGGACGCCGGTCGCGAGGGCGCCGATGTTGACGAGCCCGAGGCTCGCCATCAGTACTCGTGAAGGCAGCGGGCCACGAGCGCCTTGGCGGCCTGCCAGTCGTAGGACGTGAACATGCGCCGGTTCACGACGGGCTGGGCCGCCGAGTAGAACATCTCGTACTGGAGCTGCCGTCCCCCGAACTCGGTGCCGACGAAGTCCCAGATGAGCCGCACGAGCTTCAGGCGCTCGCGCGCCGGGGCGGCGGCGGACTTGTAATAGCGCTCGGTGTCGGCGCGCGTCTCCTCGCTCGTGAAGGCGGCCTCCGAGGACGGCACCGCCTGGAAGGCGCCCCCCGCGAGCTCCCGGAGCGTCCGCATCAGGTCCACGATCAGCCGGCGCTGGAGCCCCATGCCCGCGTAGACGTACTGGGGGTGCGGCCGCGCCACGCCCCCGGTGAGCAGCGGGAAGCGCTCCGCGGCCTTCGCGAGGGCGTCGAAGGCCGCGCACAGCGCGGCAATGTCGCCGCCCAGCGTGGCCTGCACGCTCGGGTCGCCGTCCGCGGTCTGGACCTCGGCGAGCCGCAGCGCGAGGCCGGCCATGAACTCGAGCTTCACGCCGAACCGGACGAGCGACTGGAAGTTGGCCATCATGTGCGAGGGCGAGTCGTGGAACTGGGCGTTGACCAGCTCGACGTTGCGGTCGATGAAGACCTGCTCCCACGGCACGAACACGTCGTTGAAGACGACCGTCGTGTCGACCTCGTCGAAGCGCGCGGAGAGCGGATAGTCGAAGACGCTCGTCGCCGCGGTCGCGTACGGCCGCCGCGGGTAGAGCCGGAGGCCCTCGGCGCTCATCGGCACGACGAGCGAGATCGCGTAGGCGTCGTCCCCCGGGGCGAGCGGCGTGATGTAGGAGAGAAAGAGCCAGTCGGCCATCGTCGCCGACGTCGCGATCGCCTGCGCGCCGCGCACGACGATCCCCGCGTCCGTCTCCCGGACGACGCCCGGGTGCAGGAAGGGCTCGGCGTGCCGGTGCGCGGGCGTCGAGCGGTCCACCTGCGGCGGGACGATCGCGTAGGCGAGGTAGAGATCCTCGTCGCGCGCGCGCTCGTAGAAGCGCATCACATGGTCGCCGAAGCGCGCGCCGCCCCGGTCGAAGAGCTGTCGCCAGGCCGAGAACGCGGTGAGCACGCTGGCGACGTGGTCGGGGGTGCGCCCCATGAGCCCGTACGACGGCTCGGCCCAGAAGCGGTGCGCGCGGCGCCGCGCGCCGAGGTCCTCGGCGGTGCGCGGCACGAGCCACATGTTGCCGTGGCGCGTCCCCGTCGCCGGATCCGCGTAGGTCAGCGCGGGGTCGGCCTCCGCCGCCTTCGCGTGGTCGTAGGTCCGGGCGATGCAGCGGATCGGCTCGGCGAACGCCGGGTGACTGGTGACGTCCTTGACGCGCTCACCGTCGAGGTAGACGGCGCGGCCGTCCCTCAGCGCGGCGACGTAGGCGGCTCCCGTGCGCACGCGCCAACCTTGCCACAGCAGCCGCGTAATGACAAACGCCGCGCCCGGATGCTAAGGTCTCGCCACCCGAGATCGGAGGGCCAATATCGCGCTCACCCGTCCGCCCCTCGTCGTCGTCCTGCTCGCCGTCCTGCTGCTCGCCCTCGGCGAGACCGGCGGCGCGGTCATGTCCCAGGGGAAGGCGGGGACCGAGCGTTGGGCCGCGGCGCGCGTCGCGGCGAACGCGGCGGCCCACGGCGTGTCGGGCTCGGCGGAGTACGACGACGAGGTCCGCGCCCGCGCCGTCTATAGCGCGGAGGCGGGGCTGTCCTTCTTCCACACCCATGCCGAGGGGCTCGGCCTCATCCTCTTCTTTACGAGCACGGTCGTCGCGAGCGCGGTCCCCTGGCGTCGCGCGCGGGCGTTGCTCTGGGGACTCCTCGGGCTCGGGAGCCTCTTCCCGCTCGGGTACCTCGTCTACGGCGTCGCGGCGCTCGAGCTCGGACGCGACACGGGCATCGCGCTCGCGGAGACCTGGATCCTCACCCCGCTCGGCAGCGCGACGCTCGCGGGCGTGCTCGGCCTCGCGGTGGCGCTCGCGGCCCGGCGCCGGCGCGCGTGAGCGACGCCTGGCGGCTCCCGCCGCTCGCGGCCGTCCTCGTCGCCGTCGTCCTCATCGTGTGCGCCGAGGCCGGCGGCGCCTCGATGGTCCGCTTCAGGGTCGAGCTGACGCGCTGGGCGCGCGGTGTCATGCTCGCCCATCCGGAGGTCCACGGCCTGGTCGGCGTGCGCGACGTGGACGAGCGGATCCTGGACGAGGCCCTCGTCAAGTTCGACGCCGGGCTGCGCCTCTTCCACCTGCACGCCGAGGGCATGGGGCTCGTGATCCTCGCGACCACCGCCGTGGCGGCCACGCTGGCTCGCGGGCGGCGCGTCCGTGGGGTCATGATCGTCCTTCTCACGGCGGGCGGAGCAGGCTATCCTCTCGGCTACCTGCTGTGGAGCTGGCTGATCCCGTATCACGGGATCGAGAGGGGGAAGTCGATCGCGGAGTGGTTCGTCTGGATGCCGTTCGGCGGGGCGACGATCGTCGCGCTGTGGTGGCTCGCCGGCCTCGTCGTCCTGAGGCTCGCCCGGCGATGACCCTCCGCGCGCTGCCGCTCCTCGCGCTCGTGGTCGCCCCGGTGCCCGCCCTCGCGCACCACGTCGGCGCCTACACCCCTCAGGACAACGAGCTCACGACGAACTTCAAGCAGGTCAAGTTCTCCGTCCAGGCCGGGAAGTTCGAGGTCGCGCGGCGGCTCTTCGAGGCGGGCGCGCTGCGCGCCCAGATGCGCGCGAAGGCCGCCACCCTTCCGCCGGGGCTCGAGTCGGGCACGCGCGCCGCCCTCCAGGCGGGCGATGCGCCGGAGGTCGAGCGCCGGCTCATGATCTTCTTCGCCGCGCTCGCGCGCGATCTGGCGCTCGAGGCCGGCCGCCAGCTCGTCGACGCGCGGCTCGCGCCCGAGGCGCGCGCGACCGCCGGCCCGCGCTTCCTCGAGGCGATCTGGCGCTACTACAACCTCATCGACTTCGCCGTCGCCATGCGCGACGACAAGACGTCCGTGGCCATGCGCCTCGCGTTCGACGAGGCTGAGGGCTATGCGAAGGCGGCAGCCCCGGCGGGCGCCGGGCTCTCCGACGCGCTCCGGCGGATCGCCCAGATCCTCACGCACCTCATCGACACGTCATCGACATTCGCAAGGAGGAATCCATGAAGCGAGTCTCCTGGCTCGTCCCGCTCGTGGCGGTCGCCGCCGGCGTCGCGTGGCTCGCGCCGGCCGCCGTCTCTCAGCCGAAGGTCGTGAAGATCGGCGACCTCGGCTCCAAGGTCGGCGTCTTCGAGGGCTACGGGAAGTACCAGACGTGGGGCATCCAGATGGCCGTCGAGGAGCTCAACGCCAAGGGCGGCGTCCTCGGCCATAAGGTGGAGATCATCTCCGAGGACGACGAGACGAAGCCCGCCCCGGCCGTGCGGAAGGCCGAGAAGCTCATCCTGCAGGACGACGTGAAGCTGATCGTCGGCGCGGTGTCCTCCGGCGCGACGATGGCCGTCATGGACGTCACGAAGAAGCACCGGACCATCCACTGGAACTCGGTCTCGTGCGCCGAGTTCATGCGGACGACGAAGTTCCACAAGTACTACTTCTCGAACCAGCCCGACTCGCGGATGCAGGCGAACGGCCTGGCGAAATACATCGTCGACAAGATGGGCAAGAAGGTCTACATCTTCTACACCGACTACGCCATGGGCCAGTCGGACGGCCGTCAGTTCAAGACGGCCTTCGAGAAGCTCGGCGGCGAGGTGGTCGGGGTCGCGGGCGCGCCGCTCGACACCAAGGACTTCAGCCCGTGGTTCGGCGCGATCAACTCGTCGGGCGCCGACGTGCTCTTCCTCGCCTTCGCCGGCACCGACTCGCTCCGGCTCATGACGCAGCTCCACTCGTTCGGCATGACGAAGAAGTACCGGCTCGCGGGGATCGATTGCTTCCTCCTCCAGCAAGACCTCGCGTCCATCGCCGAGCCCATGGAAGGGTTCGTCCAGCTGAACCACTTCTCCGCCTACAACCCCGATGCCGCCATGCAGGCCTTCAACCAGAAGTTCAAGAAGAAGTTCGGCGTGGACGCGAACATCGCCGCCGGCGCCTACGACGCGGTGCTGTTCTGGGCCGCCGCCGTCGAGAAGGCGAAGAGCTTCGACCCGGACAAGGTCGCGGAGGCGCATGAGGGCATGTGCGTGGAGGGCACGCACATCGGCCGGCAGTGCATCCGCAAAGAAGACCATCAGGTCGTGATGGACATGCACCTCTACCAGGTGAAGGGCGGCAAGAACCTCCCGATCGCCCGGATCGCCGGCAGCGACACGATCGGTGACGCGATGGTGGGCAAGGACCCGGTCGCCGGCTTCACGTGGGAGCTGAAGAAAAAGAACTAAGCGCGCGAGTTGGACTACCTCGTCGCGGTCCTGCTGCCGCAGCTCCTGCACGGCCTCGTCTTCGGCGCCGCGCTGGGGCTGCTGGCGCTGGGCCTCACCGTGATCTTCGGCCTCCTGGGCGTGATGAACTTCGCCCACGGCGAGCTCTACATGCTGGGCGCGTACGCCGGCATCACGGTGATCGGCTGGACGCATTCGTTCTGGGTGGCGCTCGTCGCGGCCCCGCTGATCGTCGGCGTGCTGGGCGCGATCACGGAGGCCGCGACGCTCCGCCCCCTGTACCGGCGCGAGCCCCTCTACGGCCTCATCCTCACCTTCGGCCTGGCGCTCGTCTTCCGGGAGGGCGTGCGCCAGATCTACGGCGGCGACATGCGGCGCATTCTGCCGCCCTTCACCGGCTCGACGCCGATCCTCGGCATGACCTACCCGGACTACCGGCTCTTTCTCCTCGCCGCCTCCTCGGCGCTCCTCCTCGCCATCTGGCTCTTCTTCACCCGGACGCGCGCGGGCATCATCGTGCGCGCGGCGGTGCAGGACGCCGAGATGCTCGACGGCCTCGGCGTGGACGTCCGCCGGGTCTTCACGTTGACCTTCGCTGGCTCGGCCGCCCTCGCGGCGCTCGCGGGTCTGCTCCTCGCGCCCGTCTTCACCGTCTACCCCCAGATGGGCGTCGAGATGATCCTCCTCGCGTTCATCGTGGTCATCCTGGGCGGCATGGGCTCCATGGGCGGCTCGGTCGTCGCCGCCCTCGTCATCGGCCTGGCGCAGTCGCTCTTCTCGCTCTGGATGAACCCGCAGCGCGTCGCGATCGCGATCTTCGGGATCATGATCGTCGTCCTCATCGTGCGGCCGCGCGGCTTCTTCGGCCGGGAGGGTGTCCTTGAGTAGGGTCGTGACGTGGCGCGCGCTCCTCGCCTTGGCCGCGCTGGCGGCGCTGCCCGCGGTGCCGGGTCTGCCGCGGTACTACCTGCTCCTCGCCTTCGACTCGCTCCTCTTCGGCGCGATCGCGATGAGCCTCGACCTCCTGATCGGGTACACCGGGCTCGTCTCGTTCGGTCACGCGGCCTTCTACGGCCTCGGCGCCTACGCGACGGCGATTCTCATGGAGCGCGGCGTGCTCTCGCTGTGGGCGTGCCTCGGCTCCTCGGTGCTCGTCGTCGGCGCGTACGCACTGGTCGTGAGCTACTTCGCCACCCCGCGCCGCGGGATCTACTTCGCCCTGCTCACGCTGATCTTCGCCGAGGTCGTCTACACCTTCTTCCGGTACACGCAGACCTTCGGCGGCTCCGACGGCATCCAGGGCCTGCCGGACGCAGAGCTCTGGCGCGGCGTCCCGATCGACACGCCGGAGCGCAAGTACTACCTGGGGCTCGCCTATCTCGCGCTCGCGTACGCCACCTGCCGCGTGGTCGTCACGTCGCACTTCGGGCGCGTCCTCGTCGCCATCCGCGAGAACGAGGATCGCGCGCGCTTCCTCGGCTACAGCGTCCATCGCTACAAGATGGCGGTCTGCCTGCTCTCGGCGCTGCTCACGGGGCTGGCGGGCGCGATCTACCCGATCCGCTCGGCGTTCGCCACGCCCGACCTGATGGTCTGGACGGAGTCGGGCGAGTTCATCATCTCCGTGATGATCGGCGGCCTCGGCACGCTCGTCGGCCCGATCCTCGGCGGGGTGTTCTTCACGATCCTCCGCGACAAGGTGTCCTCCTACGTAGACTGGTACTTCATCGTCATCGGCGTCGTCCTGATCGTGATCGTCCTCTTCATGCCCAAGGGACTGCTCGGCTTCCGCCGGCTCCTCGGCTTCAAGCAGTGGCGCGCGACGGCGTAGTCCTCGAGGTCGCGGCGGTCTCCAAGAGCTTTGGCGCGCTGGCGGCCCTGACGAACGTGAGCCTCGCCGTCCGCGAGGGCGAGGTCTTCTCGGTCATCGGGCCGAACGGCGCCGGCAAGTCCACGCTCTTCAACGTCGTCTCGGGCCTCCATGCCCCCACCCGGGGGCGCGTGAGCTTCCGCGGCCGCGAGATCGGCGGCCTCGCGCCCGAGGCGATCAACCGTCTCGGCGTCGCGAAGACGTTCCAGATCACCAACGTCTTCCCCGAGATCTCGGTCGGCGAGAACGTGCGCGTCGCCGCGCAGTCGCGCTCGGCCGACTCGGGCCGCCTCGCGTCGCTCTGGCGGCGGCCCGACGTGGACGCGCGCGTGGACGAGCTCCTCGACGCCTTCGGGCTCGCGGCCCGGCGCGATGCGCTGGCGGAGAACCTCTCGCACGGGGAGCAGCGCTACCTGGAGATCTGCCTGGCACTCGCGACCGAGCCCTCGCTGCTGCTGCTCGACGAGCCCACCGCCGGCATGACGCCCGGCGAGACCAAGGGCGCGACGCAGCTCATCCGGCGCGTCGCGCGGACGCGCGGGCTCACGCTCCTCTTGATCGAGCACGACATGTCCGTCGTCATGGGGATCTCGGACCGCATCGCGGTGCTCCACTTCGGCGAGAAGATCGCCGAGGGCACGCCCGAGGCGATCCGGAACGACCCGAAGGTGATCGAGGCGTACCTGGGCGGCGGCGAGGACTGATGCTGCGCATCCGGGACCTCCACGCGGGGTACGGCGCGACGCCGATCCTCTTCGGCGTCTCGCTCGAGGTGCGGCCGGGCGAGGCCGTCGCGCTCCTCGGCAGGAACGGCATGGGCAAGACGACGCTCCTGAAGACGGCGATCGGCTTCCTGAAGCCGTCGCGCGGCTCGATCGCGTTCGAGGGCCGGGACCTCACGCGGCTCGCGCCCCACGCCATCGCGCGCCTCGGCATCGGGCTCGTGCCCGAGAACCGCCGCATCTTCCCCGGCCTCACCGTGCGCGAGAACCTCGAGCTCGGCCTCTCGGCCGCCGCCGACCGCTCGGCCGCGGTCCGCGACCGGAGGCTCGAGGAGGTCTTCCACCACTTCCCACGCCTCGCCGAGCGGATCGACCAGTCGGGCAAGACGCTCTCCGGCGGCGAGCAGCAGATGCTCGCGATCGCCCGGGTGATGATGGCGGGAGCCCGGCTCCTCCTGATGGACGAGCCCACGCAGGGGCTCGCGCCAGCCTTCATCCGGCACATCCGCGACATGATCGCCGAGCTCAAGCGGCTCGGCGTCACCGTGCTCCTCGTCGAGCAGAACGCGCGCGTCGCGCTCTCCGTCTGCGACCGCGGCTACATCATGGAGAAGGGGCTCATCGTGTTCGAGGCGACTTCGCGGGATCTGCGCGAGAGCCCTGTGACGCGTGAAAAGCTGGGCGTCTAGCCTCGTCGGCGGCTCCCGGCGCGACACGCTGCTGCGCGCGGGGCTCGCCGTTGTGCTCGTGGGCGCGCTCGTCTGGTTCCTCCCGGTCCGCCGCCCCGGGGAGGAGGCGGGTCATCACGCCGGGCACGCGCCCCCCGCCCTCGACCCGTTCGAGCGGGCCGGCGTCAGCGAGCTCAAGGACGGCCAGCGCGCGCCGCGCTTCGTCCTGAGCACGCTCGACGGCCGGCGTGCCGCGCTCGACGACTACGGGAAGAAGCTCGTGATCCTGAACTTCTGGGCGACCTGGTGCCGGCCCTGCACCGACGAGATGCCGACGCTCGAGGCGCTCTGGCGGCAGTACCGCGGGCGCGGGCTCATGGTCCTCGGCGTCTCGGTGGATCGGGGCGCGCCGAGGACGCTGATCGACCCGTACGTCGAGCACCTCGCGCTGACCTTCCCGATCCTGCTCGACCCCGACATGGCGACCGCCACCGCGTGGGGCGTGTCGGGGATCCCCGCGACCTTCGTGGTCAGGCCGGGCGGCGAGGTCGCGGGCGTCGCGGTCGGCCCGCGCGAGTGGAACGGCGACGCGATGCGCGCGCTGGTGGAGCGGCTACTCCCGCGGGCGCACGGACACGAGTGAGCCGACGGCGGGCGGGCGCGCGGGGGCTCGTCAGGTCCGCGCGCCCTCGGCCGCCGACGCGTCGCGCCTCACGCGCGAGCGCGCGAGCCCGAGCGCCCGCCGCTTGAACGGGGGCCACGCCCGAGCGAGGACGACGAGCGCCGCGAGCAGGAGCACGTTCGCCAGCACGTAGGGCCACCAGGAGTGGAACAGCACGCCGAAGCGCTGGCGGAGGAACGTCAGCGCGATCACCTGATGGACGAAGTAGAGCATGAGCGCGTTCTGGCCGAGGACGACCAGCCAGGGCGCCTGGACCCGCCGCACCTTCATGAGGTAGTACGTGGCCGGCAACAGCGAGAAGATGATGCCGAGGATCCAGAGGCACGTCACGGGGCCGGGATTCCAGTGGCGATTGAGGACGAGGTCACGCCCGGAGAAAAAGTGCGGCGTGGTCCCGATGGCGAGCTCGAGACCGAGGAACGCCGCCAGGCACAGCACGCCCCCGACGCTCATCACCTCGAAGTACCGCCGGTCGTCGTCGCCGCGCCGCTGGCCCTCGGTCCACACCCACCCGAGCACCCCGCCGAGGAGCGCAAACGCGAACCACGGCCAGAGCGGAAAGTCGTAGAGCCACACGTCGGCGAAGACGGGATGCGCGTTAACCCACGTGCGGAGGAAGGGATGCGCCAGCGCGAAGCTCGTGTAGATCCCGAGCGTCGCGGCCAGCAGCACCCAGCGCGCGGCGCCCGAGCCCAGCAGCGGCAGGAGCGCCGTCACCCCGATGATCGATAGGCCGATCGTCTGGAGCACCCCGCCGGCGAACAGCGGCTCGTCGGGGAACACGAGCAGATTCAGGAACCAGCCCGCGACGACGAGCTGCGCGCCGCGCCGGACGTACTTCCACGCGACCGCCGCGTAGCGCTCGCCGCGGGTGAGCGTCGAGTTGAGGAACGAGAGCGGCATGCAGAAGCCGGCGAGGAACAGGAAGATCGGCGCGGCGAGGGTCACGGTGAGGTAGACCAGGTGATACCGCGGCCAGCCCATCGGGCGCTCGATCCACCACCGGCCCGTGTGGTTCAGGACCATGAAGACGAGGGCCAGCCCGCGGAGGCCGTCCAGGAAGAACTGTCGCCCCGATGCCGGTGTCGCCACCGGCGCTACTCTACGCCGGGGCATCCTCCAACGCCATCGGCACTGCGAGCCTGCGTTCCGGACGGAGCGCCGTCGGGTCGTCAGCTCAGCCGAGGCACGCCTCGAGCGATGCCGGCGCCTCGCCGATCGATTCGGCGACGGCGGGATGCACGACCTGGCCCCGGCAGATGTTGAAGCCCCGCGCGAGCGCCGGATTGGCGCGCGCCGCGGCCGCGATGCCGCGGCTCGCCAGCTCGAGCGCGTACGGCAGCGTCGCGTTCGTCAGCGCGAAGGTGGACGTGCGCGGGACGAGCGCCGGCATGTTCGCCACGCCGTAGTGCACGACGCCGGAGACGACGTAGACCGGGTCGAGGAGCGTCGTCGGGTGGATCGTCTCGATGCAGCCGCCCTGATCCACCGAGATGTCCACGATGACCGCGCCCTCCTTCATGGTCGCGACCATGTCCTTCGTCACGAGGCGCGGCGCGCGGGCGCCGGCGACGAGCACGGCGCCGACGAGCAGATCGGCGCGGCGGAGCACCTGCTCCACGTTGAAGCTGTTCGACATCAGCGTGACGACCTGCCCGCGGAAGATGTCGTCCAGGTGCCGGAGCCGGTCGGGGTTCACGTCGAGCACCGAGACGTCGGCGCCGAGGCCCACGGCGCCGCGCGCGGCGTTGAGACCTGCGGTGCCGGCGCCGAGGATGACGACGTTCCCCGGCGGGACGCCGGGCACGCCGGAGAGGAGGATGCCGCGGCCGCCGTGGGCGCGGCCGAGGTAGAACGCGCCCTCCTGGACCGAGAGCCGGCCGGCGACCTCGCTCATCGGCGTGAGCAGCGGCAGGCTGCCGTCGGCGCGCTGGACCGTCTCGTAGGCGATCGCGATCGTCCCCGAGGCCCGGAGCGCGCGCGTGATGTCCGGCGCGGGCGCCAGGTGGAGGTAGGTGAAGAGCGCCTGCTCGGCGCGGAGCCGGGCGTGCTCGGGCGGCAGCGGCTCCTTCACCTTCAGCACGAGCTCGGCGCGCTGCCAGATCTCGTCGACGGTGACGAGCGCCGCGCCCACGGCCGTGTATTCGTCGTCGCGGATCCCGCTGCCCGCGCCGGCGCCGCGCTCGACCAGCACGCGGTGACCCGCCTCGGCGAAGGCGCGCGCGCCGGCCGGCGTGAGAGCGACGCGCTGCTCGCCCGGCTTGATCTCGCGCGGCACGCCGACGATCATCGCGCCCTCACTGTATCACTGCGTGACGCGTGGCCGGTGGCAAGTCCACTACAATGAGCCACGATGCCTGCCTCGGCCAAGACCGGCCCAGCGGAGTACCCGAAGGAGTTCGAGCGCGACGTCACGCTCAAGAACGGGATGCGCGTCCACGTCCGCGCAATCCGCCCAGACGACGCGCCACGCCTCTCCGAGCTCTACGACCGTCTGAGCCGCCACACCCTCTACCAGCGCTTCTTCACCACCATGAAGCGCCTCCCCCCCGACTGGGCCCGGATGTTCGCGTCCGTGGACTATCGCACGCGCTTCGCCGTCGTCGCCGAGCAGCGCGGGGAGCACGGCCTGGAGCTGGTGGGCGTCGGCCGCTACGAGCCGACCGACGATCCGGAGACCGCGGAGGTCGCCTTCGTCGTCCAGGACGGCTGGCAGGACCGCGGCCTCGGCACGATCCTCTTCAACGACATCCTGCGGGCGGCGTCCGAGCGCGGCATTCGCCGCTTCCGCGCCTACGTCCTCGCCGACAACCGCCGGATGCTCGACCTCATCACACGCTTCGGCGACATCAAGGAGCGGAAGACCGAGCAGGGTGTGACCGAGCTCCTCTTCACGCGGCGCGGATGCTAGGAGATCAGCCGCGCGATCAGGAAGGCGGCGCCGGCCGCGAGGCCGCCGATCAGCACGGTCTGGAGTGCGCTCCGGCCGCGCGGCGCGCCGGTGAAGCGGCCCTTGATCCAGCCGAACACGCCCAGCGCGAGCAGGGTGACCGCCACGGACCACGGTAGCGCCGACGAGGCGTGCGCCACCGCCATGTAGGGAAGCAGCGGCACGATCCCGCCCGCGACGTACGCGCCCGCGATCACGAGGGCGCTCCTGCGGGCGCGCGACGGGTCGGGGGGCTCGAGCCCGAGCTCGAAGCGCATCATGAAGTCGCGCCACGCGTCGGGGCGCTTCTTCAGCGCGTTGACGACGGGCATGCTCTCCTCGCGCGTGAGGCCGTGCGACACGAGGAGCTCCATGACCTCGGCGGCTTCGAGCTCCGGTTTCTCGGCGATCTCCTGCTCTTCGCGCGCGCGCTCGTTCGCGTAGTGCTCGACGTCGCTCTTGCCCGCGAGGTAGCCCCCGAGGCCCATGGCGATCGAGCCCGCGGCGATCTCGGCCAGCCCGGCGGTGACGATGATGGCCGCGGTGTCCACGGCGCCCGAGAGCCCGGCGGCGAGCGCGAAGGGCACGGTGAGCCCGTCCGACATTCCGATGACGGTGTCCCGAACGACGAGGCTCCCCGTGAAGTGCTGTTCGACGTGCGGTGTCAGTGGCATGGCCCCTCCCCGCACGAGCTTCTCACGGACACACCGGGGTCGTTCAACGGGCTATTTCCCTCGGACCGTGAGCACGGGGCACCGCGCGGCCGAGACGACCCGGCCGGCGACGCTCCCGACGAAGAACTTCGCGAGACCCGAGCGCCCGTGCGTCCCGATCACCACGAGGTCGGCGCGCTGGGCCTTCGCCGCGCGAACGATCTGCTCTGTGCGAGCCCTTCCAGCAACAGGCCCCGCGCACGCACGCCCGCGGCCTTCGCCTTCCTGAGCCGCCGGTCGAGCTGCCCGTTCGCCCAGGCCCGGGTCGAGGCGGCGAGCTCGTCATACATCTTGGGGGACATGTAGCCCTCGCCCGTCGTGTACACGACCGGGCTCATCACGTGCAGCACCACCAGCTCGGCGCGATTCTGCTTCGCCAGCTCCACGGCCTTCTTGAAGGCCGCTTGCGACGCCGGCGAAAAATCCGTCGCGTGGAGGATTCGGCGGATCATCTGTGCGCCTCCCAGGCCGCCAAGGTACTCCTCGGCGTCCTTCCGTGGCAACCTGGGCCTCGAATCGCGAGGCTCCCATTGCTTGACGGACGAGAAGGGTCGCCGTAGATTGGTCGCGGTGCCCTCCTCCCGCGTGCTGACCGCGACGACGCATCAGGAAGGAGCTCCTTTAGGTTGGCGCGCGGCGCCATAAGCAAGCCCGGGCCAGGTCCGGACTGGCCAGTGGTGGGGATCGCCGCCGCCGGCCTCGCGGTGTCCGCGTATCTCGCGTGGATCAAGTCGACGGGCGCCGCGGCGGCTTTCTGCGAGCGCGGTAGCGGCTGCGACGTGGTGCAGGCGAGTCGGTACGCGACGTTCCTCGGCGCGCCGACCGCAGCCTGGGGCGTGGTCCTGTACGCCGTCCTGATCGGACTCGCACTCGTCGGGCTCACGCCGCGTCGGTGGGTGGGCGCCTACGCCCTCTCAGCGGCCGCCGTCGCGTTCTCGGCATACCTCACGTACCTCTCCCTGTGGAAGCTAGGCGCCGTGTGCCCCTACTGCCTGGCCGACGGGGGGATCGCGGTGGCCTTGCTCGCAACGCTCCTCGCGCGGCGTCCCGCCGTGACGGGGCGTCGATCGCCCGTGCGGCCACGCCGCCTCGTGGCGATCGGCGCCACGCTCGCGGTCGCCACGGTCGTCTTCGCCGCCGGCGTCTTCGTCGCCGACGCGCCCACCGCCGCGACCGCTCGGCAGGAGGCGCTCGCGCGTCACCTCGCCGCGGCGGGCGCCATCTTCTACGGCGCCTACTGGTGACCCGCGTGCAAAGAGCAACAGGCCCGGTTCGGGTCTGCGGCGGCGCTGCTCCCGTATGTGGAGTGTGATCCGCGGGGGATCGCTCCCGACCCGGCCCGCTGCGAGCGCGCCAACGTCCGCCGCTATCCGACCTGGATCATCGCCGGCCAGCGCTACGAGGGCGTCATGACGCTCGAGGAGCTCGCGCAGGCGTCGCGGTGGGAGGGCGCGCCCTTGCGCTGACGGGGCATCGTCGGCTCGTATCAGGGATATGCGCCGCCGGATTCGTGTGTTCGCCAGGCTATTCCGGAATCCTCATGGCGGCGATAATGACGTCGTGAGCGATACCCTGCGACCCAGCGCATGAGCCCCGGAGGTCATCTCGTCACCACGGCGATCGCGGGCGGCGCGGCCCTGGCCGCCACCGGCTCGATCCCCCTCACGGCCGGCATCGTCGGCGGTGGATTCCTCATCGACGTGGACCACGTCGTGGACTATGTGACCGTCGAGCGCCGGCGCGAGCTCACGCCCGCGGCGTTCCTCCGGTACTACACGGCGGGCCACGCGCGCCGCTTCGTCCTCGCGCTCCACTCCTACGAGCTGCTCCTGGCGCTCGCGGCGCTCGCCTGGGCGATCGACTCGCTGTGGCTGGCGGGCTATCTCGCGGGGGCCGTGATGCATCTGGCGCTCGACATCGCCTTCAACGGGCGCCTCACGCCGAAGAACATCTTCGCGTTCTATAGCTTCGGGTACCGGCTCGCCCACCGGTTCGACGCGGAGGCGCTGTTCGGCTCGACACGCCTCATCGTGCCCGAGAGCTTCTGGCGTTCGTTCTTCCTCGGTGCGCGCATCGCGCGGCCGCGCGTCCGCCGCGGCACGCGCTCGCCCAGCGTCATCACGGGCACTCTCGAGTCCCACGCCCCCGACGTCGGCTGAAGCCCGCCAGGATGTCTCCGCCTTCTCCTGTCCGATGAGGACCTCACGGACCTCTGCGAGGGCGACGTGCGCCCGCGCATGCTGGACGCGAGCTGGGTGGGCCAAGGCTCATGAAAGCGGGAGGAACCTCTGAGGCCTGCCGACGGG
>Ga0209156_10000385_pt1 | contig 36556 bp, 40 predicted proteins | sample GraSoiAngelo_124_FD_185881 | JGI IMG/M metagenome (GOLD analysis project Ga0209156, IMG submission 185881) | Grasslands soil microbial communities from the Angelo Coastal Reserve, California, USA - 14_0927_05_20cm (SPAdes) (version 2) | ecosystem: Environmental > Terrestrial > Soil > Grasslands... | reverse complement strand
CATCTCGCTCAGTTCGGGACGCCAAGCCGAATCGACTTTCTCAGGATGCATTTCGCCGTGAGCATATAGGAGGGGAACAGAAAAGTCCAGTACAAACTACAATTGTTTAAGTCTTATGGTCTTAAATGCCAGGACAAATCTACCCTGCATCGAAAGTGCTGCGTCTTGTGCTGTCACGCGGTCTGCTACTGACAACAACTGGCATAATTATCGGGGTCGCCCTGGCGCTCCTTCTAACGCGCCTGCTCGGCAACCTCCTGTATCAGGTAAGCCCGCGAGACCCACTGGCTTTCGCCGCGGCATTTGCGGTGATGACCCTTGCGTCGGCTGCAGCGTGTTTCTTGCCCGCTTGGCGCGCAACGCGAACCGATCCAATGCGCGCCTTACGGGCGGAATGATTTTCTCACTCCGCTTAGGCATATGAAAACGATCTTTATATTCTTGGCCTCCCGATTAACGGCCAACTCTGACCTAATCCCAAGGTAAGGTTTGCCGACAAAGCTAAAAGGGTGATGGCGGTACATTAGAGATATGAAGCGCGTGGCTATTATCGGTCGTGGAGCCTCAGGCAAATCGACTCTCGCGATGCGCTTGGGCGAGATCACCAGGCTGCCGCTGGACAAGGTCTTCTGGCAGCCACGTCTTGTGGCAACACCTCGCGATCACTGGGTAGCGATCCAAGAGAGACTTGTCGCGGAAGAGGAGTGGATCATGGATGGTGACCTGGGGCTGTACGACGTTGTCGAGATCCGGCTTCGTTCGGCGGACACGATTCTGTTTTTAGATTTTTCGCTCCTCCGTTGTGCTTGGCGAGCAATCCGGCGGTCGCGCGAGCGCGCCGACTTCTGGCGTTGGCTCTTGGCGTATCGTTGGCAAGGTCGTCCGGCTCTCATGGAGGCGATCGCTAAGCACGCAGTCCATGCGGACCTCCATGTATTTCGGAACCCTGAGGCACTTAGGAGGTTCGTCGCGGAGGTAGCGCGCGAATCACGGCCTGAATAGGGCAATCCGAAAGTCGGCGGTTTAGCGGTGCGTTGGTACGAATTGCCGCTGCCGTACACTACGTACAGGCGACCGCCGAGATTAGCCCGCTTTGAATGTCCGCGTCCGCCACGCCCGGAGAGATGCCATCACAGATGATCATCACTTTCCTTGGAACTGCCGCAGCAAATGCCTTCCCAGAGGCTTTTTGCAAGTGCCAAAACTGCGCACAGGCGCGAATGCTAGGTGGGCCGAGCTTGCGAAAACGGTCTGCTGCGCTAGTCAATGACGATTTGCTGATTGATCTCGGGCCGGACATTATGGCGGCGTCGCACATGCACAGCTGTTCTTTAGACAACGTACAGTATTGCCTGCAAACGCATCCGCACACTGATCATCTGGACTTGTCGCATCTCCTCTCTCGCAGCCCAGAATATGGCGTGGTTGGGGCACCCGTCTTGAATGTCTACGCTTCCCACGAGACCTCGGAGCGAGCCGCAGAGACGTTTGAGAGAAACCTTGCGGGTTACAGTTTGTTGTCTTCTGAAGCTGAGAAGCGTCTTAATTTCAAGATCCACGAGGTCCAGCCCTTGGAGCCCTTTATGGTTGGCCCGTACTCGGTGATGGCCTTTCCCGCCTGAAGTAATCCGGCACACCCTGACATGGTTGCCTTCGCAAAACAACACGGGTATGAAGTGGCGTACGATGGGCTGGTTCTCACGACCTAGCGCCTGGCAGGCGCAGGACGTTCCCAGTTCTCGCTGTCTAGCCCGCGTGTTTATTGACGTTTCCGGCGCAGAATCGAGTGCTCCGGTCGGTTGACGGGCTACTCTTCCAGAACCGGATTAGGTTAGGTTTGCCGACCATTCGCCCAGAATCGCAGGGTGCGGTTAGCGAATACAGCCTCATCACAATCCGTCAGGACGTCTGTTCAATTCCCAATCCCTGAAGCAGCTGATTAACTGCCATTCGGAAGCGACTAACCTCAGGGATAGTCGGCTCGCGAAACATCCACTTGACTCGCAGGCCGCGCCGTCTCAATATGTTGTGACGCCATATATGGAGAGAACAATTTCACAGATGGAATGGAAAAGGGGCAGCGCCGAACTCCTCATTCTCTCGCTCGTCGAAGCTCGCCCGCGCCACGGCTACGAAATCAGCAAACTCATCGAGCAACGCTCCGGCGGCACCATTCGTTTCCACGTGGCCTCGCTCTACCCAATGCTGTACCGCCTGGAACGACGCGGCTGGCTGCAGGGCCGCTGGGTTGAAAAAAGCGGACAGCGCCGCCGCCGCTATTATCGTGTGACTCGCCAGGGCCGCCAAGTTCTCGCCTCGCAGCTTCGCGGCTGGCGGCAATTCGTGGCCGGCATCGATCGCATCACGGAGGCAGAAAATGCCTGAATGGAAGCCGGAAATCCTCCGTCGCCTTGCTCCGCTAAAGCTCTCGCCAACGCGAGAAACGGAAATTGTGGAAGAGATCGCGCAGCACCTTGAAGATCGCTACGAGGAACTTCTCGTTACTGGCCAGTCTGAAGACGCAGCTTTCTCCACGGCCGTCGAAGAACTGAAGGGAGAAGACTTCCTCGCTCGCAATCTTCGCCCTGTTGAGAGAGACTTGTATCGGGAGCCCGTTGCGTTGGGAAATGGCAGCAGCAGTTTTTTCGGGGGTATCCTTCAGGACGTTCGCTACGCGCTGAGGATGCTTCGCAAATCCCCCGGCTTCACCGCCGTCGCCGTGCTCACTCTCGCTCTCGGCATCGGCGCTAACACCGCCATCTTCAGCCTCATCAATGCCATCATACTCCGATCTCTTCCCGTCAAAGATCCGCAGCACCTTGTTCTTTTCCAATGGGAGAGCGACAAATGGCCTCCGCATTTCTCGATGACGGGCTGGAAGTCGGGATTTTCCTTTTCGTATGAGGAGTTCAAAGAATTCAGCGCCCAAAAGAATGTGATGTCCAGTGTTTTCGCGTTCGCGCCACTAGGTTTTAACGAACAGAACACCACCGTGGGCATCAACGGCGAGCCCACGCTGGCCGACGGCGCGATGGTCACAGGCCAATATTTTTCTGGACTTGGTGTTACTCCCCTTTTGGGGCGCGGTATCACCGATGCCGATGAAATCCCTGGCGCGCCGCGCGTGGTGGTGATCAGCTATGTGTATTGGACGCGCCGCTTTGCCCGCGATCCCTCCATCATCGGCAAGAGCGTCACACTGAACGGCATCCCGTTTACCATCGTCGGCGTCACGCCTGGAAACTTCTACGGCATCTCCGTTGGCACCGAGCCGGATTTGTGGGTTCCGTTCGACGACAAACCCAATATGCGCCCTTGGAGCATGCCTCCCGGCGGCACGGATTCCGTTTTCACCGAGCGCGATTGGCTGTGCCTCAACATTATCGGGCGTCTGAAGGATGGCGTAACCAGAGAGCAAGCGCAAGGCGCGCTTGACGCCGTATTTCATCAATTCGTCACCACAGATTGGCACCCGCCCAAAGAAAGCGACATCCCGCATTTCATCCTAGCTCCAGGCAGCCAGGGTCTGCCGGTGGTGCAGGACTACACCGCGCAGCCGATTTACATGTTGATGGTGGCCGTCGGGCTCCTGCTGCTGATTGCTTGCGCGAACGTCGCAACGCTCTTGCTCGCGCGCGCCAACTCGCGCAAAAAAGAAATCAGCGTGCGCCTGGCCATCGGCGCGTCGCGTTCGCGCCTGATTCGCCAATTGCTCACGGAAAGCGTGCTCATGTCTGCGCTAGGCGGACTCCTGGGATTAGTTTTCGCGAATCGGGGCACACAGGCGCTCATCGCGCTAATCTCGAGAGCCAACAACGGAACGATGATCCTCGATGCCGGCACGGACTCACGTGTTCTTTTCTTCACGTTTCTGGTCGCGATGCTCGTCGGAATTCTGTTTGGCCTCGCCCCTGCCCTCCGCGCATCGAAAGCCGACCTCCTGTCCGCCATGAAGGACAACGTGTCCGCCGTCTCGGATCTACGCAAGAAGCATCGCCCCGGCGAATCGCTCATCGTCGTGCAAGTCGCTGCGTCGGTGGTGCTCATGATTGGTGCCGGCCTTTTCGTGCGCACGCTCGCCAATTTTAAGAGCCATGATTTCGGATTCGACCAGCGCAATCTCCTCACATTCGGCCTCAATCCCACCCGCGCCGGCTATCACGACGCCCGGCTCGTGAATCTTTATACGCAGTTGCTGGATCGTATCCAGGCTCTTCCCGGAGTCCGCGCCGCAACCCTGATCCAAAACGCGCCGTTCTCCGGCTGGTCAAGTAAGAACTCCTCTGTTAGTGTAGAAGGTTCAGCACAGAATAATCCAAGCAAATCGGGGATGTACTGGCAAGGGGTAGGTCCCGATTTCTTCAGCACCATGGGCATCCCGATTGTTCTTGGCCGCGGCATCCAACGCACGGACACCGCAGCTTCTCCCAAGGTCGCCGTGGTCGACGAGACTTTCACGAAAAAATATTTTCCGGGGGGAAACCCCGTCGGCCACCGCTTTAGCCTGAGCTCGAAATACGACCCCGCAACCTCCTATGAAATCGTCGGAGTCGTCCGGCCCGCCGAACTCACCGACGTGAACCCAGGCGTTCACCCCAAGGGCTACGCGTCCTATGCGCAATTCCCGAAAACACTTGGCCAAATGTTCTTCGAGGTCCGCGCCGAGGGCCCTCCCGCAACCATTGTTTCTGAATTGCGCAGCGCGGTACATCAAGCAGATGCATCCCTGCCGCTCATCGCCCTAAAGACGCAAGCAGAAGAAACCAGTGAGGCCCTTTCCTTCCAGCGCTTGCTTGCGCGCCTCACGACGATTTTTGGCTTGCTCGCACTGCTCCTCGCGATGATCGGCCTCTACGGCACCCTCGCCTATGCCGTGACGCGCAAAACGCACGAAATCGGCATTCGCATGGCGCTTGGCGCAAAACCAACGAACGTACTCGGCATGGTCCTCCGACAGGGAATCACACTTACTCTAATCGGCGTAGCGTTTGGCGTCGTCGCCACTTTTGGCGCCACCCGACTCATCAGCAGCATGATTTTCGGCGTCTCGCCCTATGATCCGTTAACGTTCGTCGCGGTGGCCGCGATTCTATCTATCGTCGCGCTTCTCGCCTGCTACATCCCTGCACGCCGCGCGATGAAGGTCGATCCCATGGTGGCCCTGAGATATGAATAGGTCATGCCGCCTGCGGCGTCACAAGCGAACCATGAAAATGGCCGCAACGCGGCCACAAAAAGTAAACGATTTAAGGCTATTTTCTAAGGAATAGCCCAGACCGCGCGCAACTCTTTCTTGGAAAAATCTTGCGCAAACATCTAGAGATTTGCTGACATTCCTGGCCGTCCGTCCCGAGTGACGGGCTACTCTTCCACAATCCGATTAGGGAAGACTTGCCGACCATCCGGGTCGATCAAGAGCGCTACTCTTTTGGTTCAGTATCACTGCTAATCCCCAGGTCAAGCGGCGGACGCCTGGGGCTGCCGCTCCTTCGCACCCATGAAGATGAGCCACAGCATGATGGCGAGTTCGGCGAACATCACCGGGAAAACCCAATTGGAGACCCTCTGTTCGTATTGCGGCCATAATATGCCACTGACGCTCGTCGCCAGATAGGCGAAGCAGTTGAGCATCAGCCAAACGCCGAGGATGCGCGGAAGAAACCGCGACCTGTACACCAGCAGGCCGAAGGGAAACAGCCAGAGTCCCCAAAATACCTCGTTCGCAAGGATCCCTTGGCTATGCATCCGAAAGAACACCATCACGAGGGCGTCGCGCTGCGGCTTGTCGAAGGCAGAGAGGAAGTCTGCCCCACGGGCGAGCAGCAGCGCAGCTGCGTCATTGATGGTGTTGAGGAAGTAGATGGGCGTCACCATCAGCGCGCCTAGGATTACCACCAGCCGAGCCAAGCCAAGCCTTGGTCCACTCCCTTGAACAGCCGGTAAAGGGCCAGTGTGAGAAAGATGGCCATGGTCGCGGTGAACAGATCGCTGAGGATGCCGAGGCGGAAAAGCGTCTCGTGCGCGGCAATATTGTTGGCTGTTGCGCTCGCATTCCCTGCCACAAACAGCTTGCTGGGAATGTAGATGAGGCGCAGGGGTGCAGTCAGGAGTGTGAGGTAAAGTAGTCCAGCGATTCTGGCGTTTCTGCTGAGCGAGGTCATGTGTGCTCCTTGGAGGCGGGATTTTAGCCCCAAGTACGGGGCGCGGCATTGAAAAGTTTCCCAGCCTGCGGAATTCGCCGTGCTTTGGGAGCGGACGGGCAAACAGGACGGAACCGAATTACTTCTTGTTTGCCGACCATCCGTCAGGCATCTCATTTGTTTATCCCTTGGGCGCCACCGCACCCGAAGAACTTGGCCGCACGGTACAATCAAGCAAGAATTTATCATGTCGGATCCCAATAATGTTTTCGGCATCGACGCCAGCACAACCGTGTATCCCGCGCTCCGCCTGGTGGACGCTTGGGGCATTCTGGGCGTGACCGATGACGCCTGGCTGGTACGTGATGCCAACGGACATCTCGTCCGCACGCAGTACCGGCGCCTGCAAGCGCATCTGCGCGCCCGCTGAAAGGCCAAGGCTGGTCGTTGGAACTTAAGAAAGGCTGGGAAGGTCCAAGGCGAGCGGCCGGGCGATTTTATGATCAAGGATCGATAGACCCTAGTGTGAATTGAATTCGGAGCAAGGGAGGAATAGCGAACACATGGCCAATTCATTCCCCATTGAGCAGCAAGATCCACCCCTACCTAACCGCGTCAGTGCAATTCGGGAGATGACGGCGGAGGACTCACGAGCAGCGACAGCCGGCATGTTGGCGATGGGGGCTGTGCTTTGATTTGGCTCTTAGCCGGGTCTCTATTTATGCTCGCGTCCTTGGTGCCGGGGAGAACTGCACCTCGGGTTTTCGCTTTGTTGGCGGGAATCGCGCTTGTGGGCTTCGGTATCCGCGAACTCAGAAGCCAATCGGTGCTGCTGGAAGTGACGGAGCGGGGCATCATGATATTCGCCAGCATGGGTGGTGCAGGCTTAAGCAATTCGCTTCGTAGGGATCTGTTCGTTCCTTGGGAACGAGTAAAATCCGTCGGCTATCCCACCGAGAACCAGATGCTCGCAGCAGGTCTTTCGTGGCCGAGTACGTCCGGTGGCTTCCCGAATCCTTGCATTGTTCTCAAGGCGCGAATGGACCCTCAATGGCCGCCGCCCGGAACATTACGAGACGACTTCTTGACGCGAAACGCGAGACCCGGCGAAATATACATTAGAGCGCGGGGGTGCTCGCCGAGCGAGGCTGATCTGTGGAATCGCATGAAAGCAATCGTGACCCAGTACGGTGTGAAAGTTGCAGCCGACGAGCGATGAAGCCGCCCGCAAACGCGACGACTGATACGCTAGCCGACCGGACCTTCGCCGTCCTGGCACGCCACAACGTGCCGGGAGTCGTCCGGTCGTGATGGCGATTTAGCGCACCTCAAGAAAACAAAGCTTCCCAGGAACGGAGTAGCTACAGTTCCTGCATCCATTACCAGATCGAACAGCCGATCTTGCCTGCTTCTCTGTGGTAAGTCAGACTAGCCAGCGGTGGTCCGCCAAGCCAAACAACATCCTGGGAGGAGAAACGTGACCAATTCATCGTTCGAAAGAGTCGCACGCCGACAGATTCGGTTGGAGCGCGAACTTTTCATCTGGCGCCTTCTCGTCATCATCGTTGCGGCAGGGGCGATGCTTGCTGCGGCTTCGCCGCAACCCGAAAAAGAAATTCGCCTAGCGAGCGCTGACGGCAAGAACACCGTCATCCTTTCCGCCGAGGGTCTCTTCATGATGAGCGGGGGCCGCCGTCTCGCCCAATTGACTTTTGAAACCGTCGGAGACGGCAGTCAGCAAGTTGCCCTCTTAAAGTTGAATGGCCAAGTGAATGTAGAATCCGGCATTATCTCGGTAGGTTCACGGCTAAAGCAGCGCGCAGCCGATCGTGCCGACGGCTTTTCCCTGATCCAAGGAGGCATCGTTCGGGGTGGTATCAGTCCCGGTTTGCTCACTCTTGCGGACGCTTCGGGCCGCACAAAAGCCGAGCTGATCGCAGACGAACAGGGTCTCGCAGCGCTTTCTCACGGCTACAGCATCGCCAGTGAAATCAAGATTTACGGGACTGAACCGAGCATTGCGGTTGCCGATGGCTGCGAGATGACATTTCCGGAGCTTAAGCATTCAAGATTTCGCCCTTCAATCTTGAAATGAATTGATATAGCCTCCGATGGTCCGCAAGATGACGTATGTGGACTCGGTATTGCGGCAGGGGTATGAACTTCTCGGTGTCGCCAGTTCGCGCTTCCTGCTTGCGAAAAATATATACAGGTACGAACGCTCGGGGTTCCCCGGGAGAGGATCTTGGCGCTCAGGGATGAAGGGATAACCTGGATGGGACAGCCGGCAAGTGGTTACTTGCTTGTCCGGCGGCGGAACAGACGGGGATCCCAGCTTACGGATGAAGGTGCAGAAGCCGACAGCAGGTGAAACTGCGAGTGGCCCTGGTTGATGAGAATGTTGCGTTCGCGACCATTGGCGGCTACTGAAGGTACAACGAGAACTGCGCTCCGCATTTCACTGTACCAGCGGCTTCCGAAGGCTTGACTCACTGCACAGTCGGGTGCATTCCATTTTCGCAAGTCCTTTGAAGTAATTTCTTCGATATCAACCTCAGCAGGTACGTGAATTTCGATGAACGCAAACCCTCGTGGAACGCGTCCAAGGTTGCTATGCACGAGAATTTCAAGGAGTGCTGTGGCATAAGACTCAGCGGCATAAATCACGCGCTGACCCTTGGTATTCCAGCGTGCTCCCCCAATGGCAGCACCGGTTCCGTCGAAAAGAGGATACTTCGCGCGAGCAATGCGAAACGCCTGCAGCGGCCCCTTATACCGGGAGGCCATACTGGAGACGGTCTATCAGGGATTCCACCTGCCGGGCACCTAGTTCTGTCATTGCACAGTCGATGGGAGTTCGATTCCCCAATTCCGGATGGGGTTTCGTCAGCCACTCTCGTGCATCATTCTGATCGCCCCATGCTCCTTCTGTGGCGGCGATGACACGTGCCAGACGCTCAGTCCGTTCGCTCTCAGGAATGCGAAGCTTGCCGGTGCGTCGTTTGTACGTCGCCTCAGGCACGACGCGATAGAGGTACCTATTGGCTTCACGGGCTGCAACGAAGACTCTGCGCACAGTGATGCGGAGAGCAATTTTGGGCAGTCCTTCACCTACAATTTCCTCTAATTCTTCAATGGAGGAAACAACTCTTCCAAGGACGGACTTTCCACCCATAACCTCCGCGATGCGCTTTGCCTCGATCATGATTTCTCCAGCTAGGTATCATTATATCCCAAGAGGGCATTCAATTGATACCGAGATGATCTTGGGAAAACTCGGGTCAAATCAACGGCACGTGTATCTCATACACATTAAGGGTCTTACTGTACGCCGATGGGCACATGCTGGCTGTTTCCCGTTGACGTTTCACGAAGGTCTCAATGATTTTATCCACAACTGTCTGACACCACGCCAACTCCTCCTGGCTGATGTCGCGCAATTGGCCTTTTCCTTGTCCCGGGTGACGAGAAGTCCGGATCGTTTCATCGTTCATAATTCCGATTATTCTTTTCAGGCTGTTCCTGCTTACACCCAAGTCTCCGCCCTGGCCTGCCTCCCGCCTTGCAAGCTCGATGATGTTGTAGAGGGGCGCAAGTTTTCTCTCGGGGTCGTCGTAAAATTCGACCTTCCACTCAAGGATCTTCTTAAGGCTGTCTGACCGAGTAATCTGCGCAGACATATCTATAACGGCTGCGAAATCTTCCTCAAAGAACTGCTCCACGATCATTCCGTCCAGCTTCACGTAGCTGATACTCGCGGCCACTTCGTCAACCATAGCGAGTTGTCCATCGCTCGGACTTTCGCGTTGATATTGAGTGTGGTCGAACTCCAGAATTGTCCTCTGTTTTCGCAGTGAACCGAAAGCAAGAAGAACGCTTCGCGCGATCTTCTGAGTTTTTGCGTGAAGCTCGCCTTCCGGTGTCTCGGTGAACCCCGTTTTGAGGACAATGGTTTCAGCCGAGACGTCTACACTGAATCCGTCCCGTTCAAAGCGCCGCGGTCTTTGTATGCGAAACGCCGGTAGGATCTCCAATGGAACTCGTACTTGGTCACGAAGTGTCCTCCTTCTGCTTCCCACCCGTCACAGCTCAATTATGCACCCCTACTCTCGGCGCCTTGGGCGTCAAGCCGACCTAACCGTTAGCTTCAGTGCTTTCTGATCCCTACCTGCTTATGGGTAAGCCATTGAAACAGCTGGGCTCGTGGGTTTGTACCCCACGTCCCAATTTCACATCTTTTTTTTATAATGTAGCGACTTATTGGTTTTGCGGGGCGACACGCGGCGACAATCGCCAGCTTGCGTAGGGCCAAGTCGTTTTGAATGAATAAATGGTGTTCAGCGCAAGTTGTTGAAACATTGAGAATTCAGTGGGTATAGGGTTCGATCCCCACCGCCCCTACCAACCTAACCGACTGACAAGACATATATTTGTTCGGGTGCATTTTTCCGTGTACCTCTGGTGTACCCTTCCCATCAGCCGCTTTGCGACACGGCCTTCGACGAGCACCAGCAGGTGAGGATTGGACGTGAAGAAAGACACCAAGAAGAGGTTTCAGGTCAATGAACTGGAGGCTGATTGGGGAGACTTTCTCGTGGACGCCGATGCTGTGGCGTCACTGCGGTTTTTCGACCGCGCTATAAAAGCGGCGGCGCAGAATGACCCGGGTATCGTGAGGGAAGCATGGGATCAGCGCCAAACCATCGTCACCTCAAACGGCCGAGATTTTATGCGGTATATACAGGAATTCCAAAACCCTCCCAACAACCCGGCCTGCCGCGATCTCTGGGGATTGCTGGTCATTCCGAACGCGCAGCTTGCGCGGGAAAAAGGATTGCAGACAATTCGGCGCGGCTTGCACGTGTTGCAGCGAGAGCCGCTGCGTTGGCCTGGAGCGGCGCTGCTGAATCTCTATGTCCGTCTGACCGCTGACGGTCGGGCCGGGATTCACCGTTTCAAGCGCTGTCCCTTTTCCGAACATCCGGAGCGCGGCATACACATAAACGAGCCCTGGAACACGTGGTAGCGCTCATTGCCGCTCGTGGGCAGCCCATCCTCGTGAGTCCTTAGCCCGAGTTTCCGGTGCGCCGTGAAAAGGCGCCGGTCCACAGCGGGGGTACACCCGCCCGGGAACTGGTTCACTCCACCCGGTAGCAATCAGAGCAGCAGGGGAGGCAACGAGACTGCTGAAGCCTCTGGTGCAGAGGGTCGCTAAGGCGACTTGGCGCATGCAGGCCGTAACGTAGGTAAACGCTGAGCAGGCCCCGAAACGGGTGATGCAGGAGCCGACCCGCCCGGAATCGAGGGAAGGCCGCAGTGGATGAAATCGTATGAGCGAACAAGTTTCATCCAACCTGCCGGGGTATTGGCGACGGCATGTAGGCAAAGGGGACCAGGCGTAACACGAGAAGTCCCAGCGGGGATCGCAGTGTGGATCAACTGGCAACTCGCGAGAGACAGGCCGGGCCGTGTAGTTCGGGAACGATTGCCGTTTTATCCCGGTCGAACCGTACTGTCAGAGAAGTCAGAGATGTTGGACACTTTCCGACTCCGTCAGCCGTCCCGGGCATGAATTTTGCCTCACATAAGTGGTAAATCGCAGGCAGCGGACCTAGCAGACGGCTGTATTGATGGAAAAATAGGCTGCTCATCACCGTCGCCTGCCCAGAACCAATCGCCCAGAAGCCCAGGCGATCACGGCGGCGGATTTTCCCAATTTCAGACATCGTGAAAATGCAAGGATGCCCATCCCTCTCGAATCCGCACACGAGAAACTCGCAGCCTGTCGAAGTTGCATTTACCCTATTCAGGATCGGCGTAAACTGTTTTTCTGCGAGTTGCTTCAATCCGTTTCTTCGGAACTGTGCAAGGGTCATATCAAGCGGGGCTAGAACGCTGTTCTCGATTTCGTCTTTAAGATATCGCTTATAAACCGAGACGAAAGTACTCATCACATCCTCAACCCTGAGAGCCGGCTTCTCCCGAAGAATCGCCCGAACGCCATCCAAAATATAATCCGCCGATGAGATATCACCATCAGTCGCAAACATGGCGTGCCAATGAGCATGAATCGGCTCTATCTTTCGAATTACGTTGTCAGCGGTGTGGTCCCCGGTTGTTACCATGTGATCGCTCGCGGTGACGATTTCTTCCGTTTTCCCATCCGTCCAATTTGAAATTGCGGCAATACAGATAGTCACCGCACACCTCCCGCCGATGGGAAAGGTACACATTGCATCAGACGCGATCCTACCCTCACTAATACACTCACTTAGAGTTCCTACCCTTACTCGTCTCGTTGCGCCAACGCGCGGCAGGCCCCTTGCCACGGCAAGTTACCTCGCCCGAACCTCTCAAATCGACCAAGAGCTTCCGAATCCATTCGCGGCCAACACCGGGACACGCACGCTCTATATCCGCTAAGCGAAATTCTCCAAGTTGAGCGCGAATGGCTCCCAAGACCATTTCCGCTTTCGCCCCTTTCGGCGAGCCTAGTTGACCAACACGTTCCTCAAATTCTCCGTACGCACTCTTGAGAATAAAGAGGACGTAATTGATGTACGGCCAGGGATCGTGAGTCCCCTGATGCCATCGCTGGGAACTCTGCTCGAGCGTTTCATAGTACCGATCCTTGTTCTCCTCAATTACACGCTCCAAACTGACATACCGTCCGACTTCGAAACCCAGGTGATAGCACTGCAAAAGGAGTAGCAATCTTGAGACGCGACCGTTTCCGTCCCTGAACGGGTGGACACAAAGGAAATCTAAATTCATGCCTGCCAAAAGAATCAAAGGGTGGATTCGGTGCTGTTCAAGGCAGTCCTTCCACAGCGAAAACAATTCATGCATCTGAGTTGGAGTTTCACTCGCTGGAACAGATTGGAAGCGGACTCTTTGCCTTCCATCGGGCGACTTCTCAATGATATCGGAGTCTTTTTCCTTATATTGCCCCGCGTCCCCAACTCCGCCACGAGTCAATCTGTGAAGTTCTCGAATCGTGTCCTCAGATACGGATAGTTGTTTGCCCTGTTCGTGAATCCGTTTCAGTGCATCTCGATAGCCGCGAATCTCCTCTTCAGCTCTGTCCCGCAGTTGCTTGTGGCCGAATACAATTGTTCCAACGCGTGTCTGATCTGCAACCACTCCCTCAATCCGGTTTGACGAAATCGCGCTTTCAATCAAAGCGTGTTCTCGCAGGGCTTTGAGTGCCTGAGGAGATTGGTTTGTAAAAAGCTCTTGTTTTCCTCGCGCCTCTCCCAAGTCAGCCAAATACCATGACGTGTTCGTCGGAATCGCCTCGATTCCGCTTACAAATTGTCGCAGCGTCCTCACGAATTCTTCCTTTCAGGGATATCCTTAGCTCGTCAAAAATGCGTGGTCAGTTTCACTCTACCGCATGGCCGTCGGATTCACGATGAATCCCGCGACCCAATGGCCGTCGTACTTGCTTTCATTCTTGGAGTGGTTATAGTAACCACTACATGAGCTTTATTCGGAAGATTAAAAAAGGCGGCAAAATCTACCTCGCCGAGGTCGAGAGCCGCCGCGTAAAGGGAAAGGTGGTCCAGCGCTTCATTCGCTATATCGGCAAGCAGGCCGATGGCCGCACCGTGCTCTCCACTTCCATCTCCGATGTCGAGGTGGAACAGGTCAAACTCTACGGCCCGCTTTTGGTGCTTCACCATCTGGCCGGTGAAATCCAATTGGCCGAGCTCCTCGGCGCCTATAGCCAGGAAATCCTCTCTCTGGTGTATGCCCACTGCCTGGACTACCGCAGCCTCAACTACCTGCCCAGCTGGTTTGCGCGGACGGATCTGAACTTCCTCCTGAACCTGGAGGGGGTGACCGAGAAGCGTCTGGTAGGGGCCTTAGATCGTTTGGAAGCCTTAGACGCCGAGACTTGGCAGCGGCAACTCTTTCAGAGCGTTTGCCGACAATATCGCCTCCGGCCTTCGGGGGTGATCTATGATGTGACCCATACCTATCTCTACGGTCGCCATGGTCCCTTGGCTAAACCCGGCAAGGACAAGGAAGAGGTCAAAGGCCGACCCCTGATCCAGATCGGCTTGGGGGTGACCCAGGAAGAAGGCTTTCCTTTATTCCACAAGGTCTTTGACGGCAATGTACATGACGCGCGTACTTTGCAGGACCTGATCACCTTGTTCGGCTCTTACCATCTCGGACGCGGTCTTTTCATCTACGACCGCGGGATCGTTTCTGGGCGCAACCTAAAGGATATCAAGCGCTTGCACTGGGATACCCTGTGCGGCGTGCCGCTGAACCCCGCCCTCAAGAAATTCTGGCGCCCGTGGGCCGATCCCCAACAGTTGATGCGATTGCCCCACCGTCAGCAGGTCGGTCACACGATCTTTTACACCTCCCGGCAGCTTTATCGATTGGATGGCGTGGGCGGCCATCTGGTGCTCTGCTTTAACGAACGCCTGAGACGCGATGTCCGCGGGTCGCGCCGCGATGAGATTCTCTACGCGCAAAAACTTCTGACGGAAAACAAGTCCATCAAGTCGGGACTCGAGCGGTTCTTTGATGCCCGAGGCCACCTGCTAGCGGCCCAACTGGCGAAAGTCGAAGAGTTCGATGGTTACTCCTGCATCTTCTGCACTCGCTCGCTGCCCCAAGACAAAATGCTTTCTCTGTATTTCAACAAAGACATCGTCGAAAAGGCTTTCCGCAGTCTGAAAGGCATCACCCAATTGCGTCCCGTCCGCCATTGGCTGGCGGAGCGGGTCCACGCGCACATCTTCATCTGCTACCTGGCCTATCTGCTCCTGTCTTTGCTGCAGTATCGCCTGCGCAACACGGAGTTCACCGCCCAGAGTGCCTTGCTGGAGTTGGCCACCATGTACAAAGTTTATCTCCGCGACTCCCAGCACCGGTTCAAGCTTTCTCGTGTGGTGGCCCGGACCAAAAGACAGGAAACCATCCTCAAGACCATCGACCGCGTGCTTTTGAAGGCACAAAACTGATGTAGCGAGTATTTTTGCGGTGGAATTCAGGACCTGAGTGGAACCGCTGCGGAGCACCTGAAGGAGAGTACATTGCAAAATGCACACGAGCGCTTTGGAACGTTGGAGTTCACCAAGAGCACGAAGGACACGACGACTCGTGTTCGTGTTCACGTTGATCGCGCCGTTCTGGAGTCGGCAAGGGATGAACGAGGCCAAGCAAACGCACACTTGATTTCGATGGTCGGAGGAGCATGGCGTTCGCAGCCTGCCAGCTGTCGTAATTGAGGGCAAGCTCGCCCGGTGCTGTGCAGGTCGCGGACCCGACGAGCACGTATTGCGTTCTGCTCTCGCTTAACTCTGAAATCAGGTGTGGGGAGCATCGGAGCTCGTGTGACTCGGTGAACCGAGGCGGCAGGCCTGCGATGACTACTCTCCTTTGAACAGAGGCTTCCTGTATCTTCGGTGTTTATTGTTGGACTGTTTGCGTAGAACCTTCTGTCCGGACTGACGATCGCGCAGCCACCACGACTTCATGTATAACCTGAGTAACCAACTCAGGGCGGTCAAGATGAATCCAGTGGCCGCTTTCACCCGCTACAATTTGCACTCCGCGCGTCGAGAGCTGCGCCAGGTCGCGTTGCCAGTCAGCGTACGGTGGCGGATGATGGTCTCCCGAAAGCACTACCAAGGGTAAGTCCCCGAGTGAAGTCACTGCAGCCGCTTGCGCAGCACTGACCGTCAATGCGGCAACATGTTGTCCCAGGGTCACAAAATTCTTCGGGTGCGACCAGAAGCCTCGCACAACTGGCAACATCGGTGCTGGCAACTTGCGAATCTCCCCGGCTATCCGTTGCACCGTCGTGGACACACTGGCACCGAAGGCATTCGCCGCGGCCCGCGCTATGCGCGGTGAACCCTGTGCCACGCGTGCGAGACAGAACCGGACTACACCCAGCCGTGCGAGCCACGCGGCGATGCGAGCGTATCGCAATCCCACACTGATCACCTTCAGCTGTTCTGGGGTCGGGTTTTCCCATTCGGCAGGGTGAATCGAATCCACCGATACCATGCCGACAACATCTTCTCGATACAGGTGTGCGAACGCCCTGGTCACATAGCCACCGAAAGAATGCCCGACGAGAACGTATGGTCCGGGCACACCTGCTGCTTTCAGCAGGGTGTGCAGCTCCTGCGCAATCTGCTGTGCCGTGCGGGGCTCGTGCGCGGGCTCGCTCCAGCCGTGTCCGGCGCGATCGTAACTCACCGCGCGAGAGAACTCCGCTACTGCCGCCTGTACGTGGGTCCAGCTCAAACAGGATGCGCCCATGCCTGATTCGAAGACAACAGTCGGTGTACCTTTTCCGGTCACATGGACATGCATCAGCCTGTTGTTAACTGGCACGAGGCGTCCCGGTGGCGGAAAGCGTCGCCGGTCGCGCCAAGTCCCAACGGTCTGGTACACAGCACCAGATGCCAGCAGCAGGGCGAGTATGCCAAGGGGAACCACGAGAATCACAATGGCCGTCAGCATGCAAAATTCCTGAGCATCCAAGAATACCCTCGAACCCGTCTGTCACATCTTCTAAACGCCTCCCTGCGGTGGGTAACTGCCATCGACACATTCACATCCAATGGATAGTCCCCGAATGGAGGAATGAATGGCTGTCTCTGGAGCGAAAGAAAAAAAATCGATGCCGCTCTGCAAGGCTGCCGGGGATCACATCCCAACAGCATCGCTTTGGAGGCACAGAATACAACCTGGGAAGACGAGAAATCGGCCACGTACGCGGGGCACCTTGGTGGACATTCCTTTTCCGAAGAAGGCCCGCAATGAGTGGCTTACGGCTGGTCGGGCCGAACGTCACCACATCCTGCCCGACAGTGGCTGGATCAGTATTTTTCTCAGGCAAGCGTCCGACGTGGACCGGGCAATCGAGCTCCTCCACCTTTCATTTGAGATTGCCAATCAAAGGACTACGAAATAGCGCAAGATTTCGGGCCGTTATTCTTTGCCCCATGTCCCTTCACTTCCTCTTGCTCGCCGTCGCCTTCTTGATGAGTGGTGTCGCTTTCCTGGCGTCGTCTTCTGACTCGAACCCGAGCACGGCCGAGAATCTTCGCCCTACCGCCTGAGCGACAAAGAAAGCCATGTTGATCCCTGCCCCTGACGTGGCCTGCGCGATGGTGAAACCCAAACCGGGCCTATCGTCGCCTTCGACTAAAAGTGTCGGAATGGAAGAGGCCGACAGCCCCGCTTTTGAAGCTGCCGCAGTCGCCTTCTTGCCTGCGATGGGATAAAGCTCAATCGCGGCCTTTGTTCCTTCGCCCGGATAGCGATAGCCCATCAGCAGCTGCAAGTTTGCCCCGGCCTTTGTAACCGGCTCAAGCGTATGCGCGAGCGTCCCAACCTGGTTTTCGACCTCTTTCCGCCAAAGCGAAATGTTTTTCACCGTAACTGGCATAGCAGCGCCTCCCGTGAACGTCTCATTTACACCGGATGAAGCGAATACTACGCCCGTCGTGGCTTTTCCCCAACCCCCCTCCTCGCGCTTGAGTCAGCAGGCAAACTCCTGACACCGAACCGGCCGTGCTTCGGCGTGACGGTCGCACACCAAAAGAATGGAGGTATCACCGATGGGTGAGGTTGAATACGAAAGGACATCACTCCCGCCCTTGAGTCAATCGCGCCACGGCGACATTGGCATGTGAAATCCTGTGCGTTCAAAAGCCCGTTCGGTGCCAACGGATTGCCGAGTCGGAACCGGCAGCGCGAGGAATTGAAATTCACGAAATCCGCAACCTACATCAACCACCTTGTCAAAAGCAGACGTTCGACCGACCTCGAAGTATTCGACACGCTGATGAAGGGGGCCAGCAGGGAGGCCCGTGAAGTTCTGGAGAGGTTCCGTGACAACCACGCCTTTGACCCAGATAAAATTCTGCCAATCGAACTCCATATCCAGCTCGATCAGCACTTCCATCCGATGAAGGATTTGGATTTGTGCTCCCGGGCTGCGTGCTTGTCAGGCCACTCTTTGAATCACAGGGTTATCAGAACGAGTAAAATAAGAGCTTTATTTGCTGCACGTTACGATTGCAGATTTGAAGCTGGTACTTGACAACGCATTCAGTTTTTGTAAAAATCAGCACTCGCTAAAGGAGAGTGCTAAGAGCATCCTTAGCGCCCTTCCTCGGCGTTCCAAAAATTCAATTCTGAGTACAGAGGTGGAAGCGATGCTAACGAAAGATCGCTTGATTGGACTTCGTCTCGCCAGCAATCTGACCAGCCCATATAGACAGTTGCACTTCAGCCGAAGACGCCTCAGCGGGAGCAGGCAGTTAATCCGAGCGGACGTTGAGGCGCATTCCGAGAATCTCCATGCGCTGGACAATGCGATAGCACGTGAGACTCCCGGCTTGCCCTCCTACGCCTCCGGGTTGTACGCGGCGAGCGCCACTTAAGTCTTGGCTCATCGAGTTTCACGCGCATTTGCGCGTGTATTACAAGCTATGAAGGAGGTCAAAGAAAATGCCAGTTTCGGTGACACCGTTACACGACCGGATCCTCGTGAAGAGAATCGAGGAAAAGGAAACCGTGAAGGGAGGCATCATCGTGCCCGACACGGCGAAAGAGAAACCTCAGGAAGGGGAAGTCATTGCCGTCGGTGCAGGCAAGCTTCATGAAGGCAAGCGGATTCCCCTAGATGTCGAGGTCGGTGATCGCATCCTATTCGGAAAGTACAGCGGCACCGAGATCAAGATCGAGGATGAAGAGTATCTGATCTTTCGTGAAGACGATGTGCTGGGCAAAATGGCGAAGGCCGCGAAGGCGGCTTCCGCGAAACGGTAATTTCCTCTCTGTCTACGACGAACGTCCCTTACAGAGAAGCCACAAAATCCCCAGAAAAAAGCAAAGGAGGTTAGTTCACCATGGCAGCAAAGCAAATTGTGACAGGCGAGGGTTCGCGTCAATCGATTCTCCGCGGCGTGAACATCCTGGCTGATGCAGTCAAGATCACGCTTGGGCCCAAGGGTCGGAACGCCGTGATCGAAAAGAAATTCGGCGCGCCCGTCATCACCAAGGACGGCGTGACCGTGGCGAAGGAGATCGAGCTGAAGGATGCACTTGAAAACATGGGCGCGCAGATGGTGCGTGAGGTTGCCAGCAAAACCAGCGACGTGGCTGGCGATGGTACCACTACGGCCACCGTGCTGGCGCAGGCCATCTTCCGCGAAGGCGTGAAGACGGTTGCTGCGGGCGCAAATCCAATGGCTCTCAAGCGCGGCATCGACAGGGCCGTCGAAGTCGCCGTTGAGGAAATCAAGAAGCAACACAAGGATGTAAAAGGCGACATGATCGCCCAGGTCGGAACAATAAGCGCAAACAATGACAAGGAGATTGGCGGAATCATTGCCGAGGCCATGAAGAAGGTCGGCAAGGACGGGGTCATTACCGTCGAGGAATCCAAGACGATGGAGACGCAACTCGAAGTTGTGGAAGGCATGCAATTTGACCGCGGCTACCTGTCGCCCTACTTTGTCACTGATCCCGAGCGGATGGAATGCGTGCTCGAAGATGCCCGCATACTCATCCATGAGAAAAAGATCAGCGCGATGAAAGACCTGCTCCCACTGCTGGAAAACATGGCCAAGGTTAGCAAGCCTTTGCTTGTTATCGCTGAAGAGGTGGAAGGCGAGGCCCTGGCGACGCTGGTGGTTAACAAGCTGCGTGGGACGCTGCAATGTTGCGCAGTGAAGGCTCCCGGCTTCGGGGATCGTCGCAAGGCTATGCTCGAAGACATCGCCATCCTGACTGGAGGCAAAGCCATAACCGAAGATCTGGGCATCAAGCTGGAAAACGTCAAGATGGAGGACCTCGGGTCGGCTACGAAGATCACCATCGACAAGGACTATACGACGATTGTCGAGGGCGCCGGGAAAACTAGTGCCATCGAAGGCCGCGTGAAGCAGATTCGGACGCAGATCGAGGAAACCACCTCGGACTACGACAAGGAGAAGCTGCAGGAGCGGCTGGCCAAGCTGGTTGGAGGCGTGGCCGTCATCAAAATCGGTGCTGCGACAGAAACCGAGCTGAAGGAAAAGAAGGCTCGTGTTGAGGACGCCATGCACGCCACCCGCGCAGCCGTCGAGGAAGGCATCGTTCCTGGCGGTGGCGTAGCTTTGCTGCGCTGCATCCCGGCCATTGAGAAGATCAAAGTCGATGAAGATGAGGCCATTGGTGTGAACATCGTGAAGCGTGCTCTCGAAGAGCCCGTTCGGCAAATTGCTCAGAACGCCGGCTTCGAGGGTGCTGTCGTCGTCGGCAGCATCCGAGAGTCGAGGGACGAAAACTTTGGCTTCAACGCGGAGACCGGCGAGTACGGCGACCTGGTGAAGATGGGGGTCATCGACCCAGCAAAGGTCACGCGATTGGCCCTGCAGAACGCGACTTCGGTCTCGGCCCTGATGCTCACGACGGAAGCGCTCGTCGCTGAGATTAAGGAAGAGGAGAAGAAGGGCGCGGCTGCAGGTGTTCCCGGCGGAGGGATGTACTAAAGCATCTCAACGCAGCGCCAGCGGGGCATCCCGACGAGTCGGCGTGCCCCGACACATCCACAATACACACTGCGTCACACTGCAGAATCGGCGAAGGATTCGTGTCCACCTCCGGCTCGGACTCATTAACAAACGAGGGAGGAATGATATGAGACGTGTTCTGCTCTTGTTATTGCTATCGAGCGCGCTTGCGACTGCTGGGTTCGCCCAGACAGCTAACAATGATAACGTGCAGAACCCTTCGCAACTGTTTGGCGGGCTTTGGGGACTGTGATCGTTCGCAGGTGACAAGTATTCAGGCAAAACAAATTGGTGATATGCAACGTGAACGTAAACTCTGGGAATGCCTCGGAGGATACGGCCGTTGCGACCATCCGCTGCTGAATGAGGCAGAGTCGAAGGAAATAGTCGAGGCGGAACGTCTTCGGAATCTTCTGGCCTGCGAAACGACTCGGAATCTGCAACAAGTCGTTGCTGACCCCATCCGAGGCAGATAAGGTTGCCAAGCTTGAGAAGGAACTGAACCTACTGCATTGCAAAACCGGATCAGGAATTTGTGATCGGTCCTTGCTAAGTCAATCAGAAAAGGAAGAAGTCGCCGGTCTAGAACGCGAACGCAATCTTCTAGCCTGCCAAACGGGAGATGGTCTGTGCGACAAGTCCTTGCTAACACCCGCGGATGCAAAGCAGATCGCCAGTGCCCAGCATCGCCTGAATTTTCTGGCCTGCAAAACGGGCGAAGGCTACTGCGACGATACTCTCCTGGATCCCTCGGAAACCAAGGAGGTTGCTGACACTAAGCGTCAACGCAACGCCTTGGCGTGTGAGACCGGGTGGGGAATCTGCGATCGTTCCTTGCTTAATGCTGAAGCGGCGAATCAAAAGGGGGCTAAGCCGTCGTCGTGATTCGTTGATGACTCGCGGAGGTTCGAAATGCCCAAGACGAAGCAACTTAGTGTTTGTTGTGAAAATCGGCCCGGTACGTTAGTTAGCCCACGTGGCCAGAGTGCTCGGCGATGCGAAGGTCAACATCGTAGCCTTTTCTGTCAGCACGTCTGGAGGCGGTGACGTGCACTTGGTCGTGGACGACCCGAACAAGGCAAAGAAGGCCCTAAGCACCCTGGGGTTGAGCTACAAAGAGGCCGACGTTTTGTATCAAGAGCTGCCAAATACCGCAGGCGCTTTGGGCTATTTCGCAGGCAAGCTGGCCAATAAGGAAATCAACATTACTTCGGGTTGGGGAACCACATTGAAGGGTTCGAAAACTGCAGCCATTGTGCTTGAAGTGTCAGATTTGGAAAAGACCGCGCGCGTCCGTAGGCCACAATTGAAAACGCCTTCGAAGAAGTGACGCCAGACCAGTTCCCCAAGGAAGTTGCGCAGCGAGCGCGCGCCACCAGTACTCCAGTAATTAGCTCACCGGCCATAACCCCACAAGCCTCCGCACGTTCTTCACGAAAATTTTATGAATGTGCTCGGCCGTGGTCAATTGGATGGAGTATGGGCGAGACAAACGCTTGAGTTCACAACTCTCAAACGATGAGCCGGGCAAAGAGCCCGGCTCTGCTACCTCCTTCCCTGTGCTCTGTTAGCACCGGAACTGAATCCCGGTCGAGACGCGCACGTTGTTCTGCACCTGCCGACCGACGCCGGGAAGTTCACGGAAGTTCGTCATTAGATAGTTCACTTCGCCCAGGCGAAGGCTGAGGTGTTTGCTGGCCGCCACATCCAGGCCACCTCCGGGTGCCATGGCGAAGGAGTTTCTTGATCCCGGAAGGCTGAATCCTGCTCCTCCAGTCGTGTGCGCCAGGCCGAAAAGGCTTTCTGCAAACGGAGTAGCCCGGCGGTACGTGGGCAGGTAGACTCGCGGGCCAAATAGGTAGGTTCCCAAACTCGAATCAAACCTGTTCATGTGATAGCCACCGAAATTGCCGACAACTCCGAACCAGCTTCGCGGGTTGAGAGCAACATCCGCTGTGCCTCCGTGAATGTTGAAATCGGTCGAATTCCGGGTAGCGGGATTAGCCCGAATATACGAATAGCCCAGAGTCAAATCGGTCGTTGTTCGTTCCTCCTGACCCAACGCACTCGCGCAGACGAGCCAGGATAGCCCAATGAGATACGCAAGCTTACGCATATGAAGCAACCTCCAACTACAAATTTTCTTTTGGTGGTTCCGCGGAAGGGAACACCATCTTCCGCGGTAGCAGCCCCGCCAAAGGGTTAACGGCGGCACTACCAATAAAAGCGATGCACCATTTTTGTGCAGGGTTGTCCGCCTCGTTTGTCCATAATCCAATCGCTCGCACAGCAAGTTTATTTCGAAAACAGCAACCCGCGACATCCCGAACCGGCTAGCCTGCTAGTGCCTCGAGATGTAATCATCAGATGAAGCACTTGGGTTTTCTGATTTTTTATTCGGGACTACTAGGTACTAGAGCCTAGGGCCTGGGACTAGGTACTAGGAGGTTAGCGGCTGAAATCGATTCAGCCGAGTCAGCAGAATCAGCAATTGGATTTGGTGGGCGGCTGCAACGCCGTGATTCCACGGGACTTCGATCCCGCCCTTACCAACCCGCAAGAACAAAGGGGATTTGATGACTCTTGACCTCGAAAAGAGGCTTTGACCTCAATTGAGTTCGGAGGTGGGCAATAGGGCGAATCTGGTCCATTTGCGGACATTATAGATAGCCCCTCCCGTTCCCGGCTTTCCATGCGACCCTTGAAGCCAAGGAGCGGCACTACGAGAATGGAGACATCTCCACGTTTGAAGAGTGCGTCTTCGTGATGGATGCCTACTTGACGGCGCCGACGGTGAATCCGGCGATGAAGCGGTCAAGAAACAGGTTGTACATGAACGCGATAGGAAGACTGGCGATCAGGCAGGCGGCCATAAGCGCTCCCCAGTAGTAGACATCTCCGCGAACCAAAAAGATGGGGATGCCCGTCCCGATCATCTGATTCGATTCGGAAGAGATGAAGGTTAAGGCATAGACAAATTCCTGAGTTACCAGGGTAAATGTGAAGATCACCACGGTGAGAATTCCCGAGACGGAAATGGGAATCACCAACTTGACGAAAGCGCCGAAACGCGTAAGCCCGTCCACCATTGCCGCGTCTTCCAGCTCCTTGGGGATGGACTTGAAGAAACCCATGAGAAGCCAGATGGAAAAGGGAACCGTGAAGGTCGGGTAGACAAGAATTAGCGCCCACAAGGAGTCCTGCAGGCCGAGATACGCCACTACTCTGGAAAGCGGAATGAAGAGCAAGGTCGGAGGGACGAGATAGGTGAGAAAGATGCCGATGCCGAGACGCTCTCCCCAGCGCCCGGAAAGCCGCGCAAGTGAATAAGCGGCGGGCACGGCCAGCAGCAAGGTGATGGCAACGACGACGACACCGACGAATGCGGTGTTGCCGAGCCAGCGGACGAATCTAGTTTCCGTGAAAAGAAAGTTCAGATGATCAAGAGTAGGTTTGGCATTAAACAGGAAGGGGTTGTTCTCCATTGTGTAGAGATCGAGATTCTGCTTAAAGCTGGTAATCAGCATCCAATAAAAAGGGAAAGCCAAGAGGATGGTGAAAGTAGCGAGCACGAAAACATGGACGAGCTTGCCCCAGAACCGCTGGGAAATTCCCTTGGCCATCAGTTCACCTCAGTGCGATGAGCGACGCGCAGCATGAAATAGGCAATGATCACCAGCAAAGGTACAAGGAAGAGCGAGATGGCGGCACCGGCGGCGAGGTCGCTGCCCTGAATGCCCACCGCAAAAGCAAGGGAAGGCAGGGTCTGCGTCGAGTCGAACGGCCCGCCGGCGGTAAGGATATAGACGACTGTCATGTCCGTGAAGGTAAAGATAAGCCCGAAGAGCACGGCCACGCTGATGATGGACCACATCATGGGAATTACGATCTGGAGCTCCGTGCGCCAGAAGCCGGCTCCATCCACGGCGGCGGCCTCCGGAATGTCCTTGGGGATAGCTGTGCGCCCCGCAAGCAAGATGACTGTGGCGAAGGGCATGAGACGCCAACTGTGGACCAAGAGCACGGAAGCGATGGCGAGTCGAGGTTCGCCGAGCCACATGGGAGCGCTGAAGGGCTTGTAAATGTGCACTGCCACGAGGACCCAAGTAATCACGCTGTAGATCGAATCAAGGATCCATTTCCAACCGATGGCGCCGAGCGCGATGGGCGCAACCCAGGGCAGTAGAATCAGAAAACGGATCAAGCCGCGGCCGCGGAAGGGCTTTTCCAAGAAAATGGCGAGAATACTGGCGCCGACGATCACGACGATTTGGGAGCCGATGGTGAAGATAAACGAATTGCGTATGGCGATGCGAAAACTGGGGCTTTGCAAGATGCTGCGGAAGTTTTCCAAGCCAACGAAATGCATTTCGGCGTTGCCGATACGAGCGTCGCTGAAAGCATAAAAGATGGCAAGAACAAAGGGTCCACCGACGAGCAGTAAAATGTAGAGAATCGCCGGTGAAAACATGGCCGCGCCCAGCAACGGACTCTGAGCCGCACCGATGGACCTTATTTTGCCCTGCACTACTGCCACGACACGGCCCTCGGCGCAACGCGCTTTTCCGAAGAACGATCGAAAAATTTCAAGTGAGACTGCGGGACGGCAAAGTCATACATGCCGCCCAACTGGAGATTCTGCGCAGAGGAAAGGCGCGAGAAGACTTTCTTCCCCTCAAGCTTCCCCCCGACCAAGGTGCCGGAAACAACCCACTCCGAACCCAAGTATTCGATGTTTTCGACTTTGAACCGGAACGGAACCACGGGATCGGTTATTGTGGGCGCGGGCTGGAAATGCTCGGGGCGGAAACCGACGATTACATCGCCAAGCTCGGCGAGATTCATCGGCGGCGAGCCGAGAAAGGTGGCGACGAAAGTGTCAGCAGGATTGTCATAGACATCGGTGGGAGTGCCGAGCTGGCGAACAACACCTTTGTTGAGCACCATCACGCGGTCGCCCATGGCCATGGCTTCCACTTGATCATGCGTGACGTAGATGGTCGTGGTACCGACGCGGCGATGAAAACGCTCAAGCTCTTCACGCGCGGAGGCGCGGAGCTTGGCGTCGAGGTTGGAGAGAGGCTCGTCGAGAAGAAAGACGGCCGGTTCGCGGACGATGGCGCGGGCCAGAGCGACCCTTTGCCGCTCACCACCGGAAAGCTCCCGCGGCTTGCGATCGAGGAGCGCGCCAATGCCAAGGAGCGACGCCGCCCATTCGACCTTTTCCTTGTGGAGTTCTTTCTTTACGTTCTGGGCCTTCAGCGGAAACGCAATATTTTTGTACACAGAGAGATGCGGATAGAGCGCATAACTCTGGAAGACCATGGCGATGCGGCGTTCGCGCGGCGAAAGATCGTTGACGACTTGGCCGCCGATGAGAATTTCGCCGGATGTGGGAGTTTCCAGCCCGGCGATCATCCGCAAAAGCGTCGTTTTTCCCGATCCCGAGGGCCCTAGGAAAACGAGAAACTCGCCTTCGCGAGTTTCGAGATTCACGTGGTTGACGGCTCCGGGTTGTCCTTCTTTGAATACCTTTGTCAGATGCCGTATCTCGACAACAGCCATCAGCGCTCCGTTCCGTCATTTCCATCTGGCAAAGATACGCTTGTATTCCTCTTCCGCAGCCGTGGCGGCATTCTCCGCAGTTTCGTCGCCGCGCGCCACTTTCGCGAACATAGTGGGAATGACCCAAGCTTTAAAAGCTTCGTCAATGGCGGCGGTACCGTAACCGGGATAACCCACGTTTGTCGCCCAATCGAGAACGTTGCCGAGGGCCTTATATTTGTCCGGGGGATTTGCCCGCGGATCATTGGAGATTTCCTGCTTGAGGTTGGGCACGGTGCCCGGGAAGCACGGGAAATTGTAAAACTGGCCGCCGATAAAGGAGTCATGGAAGGCGTCAATGAAATCGATCAGGAATTGTTGCGCGCCGTCTTTGTTTTCGGCGAAGTCCCAGATGAGATAGCAGTCCATGACATGCTCGGCGGCGATGCGGCGCACCGGCCCTTTCGGCGCGGCGCAGATCATGATCTTGCTGTCGATGGGCAGATGTTCGCGCTCGGACTGGCGCGTGATGGAGATGGCGTTGGCGACATAAGAAACGCGGCCGGCGAGCATGGCCTGGTTGTTGGATGGCGGAGTCCATGTGAAGACCTCGGGCGTTTCCGATTCCTGATAAAGCGCCTTCATGAACTTCAGAGCTTCAACGGTCTCCTTGGAATTGATGGTGACATTGCCGGCTTCATCCTGCTCGGCGCCCCCAAAGGACCAAAGGAGTGCGCGCATGGCCATGCTGGTATCGAGTTCTTGCGAGAGCCCCAACCCGCAAGGATGGCCGGTCTTGTCGCGGATTTTCTTGGCGCCGACGCGCAGATCTTCGTAAGTATCTGGGCCATTTGGGAAGCCGGCGTCGGTCCACCAGTCTTTGTGCCAGTTGCCGGGATCAGGGACGTAGGAATCGGAAAAAGCGAAGTAGCGCTTCGTTTTTGGATTGTAAGTAGACTTATGCGCGAGATCGATCTTCTTGCCGTGCTTCTTCTCCACTTCCTGGTATACATGCGCCATGTCGATGGTTTGCTTTTCGTAGGCCGCGGGAGGCGAGAGCAACATAAAAAGGTCGTGACCCTTCATTGCAGAGGCCTCGGAAGCAGCCTTGGCCGGAAGGTCGACAAGGTTGATGTGGTCGACGATCACATTCGTATCGTGCTTTTGTCCCCATTGTTTGCAGAAGGTTCCGTCGAACCAGGTGTCGTAGGCGGGAACGAAATGGCTCCACTGAAGAATTTTCAGAATTTTTTGCTCAGCTGCCGCGCGTTCTGGGAACAGAAAAAAAGGGCCGGAACCGACGCCGGCTGCGAGAGCCCCGCTCCCCGTCAACTTGATAAAGTCCCTGCGTGAAAGCCCTTCCTGCTCTTTCTTAGTCATCTTGCTACCCTCCGACGAACAAATGGGCCTGGGAAAGTTCACTTCAAGAGGAGAAGCACTTTGCCCGAACCGATAATGCTACCGCGCAGGCACGCGAGTCAATTCCTTGAAACTCCCGCGCCGTGGCGTTTCCGCGGGACGGAAATGCTTCCAACATCCCATCCCGCGGAACGCGTGCCATGCTCAGTCTGTTACCGAATGAGAGATGTTTCCTTCCGAGGCCGACGGGCCCCCACGGAGCCCAACTCCAAGGGGCTTCTCGGAGGCTCCCGATGACCTTCCTTTGCTCAGAATGTGAAGACCGTTCCGAACTCGTTGCGCCACGAGTGCGCTTGAGTTGCCGGAATGCCTCGGAAGATCTTTCCACCATGATTTGCAGCCCGCGTGTCGATGTAGCTCACTTCGTGGATGATTGACATCCAGGCGTTCACTTTGTAGGTGAGCGACGCCGTGTCGAGGTCGGTGCGCGCCAACCCGTTTCCCTTGCGACTGTCCCTGGCGATAGCGCGGTCCGTTCCATAGGCAACGTGCAGCACCCAGCCTGCATTGTGGCCTCCCGGATCTGCGTGGAAGATTCGCGACAGCGGGAAGCTCAGCTCTGAGAAGCCACCCTGACCGCGGATGGGACGGAGACTAGCGATGCTGATGGGACTGCCGTTGCAATTTAGAGGCGTGCCGGTTCCACCCGCGCAACCGAACGGAATGCTGCGGCCACTAAAGCTCAACGCCGCATTCGCGGCCCCAAGCGTGGTCGTGCCGTTCAGGTCGGCAAAGACGTCGTTGAGTTGCCCACCGAAGGGGAATCGCATATCGTCGCCGCTGTAGTACTTCGTAACCCAGGTAACCCACGGTGTTGGCAGTTGTGCCTCCGCCGTCCAGATGTTCTGAGGATTACCCACCTGGACGCCGTGTGGGAATGTGGTAAGAACGGAGCACGGAGGTGTGGCACAACCGGTGGACCCGGCAATGACGGTGGCCGAGAGGCTGCTGGCGGGAATAATCTCATTCATCCGCGCATGGTGGCCGCTGACGATGAGTTGCGCAGGCGCAACAGCCTGCCAGGTATGCGAGAGCGGAAATTGCAAAACGACCCGGGACTCCAAAGCAGGCTGGTTGCTTTCTGCGCCTGCCCGGTCGCCAAAACGCGCCCGCTGCTCGTCGGTTAGACTCGCTGAGCCGGCTACCGGGAGCACGATGGCGAACTCGGGTTGGATCTTTAGATCGCCCCTGTGAAATTGAACGCCCGTGCGGAACATTGGCGCCCGCTCCCAGAGGGCGCCCATTCCGATCGCCGTCCCAGTGCTCTCGTAGAGGGCTGGCAGAGTCGAAGAATAGAGAGTCCAATCCTGGCCGAACTCCGCGAACCACGGCAGGCTTCCACCCAGCTTGGTGTCGAGCCGCGCCCATGCGAGCCGTGTTCGGAATTCACCGTTCCGAATTGAGCTGATATTTACACTGTTCGCGTTTGTGAAATCGCCCTCGTAGTCAGCCTCGATCCTGCCAGTGAGCACCAGGTTTGAGTCCTTAGGAGCCCATTCGAACTGGCTGCCGATCCGGAAGCTGCGTGCTTTGATATGGAATTGCGGGTCGGATGTGGGGCCCGTGTCGCCGAGCAGGAGTGGGAGTGGAAAGTCGTTGCTGCCGAACGTGGAGCCGCCGCTCGACGTTGTGTCTTCGACAGCGCTGGCTTTGAAGAACCCGTACAACTTCACACTCGCCCCACTGCCCAGCTTGATATCAGGTATCAGCCCGCCTTGCTTCGGGACGTCAATCGGCAAGACGCGCACTGGCGCCACCGCGGGGACTACTTTCGGTTCTTGGGGCGGTGGCGTCCTGGCGGGACCGACACTCGCCACATTGTTGAGAGGTACGCGATATACGGCAGCGACTACATTGGGACTTGAGGAGGCCGGAGCAGAAGCGTTTATCACGCTCGCCGTGCTCACAGTCAGGTCGTAGTCGGCTTGGGAGATTACGCCCTTCATGAGGAGCAGCTTGGCAAGTCGCTGGTCCGTATCGCTGGCAGACGATGCTTGGGCGAGCTGCGCCACGTCGTCAGCCGTTAGGATTCCCTTGGCCTGGAGAACGCGAACCAGCATATTCACGGCAGGCGTACCGCCCGTCCGCTCTTGCGCAAGTGCGCTTCGACACCACGCCACGGTTATAAACGAACACACCAGCAGAAACATCATGAGCCGAAATGCTTTCACTCTCATCTGGATACCCCCTGAAGACTCGCGATGGGAGCGCGAGTCAGATTATCTAGACGTAAAGAGCCCAAAACCCCATCTACATATCTACCCATCTGCCGATTGTCAAGAAATCCTTGATAACCTTTATGCTATCTGAAGGGTCAATTGAAATTAGGAGGCAAAGCGCCCGTCGGCAACATTTAGGCCATTCGGCCATGAGCTCAAAACTAAACGTAGGGGATCTCTGTCATTCGCCATGCTCCTGTGGGCGCCCGAACGCAGGGCAGATGTTCAGCAAACGGTGTGGCCAGAACACTCAGCTCCGTCGAAGGGCAGAAGATCCAGCCAGGCGTGCGATACCCACTGTAAAGAAATCCATCCCCGGACCCGGTCGAGCACTGCATGCCTTCGTGAACGTAGGGCCACAATCGCGCGTGGGTTCGATCCCCACTGCCCCTACCAACCCATTAGCTCAGAATGACTTAGCGATTTCGCGAGGCGGCAATAATAAAATGAGCCTCTTGGGTGGCACCTATGGCTCTCGCGAACGGGAAATCAGTTCCAACGATGCCAAGCGCGGCGATGACTGCCTACAAGGCGTTACTAATTCGGCCAACTTCCTCCAACCCTGTTCTGGCCAGCGACGGCCACTTGTCCGGCCCCCGGGGAATCCGGGTTCGTCACTATCCCGAACCCGTTTGTGGACAGGACTATTATGTAGGCTCCGGGTCCGCCAGCAGATTGGTTGTGTTCAGCGGAAGATCCGCTCACGCGAATTGGTCCGGAGAGATGCAATTTGCCATATTTCCAGGTGAATCTCTCTATTGACTTCCGACTCTTGACACACGTACGCGGTGGCGGTTGGAAAGAGATTTTCTCTTCAACTGCGAATTGTCAGTTGTCGATCTCCGTGCCGCGGGCCTACGTACTATTGACAAGCACTCCGCCTTTCTATACTTTCCTTAGTAATCCGGAAGAGACGGTCCCTCCCCTGATTCCTGCCGGTGGCCAGGCTCAATTTCCGATCCATTTTCGCGACTCGGAGGGACGGGATGTGGTCGAAAGAAACGAGAGTCTGCCTGCGCACGCTCACAGGATTGGCGATGGCCCTTGCTATTGCTGGTCCTTGTGCAGGCCAAAACTTCAGTGCGGCCGCCGTTGCCCTTCGGACCACGATAATCAAACCTGACAGTCTAACGCTTGGGCCTCATACAAACAGGTCTCACTCAGACACCTTCGAGCCAATCCAAGCGCATACAACGTACGAGACGATCCCTAGAGGAGGTCCTTGTGCGCACTTCGAATCCTGTCAGCTTTTCAAGAAGGAATGGTGCAAGCGTCACTACTCCCGATGTGGCCTCGCCAATCCCCACGCCAGGCCCACCTCTTCCATTCACGCCTGAAAAGCCCGAAGCGCGTGTGCGAAAGATCCTTCGGATGGTTGAAACGGGGACGACCTTCACAATCCGCAACTTGGCCCTCGAATTCCACCTGAGCCCTTCGTATCTCCAGCGACTGTTCAAGCACCAGACCGGCGTTTCCATGGGCGAGTGGTTAAACGAACAAAGGCTTCAGAGAGCAGCGCACCTTCTAGCGAGCACTTACATGAGCGTCAAGGAAATTGCCCACGCCATTGGATACGAACATGCTTCCAGCTTCATCCGTGCGTTCGAACGACGCTTTGCGCAGTCTCCGTCGCACTACCGGAAACAAAGCGACTCCACAAAATGCTAACAAATGACAGCCAATGCTAATTCCTTGCACTTGTAGTTCCCACGCGGCGGGTAGTAAATAGCTTTCTCTACCGAACAGGTAGCGTCTAGCAATAGCTCACATCCGGCGAGAGACTCCTCGGTTGCTAGAGCTATGGATGTCTAGAAGTGCGCCAAAGAGGGGGGATGGTGCGCTTCGCAAGCGAAGGAGACCAAGAATGAAAACAAAAAAGGTCGCATCGGTTCTCGGATTGCTTACGGCGCTGTTCTTTCCGGGAATAGCGCTGGCCCAAACCGATCCGGGAGTACGCAGCAACACAGGAGTGAACGCAGGCCAGCCGCTCGCCTCCGTCACCGCCAATGCAAACGACTTGGCTTTCTTCCAAACAGGACTCGCGCAGTTCAACGAACACCAAACCGTTACTGGCGATAACCCAGGCCTGGGACCACGGTTTAACTTGGACTCGTGTGGGGCATGCCATTCGCAACCCGCCCCGGGCGGAACCAGCCCGGCCTCCGGTATCTTCCCCAATGTCGGGCCGAACCCCCAAAGCCAGGTGATCGCCAACGGGGTCGTGAATGGCAGCACTAACCCCATCCCATATTTCGTCCTAGCCAACGGTCCGGTGCGCGAAGCACGGTTCCCGTTCTTCTTTGACCAATTCGGTAATCCCAACCCCAACGCGCCCAACGGGGGAGTAGAAGACCTGTTCACCGTCTCCGGCCGCGCTGATTCCGGTGCCTGCAGCCTGCAACAGCCGAGCTTCAATGCTGCGAGGGCGACAAACAACATCATCTTCCGCATTCCCACACCCACGTTTGGCGCGGGTCTGATGGCAAACATTGACGACTCAACCCTGCTGGCCAATCACGCGGCCCAGGCACACAATGGTGTCGGCATCAGCGGTACCTTCAATCACAACGGCAGCGATGGCACGATCAGTCGTTTTGGCTGGAAGGCCCAGAGCAAGTCGCTGATGATCTTCGCTGGCGAGGCCTACAACGTGGAGATGGGCATCTCCAACGAACTGTTTACGCAAGATCGCCCGCTGCCGGGTGAGGACCAATTGGGAAGCGGGCTTCCAGCCAGCTGCTTGAACCTCGCCGGGATCGGCTACCCCGAGGACGTTACCCACTCCGATGGCACCAGCGCTTCCACCGTCACCAGCGACGTCGGGCTGTTCAATACCTTCATGCAGTTCCTGGACCAGCCCACACCCTCCACTACCTCGCCGGGAGGAGCAACCTCTATCGCTAACGGTCGCAGGCTTTTTAGCGCCGTGGGTTGCGCCATTTGCCATACGCCGTCGCTCACCACCCAGCCCTCTAAGCTAACGGCTGGTTTGGGCAACGCTACTGCCAACCTGTTCTCCGACATTGAGATCCATCACATGGGGGCAACGCTAGCGGACAACGTCTCCCAGGGTGGCGCAGGCGGTGACCAGTTCCGAACGGCTCCTCTGTGGGGGCTGGGACAGCGCATCTTCTTCCTGCACGACGGCCGTTGCAGCAACCTGCTCTGTGCTATCGAGGCACATCGGAGCAACGGAGGCGAAGCCACCACCGTGGAGGCGATCTTCGACCAAATCCTCACATCTAGCCAGCAGCAGGATATTCTGAACTTCCTGCGCTCGCTGTAATTTGTTATCGCGACTACTCTGGCCGAGACACGAAAGTGTCTCGGCCGGTTTTTCCGTTTTGAAACATCGGCGCTCTGAATATGTATACAAAATTCTCGATTTCCTTAGTGCTTCTTGCTTTATCCGTATCGCTGCTTGCCCGGGCGCAGAGCGCCCCTCAGAGCGGAGGGGACTTTTCCGACAATCCGCAAGCAAGAAAGCTGCCGAGAGAGGCCATACTGGTTAAGGGCGCCTGGTGGGGTGCCAGCGATTCGGTGACGGCTCTTCCGGAAGGCGGGAGAATGGCCAACAATGTTTATGCCAACCCGTATTTTGGTCTCGCCTACACCCTATCCCCGGATTGGACTGAGAAGTACACCGGCCCGCCTCCTTCGGACAGCGGTTACTACGTGCTCGCACAGATCCGGCCTGCGGAAACATTCAAGGGAACAAGCCGGGGCACTATTTTGATTACCGCACAGGACCTGTTTTTCACGCTCACCCCGGCCGGGAACGCGCTGGAGCTGATCAACTACACCAAGGATAATTTGAACACGGAGTACAAAGTGGAACAACCGCCGACGCTTGTGAGGATCGCCAGTCATTCCTTTGTCCGCTTTGAGTACGTTTCGCCAGTGGCCGAGCTACATTGGTACCTGCTGGCCACTCAAATCCGCTGCCACATGGTCCAATTCGTGTTCACGAGCCGCGACACCAAATTGCTGGAAAGCCTCATCCGGGAAGTGAACAAGATGAGCTTGCCCGAAGAGGCTGGTCCCATTTCCGGGAGGGGCGGCGGTGATGTTCCTGTGTGCATCAAGGATTACGCAAGCGGCGAAAGCATAAGGGAGAGAGTTGATCCTGTCTTCGCCGAGCGCCGATTCAATCCTGTTCCGGTCCGGATCATCATCGATAAAGAAGGCAAGGTAAAGCACGTTCATTTTCTCAGCGCCTTCCCTGACCAGGCAAAGGCCATTACAGATGCCCTGCTTCAGTGGCGGTTCAGACCATACTTGCGGGACGGAAAGCCTGTGGAAGTAGAAACCGGCATCATGTTCGGACGTGCGCCACGCCAACCGACATCTTCGGCAGCCGAGGCGGTAAACGAATGATTAATCCTCGTCTGGACGGCAGCCGATGCTGTATACATGAAGATGCTCTTTTTTGCAGTGCCGCTTGCCTTCATTGCAGTCGGAGCTGTGGGCGCGAACACTATCACCGGCACGGTCCGAAATCAGAGCCGAGGCGAACCCGCTGCTGGCGATGAGGTGATCCTTGTCGGGCTGGATCGAGGAATGCAGGAGGAAGCACGCGCGAAAACGGATGCACAAGGGGCGTTTGCACTGAGTGTTCAATATCCTGACAAACCGTACCTGGTACGCGTGGTTCACCAGGTAGTCAGTTATGATCAGCAAGCTTCCGCCGGTAACGCTCTGTCCATCCAAGTATTCGACGCGGCGCGGCGAGTGTCGGGCCTGACCGGTAGTATCGAGATCCTCCGTGCCGCAACCAACGGAAACTCGCTTCACGTCTCTGACCTGGTCGAACTCAAAAACGAGTCTAGGCCGCCCCTGACGCAGGCGAGTCAGCGCACATTCGAAGTGTATCTGCAAATGCCAAGATTGATTCTGTGCTGGCGGCGGGTCCCGGGGAGACGGGCGTCGTGATTTCCGCGGCTGCCGTGCCCGGCGAGCCGGGACACTACACGGTGAATTTCCCCTTGCGCCCGGGAGCAACCAAGTTGGCCTTCAATTATGACGAGCCGTACGACGGCCATGCCGCGTTTCAAGCAAGGCATGAGTATCCACTACGGCGGATGGCGGTCATGATTCCGCTGACCATGAGTTTCTCGTCACGCTCACAGGCCTTCGAGATCCTGGCAACCGGCAACAGCCGGTATCAAGTCCAGGCAGCCAACCACTTAAAGGCAGGGGAAGGGCCAGGGTTTGAAATCTCTGGAGCCGGTGTGCTTCCTCCTCTCGGAGATCAAGCCAAAGCCCATTCGTGGTCGCGTCCTCCGGCTCCGCCCGATCCAACACTTTCTCCCGCGAGTCGTGTCGCCTTGCCTTCTTTGGCCAGCGTCGATTCAGGGTCGAAGCAGACCCAATCACCTTCGCAATCGCTAGTTTTGGACGGAGGGACTTCCGTCCTTCTTGCTGCATGCTTTCTACTGCTTTGGCGCGCGCGCAAAGCAAGGAACTTCTCTGGCTCAGAAGCGGTTGCACCACGAATCCCTGTAGAGTAGGCCCAGGGAGTTTCACCCTGGGGCCGAGTCGGCCCGGGGAGTTGCACCCCGAGCCGCTGCCGGGTAGGACCATGGCGCGAATCGGGCTTCGTATCCGCCCTTCGTGCATCTCGCTTGCCAGCGTCTGATCCTCGTTCTGAGCCGAGGGACGTGATGCGCTTATGCACCTCCATGCAAGCGGCACGCGCCGCTATAAGGGGCCCTCGCTCCGGTCCGAGTTCTGTTGTCTCGGTCCATCAGCACTTAAAACGGCCCCATGCGCCCCACTCGCAGGCACATCGCGATTTCGCCGCAGAGCGGTTTATACGCAATGCCCTCGCTGTGCACCTTAACTCCGGTGTCTAGGCGACCCGTGAGTGGTTCCGTGCTTTCGTTGGCTGTTCTTTGTCGACATGTCGCCCTCAGAGACCACGGGAAGCCTGTCGGATGCTTCTACCCAGTTCCTTCACCGACCGCGCTGGCCTTCGACTATCTGTGAAAGTCTCGGCACTTCCCACATCCCCCACCCTCCGATTCCCGTGGAGGAGTCCATTTTCGAGGCTTACCTACGGTTCGCTTTCGCTTACAACCTGCCGACTTGCTCGCCCCCCTTGTCGGAGCGGACCAGGCTCGCACCCAGCCTACGGGGACTTTTACATCCGGGCTTCCAGCGGATTGGTCACCCGCACCGCCGCCGGATATTGGCAACTGGGCAAGTTCCACTGGCGGGACTTACTGCTTACACCCGCTAGAACACCAACTAGCATCGCTGCAACACAGATTCCGGACTTGGTTGGGATAGAGCTCGGTCGCGCCAATTATAGGTGGGGGGTTACCGTCCTCGCTCTTTCGATTGCGAGGCGGGTTCACTTCCCACCATGACCACGTTTACCGAGGCCCCCCTACAATCCCGGAAGGTCGAATTTCTCGATTCCGGTTTTCGCCTTGGCTTTCCCCGAGAGGCCTTTCCGAGACGGGCGAAGCTTAAGTGCTCGCTCGCATTCACCCCGCCCATTCCGGTTTACCTCAGCGGCGCCTTCCCCAAGAGGTTCAAGTGGGTCGGCTTCCCCGAGTCTTTCCGCAAAGAGACTTCATGCGGGATGAATTTCGAGATCGTCGCTATTCCTTACGTTCAGGCCTCCTGGTTTGTTCGCCACCCAGGTCTCCCCTGCCGCTGCGTCCTAACAAGCTCGCAGGACAGC
>Ga0209156_10000383_pt1 | contig 36728 bp, 28 predicted proteins | sample GraSoiAngelo_124_FD_185881 | JGI IMG/M metagenome (GOLD analysis project Ga0209156, IMG submission 185881) | Grasslands soil microbial communities from the Angelo Coastal Reserve, California, USA - 14_0927_05_20cm (SPAdes) (version 2) | ecosystem: Environmental > Terrestrial > Soil > Grasslands... | reverse complement strand
AGCGGAGCTTTACCAAAAAGCGGCTGACCAGGGAGATGTTAACGCACAGTATCGTCTCGCCCAGCTCTACGAGAAGGGAGACGGCGTGCCGCAGGATTTTGGCAAAGCAGCGGAGCTTTACCAAAAAGCGGCTGACCGGGGAGCTACTGCGGCGCAGTATTATCTCGGCGTGTTCTACGAAAAGGGACAGGGCGTGCCCAAGGACTTGAGCAAAGCAGCAGAGCTTTACCAAAAAGCGGCCGACCGGGGAAACGCTAAGGCGCAGGATGCTCTCGGCTGGCTCTACGAAAATGGAGAAGGCGTACCTAAGGATTTGGAGAAAGCAAAAGAACTCTATCAAAAAGCTGCCGACCAAGGTCTCGAACAAGCAATTTCACGATTAAAAGGTTTATCATCAGGCACCAAAAATGATTAAGAGTGTCTTATTCGCATCATCTTGTATTGCCTCGTACAGTCCCAATCGCAATTCAAAGGATAATTTTTCGACAGAAGAGACCGGAACAATTTTTCAACGAACGACAACAGTGCCAGCAGAATTGCCAGCAAACCGTACTCAAGAAGTTCGCGCGGGTAGTCGAAGAGTTTGCTTGATTAGCTAGGTAAACTGCGTTTCAATCGCAGCAAACACAGGGGAAGGAACCGCCGAATCCTACCTCTGGATCAGCAGTAAGTCGTGCCCATCGGGATCGCTCACGAGAGCGCCTTTGGAAAATCCCGCTTTATCTTTCGGCATGGAGACCACGCCGGACGAAACGAAATGCACGTGCGCATCGCGTAATTTCTTAGCCATAAGATCGACACCGTCGGTTTTGATCATCGTTTGCCAGTGAACGATGTCATTCGCATGAACGTCCGCCGGTCGCAGCCGGCCATCGCGTGGCGTCAAATACTCGAGAAACTCAATCCCCGGTCCTGACGCGGCGCGCATGCCTGTAATTTGCAAGTGCGCGCCGAAAACCTGATTCAAGTGTTCCTGCTCAGTACCGAAATTTTCGCTTTCGCCGGCTTTGTGAAACCCAAGCAAGTCGCGATAAAAATGCAAACTCGCTTCTGTGCTTGAGATCCCAATGGCAGTGTGGTCGATTCCGAGAAACAGCTTGTCGGTCTTCTCCTGCCAGCGCGGGTCGCCTTTGCCGGGCGGAAAGGAAATTACTTCGAGGTTATGCTGATCGGGATCACGAAAGTAGAAAGCTTTGATTCCCGCAGAGGCCTTGATCGACGGCGGCAGAGTTTGCGGACCTGTCGAAACGAACTGCACTTTCAGAGCGCGCAATTTTTCAAATGCCTGATCCATGTCGCGCACGACAATCGCGATATGCTGAAACCAAATATCGTTGCTGCGCGAATCCACTGGAATCGGCCGCCCGCGCGGTGCGAGATACTCGGTAAGATCGACAAATTCATTTCCGAGCTTCATCCGCACGATGCGCATCCGCGTGCCAAAAACGCCTTCCAGATGTTCGTACTGCTCTCCGAGAACTTCGACGTCCGAGACTTTCTGGAACGCGAGCGCCGAATAAAACGCCACCGAGTGGTCCATGTCGCTCACCGTCATGCCGACGGATTCGACCGCGACCTGCGGGGACTGCGCGAAATCCGTGACACTGAGCAGCGGGAACAGCGTAGCAATCGCAAATTTAATGTGCCATTGAACTGTCATTCAGGGTTGTCGTCGCTTGGGACGGTTCCTTGCTCGCTTGCTCGCGTTCGAGCAGTTCAGGAAACCGGCAATTAAAAATGCAGCGCTGGTTGTTGTGGTGATGATATTTCGCGCAATAAACTGTGCGCTTCGACCGTAGATAAATGAGGGCGGCAAGCTGCATGGCGAGTACCGGTGCAGTGAAATAAATCCAGAGTCCGGTCCAGAGATGACCGACAAAAGCCGAACTGAACGTGCGCGCCGGATTCATGCTCATGCCCGAAAACGGCGCTTCCAGCGTGATGTAGGTCGCGACCAGGCATCCTGCGAAAATCCCAGTGAAGCGTGCCAGGTGCGGCGTATTGCTCACATTGAGGACAACCGTCATTAGAATGAATGCGATTATGAGCTCGGCGATAAAGGCTATCGCCATGCCGTGTGGACCCGGCAATGTGGCAACGTACTTCACCGCTGGATGCGACAACATTGCGCGCGCGACCAAAGCCACGACGAACACGCCGGCGATTCCTCCAATGAATTGTGCGATGACATAAAAAAAAGCGTCCCAGTTTTTCACTTTGCCGAGGCGCCAAAACGTCAGGGTCACGGCTGGATTAAAATGGGCGCCGGAGCGCTTGCCAAGGGGCGAGAAGACCAACGCGATGGCTGTGCCGCCCATCGCCAATCCCGTCAGCATGCGACGGACAAAGGGATTCGGAATCAGACTGAGAACTGGTGATGACGGATGCCAAAGCAGCATCGTAAAGAGCGAGGCGGATATCATGAACAAGCCGAGCTCGGCTGCTTCGCAGAAATACTCCGGCCAGTGTTCTTTCAGCGAACGGAACATGTCGATCTAATGGCAGATCATCACGGCCGAATGCCTTCGATGTTCAGCTTCATGCGATAGAGTCCGCTCCGCGCGCAGAAGTAGAGAGTTTTTCCATCCGCGTCACCCCAGGCAAAATTGTGCGGATGTTTCGGCGCGATGATCATGCCGAGATGTTTGCCCTGCGGCGATAGAATCCAGAGACCGCCCGGACCGGAAACGTAAAGGTTGCCCGCTTTGTCCGCCTTCAATCCATCAAGCGCGTCCTCTGTCCCAGCGCTCGTCATATCGAAGAAGAGCTTGCCATTCTTGAGCGAGCCATCGGGTTGAACTTCGTAGCGCATCACAACTTTTTTGTGATCGTCCCAATTATCGACATAGAAGAATTTTTCATCCGGCGAAAAGGCGAGACCATTCGGCCCGGTCAAATCCTTGCTGACCAGTTGGATCTTTCCGTCTTTGGCCGCGAAGACGCCGCTAAAAGGCAGTTCTTTGCGCGGATCGTTGAAAAACTTCGGCAAACCAAATGGCGGATCTGTGAAGTAAAGCGTGCCGTCGCTGCGATAGACGAGATCGTTGGGACTGTTGAGTCGCTTGCCTTCAAATCTGTCGGCGAGAACGGCGAGTGTGCCGTCGCTCTCGACCCGCACGACGCGACGATTGCCGTGCTGATTAATTGTTAGGCGGCCTTGTTGATCAAACGTCAAACCGTTCGAGCCAGGCTGACCGTACTCGGCGATATCCGCGCCTTCGTAGCCACTCTTCTCGCGAAACACGGTGAGGGTGCCGTTTCCATCCGGCGAATACTTGTAGATCGTGTTGCTGTTGGGATCGCTGAAGAGCAGATAACCGCCTTTGCGATCCCATACCGGGCCTTCGGTGAATTTGAAACCTTCGGCGAGTTTGAAAATCTTCGGGTTCCGCGGAACGATCGCGTCGATCGCCGGATCTTTGCGAATTACTTCGATGTTTACTTCGCTCGGCGTAATCACGACCGGCACGATGCCGCCTTTATAAAACTCAAGCTTCGCCTCGCGCATCCAGATGTAGTTGGTGGGTGGGTTTGAGAGAGGCCCATTGATACCAAAAATCGCGAGCTGGATTTTCTGGCCGGGCTGGACGCTGCGATTAATGATCAACCGATTGGAAGCGTTCCAACCTTTGATGACGGAACCACCGCTTTGTCCAAGCGCGCGTGCGACCTCGCCATCCACCCAAATCTCCGCGTAATCATCGAGTGACGTCTCAAAAACCGCGGTTGCTCCCGCAAGATCGACATCGTTCACGCGCGGCGGGATCGTGATGTTAATTCGATACCAGTTAAAACAAAGCCGGCCGGTCGAGCGTCGCGCATCAAGTGTGGTCGGATCGATCTTTTCCCATTTCGAGTCGTCGAAATCCACGCCGCCGGCGTGTGGAGTAAAATCATAAGTCTTGATCGGTTTGCCGGTCGGTTGTTTGTCAGGTCCAGCAGCCTTGAAATCGACGTGAATGATTTTGGTGTCGCTGTAACGCCACTGACCTTTAACAAGATCGACACCTTCCTTTGTGGCGAGGTCGATCACTACGTCCGGCTTTCCAGTCGCCGCGTCGGCATTTGTTTCAGCAAGTGCGCGACCAGCCAGGAAAACGAGTGCGCCGAAAATAAACGCCGCTGCAAAGCGCAAGCGCCACATCGACGCGTTCACGGAAGCCTCGCGATGCGCGCGATTGGATTGGATTGCCCACGCGCGCACGAGTGAAAAATCGATCGATAGCGGCATCATCGTGACAGAGGCTTAGCGCCAGTCAGATGGCCTTCTGCCAGCGCCGTCGGTTTACAGACGAAATAGTGCAATTCACCGGTCACAGCCGTGAACTGATGCGGGACTCCATTTGGAATGATGATGACCTCGCCTTTGGTAATCTGGTGCACCTGGCCACCCTCGATTTTGGTGCCGCGAATTTCATGAGGGGCAATTTCCTTGGTATCAATGGCTTTTCCGCCGGTGACCAGCATGGCCGATCCATCGACGACATAAATCACGTCGGTGTCGAGCGTATGAATCTCGGCTTGGCCGGCTTCGACGCGGCGGCTGGCGTGCACTTTGTAACCAGCCGTTTCCAGTAATGGCACGCCTTTCGCAAAAGCGGCTGAAACATTCTTTGGATCAATGAATATGGCCTGCGCAGTTGTAGCGGGCATCACTGACTCCGGCCGCTCGCTCGACGTCGACGCAGCGCCGATCTTTGTCTCTCCGCCCATCAGTGCGTTCGCTCCTGCAAGCGCCAACTCTTCATCCTGATTTGCGCTCGCCGCGCCACTAACGCCAATCCCGCCGATAACTTGTCCATCGATGACGATTGGAATTCCACCAATCAAGGGGGTAAATCCATCAAGTGCCGTCATTGCGGTGCGGCCTTTGTTGATTAGTTCTTCGAAGAAACGCGTCGGCTTCTTGAAAAGAACTGCGGTGCGCGCTTTTCCGATCGAGATGGTCGCGCCCATCGCGAAAGTTCCGTCGATGCGTTCCAACGCCATCAAGTTTCCCCCTTCATCGACCACAGCGACCACCCCGCCGGGGGCGTTGTTCTTCTTCGCGTAATCGACCGCGGCGCTGATCGCTTTTTTTGCGCCATCGAGGTTGAGTGATTTTTTCTCCACGATTTGCGCGTGGCTACTCGCGACGGCCATAAGAGTCGCAATGATTCTTCCGGTTGAGATTTTCATAAGATTTTTATGGGGTCTTAGATTTGCCGTCCTGGCCGGCCATTTGCTAGGCCCGGCCAGGCGGCATTAGTGTTATTTGACTGGGTGTTCGAAGACGGCTTCGCCGAGATTTGTCTCGGCAAACGCGCACCAGATTTGAACCTTGGCGATGTCGGGTACGTATTTGGGCACCGTGATCTTACGGTTCATTTTGTCGCCTTTGATCGACAATTTCTGCAGCAGATAAGTGTTCCCTTTCGAGTCGACGACCTGCCAATGCGGGTCGGGAGTATCGGGAGCCTTGAAGTCATCGGACAGAGTCAGGACGCTGTTGCCGCTCTCGGTGCTATGTGTCACGTAACCGGTGTTGGCTTTCGCGCCTTGAAACGGTCCGCTCTTGTGGCTGTCCTGGGCAAAGCTGCTCGTTGCAGCAATGACCAGTACGGTTAAAGAGGCGAGGATGGTTTGGTATGTCATGTAGGTTTGGGTTTTGGTTTGGTTTTTCGCAGGCGGACTGTCCGAACTGCGCTTTACCCGATTCGTCGTGACCGGTTCAAAAACCTTACAGAAGCACTCCCTTGGACTCGGGCCCGATGACCCATTTTTAATCGCCGCGTGGGCAGCGGATGCACGGGCTTGCACCGGCATTCAGCGGTGGCTACAGAAACTGGCGATCAGCCGACGGCTTCTACAAAACCGCAAATCTTTACGAAATCGGACAGATTCGGGAAAAGATCGCCCGCCGCGTGGATAAGCATTCAGCGCGCTAACTTAGCCTTAATGCGTTCCTTTGCCTCCGGCGGAAGCGAGGCATCGGAGGCTTTATCAGCGTGCTCAGGAAACCTAGATACAGTTTCGCGAATATAACGGAGATGTTCTTCGTAGCGCTGACACCAACAGCAGATCAAGTAATGAATCCGTTTCTTGATCCGCATGCTCAACGGCAATGGCTGATCCATCGCTTGTGATAGAATCCGCACCATATCGCGGCATTTCGGCGTGTGTTTGCCAATGAAAATGACGAGTCTGGTTTGCAACCAATTTCGCCGTGCGAGAACTGATGGGTTACCGATGGGCGATGGATTATAGGGTTCTTCTGCCATTACGCTTTCCCTCTCTTCGGCCTATCAAACCAGCGATGGATGTAATTCGCCCGCCCGGTTCTCGTTCCCACAATCATGTGTCGAGGCAACCGTTCGGAACCTTACAAAAGGAAGTCGCACAAGATCGACATGGACACGGAAAGGCGACCCTTCTAGCTGAGCACTCTTGATTTTTCGGCTGCCGTAAGGAATTGGCTCGGCGCGCGACGCATCTTCAAAACCTTCACACCATGATCACAATCCGATCTTCCATAGTTTCTTTCGAGCCAACATTCATTGCTTTGGAAGCCGTTCTTACGACCGCACAAGGCATCTACACGATTTCGTCGAACAGCTCGGGCGCAGATTCCAGCTCGACTTTTAGCGGCGGACTTTTTGGGGCGATATCCTGGCCGATATCGCGATTCCAACTCGCTCCCGGAGCCGTGCTGGAACAGCAGATGTTTTTGCCACACGATGGCTCAGCTGTTGCGTTGTCGTGGGAGCTGCGCGGCGGGCTCATTCCAGCGCAGCTTGTCGTCACGCCATTCTTTTCCGGTTGCAGCCCTCGGTCCTACCGCGATGTCGGTTTCCGTTTTGAGTCGGATCAGGAAGGTGACCGGCTCACCTGGCTGCCGAATGTACGTGGACCAAAAGTCATCGCCGATATGAACGGTCGATATCACGATGAACCCACAGGGTCATTCGACTGCGTTTGCCGACAAGCGACAGCTTCGGCGTCATCGGAAGATCTGATCACGCCGGGACGTTTCGAGTTTGAACTGAGCAGACGACCTTCGGTCCTGATCTTCTCGATGGAAGGTCATGCTAGCACTCAACGCAACCAACACGTCGGCGCATTTCTGGCGGGTCTCATCCAAGAAGATTCTACTTTGGGAAGGGATTTGGTTATCGATGGCGGGTGCGGGACAAGAACGAGTGCGGAACTTGTGACCGCATGATCACGAAGCAGACCTATTTCAGGCCCGCGACAAATCTTGCGCAAGAGATTGCTCGCTTAGCGCCACGCGCGTTGCGGAGCAACCGCACAAATCGACAGGGCTCTTCGAAAAGCGTACAGAAAATACGACCGACGCAAGCGGACTCAAAGCCTCCTACGACGCTACCTTTCTGGGTAATTTTTACCATTCACAACACTAGGGATCCAAGTCGTGTGCTAGAATTTGTGCTAGAGCGAAGCGCATTCTACCCGCCATTCGTGACCGTGACGATTTCATACGGAAAACCTGTCTTCCATTCGTAAAATGCGTTCGCTCTGAAATGAAAAGCGACGCTCTGAAATCGACGATTTCGCAATCCTAAGTCTGGCGCGTCTGCCAATTTCGCCACCCCTGGTCGGTTAATCATAAAGGCTTCCAAGCAAAAGCGCACTTAATGAAAGCTCGCATTCATTCGATTAGCCACCATTCGGCTACGCCTCGGGCTACGATTCAGTGGCAAAATGTCCAATCACTTTCTCAACGTGCGGATGTATGATGCACCGTGCAGGAATCGAACCTGCAACCCAGTGATTAAGAGTCACTTGCTCTGCCAATTGAGCTAACGGTGCGAGGAGAATTTGAGATTGCCGATTGTCGATTTGCGATTTGAACTCAAACTCGCCATCAACGAACTTGTGGCAATTTTCCTCTGAAGCGAGTGGTTAGCAACGCGAAAGAATTACGCCTGTGTATGGCGCGCGTAATGCCTTTCCACGCCTTTCGGGAGCAAGCGTTTGCGGCCACGCCGCCGCCGGCGCGCCAGTATGGCACGGCCGCCTTTCGTCTTCATGCGTGCACGAAAACCGTGCTGGCGTTTGCGTGTTCGCTTCGATGGCTGGTAAGTCCGTTTCATAAAACCGAGAAATAACCGTGGCGCGATCGGAAAGCGGTTACGGTAGGATTGAGTAAAACATTGTCAATCGAGCGCTACGACGCGATTGTCGATCTTTCATTCGGAGATTGCCAGCGTCTCCATCTTTTGAAATAAGCAGTACAAACAATGAGCGAAAAGGAAAATGTCGTAATCGAGCCAGCAACCGAGGCCGACCTGGATGAATTGTCCGAAATGCTCGGCGAGTTGTTTGCCCAGGAAAGCGACTTTCGCCCGGACAAAGAGAAACAGCTTCGCGGTTTACGATTAATTTTCGAACAACCCAGCCGCGGCCGCGTTTTTGTGCTACGACGCGACGGCGCCATTGTCGGCATGATCAATTTGCTTTTTACCATCAGCACGGCCGAAGGTGGTTTCGTCATTTTGCTTGAGGATCTGGTCATCCACAAAGAGCACCAAGGCCATGGCTATGGTTCAAAACTCCTGCAACACGCGATCGATTTCGCGAAGCAGAAGAATTTTCTCCGCGTCACGTTGTTAACCGATCGGCCGGAAAACGTCGCGCAGGAATTTTTCCGGCGACATGGTTTCGTTGAGTCATCCATGATTCCGATGCGATTGTGGATCACGCTCCAGAACAACCAGGCGGAATAAGAGTAACCGCGGATTACGCGGATAATGCAGATTCAACACACACCGAGATTTGTTCTTATACATAATAGCCCAGCATTAAAAACGCTGGAATTTGATAAGGGCCAAGCGGCAATTGTCGTGGCAGCCGTGCCGGCTGCACACCTTGAGCGTGGTGCAGGCGACACGCCTGCTTCTACAGTTTCTGCTTATCGATCCAGGCGCCCAATTGATCCGCGAGACGTGCCTTAAATTCCGACCGGAACTGAATTTCATCGACTGCTTTTGCGACTTCCGGCGCACTTGTCTCCAGCAAATTAGTCCTTGCATAAGTTTTTAGCTCGTTGGCCCGCGAATCTTCGGAGAAGAAGATGAACAGACTGGGCGCGTAGCTGTTCGCGCCGAGGGCATCGGTCTTCGCAAGCAGGGCTTTCATATTCGCCTTCGCAAAATCCCATGCAATGTCTGGGTGATCGCTTGCACGCGCGATTTTCGAGACAAGAAATATTGCACGGCTCGTTGGCAGCTCATCAGTGAGCGCAATTGGTAGCGCTTTATTCACCAGCTTGGGATCGGTCGCGTCAGCCAGCGCGTTGTAATAATTTTGCTTTTCCTCCACGCTCGTCGTCTTCAAACCAAGCTCGTGAAGCTGATTCCAAGTCTTTTCGTCGGCGTAACGCCCGACTATTGCAAAAACTGGCGGACGAAGATCGGGTGCAAGCGACTTCGGACTAGTGAGGTATTTTGCAAAACGTTCGCGACAGCCCGCGATAATTTTTTGATCGTTCAAATCTCCCAGTGCGGTGATTAAGCTCGCACGCAAGTTTCCTGCGGCAGGCGGTTCGACCGCCTTGGGATCCCAGCCGAGCGTCTCAAATGTCGGCCGCAAAAGCGATCTTGCGTACCGCTGAAATTTTTCCCGTTCCGAACTGCCAACTAAAAGCCGGTTAATAAAATCCAGCACGTTAATGAGCTGTTCACGCTCGGCGAGCTCCGTCGAAGCAGGCAATTTTTCCACCAATTCGAAATAGAGTGAGACCGGCGCGCGATTGGCCTGAACCAGCGCCCACGCATCGCTCAGGAGGTTGACGCGATCTTCAACGTCCAATTTCGACAGAGCCTGGAGCAATAAATTCCATGAGGGCTCGTCGTATTCGACGCGATAATTTCCAGCACCATTTACATTTAATTTGAGAGCTCGATCGGTGGGAATGTTTTGCAGATGGCCCGCTTTGTTCGCCATCAGCAAAGTCGCAGGGGCTTCTCCAACGACCGCATACGTTAGCGGGATTTTCCATTCCAGCAGTGGAGCGTTCCCGAAATTGACGGTGAAACGCTCCTGCGTGAGCGAGACCTTGTTACCCTCTTCTCGCTTAACTTTTACGACCGGAAACCCTGGCTGTTCCGTCCAACCGGCTGCGATTTCCCCGACCGGTTTCTTCGACGCTTCCGAAAGCGCATTCCATAAGTCCGCGGTCGTAGAGTTCGAATATTTGTGCGTGGCGATGTACTGGCGAATTCCATCGCGGAAAATATCTTCGCCAAGAAAACTCTCCAGCATTCGCAGAAATGACTGGCCCTTTTTGTAAGTGATGTCATCGAAAGCACTGTTGGCTTCGGCCTCAGTCGCGATGGGTTGCTGAATCGGATGGGTTGTGGATCTTGCGTCACCTTCCATCGCTTGCTCCTTGGCGATACCCACGCGCCGCGTCGGATCGCGAGGCAAGTTTCTCCGCAGCCAAACCTCCCATTGCGGGTTGAAATGTGCGGTGCATTTCGTTCCCATCCAGGAGGCGAAGCCTTCGTTGAGCCAGAGATTGTCCCACCAAGCCATCGTCACGAGATCGCCGAACCATTGATGCGCCATCTCATGGGCGAGCACCTCGTAGATATTTTGCTTCGTCTCCGCAGAAGAATTTTTCGGATCGAATAGAAGTGCGGACTCGTAATAAGTAATTCCGCCCCAATTTTCCATCGCGCCGCCAAAGCCGCCGGGAAGAGCGATTTGATCAAGCTTCGGCAAGGGATAGGCCGCGCCGAAATAATTGTTGTAATAGTTCAGAATCTGCGCCGTGGCCTCGAGCGCGTAGCGGCCCATTTCGGCTTTTCCTTTGGTTGCGATCACACGGAGCTGCGTGGGTCCACTTCGTGATTCGATGAGATCGAGTTCGCCCGTGACTAAAACATTGAGATAACTCGACATCGGCGGAGTCGCAGCAAAGCGCACTTCTTTTCCGCCAGCGGTTTTTTTCTCGTACTCGATCGGCATGTTCGACACGGCGTGCCAGTCTTCCGGCACAACTGTCGTCAATTGAAAGCGCGCGCGAAAAACGGGCTCGTCCCAGCAGGGAAAAAATCGGCGAGCGTCGGTGGCTTCAAATTGCGTTCCGAGCATGATCCTTTTCGTCCCGCTGCCTTGCTCCTGGTAGGGCATGTAAAATAGCCCCTGCCCTTGTTGATTGATCTTGCCCGTAAAGCTCAGCGCGAGCGTGTGGTCGCCGGCTGCAAATTCCGATCGGAACGCGAGGATGAGCAGTTCGTTCTTCTTGTCGGTCTTAATTGCAGATTTGGGAAGCACCTTACCATCAAGCGACGCGTGTGTGATTTTGAGCTCGAGGGAATTCAGTACGAGCTGACGAACCGGGCTGCGAACGCTGAGCTTAACCCTTTCCGTTCCAGTGAATGCGAACTTGTCGATATTCGGGACGATCCGAACGGAATATTCTACCGGGAGGACCTCTTTCGGCAATTTTCCCGGTGTGGTTGCGAACTGGAACGGCTTTTCTGCATCCATGGTAGGGCGGAACATAATGAAAAATAGACCAACGAAAGAAAGAAGCGGCGTGCGCATTTCCCGATTAAACAACGTGCGCCGAAGTTTGCATCTGCAAAGGTGGGCTCTCTTGTAGTGGCAGCCGTGTCGGCTGCAATTATTTGTGACGCAGGCGACAGACCTGCCTCTGCAGCAACCAATCGACCTACTGCACAACGAGCACCAAGAGTAATTGCCCACTTCCCACCTGCGGGCCTTTAATCACAAGTGGACTCCGCCTGCTCAACTTGGTATCCGTTTCGAGCAAAAGCTCTTTCTCCTTGTAAAGTTTCAGGTTCAAAACATAACCGGCTTCGGTCTCGCCTCGCGCGTCGACATGCAGCCCGAAAAATTTGCTGATCGCCAGCCAATCTTCTTGGCCGGTCTTGAGAATCTTGCTGGACTGGCCGATGACCTGAAACTGGTTGTAGCCAAAAAGCTGCTTCAGAGGTCGCTCGATTCGAGTCAATTCCGGCGGAATCGGTTGCGGCTGCGCGACATTTTCGGCAATAACGAGCCCGCTCCAAACCGTCTCCGCTCCATGTAACTCCGGCGCCACGCTTACGATCAGCGCGATAAAAGCGGTAAAGAGCGCGAGCCAGCGAGCCATGAGCAGTTATTTCGCTGCGTAATCCGCTGGCAACGACTGTAATCCCTCAGTCCAGAGCACCGTTACCCGGTCTTCTTTTGCTTCGAACATCGAAATGGTCGCGTTTGGACTAACAACCGGATCAACGCGCGCGTTTAGAATTTGCGTGAGGTATTGTGACTGCTCGGCCGGATTCTTGTCGTGCATGACAAAAATCGCAAAAGCCAAAAAGACAGCGAGCGACGCGGTTCCTGTCCACAACAGACGGCGAATCGTCCACCATGTGGAAACCCCACCATCGCGCTCGCGAGATGGCCTGGCACTTTCTCGTGCGATCCTTTCGCGCAGCTGATGGCTGAAAAATTCTTCATTCGCCAGACCGTGCGCGCCGATTTCGCGTTTCAAAAGAGCGCCGAGTTTTTTTGCGTTCGCCTTCTCGGCCTCAGCGGCAGCTTTGTCCGGCAGCGAAGCTTCAAATTCGGTTAGTTCGCTGCCGCTGAGCTGGCCATCGAGCCATGCAGTCCACTTTTGTTCAAATGTTCTCATAAACGTCCTTCAGCAAATTTTGCAGTTTCTTGCGTGCATAAAACAGGCGCGACATCACTGTGCCAATCGAGCAGCGGAGCGTTTCTGCGATCTCGTGGTATTGCATTTCTTCAATTTCCTTCATCAAAATTACGGCGCGATGCTCGGGCGAGAGCTGGGCAATTGCGTTTTCGATCCGCGCCCGGATCTCGCTCCGCTTCATTGTTTCATATGGCAATGCATCCGCTTTCGGCACCGTCTTGGATGCGGGATCGATTTCCTTTAGTTGGATCGCGTCGTCGAACTCGCCGCATTCGCCTTTCACCTGCTTTTTCCGCAACCAATCGATCGTCACGTTCATGACGATCCGATAAATCCAAGTATAAAACGACGAGTGACCGCGAAAGCGTTTGATCGACTTCCACGCTTTTACGAAGCTGTCCTGAGCCAGATCCCAGGCATCCTGCTCACTATGAACCATGTTATAAATCATGCCAAAGATTCGTGTCCGGTAACGAGTTACCAGCTCGTTGAATGCTTCAGTGTCACCGGCCTGGCATCGTTTCACCAAGTCCAATTCCGACACATCGGCCTGAGCCGGAGTCGCTTCCGTTTGCATGATTGGACGGAACCGGCCCTATTTCATTCAACTCCGAAAGCCTTCGGAGTCGAAACGGCGACGCCACTCGCTGCGATATTCACCCATCAAGGTGATAATGCCATCGCGCACCTGAAAGAGCCGCTGTTGCAGCACCGCATGTTGCGCCGGACTAATCAACTCCGAAAGCTTTCGGAGTTGCGCCGCCGCGTCCATCGAAATCGTGATCGCCTTCAAGGCTCGCTTTAAGTACGCGATCGTCATCCCGATTTCATTCACATTGTCGCCGCTCAAGGCCGCGGCCAGCTTGGCGCTAGCTAGTGCTGAGTGCGTCGCCAGTTTCACCGCCGTCGGCTCGTTTTGAAGCGAAGCACTTTGATCGAACAGCTGGTCGATCCAAATCGTTAGGGCAAAGGCGGCGCGATACAGGCTATGCTCCTCAAACGTCTCGGCTGATCTCGCTGCCTTGTCCAAGCCGAAATCGTCCTCCTCGGTTGCATCTTCGTCGAGCAGCGCGTCCACCTCCGCGCTCCAATCCTTCGCGTCCAGCAATTGGGTCCAGCCCATTTCACGCGCGATGATTTCATCGCGCTGCGGATCGTCAAGGTATGTTTCCAGCAATTGCATGTACTTCTCGGTCTTCTGATCCTGCTGCTGGAGAAAACGCTCCCAGTCGTACTCATCCCACATACGTTCGGACTCGCCCTCGTAACCGGCCATGCACGACTAAACGTCAGCTTCTCTTCTCGCGCAAAAGGTTTTGCGCCCTAAAAAAGTGCGGGCAGACAGGTTCTCCTCCCCTTTCAGGACGAAAATACCTTCGTTGTTTTATGAACGATGCGGGACGCTGTCGTTGTTGCCGAGCAACTCCAGCGTCAGTGCCGCCGCGGAGATTCTCATGCAGTGGAAACGAGCGCGCGTTCTGTTTGTAAACGCAACTGGCCGCACGCCGCATTGATATCGTGGCCTTTTTCGCGGCGCAGCGTCGCCCCAACTCCGTGCTGGCGTAAGATCAACAAGAACTTTTCCTGTCGATTGCGCGACGGCCGTGACCACGGCAAACCCTCGACTAAATTGTAGGGGATGAGATTTACTTTTGCCGAGAGGCGGCATGCATAGCGAGAAAGAAGACGCGCTTGCTCGTCGGAGTCGTTCACGCCCGCGATCAAGATGTATTCGAACGTGAGCCGCTGTTTTTTGCGCGCTGCATAATAGTCGCAAGCCGAAAGCAATGTCTCGATCTTGTAACGTCGATTGATGGGCATGATTTGATTGCGCACTTCATCTGTCGCTCCATGCAAAGAAACAGCGAGGCGGATTTGCAAGGATTCTTCGGCAAGCTTTTTAATCTGCGGGGCGAGACCACTGGTCGAAACGGTGATGTGCCGGGCGCCGATGCCGAGACCCCATGGCGCGTTGATGATTTGAATCGCGCGCATCACGTTCTGCAAGTTTGCGAGGGGTTCGCCCATGCCCATGAAAACGACGTTGTCGATCTTGTCGCTGCTTTCGCGTTCGACCGCGATGATTTGGTCGACAATTTCGCTCGTGCGCAGATTGCGAGAGAACCCTTCCAAGCCGCTTGCGCAAAATTTGCATCCGTAAGCGCAACCGACCTGGGTCGAAATGCAGATTGTTCGGCGATCCGATTTGCCTCCATAGAGCGCCGGTGACGCCGGAATTAGAACTGATTCGAGCAAATTCCCATCCGCTAAACGAAAAAGAAATTTTCGAGTCGTATCGCGCGAACCGAGAACGCGCACGACTTCCAACCGATCGAAAGCGAAGAGCTTCGCCAACCGCCTGCGTAGTTCGCGCGGGAGATCAGTCATCTTTTCAAAAGACTCCACTCGCTTTGCGTAAAGCCAGCCCATGATTTGGCCGGCGCGATAAGAGGGCTCACCCTGTTGACGCAGCTCTTCTTGAAGCTGGTTAAACAGGAGAGATTTGATATCGATTTTCGCCGCGTCCGCCACGGTGAAACTTACCGAGCGGCCAAACCGACAGCAAACAATGACAATTTAGCTCGCGAGCTGCCGTGGCCATATGAAAGCAATTTGAGCTAGAGATAACTAAAATGCTGGTTAAGTTTTTTGCTTGATGAAGCGCCTGGCAGTTTCCGCTGTTTTGTTTTTGGCAGGCGCATTTCTGATCTCCGCCTGTGCCTCCCGCGACGAGGGGATTACGGGGGAGCCCAGTTCGCAATCAGGAGCGACTGTCCCGGGCGAAAGACTTTCTGACGAGGGATCTGTTACCCCCGGGGCAACCGGATCGAGCGCAACTGTTCACTGGTAATCTATGGCGGTCGCGATCGGAAATTTTGTTTCACAATCGGCTGCTCCGGTCAGCTGCGAGATTCTGCTTGATCGCCACGGGACGCGGAGAAGTATCTGCGGCGATGCAGAAGTCGCGGACGCCGCTTACGATTGGCTGGCAAGCTGCCCGCGCGAACGCTGTGCCGGCACTCATTATTCAAGGGATCATGCTTGCATTGCTGATCGCTTATTACACAAATCACGCCGCATTTTCGGCGTTGAATCAACTGGCCGATTATAAGCGCACGCATGGCTCATTCTTTGTGATTCTCGCTTCGATCACCGGCGGCGCGGTCATTCCGGAAATCTTTTTGATTTTTTTCTTTCAACGCGGACGTCCAAATTCGCGGAACCTTCGCAACTTGCTTTTTACGGTTCCGGTCTGGGGATTTGATGGTTCACTGGTCGATCTTTTATACCGAACCGAAGCGGCCTGGCTCGGCGACGTGGTGACACTGCCGGTCGTTTGCGCGAAAATTTGTGTCGATCAATTCGGTTACAATCCGTTTTTTGCCGCCCCGTTTGGCGTGCTCACTTACGAATGGAAGAATAGCGGCATCTCGATGCGGCCGGTTTGCGACCTTTTAACCTGGACACATTACCGCGACAAAATCATGCCGACGCTACTGGCCACGTGGGCGGTTTGGATTCCGCTGATGGCGATCATCTATTCGTTACCCTTCACACTCCAATTTCCGCTTTTCGGACTCGCGCTCTCCTTTTGGGTGCTGCTTTTGACTTACATGACCAATCGCTTTGCGGGAAAAATTGAGGCGGATGCGCCGCTGGCGCTTGCAACCGCCGATTAGCCGGTAGAGCGAGACTCCGTCGACCCGACGAAAGCCTCTGGGGAGAATAAATCGGCTCCGCAGAGCGTCGCCCTACCAGCTCGCAAAATGCATCAACGCCTCGTAAACACCCGCGCCATGCGCGCTCTTGGAGACGTAACCGTCGGCCGCGCGGACGGCGGTTTTCACTTCCGCGATCGCATTTGCTGGACATGACGGCATCGCAGCGAATTTTCCATCTAACATCGAGATGTCGTTGTGATGATCGCCTGCGGCGAAGATGTTTTCGCGCGCAACTTCGATTAAGCGTGCGAGTTCGGCGAGCGCCGCTCCTTTGTGGTAATCTGCATGGCAAAATCGCAGATAAACCGTGTTTCGTTGGTAATCTAACTTCGGGTGCCTGGCTCGCGCTTGCTCGATAAATTCGGTAACAAGGTCCATTTCTTCTTCACTGTTCGCGATCAGGCCCTCGGGGTGGTCCTCATTGTAAAGAACGCGTGCTTCTGTACGTTGATTTACAAAATCGACAACTTCCGCAAGCACCGATGAGGCAGAGCTGAAAAGTTCGCGATGTTCCCGCGCGCAGCGATCGTTCCAATCGCCAAACGCTTCCCAATTACTTCCATTTTGTCCGGGACGAAAAACGTCACGTTCGGTCGTGAGGATGAAATCCGGGCGAATCGGGAACGAGAAATCAGTCAAACCCGACTCCAGCAGATCGACGGAGCGACCGGTATTAATTGCCCAGATCGCGCCAGCCTCTTGCAATTCGCGAATCAGTCCCATGCATTGCGCATCGAGAACCGGTTCGCCAGCGCGCGAAACAAGCGTCCCGTCGAAATCCACGCTGAGAAGTTGAATTTGTGAATACATCCAGAAACTAACTTAGGAATTGATTTCGCGAACGCAATCCGCGACGGTTTTTGGGTCAAATTGCGAATACAAACAAAAGGATGCGGAAATGAAATCAGCCTACGAACTGGCGATGGAACGGCTCGAGAAAGCGTCGCCCTCAATCTCACTCAGTGAAGATCAGAAAAAGGAAATCGCAGAAGTCGATTCCAGTTATCGGGCGAAGATCGCCGAGAAAGAAATTTTCTTGAAAGATCAGATTCGCAACGCACGGAATGCTGGCAATTCCGAGGAAGCGGAGTCACTCGAGAAACAGCTCGCCTCGGAGATTCGCCGGTTGCAGGACGGTTGCGAGGCGAAGAAAGAGAAGCTGCGCGTCAGTTTCGAAAAATAGCCGCCTCGGCTGTTATGGCAGACAAGCTTCCTAGCCTGTTCGTTCGTCGCGACATGCCAGAGGCATGTCTGCCGTGACAGGCGAGACGCCTGTCTTCCGGCTGGGCAGATCAAGATCCAGGAAGCCGAGCATGTGTGCGCGCTTGATGGTGCGGACGGCCTCCTGTTTTTGCAGATCGGTGATCTGATGCCGGAAGGCCTCCATTTTCGTCCAATGGACTTTTGGCCGGAAGTGGTGTTCAGCGTGATAGCCGTTGTAGAAGAAAAGCCAGTTGTAGATCTTTCCGTAGCTGCTAACGCCCCAGGCGATCGGCTTGTCAGGATTCGCGCCGTAGTGGCGATAATAACCGTTCAAGTAACTGAAGCAGTGGCCAAGATAAAAAAACGGCAGAAAATAGAAAATCACATAGCGCCAGTTGAACAAGAACATCACGAAGAGCGTGGTCGCGAATGCAGCCAGCTCTATATTTCCCCAGATTAATTCCTTCTTGCCGCGTTTACGTAGTTCCCTGCGAATCGCACCGATGTCGTCGCGAAAGAAACTGAGGAAGACATAACTCCACGGGCTTTCCGGTTCGCCATCGTGACCGTGTTTGTAAATGGAAATCCAATCAATTGTCTCGCCGTTTTCATCCGGCCGGTCGGCATTCCCTTTGTGATGCCGCATATGGACCGCGTCGTAGTACGTCTGCGAGAAGCAACAGGCGATCGACTGAGTGATTCCAAACAGCCGATTGAGTAATTCCGAGCGGAAGAAAGGGTTGTGAATAAAATTGTGTCCAATACCGTTGATATTCGCGTTGACCATCAGCGAGTAAACGAATCCAAGAATTAACATTACCCACAGCGGTGCGCGGGCGTAGAGGAAGAACAGCCCCAGGAAATAAGCCAGATGAAAAAGGCCCGCGAGCATGGGGATAGCGTCCCAGCGCGTATGCGCGAACAGCTTAGAGTTCGTCGTGGGACGTTCAACTCGAATAGCGTCAGCAGTGGTCATCTGGAAAATCTCGAGCATAAGATTATTCGCGAAAGAAATGGTTGTTGGCAAGTTTTGAAGATTGCCAAGGCCGTTTCTGCACGCCTAAGTTAGCCGCTCCATGTTTGCACTTCAGCCGGAATTGAAGGTTTTCAGCGGCTCCGCCAATCGCGAGTTGGCCGAGCGCATTTGCAAATACATCGGAGTGCCACTCGGTCAGGCAACAATCAGCTCGTTCCCAGATGGCGAGACTTACGTCAGGATCGAGGAAAACATTCGGGGCCACGATGTTTTCATCATTCAGCCGACCTGCCCGCCCACTAACGAGCACCTGATGGAGTTGCTCATCATGGTTGACGCGGCGCGGCGGGCCAGTGCGGATCGGATCACGGCGGTCATTCCATTTTTTGGATATGCGCGCCAGGACCGCAAAGACCAGCCGCGTGTACCGATTACGGCCAAACTCGTCGCGAACTTGCTGCATGCCGCTGGCGTCAGCCGTGTATTGACGATGGACCTGCACGCACAGCAAGTGCAGGGATTCTTCGATATTCCTGTAGACCACCTCTATTCCCTCCCGGTATTGATCAAATATCTGCGACAAGTGCTCACGGGAAAAACGGTAGTGGTTTCACCGGACCTTGGTGGGCTCAAAATGGCTTCGGCGTACGCGGAAGCACTCGGTGCAAATCTCGCGATCGTGGCAAAGGAACGCCGCAGCGCCACCGAGACCGAGGCAGCGTACCTGATCGGCGAAGTGGAAGGCCACGACGTGCTCCTGATCGACGATCTTACTGAGACGGCTGGCACGTTGACTTCCGCGGCTGAGCTTCTAAAAAAACGCGGCGCCTTGAAGATTTATGCGGGGGTTTCGCATGCTGTTCTTGTCGATATGGCGGTCCAGCGTTTGCAAAAATCGAAAATCGCGGAATTAGTAACGACTAACAGCACACCTGTACGCACCGTAGAAGGGTTTAAAACCACAGTGCTATGCGTCTCCGAGCTTCTCGGGGAAGGCATAAAACGGATCCATAACGACGAGTCTGTCTCGTCGCTGTTCAACATCGAGAACGCAACAAATGGCAAAACAAGTTAAACTAAAAGCAGAACCGCGGACGGACGTGGGCCGTTCCGCTGTGCGCAAATTAAAAGCGCGCGGAATGATCCCGGCGATCATTTACGGCGGAAAAGACAAGCCACAGCCCTTGCAAGTTGCCGCCCGCGATATCAACGTAATGATGAGCCACGCCTCTGGAGAAAACGTTTTGGTTGAGCTTGAGGTCGCCGGCGAAAAATGCAGTCGCACTGCTCTTGTGCAGGAAGTGCAACACTCACCGGTGGGTGGCGACATTCGTCATGTCGACTTTCACGCCATCTCGATGGACGAGACAATTCAAGCCGAGGTTCCCCTCGAGCCAATTGGCACCGCGAATGGCGTCAAAAATTTCGGGGGCTTGCTTGAGCAGAGCTTGCGCGCTCTGGCAATAGAATGTCTGCCGCGCGATTTGCCCGATCGGATTACCGTGGACATCTCACAATTGAACATCGGCGATTCCATTCACGTTCGCGACATTCAACTTACTTCGGGCGTCACAGCAAAGGTGCAGCTCGATCTCACGGCGTTTTCGGTGCTCGCCCCTGTAGTTGAAGAGGAACCAGCCGTTGCTGAAGCCGAAGCTGCTCCTGCGGGACCAGAAGTTATCACCGAGAAGAAGGAAGAAGGCGAAGCTGCCGCCCCCGCGCCGGCTGCGAAGGAAAAAGCTCCGAGGGAAAAAGAGCAAAAGAAGTAATCCATTTTCCATTTTCGATTTTCGATTTCGCGACCGTGGAAGAAAAACCAATTCGGTTGGTCGCCGGTCTTGGAAATCCCGGCCCGGAATACGCAGCCACGCGCCACAACATCGGCTTTATGGTTGCCGATCAATTGACGGCGCAGTTTGGATCGACATGGGAAAGATCGACAAAGTGGGACGCGCTGTCGGCCAATTGCGGTGCTGTGCTTCTGGTGAAGCCGATGAGCTTTATGAATCGAAGCGGGTATCCACTTCTGGCCATCGCGCAGTTTTATAAAATCGCGCCGCGCGAAATTCTCGTCGTGCTCGACGATCTCGCCCTTCCGCTTGGCCGCATTCGGTTGCGGATCGAAGGGGGATCGGGCGGTCACAACGGCCTCGAATCAATCATCATGCAATTCGGCACCGAAGAGATCCCGCGCCTGCGCATTGGTATCGGCGAGGCACCCCTCGAAGGATCGGTTGATTACGTATTGAGCCGGTTTTTCGAAGAGGAAAAACCGATCGTTAGATCGATAATCGATCGCTCGGTGGCGGCAGTGAAATGCGCGATTGACAATGGTGTCAATTCCGCGATGAACACTTTCAACAAGACTGAAGAATCATGAAAAACCGTTATGAAGCGCTGCTTGTGCTGAACTCGCAGGGCAAAGAAGACACCATCAAGGAGATCATCGATCGATTGGAATCCGACTTCCAAAAAGAGGGCGCTCAAATCGAACAGGTGCAAAAAATGGACAAGCGCCAGTTTTCGTACGTGGCCGGAGCGCTCGATGCCGGATATTATGTGAACTTTGTCTTCAACGCTGATCCTCAGCTGATTGGGAAACTGCGCTCGAAATTTAAGCTCGATCCGGAAGTCTATCGTCAGAGCTATCAGCGCCTCACGGAAGAGAAGGAGAAGCCGCCGAAAAAATTGGCAAAGGCAAAGTAATTTCGTTATAACGGGGTATGGCAAGCTTCAACAAAGTCATCCTGCTCGGAAATCTCACCCGCGATCCGGAGGTGCGTTACACGCCCAAGGGCAGCGCAGTTTGTGACCTCGGCATTGCTGTGAATCGTGTCTACACGACCGATAGCGGGGAAAAACGGGAGGAAGTCACCTATGTCGATGTTGTCCTCTGGGCGCGCCTGGCGGAGATCGCCGGAGAATACTTAAAAAAAGGCAGGCCGGTCTTCATCGAAGGCCGTCTGCAGATGGACACGTGGGACGACAAACAGAGCGGACAAAAGCGGACCAAACTTCGCGTCGTGGGCGAGAGCATGCAGTTGTTAGGCAGCCGCCCTGTCGGTGGCGGCGCTGCCGCCGAAACCGCCGGAGAAGATCGACAAACGACCGCTGGTGGCAAAGCCAGCACGCCCCCGCCGAAATCCGCCGGGCAAACCGAGCCGGACGAGGACGAAATTCCCTTCTGATTTCCAGTGGGCGAGAGTCTTGCGAGCCGATGAATTTTGCGACGGCTTCGCAAAAAACCTCTGCCCAATGAGAATCAATGAACGCGACCGAAGCTTGTATCGCGCTTAATATGCTGCCGACGATTGGGCCGGTTCGGTTGCGAAAATTGCTTGAGGTATTCAAGGAGCCTCAACTAGTTCTCGCTGCGAAACGCAACGAGCTTCGAAAAGTTGAAGGAATCGGCAGCGAAGTGGCCGATCAAATCAGCAATTGGGAATCGACAGTAGATCTGCCTGCTGAGCTGAAGCAGGTGCGGGAACTCGGGGCCGCGGTCATTACGCAGCAATCGTCCTCATATCCCAAATCGCTGCGCGAAATCCATGCGCCGCCAATTGTGCTTTACGTTTGGGGCGAACTGGAAGAACGCGACCATCACGCCATCGGCATTATCGGTGCCCGGCGCACCACACATTACGGTACGGAGTCAGCTAAAAAACTGGCTTATCAGCTTGCCTATGCGGGATTGACCGTAATCAGCGGTCTCGCACGCGGGATCGACACCGCCGCTCACCAGGGGGCGCTCGCCGCGAAAGGTCGCACGATCGCCGTGATGGGCTCCGGATTGGCCACATTATATCCACCGGAAAACGCTGCTCTTGCCGAGAAAATTCGCGCCGGAAATGGCGCAATCGTATCCGAGTTCTCGATGGAGATTGAACCAGATCGTCAAACTTTCCCGATGCGCAATCGGATCATTTCTGGTTGGAGCCACGGCATTCTCGTGGTCGAAGCAGGATTGAACAGTGGTGCGCTAATCACTGCAGCGCAGGCGCTGGAACAGGGTCGTTCGGTTTACGCGGTGCCCGGCCACATCAATGCGCCGAGCGCCATGGGATCGAATCGGCTCATTCAGCAAGGCGCGAAGCTGGTCATGGACGCCAGCGACATCTTGGATGATCTGCAAGTCCTTCTGCCCGAGGCAAAACCGCTACCAGAAGCCGCGTCGCGCCAGTTGCCCCCACTTTCGCACGAGGAGCGCCGCGTCTATGACGCCATCGATGCGTCGGAGACCCCGATCGATCAAATCGCTGCCAAATGCGATTTGCCAAGTGCGGTAGTTTCTTCTACTCTCCGCCGCCTTGAACTGAAGCGGCTTGTTAAGCAGTTGCCTGGCAAATACTTTGTGAAGTTGGGCTAGGTCGCCTGTGTCGTGCCTTTGCGATTTGCAATTGGCGCGAAGCTAAGCTCCGGTTGCAACCCCTCATGTCCAAGTCTCTCATAATTACTGAGAAGCCGTCGGTCGCGAGCGACATCGCCAAAGCGCTCGGCGGCTTCAAAAAAGGCAAGGATTACTATGAGAACGAGAAATATCTGATCTCGTGGGCAGTCGGCCACTTGTTTGAGCTCGCGGTACCCGCTTCCATGAAAGAGCAGGACAAGTGGGATATGAAGAAACTGCCGATCATGCCGACGGAATTTGAGCTCGCGCCGGCGGACAAAATGGGCGGCCGCGTCAATGTTCTTCGTAAGCTCATCAAAGACAAAAATGTTTCGAACATTATCAATGCGTGCGACGCGGGTCGCGAAGGCGAATTAATCTTTCGCTACATCGTCCAACACGCCGGCACGAAAAAGCCAATCAAGCGTCTCTGGCTGCAATCGATGACGCCGGAAGCCATTCGCGAAGGCTTTGCGCGGTTGCGAAGCGACGCCGAGATGCAGCCGCTGGCCAGCGCAGCCCGGAGCCGGAACGAGGCGGATTGGCTAATAGGCATCAATGCGACGCGCGCGTTCACGTTGCGGCTCAGCGGTGGACGCGGCAGCACGGTCACTTCACTTGGTCGCGTGCAGACGCCGACGCTCGCCATCATCGTGGACCGCGAGAGAAAGATTCAGGAGTTCAAGCCGCGCGAGCTGCATGAGATTTTCGGCACATTCCGCGCCGCGGGCGGCGAATATGCGGGACGCTGGTTCGATGAAGCGTTCAAGAAAGACGAGACTGAAATTGAGCGAACACGGAGACTGCTCGGTCGTCTTCAGTTGAATCTGCCCGATGCCGAGCAGCGGCTTGACTCTGCAAACGGCTCGCTTTGGGATGAGCATCGCGCCGCGCCGCGATTGTGGCACCGCGAGATCGCTGACGCCATCCGGGGCAAGTGTGGTGGCAAGGATGGCGTAGTCGAGCTGGAACAGAAGAAGCCGACTACCCAAGCGCCGCCACAACTCTACGATCTCACCACCCTGCAGCGCGAAGCAAACAATCGCTTGGGCCTCTCAGCGAAACGCACGTTGCAAATCGCGCAGGCCCTTTACGAAAAGCACAAGATCATCACTTATCCGCGCACGGATTCGCGCGCTTTGCCGGAAGACTACCTCCCGACAGTCAGATCGACGCTGGGCAAAATGGATAATCCATTCGCGCGCAGGGTGCTCGATAACGACTGGGTAAAGCCAAATAAGCGTATCTTTAACAACGCAAAAGTAAGTGACCACTTTGCGATTATTCCGACTGGCGCCCTTTCACGCTTACTCGATGATCACGAGCACAAGCTCTTCGACATGGTGATCAGGCGCTTCGTGGCCGTATTCTTTCCGCCTGCACAATACGAAAACGCCACGCGGATCACCCGTGTCGAAGGCGAGCCATTCAAGACGGAAGGAAAAATTCTCGTCGCCCCCGGATGGTTGGAAGTTTATGGGCGCGAAGCCTCCAGTGAGAAGCCGGAAGAAAATCTGTCGCCGGTGAGGCAAGGCGAACGCGTTGCGACAGTCCGCATCGAAATCAAGACAGACCAGACCAAGCCGCCGGCCCGCTATAACGAAGCGACGGTCCTCAGCGCCATGGAAGCCGCGGGAAGGCTCATTGAGGACGAAGAACTGCGCGACGCGATGAAGGAGAAAGGGCTCGGCACTCCGGCTACACGCGCCGCCATCATCGAAACCCTGATTTCAGCGCATTACCTGGTGCGACAGGGTAAGGAGTTGCAGCCGACGGCGAAGGCCATCCAAACCATCACCCTTTTGAAAAATGCTGTGCCGGAGCTGACCAGCCCCGAGCTCACCGGCGAATGGGAATTTCGCCTGCGCGAAATCGAGCATCGCAAGCTTACACGCGACGCGTTCATGCACGACATTCGCGATCTCACAAGGGAGATCGTCGGAAAGGCGAAGCATTTTCATCCGGACGAACACATGCCCGACAGCGAGCCGTTCGGCGTGTGCCCCAAGTGCGGTTCGCCCATCATCGAGCGGTTCAAGAGTTTCGCCTGCACCAACGAAGAGTGCGGTTTCACGATCTGGAAAACCATCGCAGGCCGATTGTTGAGCCGCGAAGAATTCGAGACACTCGTCGGCGAAAAACAGGTTGGCCCGCTGAGCGGCTTTCGCAGCAGGAAAGGCAAGCGCTTCGCTGCCGTGCTCAAGCTATCCGACGAGTTCAAGGCCGAGTTTGATTTCGGGCCGAATGGTCAAACTGATGGTGCGGCGCAACCCGTGGATTTTTCGGGACAAGAGCCGCTTGGTAAGTGTCCCAAATGCGGCGGGCGTGTTTTCGAGCTCGGGATGACTTATGTGTGCGAGAATTCGGTCGGCCCAAACAAAACGTGCGACTTCCGGTCCGGAAAAATCATTTTGCAACAATCGGTGGAACGCGAACAGATGAAGAAGCTGTTCAGCACCGGCAAAACCGATTTGCTTGAGCGTTTCATTTCGCGCAAAGGCAGGCCATTCAAAGCATTCCTCGTGTTGACCGACAAGAAAGACGTAGGCTTCGAATTCGAAAAGCGCGAGCCAAAGACAAAAGGAGAACGCAAGCCAAAAGAGCCTCCGCCGAAAATTGATTTCACTGAAAAGCAATCACTCGGCACATGTCCCAAGTGCGGCGGTAAGATTTTTGAGACCGAAAACAGCTATATTTGTGAACGTTCGCAGTCGGCCCGAACCCCGTGCAAATTCAGAGTGAGCAAAACGATCCTCGGCCGCGAGATTCCAAAAGAGCAGGCGCAGAAACTGCTGACAACGGGGAAAACCGATCTCCTCGATAACTTCATCTCCAAACGCGGACGGCCATTCTCGGCCTATTTGAAGTTGGAGGACGGCAAAGTCGGGTTCGAGTTCCCGGAGAAACCCCAGCACGTCGCGAAGCCGGACAAACCGGCCACGACGTCCTAGCTAGGGCCCACTTATTGTCCTTCTCCACAATCTTCACACGCTGACTAAGCTCGTTGTACGTGAACTCGCTTCGGTGGCTGCCGCTGGTAACAGCGATGAGCCGATTTTGGCACTTTCTAAGAGGGGCCTTCATGGGGCTAATACCGTTTGTCCTCTAATAAGAGCTAGCCATTTCCGTGGCTGTGTTCGAACGGATTTGTCAGCGAGAAAACTTTGCATCCTCAAAAATGAACACGACCCAAGTATCCTTCAGCACCATCAGGTCCGTTTATGATAATCGCTTTGGCGCGGTGCTCAACGCCACTGAATACCATCTCCATTCGTTCTGGCTCGCCATCCTACTTTACCTTCGTCTCCCCTAAAATAATCGAATCGTCCTTAATTAAGATTTCATCTTTAACGTCAAATCCCCGGGTAACATAACCAATTTTCTCCGCAAGGTTTTTACCTGACCCGAATTGAACATCAGTTCGATAATCGGAATCCGATGTAATTTTAAACTTAATAGGTATTGCAGTACCTTGCTTCAATTTATCGAACTTAAATTTCTGGCCACACACTTCCAGTTCGCCACTAACAACTTCCAAAGAAGAACGATTAACTATATTAACCTCTCCTTGATTCGCACCAAACAGCCTGGATGCCGTAAAAAATATCAAGAATATGACAAGAGCCAAAATCCCCGCGAAAATATATCTTCCCTTCATCAATAGTGAGGTGAATTTTGCCCAGGATCGTAAGGACCAGGGGTCGAAGGAGATCGCGGGCCGGGGCTTGTTATCAGATCCCCAGGAAGAATCGGGCGCTGTTCCTCCGCTGCCTGTCTTCCCACGGCATTGTTATGAAGATCCATGATCGACTCGTTCCAGTCTCCACCGTGAATTAAGTTGTCAAGCTCATGCCCGAGACCACTTATCCAAGCCGTAAACTGATTGGTTTCTGCGGCAGTTCTGCACTGCCACTCAGCGTGCCGCATGGCATCATAGGCATCATTATGCCCATGGTGACGTCTAAGCTCGTCCCTAGCAATCTCACGCGAACGACTAAAATTAGCGGGCAAGTCCCACCAATCACCCACTGCTAAGCCCAGCCGGTCCCAAAGGTTAATTGGATTATCTAGCACGTATCCATATAGGTTCATTCCGCCGAGTTCACCTATCGGATCCCTGCTGATCCATCTGCCAAAATCAGGATCGTAGACGCGATATAGCGCCAACTGTAGCCCACTCAGCTGATGATAATAGTGACCAGTGAATCCGAAGTCGGCATCGACAGTGCCGGTAACCTTTGTCCGTCGGCCATAAGGGTCGTAATCGTAGCGCACCTGCACAACGCTTGAGCTATCGGTTAGTTCGCGGATGCTCCCGAGATGATCTTTCGTGTAGTAATAGTTCGTGGAGCCAACCTGCATTCCCTGCGAATAATAACGCTTGGTGACATTGTTGCTCGCATCCCGCTCCTCAGACGGTTGTGGGTCTCCGGTAATCCACACAAACTGCTTCGTGCTCGTCACCGTCCCATTCTCCTTCTCCACAATCTTCACGCGCTGACTTAATCCGTTGTAAGTAAACTCGCTCCGGTGCGTGCCGCTGGTGACCGCAGTCAGTCGGTTCAGTGGATCCCATTCAAACGTGCGCGTGGTAAGCTTCCCGTTGGGGTCATAGACGAGCGTTTTGCTGCCGCTCCCGGTAACAGTCACACTGTAGTGATTCGTGGTCGTGTTCCCGTTCACATCGGTCGCCTCGACTGTGACCATGTTCTCGCCAGCAGTGACCGCGGCTCTTGCTTCAAAGCTGTTATCGCCTTCAACCGTTGCAGGACTCCCGTTTACATTTACGGTGGACAACGGGCTCATTTGCCGTACCACGGATCGGCAACATCCCTGTCCCAGCCTGCCGGGCGGTGAGCTGATTGACGGTCCCACCAATGCGCTGTTCGCCCTGGGCAAAAAGCGCTTCTTCACAGTTGCACCGCTTGCGTCACGCTCCTCGGCGCTCGTGTTGAGATGTGACCCGGCTTGCCCCAAGGCATTTCTCAGGCTTCCGCTCCTTCGCGCTTGGTTGCTTGCGGCAGAAAAAGCTCAACAACTCCCAGAATTGCAGGCCCCGTAATCAATACGCTAGTAATGATAAAGGTCAGTAGCATCTCTCTGAGGTCACCATTTGTTTGCCACAGGATCTTAGCAACCGCAAACAAAATACTAGAACAGCCAATTCCACGGACGGCGATAGCACACAACCAAAGTGGTAACTTCCGAGACACAGCGGATGGAGGGAGAAATAAGAATATCGCATAAACGAATGGTAGAATTCCATCTGCGATCGCCTGTTTCCTTGTTGGACAATAAGGCGTGCTATATCCTAGACCTGGATCGTAGATATGCAACAAAAATGCGCCAACAAATAGAGATCCAAACAGTACGACTAGAATTCGTATAACAGTCAGCATTTGTTCGTCAAGCTCCGACAGTTAACCCGCTAGAAGAACATTGGTTCTTCTGGAGGACATCTCTTCTTTTTGCAGTTGTCTCTACATTCACTTTCGTTTGCAGCTTGTCTTGACGCATCAATACCCTGTTCATTACGGCGCAAATCAGATGGTTGGAACGCGCCAGTTTGCCGAAATCTAATATCTAAAATCAGACCTTGTAGCTCATTTACAACACCTGCCAAACGCGATATACCAGTTCCATATCGTTTCGCAGCGATGCATGCCGCGACACAATGGCGCATGTCGTCATTTGCTGGTCCAGCACCGTATTCCTGTCGCAGTTGACTTCGAAGATCGTGAAGGTCGTTGTAGATATCTAAAGGGGATGGGACCCAGGGCCAATAGCCAATCAATCCCAAACGGTCGTATCCATTGATCGGGCTATTCCCAACATAACCGTACAGATTTACACCTCCTCTTTCTCCGATCGGATCTCTGCTGATCCACCTTCCAAAATCACCGTCGTAGGCGCGGTATAAGGCCAGATGTAGCCCGGTCGGCGCGTGATAGTAATGCCCAGTAAATCCAAAATCCGCATCGAGGCTACCACTAACCTTCGTGCGGCGGCCATAAGGATCGTAATCATAGCGGGCTTGAATCGCGCCTGAGGTATCAGTTAGTTCGCGAATAGTCCCAAGATGATCCTTTGTGTAGTAGTAATTCGTTGAACCAACCTGCATTCCCTCAGAATAAAAGCGTTTAGTGACGGTGTTGCTGCCATCCCTCTCCTCAGACGGCTGTGGGTCTCCGGGAATCCACACAAACTGCTTCGTGCTCGTCACCGTCCCATTCTCCTTCTCCACAATCTTCACGCGCTGACTCAGCCCATTGTAAGTGAACTCGCTCCGATGCGTTCCGCTCGTGACCGCAGTCAGTCGGTTCAGTGGATCCCATTCAAATGTGCGCGTGCCATCGCTGGTAAGATTCCCGTTGGGGTCATAGACGAGCGTTTTGCTGCCGCTCCCGGTAACAGTCATACTGTAGTGATTCGTGGTCGTGTTCCCGTTCACATCGGTCGCCTCGACTGTGACCATGTTCTCGCCAGCAGTGACCGCGGCTCTTCCTTCAAAGCTGTTATCGCCTCCAACCGTTCCAGGACTCCCGTTTACATTTACGGTGAACAATGGCTCATTGGCCGTACCGCGGATCGGCAGCATCCCCGTCCCGCCCTGCCGGCTGGTGAGTTGGTTGAGATTGTTCAGTGTCTCACCGTTCACCAGAGTGTCGATTACCTCCACCGTGCGATTGCCCGCCAGGTCATAATCGTAACTGTAGCTCTTCAATAACGCCTCCGAAGCGTCTCGTAGGGCTGCACTCTTGAGCTCGCTCACACGATCATAATCTAAACTGTATGCCTGCGGCGAATTGGCGTCCGCCTGCTGCGTCCACCTCGTGATCTGACCAAGCACGTCATATTCGTAGTTGAATTTTGAGATCGTCTGATTCCCGGCATCCTTGTGCCAAATCTCTCCAAGCCGCTGATCGTGCGCGGCATCCAAATAAGAGAGGTTGATACTTGGCCCGCTAGTTGCCGTGACCGAAGCCAAAAGAGTCGAGACCGGGTCAGGATAGTTATAGGTGAATGTGGCGAGCGGGTTGGTCGCGCTCTGCAGGCGCCCGTAGTCGTTGTAAACAAGTGTGGCCGTTCCCGTGTTGTTGACCGATCGCCCGGTCATTCGGCCGAGCGCATCATATGACAAGGTAATCGTGTCATTCGCCAAGGGGCCATCAATCGTTGTGAGCTGGCTCGCCAGATCGTGACCAAATGTTGTTGTCCCTATCCCATCAGTCATTTGTGTTCGGCGGTTGAGGGAATCGTAAGTAAAATTAATCGTGGCCAATACAGGGGCAGCAATGCTTACCAAGTTGTTGACCACGTCATACGTGTAGGTCGTCACCACGCCTTTCGCGTCAGTCTGATGCCGGAGGTTCCCGACGCCGTCGTAATCGTAAACGTAACTGCTGCCGTCAGGGTAAGTCTTTTTCGCCACACGGTTCCGGTTGTCGTATTGCCATTGAGTGGCGTTCCGATTTGGATCAATCAATTTCGTCAGGTTACCCGCGGGATCGTACACGTACTCGGTTATCCGGTTCTGCGGATCGACAGTGAGTATAAGTCGATTAACTTCATTGTAATCGAACCACGTAAGGTAGCCTGCGCGGTCGCGTTGCGCATCCAGATGGCAGCATCCCCAATCGTTTTCGATATAAGAACCATCCGGATAGATGACGCGAAGCAGACGATTTAACCCATCGTATGTATAACTGAGGGTGTATCCATTGGAGTTCGTGACGCTGCCCGGCCGGCCCACAGCGTCGGGCGTAATCGAGAACAATGTGTTTCCGTTTTGCGTCACCGATGTAAGTCGATGCGCCGTGTTATAATTATATGTTCGCGTCTGTGCCGTTGCGTCGGTCACGGTTGATGGCTGGCCGAATTGATTGCGAGTAATGACGGTTGATCGTCCGAGTCCATCTGCGATCGAAGTAACGTTCCTGTTTGCATCGTACCCGATTTGAAATGCCGGATGAGCGCTATCGTGGAAAAAGTCTGTCACGCTAACGAGGTCAATGTTGTTTGGAGTGTAGGTATACGTTGTCACGTACTGGTTAGCGGGAGCGACATTTCTCGCATCGGCACGGGTCAAGACCTGGCCCATCGAGTTGTAAGTCAATGTGGTCGTGTGGCCGTTCTCATCTCTAATCGTTTGCGGTTGCCGGGCCGTGTTAAAGTTGGAATAGACGATCACCTTGCCGTCCGCATAGATAATCGCCGAGACTACCCCTTTGCCACTTAGGAGGGAGTAACCGTAGGCCGTGTGGGGGCCGTTGAGCGCGGCAAGGGTTGATCCACCCTGGAGATATTGATTCTTGTCTCTATACCATCCACTGCCGTTTCCACTGTAATAATACTCTTCTTTAAATCCCAAGGGGTCAGTAATGGCGATCCTGTATTGCAGTCCCATCTCGCCGCCAGGCGGCGGATAACCACCATACACGTAGATCCCGGTCGATGGTTCGATATAAAACCCAGTTGTGCCAGACGGCTTGATTATACTAGCGAGGTACACATTAGCGTCGTATGCGTAACCATACGATAGCCCGCCCATATCCGTTTGCCCGACTAAATTGTTATTGGCGTCATAGGTGAATGTCGCATTTCTCCCAAAGGGATCGTCCACGCGACTCACCAGCCCCTGCGCATTGTAAGTCAACGTCCAAACACGATTTTGTGAGTCTTTGATTCCCGTAGTCGCGCCGTTAGCATCGTGCGTGATCGTGACAAAATTATGGTTGCGGTCTTCGATCGAGAGTAGCAAAGAAGAGAAGCCAGTCATCTCGGGTGGTACGCCGTAGTGGTAAATCGTTCCGTCGATCAGTTGGAGATCAAACGTGTAATCAGCAAGTTTCAATAGTTTATTGAAAATCCCAGCCGGTGAAACATATCCTCCTCTGCCGTCCGGCTGATAAGTGTCGCCCCTTCCACCGGGCATTAGGATCAAAACTGATCCCGCGGGTACACCACCTGGAGATTCCATCGCGTAAGATGAATAGTTGAAAACCCATTTGTTACCAAATGGGCGAAGCTGATTTAAGGAGTCCTGGCTGTTGTAAGTGATTTCGATCGCGATCTTCGGACCGATCTCACTGTCGGACCACATGGGAACATCCTGAACCACCAGGTTCATGTTCACTGGATTGACCTGCCATGCGGGCATTCCCTTGGCATTACCTTGATTCTGACCGCCACAATCGGGTGGCTGATCAGGATTGGGGCCTAAATCGCTTGGGTATCTGGGAATTCCACAACAGCCACCCATTTCCCGATTCAGCTCCGTTGCTGTTGCCAGCTTTATGTTTCTCGGTGGAGCTGAAAAAACGAGCGCGAGACCAGACCATTGTTCGTTGAATTGATCATGCGTCAGCTCAGTGCCGCGATCCAGCCGGGGGTCGAAGAGCTTGACCGAACCTGAATCTCCAAATCCAGTGACAACAACGAAGTGCTGATCTGAATAATGGGCAATAAATGGGACCGGGAGCTTTTGGAGCTGTGCGCGGTTTGCGCGAACCGCCTTGGGAGTTAATCCCAGCTTTCGCGCGAACTGAGCCAGTTCTCCCAGTGAGAAGCCTCGCGATTCAGGCGCAGGCGAGCGACTCGCTTTGTCCGCTTCGCGGGCGTGGCCTTTTTGCCGCAAGACATACGCCAAGCTTTTCGCTCCGCAGTCACGCAACGCGATCTCATGCGCTTTATAAAGGCTGAGTTGCTGAATCCAGGACTGCGCATAAGTGCGCCGCTCCCAATCGGTCTCCGTCCCCAGCATTTCCGCAAAGGAATTGCTTGCTTCGTCAAGTTGTCCCTGGTCGATGTGCAAGACGGACCGGCGCAGCTTCGCTTTCTGATAGATGTCCGATCCCTTTTCATGATGTCCAAGGATCCATTCAAAGCTGTATTGCGCTTCATCCCAGCTGCCGCTAAACTGCGCCGCGCAACCGCAGTGCAACTCCGCTTCGCCCGCCCACGGACTGTCTGGATGTTCGTTACGAAGCTGACGAAAAAGCTTGATCGCGTCCGGGTAATTATGCTGGTTCCATTTTTGGATGGCCTGTCCGAAAAGCAGATTGTCATTTTGTTGCTTTTTACGCTGGTCAGCGTTAGCAATCTTTGCAGGATCTGCCGATGCTGATGGGCTCAACGGACTTCCTAGTTGGCCAGCCATTTTTAATTCTTCTTCAGTCGGCGGTCGGCTTAGATCGAGCGGTCTCAGGCTGATCTTTCTCACAGGCTGCTGCGGCGTTCCCGTCTGCACGCCCTTGCCACTGGCGGCGGTAGATTGCGTTTGCTTTTTGGATGCCGATGTCCTCGTTCCAGCGGCCAATGCACGCATGCCATGCGGCAATACACTCAACTCAAGCAACAGGATGAATGTAATCATCCACCTGCAAAGAAGTGCAGTAAGCCTGAAGGAGGTAACGATTGTTCTATGAATCATTGAGTTCGAATTCGATTAAAGTACAGGCATGTGTATTCGAGGGAGCTACAGCTGAGTGATTCCCGTGGTTGGATAGGTGATCGTTATAACGGGCGGAGTATGATCGTTAGGATCAGGCGCTGGTCCTTGGGAACGCGTTGGATCTAATGGAAAAGCATCCTGTCCGTCTGGAACGCCATCTCCATCCGTATCGGGCAAAAATGGATTCGTGCCCAGTGCAAGTTCTTGAGCATTTGTCAGCCCGTCACCATCCATATCCATATTAGTCAAGCTTATTCCCATCGCGAGTGCGTCTCGGTCCGAAATCCCGTCGCCATTAGTATCAGGATTATTGGGGTCGCTACCCAAATCGATCTCTCGCCAATCAGGGATCCCATCGTGATCTGAATCAGGATACGCAAAACTGACTATGACCGGCACGTACTCATTCAGCAAAGTATTGTCTCCAACCTGTCCGTTCGTGTTTCTGCCCCAGCCCCACAAAAGAACAGAGCCATTGTAAGGGGCTGTCGCCAAGGAATGATCCCAGCCGCTCACCGATGTCGCGCCGGCTAGTGCGTTTACAAGCACCGGGACAAGGCGCTGCGTCGTTGTCCCGTCCCCAAGTTGCCCATAACCATTTGCGCCACAACCCCAGACGGTACCATCACCTTTGACCATTAACGTGTGTATTTCCCCGGCCGCGATTGCTACTACGTCGTAAATCGTCCCGGACCTGACTGCAATAGAGGTGTTGGTTGTCCCACCATTGCAAAGTTGGCCGAAATAATTGTAACCCCACGCCCACAAAGTGCCATCATACTTTAAAGCCACTGCGTGATACAGCCCGGCCGCAATTGCCACGGCTCCGCTTAATCCGCTTACTTGTACGGGAATGGAGCGATTAGTCGTCGTGCCGTCCCCAAGCCCCCCATGCCAGTTTAAGCCCCACGCCCATACCGTTCCGTCGCCCTTCAAGGACATGGTAAAATTTCCTGCGGCGGCAATCCTGATAACTCCATTAAGTCCAATCACCTGGACCGGGATGTTGCGCTGCGTCGTTGTCCCGTCCCCAAGCTGCCCATAGCCGTTAGACCCCCAAGCCCACACAGTTCCGTCAGATTTCAGCGCCACGGTGTGGCTTGTTCCGGCTGCGACCGCAGTCACACCAGAAAGATTAGTGACAGCGACGGGACTGTTTCGTTGCATTGTCGTCCCGTCACCCAGCTGCCCGTAGTTATTGTAACCCCATATGGCAACCGTGCCGTCGCTCTTTACTACAATGCTATGTGATCCACCGCCGGCTGCGGTCACGACGTTACTCAAGCTCGGGACCTGGGACGGAGTCGATTGGTCCGTGGTGTTGCCAATGCCTAGTTGCCCATAATAATTGTCCCCCCAACTCCATACGGTTCCATCAGTGTTTACTGCCAGACTGTGGTTCTCCCCGGAAGTTAGTTGAAGCCCTATTTGATAAGCGCCGCTCTTCACCTGACTGGGAGCGCTTCCGGTCTTAAAAGCCTTGGCGCGCAATATGGTCGTGTTCGCGACGTTTACGCTCGATCCAGAAGCTAAGACAGGATCAGCCTCCGTCGGTTCAGTTCCATTAGTCGTGTAGCGGATCGTTGCGCCTAGCGTGGCGCAACTGACCGTCACAGTTTGAGGTTGGGTATAGAACCCTCCTTCTGGGCCAAACGTGGGCATTGCAACCTGGTCGCCCATCGTAAAGTTTGCAGCCGTTACCGGAAAGGTGGTATTTGCGTTGGCGTCATTTCCCAACTGTCCGCTCGCATTCAGTCCGGCGCCCCAGGCCTCTCCGTCGGCGTCGAGTACCACTGTATGATTGCCTGCCGCTATAGAGACCGCACCGGCAAACCTGCTTACAACCGGCGTATTCCGCTGAATGAGAGTGCCATCGCCGAGTTGACCGTAATTGTTCCATCCCCATGTCATCACAGTGCCATCGCTTATAAGAGCCGCCGTGTGATATTGACCAGCGGCGATCGCAATGGTGCTGGTAACTCCGATAGCCTGCACCGCTCTCAAGCGCTGTGTGGTCGTCCCATCGCCAAGTTGGCCATAAACATTGTAGCCCCAGTCCCAAACCGTCCCGTCAGCCTTTAATGCAACACCATGTCGCTGGCCAGCCGCAATCGCCACCGCGTCATAAATGGTTCCCGACCAGACCGGGACATAAGTAGTGGTCGTCGTGCCGTTGCCAAGTTGCCCGTAACCGTTGTATCCCCAAGCCCAAACCGTCCCATCGGATTTCAATGCGAGACTAAAATACTGACCCGCAGCAATTGCCGTGACCCCGCTTAATCCGCTCACCTGAACTGGAGTAGGCCGATTGGTCGTCGTCCCGTCTCCCAGCTGTCCGTAATAATTATAACCCCATGCCCAGACAGTCCCGTCACTCTTCAAGGCCACTGTGTGATAGTCCCCTGCTGCCACCGCTATCACATTCGTCAACCCGCTCACCTGTACAGGCGTGGTCCGCTGCGTCGTCGTCCCATCTCCCAGCTGTCCATAATTATTGTGTCCCCACGCCCAGACCGTCCCGTCCGCTCTGGCGGCCACACTGTGGTAAGTCCCAGCCGCAACTGCCGTCACACCACTTAGCCCACTCACTTGCGCTGGAAACCATTGATCGACCGTGCTCCCAATCCCAAGCTGCCCGTAGTTATTGCTCCCCCAACTCCACAGCGTCCCATCTGGCTTAATCACGAAAGTATTATTGAGACCTGCAACCACGTAGCCCCCAATGTGGTACGCGTCGCTCTTGGTATCACTCGGGCCATACCCGGACAAAAATGCCTTGGCGCGCAATAGCGTAGTATTGCCAATGCTCAGTGAGGATCCCGAAGCTACCACAGCGTCCGACGCTGTCGGATCGCTTCCATTGGTCGTGTAGCGAATCGTTGCACCAGCTGTTGCACAGCTCACCGTCACATTCGTAGGCTGCAAATAACGCCCTCCTTCGGGACTGAAGGCCGGCGTCGCAACCTGAGCGGCCAATCTGAGGTTCACAACCAGCGTTGGGACATTCGAATTGACATTTGTTCCGTTGCCCAATTGTCCATAGGTATTTGTCCCAAAGCTCCAAATGGTCCCATCGCTCTTCACCGCAACGCTGTGGGTGCCAGCACTTACAGAGGTCGCCCCCGTAAGATTAATCACTGCCACGGGAGTGCTCCGGTTCGTGTTAGTCCCATCTCCCAGTTGACCTTGAGCATTGTAACCCCACGCCATCACCGTCCCGTCCATCCTGACAGCCAGCGTATGATATTGGCCAGCTGCAACAGCAACGGCGTTGGTGACTCCAATGGCCTGCACGGCCGTCAAGCGCTGCGTGGTTG
>Ga0209156_10000382_pt1 | contig 36772 bp, 39 predicted proteins | sample GraSoiAngelo_124_FD_185881 | JGI IMG/M metagenome (GOLD analysis project Ga0209156, IMG submission 185881) | Grasslands soil microbial communities from the Angelo Coastal Reserve, California, USA - 14_0927_05_20cm (SPAdes) (version 2) | ecosystem: Environmental > Terrestrial > Soil > Grasslands... | reverse complement strand
ATCTCGCGCGCGTCGGGCGACACCAGGCGGCCGGCTCCCGTCTGCGGGACGATGTCGGTCACGCCGCCGCCGTCCCGGGTGGCGACCACCGGCACGCCCAAGAGCAGCGCCTCCGCAGCGACGAGGCCCAGGCCCTCCCCCACCGCGGGGAACACGAACACGTCGGCGTCACCGACGGCGTCGGGCACGCGCTCGGGCGGCACCTCGCCCAGGAAGCGCACCTGCCCGGAGATCCCGAGCGTCACGACCTGCCGCTCGAGCGCCGGCCGCGCGGGGCCATCACCGACGATCGTGAGCGCCGGCGTCCGACCCCGGGTGCGCAGCTCGACGAGGGCCTCGAGCAGCAGGTGGATCCGCTTCTGCGTCGTGAGCCGGCCGACGGTGACGATCCCCCCGCCGCCCTGACTGGTGCGCGTGAGGCCTCGCGTGTCGAGCGGCATCGGTTGGACGAGGATCCGATCTCGTGCGAGCCGCACCGCTCGGGCCGCGCGCTCGGCCAGATACGACGATACGGCGGTCACCACGGCGGCGCGGTGCAGCACACGCTGCCCGACTAGTCGCGCGGCGCGCGAGCGCTCGAGCAGCGCGACATCGGTGCCGTGCAGCGTCACGACGTACGGCCGGCCGGCGAGCCAGGCGCTCAAGCCGGCAGGGATCCACCAGTGCGCGTGGACGACTTGGAGCCGCTCGTGGCGCCACAGCCGGGCGAGGACGCGCGCCTGCCGCCACACGAGGGACGCGGCCCAGAGCAAACCCGCGGGCGAGCGCACGGCGGCGACCATCGTGCCGCGGTACGCGAGCGTCTCCCAGCGCGCGGGGGCGTAGCGAACTCGCGTGATTGGCACCTGGTGGCGCCGCTCCTCGCCCCCCTTCCCCACGTCCGACGGTGCCACCACGTGCACTCCGTGGCCGCGCGCCTGGAGCGCGAGCACCAGCCGTTCGATGAACGCGCCCGCCACGTCGCCATCCCAACGGGGATAGGCGTGCGTCAGGCAGGCGACGTTCAAGTCTTGACGAACCGGTACACGATCGACCGTGCCAGCATGGCGACGGCCGGGATCGGCGGATGCAGGTAGGTGCCGCCGGTCCGCTCCAGCCGGAAGCCGCTCAGCTCGCCGAGGCGCGTCATCGTCTGGCGCGTCCAGGCGAAGAGGTGGCCCTGACGGTCCGGGATGCGGAACAGGTTCCAGATGATCTCTTTGAAGTGATACGGATTGGGGACTGAGACGATCAGCACTCCGCCTGGCTTCAAGATGCGATGCATCTCCGACAGCGTGCCGAACGGGTTGGGCACGTGCTCCAGCACTTCCAGGCAGAACGCGAAGTCATAGGAGCCGGGGGGGAACGGAATCCCCTGCGAAATGTCGTGGATCAAGACATCGGGCCGGGCGAACGCGGGGTCGATCTCGATCCCTTGATAGCGCACGTCCTCCGGGAGGACGCGACGTAAGCCGCGGTCGCGCGCCCCGACGTCGAGCACCGCCGCGCCCGCAGGCACGCGTGCCAGCGCCGCCGCCCGGCGGAACCGCATCTGTTCCTCCGCCGGGGCGTGCCAGGCTCTACGGGCGATGTAGAATTGGGCGAGGTCGGGGGAGTCCGCCGCGGGCTTGTCGGTCACGGCAGAAATCTACGTGGGACGGGAGGTCTTACAATGGCGCGGGTCTACTACGTGGGCGATTGGGCCGTGGGGTGCGGTCCGCTGTTCGCAGAGACTCCTTTTAATTACGCGTGGAAGGGCCTCGACCTCTACTACTACGGGAAATGGCTGAAGGAGGCCATGGAGTCCGGCGGCCGCCACCAGGTGGCCGACGTGCCGACCTGGGAGTTCTACAACCTGCCCCCCGGCGCCTACGAGGAGATTCTCCGGACCTACGACGTCCTGATCTTCAGCGACGTCGAAGCCAAGAACTTCCAGCTGCATCCGCAGTTCTTCGATCGCACCAAGCTGGGCACGCGCATCCTCACGTTCCCGGATCGTATTCGCTTGACGATCGAGGCCGTGGCCGGCGGTAAGCGGGTGATGTTCCTGGGCGGCTGGTTGTCGTTCACGGGAGAGATGGGCAAGGGCGGCTGGAACCGGACCCGGCTGAAGGAGATTCTGCCGGTGCGGTGCCTCGACCAGGATGACCTGATCGAAAGCACCGAGGGCTTCACCGCCGCACTGACCCCACGCTCCAAGGCGACGTTCGACGGCGTAGATCTCGCCAGTTTCCCCCCGATCCTCGGCTATAACAAGGTCCTGCCCCGGGACGGGTGCGACGTCTTGCTGAGCGTGAAGGAGACGGGCGATCCCTTGGTTGCGGTCGGGACGTTCGGCAAAGGCAAGACGCTCGCCTACATGTCCGATCCCGCGCCGCACTGGGGTTGCAACTTCGTCTGCTGGCGGGACTACAGCGCGTTTTGGCTCAGGTGTTTGGACGCGATCCTTTAACGAAGCTCTGCATGAGTGACGCGAAGTCAGGGGTGGGGGCTAGCACGCTGACACGCGCGGGCGCACGGCAGGCACATAAGCGTCGGTATCACACGTGCCTCGGCGCAGATGTGCCGCCCGAGCGCCCGCGCGTGTGACGCGTGCGACGCCCCCACCCCTGACTTCGCGCGAAGCTTCCTTAACGGCGCAGCACGGTTCAGTCCGACATGAGGGCGTAGATCTGGCGCGCCTGGACGAATTGCACGGGGGTGCTGGCCTCGTCACAGGCGCGCACCAGGGCTTGGATATTCGTCCGCACGCCCTGGAAGTCGTACAGGCGGCTGCGGTTGGGGAGCAGCTCATCGGCATGGAACTGGGTCGAGAATACGAGCGGCCCCCGGTTGGGGCGCCGGAGAGCAGCGCGGAGCTGGGTCACGAGCGGGGCGAAGAACACCGGGCGCGCCGTGACGTTGATGCTGTACGTGGGCCGGCGAATCGCGTTCCAGAGCTGCCCTACCTGGCCGGTTTTGCGTGCCAGCTGGAGGCCGCTGACCAGGGCCCAGGGGATCGACTGGGACACGAAGCTCGGCACCTCCAGCAAGCGGTAGGAGGACTCGCCTCCCCGGATGGGACGGCGGTAGTCCGCTCGCGACGCCCGGAACGGCGCGCGCGGCGAGGAATACCAGTCGAACAGATTCTCACTGCGCGTCGACGGGTGCGGCGTGAGGGTGCGATAGCCGGGGAGGGGCGACAAATCGACCGTCACTCCCAGCTCGTCGAGCGCGGCACAGGTGCGGTTGTTGTGGTAGGCCCAACCCATGCGCACGCTTTGCACCGTACCCGGGAAGCACGTGGCCAGGTCGCGGTGCGCTTGCCGAAGCATCGCGACCTGCCAATCCACGTCCTCGAGCTCCTGGAACCAACGGTCGTTGCTGGTGTCGCGGCGCCAGAAATGAGGATGCCAACCGAGCTCATCGCCACTCTGCTGCAGCGAGCGCAGCAGGGGTGAGTGGGTGCGCACCACCCAGGCGTATTCGCCCTCCAGCTCACGGATCTGCTCGTCGGCCCGTAGCAGCCACGTGAATGTCGGCTCCCGGCCCGTACTGTCGGTCAGGCCGTGCAGCAACTTCTTCACGGCGGGGATCCCCTCGGTCATGCCCCGCCACGCCAGTTTGCCGTGAGGCACGCCATCGAGGAATCCGACGCGATCGGGATCGGTGTCGCAGCTGATGACGATGTACACCGTCCGCAAGGAATTCACCACAGATTGTCGAGGTCCGAGTCGAAGAAGTCCACGCGGACCGCTCCCTCGACGCCCGCCGCCAGGACCACCGGGTAGGGGCGAGCCACGTACATCCCCGTGGCTCTGAACTCGGCGGCATCCCGGGTCGAGCTCAGGCCGACGATGCCATACGTGCCGGCGGCCTCCTCGACGGCGTAGCGCATCGCCGCGGCGAACATGTCACGTTTAGCGGTGGGCGATCCCGCGAAATCGCAGATCTTCACAAGATCCAGGTCGCGCGCGAGGTGCTTGGCGCGGCGATAGACGACGTAGCCGTCAATCGCCCCCGAGCGATCGTGATGCAGAAACGTGGAGTACTGGCGATTCGGTTGGGCGAGTTTGTAGTTGAGGAATTCAGCGTCTCGCCTTCCGTAGAATTCGTATTGCTGCTTCAACAGATTGTCCCAGATGGCATCCCATTCCGGCCGGAAGCGGGTGATCGGCTCGAGCGTGCCGAACCGGACCCGGGTTTGCGGTCGGAGCACCGCGTTCGCCAGCGTGACGAGGGGCGCGAGTGCCGCCGGTTTCTTCCAGTACGCCAGGGCCTTTGCCGGTCGGAAAAATCGCGCGTAGTACTTGTTGGCGCTCCGGACGATTTGGTGGCCGCGCCGGCGATACGCCGGCTCGATCGCCGGTACGACGCCCACCGCCGCGTACCTGAGGCCGGGGGCATCCTCGCAGGCCTTGAGCAACTGGCGGCCGGCCGTCTTGCGCGTGGCATCGTCCGACATGTCGAGCACGAGGGTGATCCCCCATCCCAGCTTCACCGGCGCGCGACCATTGGCGTAGCGGAACTCGTGCGCGATCTGCCCGATGTGCCCCACCACTTTGCCTCCCGCCAGGGCGAGATAGCGGCTGCAGCGCTGCCAGTCGTACAGCGATCGCTCGCCGAGCTCCGGATGGTCGGGGCTCCAGTGGCGCATCATGGCGAGGGTTTCGGCGAGGTACTTCGCGTCGAAGGGGATGGTCGTTACTTCCATGAGTCAGCAATCTAAGCATGCGCGGATCGATCTGAGGGCCAGAGACTCAGCGCAGCAGATCCACCCATCCAGCCTCGTTCGCCACGACCACCAGCCCCCGCGCGGCATCTGCGACCATCAGCCGCGGTGCCCCGCCTGTGGTGATGGTCTGGAGGACCCGTCGACTCGCACGGTCCACCACCTGCACCTTGCCGTCGAAGGTGAGGCTCGCGTATAGCCTGGTGCCATCGGGCCCCAGCCCGACCGCAAAGGGACCGCCGCTGAGCGCGATGGAACCTACGGCGCCCGTGCTCAGCGTGATCACATGGACAAGTGAGAGGTAATCGTTGGCTATGTAGAGGGTCTCTCGGTCGGGCGCCAACGCCATGCCATTCGTGCGTCCCCCGAGTGTGAAGGTCCGCTTCACCGCGAGCGTGCGCGCGTCGACTTCGAGTACCGACCCGCCCTCGCGCGTGGCGACGTACAACAGATTCCCTCCGGGATGCACTACGAGGTGGTGCGACGTGGCGGGAAGTGCGAGCGAATCCGTCGGTGCCCGGCTGGCGAGGCTGAACCGGTAGAGGCGGTCGGCGTTCGTGGTCACGAACAACGCAGCGCCATCGATCGAGAGCGCGACCGGCAGCGGGTCGCCTGTCGTCGGAATGACATCGGTCTGGGTGTTGGTGGCGACGTTGATGATGCCGACGTCTTCGGAGAATTGGTTCGACACGTACGCGGTCGTCCCGGTCGCGTTGAACGTCACTCGCGATGGAACGGATCCGACGGCGACCGCTGCCGTAAACGCTCGTTCCGCGAGGTTCAGGCGGGACACCGAGCCCTCGTCAAGGCGGGTCACATAGATCACGCCGCTTGGAGAGATCGCGGCGTCGAAGGGCCTCCCGGTCAACGCCAGCCGCGCGACGATGTTCGAGTCCAGGACGGTGACACGCGCGGCCGCCACGAACGTGGCAAACTGCGCGATGATGGTCGCCACCCCGACCGGACCCACGGAGGTTACGAGTCCCGTAGGGGAGACTTGGAGGACGAGGGGATCGCTCGAGGTGAACGATGGCTGCACGCCGCGGATCGGTTTGCCGCCCGTGTCGACCACGCTCGCCACGAGTTGCACGCTATGGCGCTGAGCGATTGTCGTGTCGGATGGTCCGAGCTGCAGGCCGGTGGGAATGACGATCTCGGTGGTGGTCTCCGAGCAGGCCCAGGCAAGAACGACCAAGCACAATCCGACGGGGATCGATTTCATGGGGCCCTCCGCGCCGGTGTAGCAGCGACGCCTCGCACCCCGGCCCGCTCCTGTTGCGTGCGGGCAGCAGCGCGCGTCGGTCAACCCGGCCGGGTGCGTCAGCGCTGCAAGAGCCGCACCGGGGTCACGTTAGCGCTCGGAAGTCCTCCGCAGCTTCGGTATCTCCGCACTGCGTTGCTGGCTCGACCTACCGGATTAGTTGGACATACCCAGACTCGTTGGCGACGAGCGCGACGCTACCGTCCGGCGGGAAGGCGAGGTGGCGCGGCGCGCCGAGCGTGTACACCGTCCGAGTGAGCTTGCGGGTGGCGCGATCGATGATCGCCACCGCGCCGCTGGCCGTCTGTGTGACCCAGATCGCTGCTTCATCGGGCGTGAGCGCGAGTCCGAAGGCGCCGGGGACCGGGATGGAGTCAGTGAGGGCGCCGGTCGCGATGGTCCGCACCTCTAGCCAGCCGCCCTCATTCGCCATGTAGAGTGTGCTTCCGTCTCGGGAGACGACGAGATCCTGCGGCGTGCCGGCCGCTGCGATGGTGCGGATCACCGCATTCGACGCGGTGTTGATCTCTGCGACGCCGCCGGGCGCGTAGGTGCTGACGTACACCCTGGCAGCGTCCGGGCTCAACGCGATGCCGTTCGGGGTCCCTCCCACGGCGAGCGTGGTGGCCAGGGCGCCCGTGGTCGCGTCGAGCACGGCGACCGTGCCATTGTCGAGCGTGACATACAACATCCCCTCTCCGGGCCCGAGCAGAAGGCGGATGGGGTGCGCCACTACCGTGTAGGTCGCGGTCTGCGTGCTCGTCGCGGTCTGGATCACTCCCACTGTCTGGTCATTGAGATTCGTCACGTAGGCTCGTGACCCGCTCGCGTTGAAGATGATGTCATCCGGCCGGTTTCCGACCCTGAAGCTCGAGAGTACGGTGGGACCGCTGAGATCGACTCGTGCCACAGAATCAGTGAGCGGTCGGGTGACATACGCCAGACCTTGCGAGGAGATCGCCGCGTCCCAGGGTCCGTGCGCGAGGGGCGTCGTATAGACGGCCGTTCCGCTAGGGTGAACGGGCGGAACGGACGTCGGTGCGGTGGAGTTGCTGCAGGCTCCGCTGGCGAGAAGGGCGCCAACGAAACGAGGGAGCGGTGCGCATCGAGGCCAAGCCATCTCTAATGGAGCAATCCCCTGCCCCGCCGGTCAAGGCAGGCGCACCAACCGTCATAACCGCGTGCGTGGTCTGCGCCGTGCCTGTCTCAGCGCACTAAATCGACCCAACCGGCCTCGTTGGCGATCAGGGCCGCGCGACCACTGCGGTCGAAGCCCACGCGACGTGGCGCCCCTCCAGTGTCGAGAATGGTGGTCAGCGTGAGCGATGGTCGATCGACGATCGCGACCTTGCCCACGGCGGTGAGCGTCACGTACAGCACGGTCATGTCGGGGCTGAGCGCCACGTCGACGGCGGGCATGCCGAGATCGAGCGCGGCGACGCGGCGGCCTTCGCCCAGGTTAATGGCGTCTAGCCAGCCGCCCTCGTTCGCTACATAGAGCATCAGGCCGTCACGTGACACCGCGACGCTCTGCACGGCTCCGCCGACGTCGAAGCGCCGGATCGTTCGCAGCGACCGCGGGTCGACTTCGAGAATCACACCGGCCTGCCAGACGGGCACGTACAACTGGTTTCCCGAGGGATGCAGTTCGAGGTCGATACACGAGTTGGGGATGGGGACAGAGGCGATTAGGTGCCTGTCGCGAATCGTCGCGGCGCACAGCCGATCCGCATTGGTAGTGACGTACAGCAGCCGTCCATCGGGGGCAAGCGCCACGGCGTGCGCGTTGCCCGGGACCGGGAGACTCGCAGAATGCCTGTGGGACGCGAGATCGAGGATATCTACCGCGTCCGCGAACTGCGTCGTGATGTAAGCCCGGCTCCCGTCTGAGCCGAGCGCGATCCGCGTCGGGACCGATCCCGTCCGCAGGTGGCCCAAGGAGCACAAGGGATCGAGCTGAACGCAGTCGACCGCGGCCGCGTGACCGCGCGTCACCCAAGCGAGCCCGTCCCCGCTGAATGCGACGTCGTTCGGGCATCCGTCGATCCTCAGCCGTGTGGCGAGGATACCTCTCGGGTGGCCGCGCATCGCGGGCGACTGCGCGAGTGTGCGCGGCACCACTGAGCGGGCCACCACCTCCGCGTCGAGGCGCGGGTCCCGGATCGTGGGCCGAGCGCCAAAGATGCGGGGCGTGCACAGGTCCCGCAGGCGCTGCAGCGCGGCGGCCAAGCCGGCTCGGCGGACGTCGGACCAGCGCAAACCGGTGGCGCGGCGCACGAGCCGATAGGCAACGGCGGGGTCGAGGCGCTCACGCCGCGCCATCCGGCGCAGCGAGGCACCGGTAGACTCCGTTTCGAGAACCCAGTGCACGACGCGCGTCCAGTCGGCGAGCCTCTCCAGCGGGGGCAGGCCGTCGCGCCGGAGGGCGCGAGCGAGCTGAAAGCGCGTGTTCAACCCGACCCATTGGGCCACTTGGTTCGGCGGGAGCGCGCGTCCATTCCGACACGCAAGTGTGCTGACCACGGCCCAGCTGGTCGCCGAGAGCTTCGGCAACGTGGCTTGCAAGATGCTGGTCAGGCGAAGCGGGGGCACACGCGACGTGTCGGTGGTACGCCTAGCGCCGGGCCTCGGCGGCCGGCGCCTCCCGGGCTGCGCCCACCGCCTCCCGCAGCCGAGCCACGTCGCGTTCCAGCATCCGCACCTCCTCGCGCATCCCCGCCACCATCTCTCCTAGAAAGCCGAGCATGAACAGCGCGAGGCCGGCGATGACGAGCAGGATGACCAGGTACAGGAACGCGCGATTACCGCGCAGGAAGACGAACCGCTCGATGAGCGCGTAGATACCCACGCCGACGCCGAGCAGGATGGTCACCGCCCCGGGGACCCCGAAGAACAGCATGGGCTTGCGTCCGAAGCGCAGCTGGAACCAGACGGACAGGAGATCGAGCACGCCCACCGGAATCCGCCCGATCCCAAACTTCGACTTCCCGGAATGCCGCGGATACAGCGGTACCGGCCGCTCGGCGAGCCGGAACCCCTCGGCCGCCGCGAGCACGACCATGTAGCGGTGCCAGTCGGGGCGGCTCGGCAGGGACTCCATCACTTCGCGCCGATACGCCTTCACGGAGTTCAGGTCCGTCACCGGGATTCCGAAGAGCCAGCGACACAGCCTGTTGTAGACCCACGAGACGAAGCGCTTTTCGTAGTGCCCCTGCTTGGTGCCGGTGACGAAATCGGCTTCGTCCGCGATGATCGGCTGCACCAGCGCGGGAATGTCCGCCGGCCGATACTGCAGGTCCGCGGGATAGAACACGAGGATGCGGCCGCGGGCCGCGTCGGTGCCGGTCTTGAGGGCGTCGGCGATGCCGCGCCCGCTGCGGTGGGTGACGACCCGGACGAAGGGGTGCTTGGCGGCCAGCTCGTGCAGCACGTCGGCGGTGCCGTCGCGGCTGCCGTCGTCGATCACGACGATCTCGCTGGCGTAGGGGAGCGGCAGCAGCGCTTCGCGGGCCTGACGTATGAACTCGGCGAGATTCCCGGCTTCATCCTTCGCCGGGACCAGCACGCTCACCTCGGGCGCGACGGCCGGCGTGGCGAGGCTCACAGCCGCTTGCGCATGCGTGCCGGCAGGATACCGAGCTGATCGCGGTATTTGGCGACGGTGCGGCGCGCGATCTTCACGCCGCGCTGCGCGAACATCTCGACGATCTGCTGGTCGGTGAGCGGGTTCTTCGTGTCTTCGTCGTCGACCATCTTCTGGATCTGGGCCTTGATCGAGCGGGCGCTCGCATCCTCGCCGGTGGTGGTCGAGAGGCCGCTCGAGAAGAAGAACTTGAGCGGCAACAGACCGCGCGGCGTCTGGACGTACTTTTCGTTGGTCACGCGGCTGACCGTGCTCTCGTGCATGCTGATGACGTCGGCGACCTCGCGCAGCGTGAGCGGCTTCAGGTACTCGACGCCCTTTTCGAAGAACTCGCGCTGCCGGTCGACGATGAAGTTCATCACCTTGAGCATCGTTTGGCGGCGCTGCTCGATCGCCTGGATCATCCAGTGGGCGCTGTTCAACCGTTGGTTGATGAAGTCCTTGTTCTCCCCCTGGAATTTCTTCTTGTCGCGCGCGATCTCCTGGTACGTCTTGGAGATGCGCAGCCGGGGCAGCCCGCCGTCGTTCAAGAACACGTGATACTTGCCGTCGATCTTCTCCACCACCAGGTCGGGGATGATGTACGCGTCGCTGGCGGCGGAGTACTGCAGGCCGGGCTTGGGATCGAGCCGCGCCAGCTCGTCCGCCACGCGCTGCACTTCGGCGGCGTCGAGGCTGAACCGCTTGCCCAGGTCGCTCCAGCGGTGCGCCTTGAGATCCTCGAACGCCTCCTTGACGAGGCGGTAGGCGAGCGTGCCGGTCTCGTTGCGGGCCTCGAGCTGCAGCAGCAGGCACTCCCGCAGGTCGCGGGCGCCGACCCCGGGGGGGTCGAGCTTCTGGATGATGCGCAGCATCGCTTCGGCTTCGGCGAGCGTGAAGAGCTGCGGCTTCTCGTCCCCATCCGCTTCGACCGCGTGCTCCTCGAGCAGCTGATTGGCGCCGCGCACGATCTCCTCGGGCGAGGCGCCGAGATAACCGTCCTCGGCGATGTTGCCGATGAACTCTTCGGCGAGCAGCTGCTGCCGCGGGGTGAGCTCGAGCAGCCGCATCTGATCGCGCAGGTGGTGCGACAGATCCTTGCTCTCGACCGGCACCGGCTCGACGTACTCCCGGGCCTCGCTCATGTCGCGGGGCGGCGTGCCCACGTCGGAGCCATCGTCCAGCAGGATGTCCTCCCAGTTCGGCTCGTCGTTGTTCTCGGTCTCTTTCTTCTCCTCGACGCCGTCCTGGGTGAGGGGCAGCTCGGTCTCTTCCTCGGGCTCGATCAGCTCGAGAAACGGGTTGCCGAGCAGCTCCTGCTTCAAATGCTGCTGCAGGTCGAGCAGCGGCATGTACAGGAGGTCCATCGCCTGGTACAGGCGAGGATTGATGCGCAGGTCCTGGCGCAGCCCGACGTGCTGGTGCAGACCGGTCTTCATGCGGCGGAAGTCAGCCGCGCCCGCAGGCGCGTGGTGAGAGTGGGCCCCAAGTACAGGTTGGCGACGCGGTCGTCGAATACCAGTTCGCGCACGGTGCCCGAGACCTGCACCTTGCCCTCGAACATGATGTACGCGCGATCCACGATGTCCAGCGTTTGCTCCACGTTGTGATCCGTGATCAGGACGCCGATGCCGCGGTGGCGCAGCCCCGCCACGATCGTCTGAATGTCGTGCACGGCGATGGGGTCCACCCCGGCGAACGGCTCGTCCAGCAACATAAATTTAGGCTCTGTGACGAGGGCGCGCGTGATCTCCAGGCGCCGCCGCTCGCCCCCCGACAGCTGGAAGCCCTTCTGGCGCCGCAGGTGCCGGATGGCGAGCTCGTCGAGCAGCTGCTCGAGCCGCTGGGCCCGGGCCGCCTCGTCCAAGGGCAGGGTCTCGAGGATCGCCCGCACGTTCTCCTCGACGGTGAGCTTGCGGAATACCGAGGGCTCCTGCGCCAGGTAGCCGATCCCCGCCCGGGCCCGCTGGTACATCGGCTCCGTGGTCACGTCGCGCCCGTTCAGGGCGATGCGGCCGCGGTCGGGGCGGATCAGTCCGGTGATCATGTAGAAGGTGGTGGTCTTCCCCGCCCCATTGGGGCCCAACAGGCCCACGATCTCGCCCTGCTCGAGCCGCACGCTCACATCGTTCACGACGCGGCGGCCCTTGTAGCTCTTGATCAACCCCTGCGCCTCGAGCACGCTGGCGCCGGCGACCTTCTGGTAAGCCCCGCTCGACGGTTCCGCCCGCGTGATGGCGAGCTGGGCGGCCTGGAGCAGCCGGTCGGCGGCGGCGCCCCGCCCCGCGGCCTCCTGCAACAGCTCGGCCCACGCATCGGGCGTAAACGCCACCGGGGCGTCGTCGAGCAGGGGGCCGACCGGATACCTGACCACCTTCATGACGCCGAGCCGCGGCAGCACCGACGAGCGCAGGCTGTTACGGAAATCCTCCAGCGACAAGCCGCCGAGCTCGGGCAGGCTCGCCCCGCGCGTGTGGGCGCGCAGCTGCAGGAACTCCTCGCGGTACGCCACGGCCAGGTCGCCGAACGTGGTGCGGCCCCACTCGTCCGCGATGCGGGCCAGCGCCGCCGCGGCGAGCGGCAGCGAGGAGTCCCGCTGCGCCAACAAGTCCGGGAGACGGGAGGGGATACCGGGACTGGTCATGGCTTCGCTGGCTTCTTCGCGGTGGAGTCAGCAGGAGCGGGCTTGGGCGGCGCGGGCTCGAGGTGTACCCCGTCGGCGCGGCCGCTCACGACGATACGGTCGATCTTGTTCGCCTTGAGGGCGATGTCGATCACCTGCCCGCGCGAGTAGTCGATGACCGGGCCGGTCGCGGCGGAGTCCTTGGCGCCGGCAGAGTGGCTGAGCGAGCGCGCCGCGCCGCGGGCCACGATCTGTTGCAGCTCGCTCTTCGTCGCGCCAGCCGAGTCCGTCACCTGCGTCCAGTGGGCGGTGAGCGAGTCGCCGGCGATCCAGTCCACGTCAGCGCTTTTGGACGAGTCCTTCTTGGAGGTCGAGAAGGCGTGCCGGAATGCCCGCGCCTCGGTCAGCACCTCGTCAGGCGTGTCGAGCGCGAGTGAATCGGCGTCGATCGTGTTGAGGGACGAGACCGCCCTGGCGCGGCCGGTCGAGTCGCCGCGGCCCCAGGCGAACGCGTGCTGCAGCTTGCGGCGCTCGAGGGTCAGGTGGATCGTGTCGGCGGTGAGGCGCCAGTCGGTTCCGGTGGCGACGCCCTGCCCCAGCGCCTTGACGGATCGGATCTCGCGCGCCTCGAGCCCCAGCTCGATGCGCGTGCCGACCAGCGTGTAGGGGTGCGCGCCCTTGCCCTCGACCCGCGGCTTTCCCATCAGCACGCCGAACCCGGCGACCTGGTCGAGCTGCATCGAGTCGCCGCGCGCGGCGACGTCGCTGCGGTCGATCGTCACCTTGCCCCCGCCCCACATCCGATCATTGCCTTTGAAGCGCACCCGGTCCGCGACGACGACATACGGCTCGGCCGAGTCGGGGGGAGGACTCGAGCGGTAGTCGATCGTGGGACGCCCGGAGGCGTACATCTCCAGGGTATCGCGGATGCCCTTCACCACGCGGTAGTAGGTGAGGTTCGGCCCGTTCAGTACCGATCCGGTTACGCGGTTCACCGCCACCACGTTGCGGTGCGCTTCGAGCCGCTCCTGGTGCAGAAAGTAGGCGGCGTTGGTGGCGTCCAGGGTGAGCGCGCTGTCCCGGATGTGCACCTGGTGTCGCTGCCCGATCATGTCGAAGCGGCCGATCCCGGCGAACCAGGCTACGCTGTCGGCCGAGAGGGTGCTCCCCGTCTCGCGGCAATGGGCCAGCACGCCGCCGCCCGCGAAGATGTTGGTCTCGCCCTGGCGCACCACGACCTGCTGTGTTCGGCCCCCCACCGAGTCGATGACCACGACGCAAGGGCGTCCCTCGGCCGTGTCTCCCGCCTGGGGAGACGCGGGCCGCTGGACCAGCGTGAGGAGCATCAGGGGGACGATCATTGGTTCGGGAGCGTGAACTGACCGCCCGTGCCCTTGATGCGGGTTGCCGTCACGACTTTGAAGTCGGGATCCGAGGTGAAGCCCTCGCCCTCGATGTGGCGATTCGGCTCGTCGAACACGAAGGGCTTGTCGGAGCTCACCTGGTTCTTCGCCTGGCTGTAGCGCAGCACCTCGGTGCGCAGCGTCGCGCCGTCGGTCCGCACCACGACCACGTTGCCGCGGGCCTCCATGTCGCCGGGGCGCCAGTGATAGGTGCCCTCTCGCGCGGTCAGCGTGGAGGTTTCAGCGCCACGCGGGTCGTAGAACGTGATGTGCACGGCGCGCAGCTCGGCGGTCTGCATCGGCGAGTACATATAGGCCGTGTCGGCCCGCACGTGGGCGCGTTGAATACCAGCGGTGGTCATGTAGTGCGACATGTCGATGAGCACCTGGTCCGCCGTATCGGCCGCCGTAATGGTCGCGGTGGGCTTAATACCTGACTCGCAGCCTCCGACCGCCACACCGCATAAGACGGCGTAGCACGAAAACGCGTAGCACAAAGACGTCGTCTTTGGCATCTAGGCCGCGCCCGCTTTCATCAGGTCGTGGAGATGCACGATGCCGACGACTTTCCGGCCGCCGTCCAGTACGGGCAGCGCCATGATACCGTGCTTCTCCATGACCCGCACCGCGGCGCCCGCCAGCTCGTCGGGGGTGGTCGCCTTGGGGGTCTGCGTCATCACCGAGCCGACGGGGAGATCGAGGAAGCGATCGGTCCGCTCCATCAGGCGGGTGAGATCCCCGGCGGTCACGACGCCGACGAGACTGCCGCCCGCGTCCACGACCACGACGGTGCCCCGCTTTTCCGCCAACAGCACGACGCATTCGCGCATCGGGCGGTCGGAGAGGAGCGTGGGCACATCGCTCGTGAGCATCACGTCCGCCACCCGCAGCAGCAGGTGGCGACCCAGCGGACCGCCGGGATGGAGGGCCGCGAACTGCTCGCGCCGGAAGCCCTTCACCTCGAGCAGCGCGACCGCGAGCGCGTCCCCCAGGGCGAGCGCGACCGTCGTGCTGGTCGTGGGTGCGAGGGTCTCCGGGCACGCCTCCTCCGCGACGCTCGCGTCGAGCACGACCTCCGCCTGACGCGCCAGCAGCGAGTCGCAATCGCCGGTGAGCGCGATGATGGGCACGCCCAGGCGCTTGAGCTGGCTCACGAGCCCGAACAGCTCGTCCGAGGCGCCGCTCTTCGAGAGCAGGATCGCGACGTCGTCGCGGTCGACGATGCCCAAGTCGCCGTGCAGCGAGTCCACGGGGTGGAGGAACGAGGCCGGGGTGCCGGTCGAGGTGAGGGTGGCGGCGATCTTGCGAGCGATCAGCCCGGACTTGCCGACGCCCGACACGATGAGGCGACCCCGCGCGCCCGCGAGCAGGCGCACGGCGGCGGCGAACGGCGGCCCCAGCCGCTCGGCCACGCCGCGGATCGCCGCCGCTTCGAGGGCCAGCACCCGGCGCCCGCGCTCAACGAGATCGATCGGCTCGGTATGCGACATCGCCACGCTCGACGAAGTACTGCGTTACCAGGTTCTGCCATTCCCCACGCGCCTGCAAGATCAGCTCGGCCACCTCGCGCACCGCGCCTTGGCCGCCCGCCAGCGTCGTGACGACCCGGGCAGCCGCTTTCGCTTCGGGCACTGCGTTCGCGACGGCGATGGGGAGGCCCACGCGCGTGAGCAGCGGCAGATCGGGCAGGTCGTCGCCCACGAACGCCGCTTCCTCCCAGGCGACGCCCCGGCGCTCGAGCAGGGCCGTGAAAGCGGGCAGCTTCTTATTGTCCTGCACCAGCTCGTCCACCTTGAGCTCGCGCGCGCGCAGCTCGGTGGCGTCGGAGCGCCGGGCGCTCGCCCACACCACCAGGAGCCCCGCCGAGCGGAGCATGCGGATACCCAGGCCGTCCTGGATGTAGAAGCGCTTGAACTCGACCGGGTGGTCGCCGACCAGCCCTACGTACACGCCGTTGTCGGTGAGCACGCCGTCCACGTCGAAGCCGACGAGCTTCACGCGGCGGGCGAGTGCGGCGTCGATCATCGACACGCCTCGTCGGACGGTCGGACAGTCGGACGGTCGGACACGGAGACCCTGCGGAGTAGTCCGCCGGGCTCGCTCCCCGGAGAGACCGTCCGACTGTCCGACTGGCCGACCGTCCGACCGTTACGCACGGACCGCCTCCCGCGCCCGCTGCCACACCTCGAGCGCCACGCTCACGATTCCCCCGATCTGGTCGAGCGGCACCATGTTGGGCCCGTCGGACGGCGCCCGGTCGGGGTCGGGGTGCGTCTCGAGGAAGAACCCGTCCGCGCCCGCGGCGGCGGCGGCGTACAAGAGCGGCGGGATGAACTCGCGCAGCCCGCCGCTCGCGCCCCCCTCTCCCCTGCCCGGCTGCTGGACCGAGTGGGTGGCGTCGTACACCACCGGGACGCCGCACACGGCCCGCAGGCGGGCGAAGTTCCGCATGTCCACCACCAGGTCGCCGTAGCCGAAGAATGTGCCGCGCTCGGTGACCGCCAGCTCCGGCGCCCCGCCGGCGCGCAGTTTCTCCACCGCGCCCTGCATCGCGTCGGGCGACAGCCACTGCCCCTTCTTCACGTTGACGGCCCGCCCGGCCCGGCCGGCGGCGAGGAGCAGATCGGTCTGGCGGCACAGGAACGCCGGGATCTGCAGCACGTCGGCCACTTGAGCCGCGGCAGGCACCTGGCCCACCTCGTGGACGTCGGTGAGGATGGGAAGGCCGGTCTCCGAGCGAACCGCGGCGAGCGCCTCGAGTCCACGCTCCAGGCCGGGGCCACGCGCGCCCTTCAGGCGGGAGCGGTTCGCCTTGTCGTAGGAGGCCTTGTAGATGACGTGTATGCCGAGCTTGGCGCCGAGCTCGGCGAGCGCTTCACCGATGCGCAGGTTCAAGTCGTCCGCTTCGACGACGCAGGGCCCCGCGATCAGGAACGGGGTGGCTCCGAAGTGCTGGCCCATCGCTCAGTCGCCGAAACGCGCCAGCTCCGACGGAGCGCCCGCCCGCGCGGGCGCCGCGGATCGCGCTCGGTGCTGGGCGAGCGCCGCTCCCACGAAGCCGGCGAACAGCGGGTGGGGACGCATCGGGCGGGATTTGAGCTCGGGATGGAACTGGCAGCCGATGAACCAGGGGTGATCCGGCAGCTCGATCATCTCGACCAGCGAGCCGTCGGGCGAGAGGCCGGAACAGCGCATCCCGTATTCGGCGAGCAGGTCGCGGTAGGCGTTGGAGACCTCGTAGCGGTGCCGGTGGCGCTCGCTCACTTCCTGGCTGCCGTACGCCTGCGCCGCCCGAGAGCCGGGGCGCAGCTTGCAGGGATACGCGCCCAGCCGCATCGTGCCGCCCATGTCGTGGATCCCTTCCTGCGAGCGCAGCAAGGCGATTACCGGATTCTCACACTCGGGCTCGAACTCGCTGGAGTTGGTGTTGGGCAGCTTGGCGACGTTGCGCGCGAACTCGATGATCGCCGCCTGCAGGCCGAGGCAGATGCCGAAGAAGGGGAGCTTGTGCTCGCGTGCCCAGCGGATCGCCTCGAGCATGCCCTCCACGCCCCGCACACCGAAGCCGCCGGGCACGAGCAGCCCGTGGTAGGAGTCGAGCAGCTCGCCCGCCGCCGCCTGATCGGTGAAACGGTCGGAAGCGATCCAGTCGATCTGCACGCCGCAGTCGTGCGCGATGCCGCCGTGCACCAGCGCTTCGTGGATGCTCTTGTAGCTGTCCGCGAGCTCGGTGTACTTCCCGACGACCGCGATGCGCGCGTGCGCCGGAGGCGCCAGGATCTTGTCCACCATTTGCGCCCAGGCGCGCAGGTCGGGCTCCTTGGTCTCGAGGTGCAGGCGGTGGCAGACCTCTTTGTCGAGCGCCTGCTCGTGCAGCTTGAGCGGGATCTCGTAGATCGAGCGCACGTCCGGGCTCTCCACCACGCAGCCGAAGTCCACGTTGCAGAACAGGGCGATCTTGCGCTTGATCTCCTCCGACAGCGGCCGCTCGGTGCGGCACACGAGGATGTCGGGCTGGATCCCGATCTGCATGAGCTCCCGCACGGAATGCTGGGTCGGCTTGGTCTTGAGCTCGGAAGTGGCGGCGATGTAGGGAACGAGGGTGAGGTGGATGAACAGCGTGTTGTCGCGACCGACTTCCTGGCGGAACTGACGAATCGCCTCGAGGAACGGCAGCGATTCGATGTCGCCCACGGTGCCGCCGATCTCGGTGATCACGACGTCGTGGTCGGGGGCGAGCCGGCGGATCGCCGCCTTGATCTCGTCGGTGATGTGCGGGATCACCTGCACCGTCGAGCCGAGGTATTCCCCACGCCGCTCCTTCGTGATCACCGCCTGGTAGATCCGGCCCGTCGTGACGTTGTTCACCTGGGACAGCGACCGATCGATGAAGCGCTCGTAGTGGCCCAGGTCGAGATCGGTCTCGGCGCCGTCGTCGGTGACGTAGACCTCGCCGTGCTGGAACGGCGACATGGTGCCGGGATCGACGTTGATGTAGGGGTCGAACTTCTGGATCGTCACGCGCAGCCCGCGCTCGACCAGCAGGCGGCCGAGCGACGCGGCGGCGATGCCCTTCCCGAGGGAGCTCACCACGCCGCCGGTCACGAAGATGTACTTCGTCGAGCTCACGGACTCACCTCCCGCAGTTGGCCGGTCAGGGCCGCCTCCGCGTAGCGCAGATCCTCGGCAGTGTCCACGCCCGGAGCCGCGGGCGCATCGAACAGCGCCACGCCGATCGGGACGCCGTGCAACAGGGGGCGCAACTGCTCGAGCCGCTCCCAGCGCTCCGCCGGGACGGGCTCGAGCCGCACCCACCGGGCGAGTGCGTCGGGCGTGTAGGCGTACACGCCCACGTGCTGGTGATAGACCACGGCGCCCGTGCGGTCCCGGTCGAACGGCACGGCCGCGCGCGAGAAGTACACAGCCCGGCCGTGTGCATCCACCACGACTTTCACGCGGTTGGGGTCGGCCGCGAGCGCGGGGTCGAGCGTGCCCGCAGCGGTGCCGATCGGATCGCCCCCCTGGACGCGCGCCACGGCGCCGCGCAGCGCCTCGGGGGCCACGAGCGGCTCGTCGCCCTGCACGTTGAGAATGAGGTTGAAGGTCTTAAACTGTTTGCTTACAACGACTTCTGACACTCGCTCGGTGCCCGACTGGTGATCCGCGGAGGTGAGCACGGCCTCGTATCCCGCTCGTTCTACCGCGCTCGCGATTTCACGTGCATCGGTGGCGACGACGAGTCGGTCACATACCCCAGCCTCGGCGACGCGGCGGATCACCCAGAGGATGAGCGGTTCACCCGCCAGAGGCAGGAGGGGCTTGCGAGGAAGGCGGCTGGAGCCCAGCCGCGCCGGGATCACGCCGAGGACGGGCACGGAGGAACATACAAGATACGTGCCGCGACGTCTAGGGCACAGCGCGTGCCACGCCTAAGAAATTCTCCAGCAACTGTTTACCGTGCTCGGTCCCGATGGACTCCGGATGGAATTGCACGCCATAAATCGGGTGCTTCCGGTGCTTCATGGCCATGATCTCGGCGTCCTTGGGGCGGTCGGCGCTCCAGGCGGTAATGACCAACTCTTTGGGAAGGGAGGCCGGCTCCACGACGAGCGAGTGGTAGCGCATGCCGGTGAGCGGGCTCGGGATGCCCTCGAACAGCTCGTCTTTCTCATGGATCACCTGGCACGTCTTGCCGTGCATCAGCCGGTCGGCGCGCACCACCCGGCCCCCGAATGCCTCCCCGATGGCCTGGTGGCCGAGGCAAACGCCCAGAATCGGGACTTTCCCGGCCAGGGCCTGCACCAGGGGCACGAGGATCCCCGCGTCGCGCGGCGTGCACGGGCCCGGAGAGAGCACCGCGGCGCGCGGCTTGAGCGCCAGCACCTCCTCGACGGTAAGCGCGTCGTTGCGGTACACTACGGGGTCCTGCCCCAGCTCGCCGAACAGCTGGACGAGGTTGTAGGTGAACGAATCGTAGTTATCGAGGATGAAGAGCACAGGCGCTGGGCCGATCAGCTCAGGAAGCGTTCGGCGAGCTGCTGCAGCCGCTCGTCGCCGGCGGCGCGGGCGCGATCGAGAATCCGGCGGACGTGCTCGCGCAGCCGGGGCTCGCCCCAATAGTACCCGGTGGCTTGCTCGGCACTCGCCGTCTCGCCCGCGCGCGCGGCCTCGAGCAGGGCGTCCGCTGCGGCCCGATCGTAGTCGGCGTGGCCCTTCGGCGGCAGCCCATAGTTGCGCCGGGGCGCCTCGTTGCCCGCATCCTCTTTGGTGAACGCTCGCGACACGTCGCTTCCCCCTCACGCCCGCGGATGATACTGCCGGTGCACGCTGCGCAGGTAGTCCCGGTCCACGTGCGTGTAGAGCTGCGTGGTCGCCAGGTCGGCGTGCCCCAGCATCTCCTGGACCGCCCGCAGGTCCGCGCCGCCCTCGAGTAGGTGCGTGGCGAAGCTATGGCGCAGCGTGTGGGGGGTGACGCGCTTGGTGAGCCCCGCGAGCTTGGCCGCGCGTTTGATGATCGTCCACGCGCCCACGCGCGACAGGGGCGTGCCGCGCGCATTGAGGAACAGGATCCCCCGTCCCTTCCCCTTGTCGAAGCGCGGCCGGATCTCGCGGGCGTACAGCGCCACCGCGCCCAGGGCGCGACGCCCCACCGGAACGATGCGCTCCTTCGCTCCTTTCCCGAAGATCCGCACCAGGCCATCCTCGTACAACAGATCCTGGGGCTTCAGACCCACCACCTCGGATACGCGCGCCCCCGTCGCGTAGGCGAATTCGAGCAGCGCCCGGTCACGCATCGCGAGCGGCTCGTCGGTGTTGGGCGCCGCGAGCAGCCTGCCGACCTCGGGGACCGTCAGCACCGTGGGGAGAGTGCGCCACTGCTTGGGCGATTCGAGGCGCTCGCTCGGGTCGCGCGTGGCGTGCCCTTCGCCGACCAGGAAACGGTAGTACGTGCGGATCGCCGAGATCTGGCGCCGGATCGTGGCCGGGGCGAGGCCCAGGTCCTTGAGGTCGTACACGAACTCGCGCAGCTGTGCCGCGGTAATGGCATCGGGGCGGCCGGCGCCCTTGGTGCTGGCGTGGGCGATGAGGCGCCCGATGTCGCGCAGGTAGTTACCCACGGTATTCGCGCTGTTGCCGGCCTCGAGGGCGAGGTAATCGCGGAACTGCGCCACGTGAAAGGCGCGGTCGCGATCGTCCACGGTCACAGCCACCGCCGCACGCGCGTCGTGTAGGCCCGATACGCGTCCCCGAACTTGCGCTCGAGATACGCCTCCTCACGCGCGATCACCCTCCACCGGATCACCATCAGCACCACCGGTAACACGACGAGTGGCCACCACGAGTTGGCGAGCAGCGCGACGCCAGCGTAGAGCGCGGCGAGCCCGACGTACATCGGGTTGCGCGTGAAGCGGTAGGGTCCCTGCGCCACGAGCGCCGTAGTGGGTTGATTGGGAACCGGGCTCGTACTGGCGCGGCGAAACAGCGCGATGGCGCTCGCCGCGAGCGCGACGCCGGCGCCGGCGAGGATCCAGCCGAGCAGGAGCCGGCCCCCGCGCATCCCCACGTGGGCGGGTCTTAGTCGATCGAGCGCGTACCCTAGCCCGAACCCCAGCGCGTACACGATGGGCGGGGGCACGACTACGCCTGCATTATCTGGTGCATCATCAGCCATGTCGGTTCCTGTGGGTGGTCAGGCGATTCTAACGCGTGCCCTCCTTCGTTTCCACCCGTACATTGTCACCCGGCCGCAACCCGGCGGGCGTCCATGCATCCGTTGCTGATCCTGTTGGTGGGAATGGCCACGATCCTCGTGGGGATCGTCGGGTTGCGCCTGAGCGCGTTCCTGGCGCTGATCACCGCCGCGATCGTGGTCAGCCTCCTTGCCCCCGGTGAGGCCGCGGTGAAGATCGGTCGCGTGGCAGAGGGCTTCGGCCGCACAGCAGGCACCGTCGGGGTCGTCATCGCGCTGGCGGCGATCACCGGGAAAGCGATGATGGACAGTGGGGCGGCGGATCGGATCGTCCGGGCGTTCCTCGGCTTGCTGGGCATCGAGCGCGGCGCGACGGCTCTGTGCGCCACGGGTTACGTGCTGTCGATTCCCGTCTTCTTCGACACGGTCTTCTATCTGCTCGTGCCTCTGGCCCGCTCGATGCACGGGCGCACCAACCGCAACTATCTCAAGTATCTCCTGGCGATTGCGGCGGGCGCGGCGGCGACGCACACGTTGGTCCCGCCCACTCCCGGGCCGCTGGCGATCGCCGGCACGCTGGGAGTCGATCTGGGAACCATGGTCCTGGTCGGAATCGTCGTGGCGCTGCCGGCGGCCTGGGTGGGGCTGCTGTTCGCGGGCTGGGTGGACCGCCGCATGCCGGTGGTGCCGCCAGCCGCGACCGCCGCCGTGGGCGCGAGTGCAGCGACGCAGCCACTTCCGGGTCTCATTCCGTCACTCCTGCCCATCGTCCTGCCGGTACTACTCATTTCGTCGCACACCGTGGTCGCGTCCATGACGGCGCGGCCGGGAGCGCACTTCGCGGTCTGGTGGGCGCTCGCGCCCTACACCACGATCATCGGGAACCCGAACCTTGCCCTGCTCGTATCCGCGGGTGTAGCGCTGTGGGTGTACGCCCGGCAGCGCCGCGTGAGCCGGGCCGACTTGGCGGAGCTGGTGGACAGCTCCTTGATGGGCGCCGGGTTCATCATCCTGATCTTCGTCGGGAAGGCGGCGGGCGTGGGCTCCGGCCTCGTGTTTCTGTTCCTCGGGTTCGGAGTCGCGAGCCTGATCAAGATCGCCCAGGGCTCGAGTACGGTCGCGATGATCACGGCCGCGGCGATGCTGGCGGCGATGCTGCCGGCGAACCGTGGCGGTCTGCCCTTTCACACCGTCTATGTCGCGACGGCGATCGCCAGCGGGTCGCTCGTCGGGACGTGGATGAACGACAGCGGGTTCTGGCTGTTTTCGAAGATGGGAGGCGTGACGGAGCTCGACACCCTCAAGTCGTGGACTCCCGTGCTCGCCGTCGTCGGGGTCACGGCCATGGTGACGACCATCGTGCTCGCGCTGCTCGTGCCGCTGCGGTAGGATTCCCTGCCAGGATCGATGTAGGGGCGCAGCATGCTGCGCCCCTACGCTTGGCGCGCGACCTCAGGAGCTAGTATGCCCGACGAAATGGGAAGCTTTCGTGTGGACGTCGAAATCGAGAATCCCGCCCGCCCGGGCGAGCGACGCACCTTGAGATCCGTTCTGGTGGACACCGGGGCGGAATTGTCGTGGGTTCCGGCCGAGGTGCTCGAGTCACTGGGTATCGAGCGCTTCAACACGTGGCGCTTCCGGCAGGCCGACGGGACGATCCTCGAGCGCCGGACCGGTGCCGCCTTCATCCATGTCGCCGGGAAGCGAACCAGCGACGATGTCGTGTTCGGAGAGCGCGGCGACCTCGCAATGCTGGGCTCCCGCACCCTGGAAGGGCTCAACTTCCGGATCGAGCCCGTCACCAAACAATTAGTGGACGCCGGCCCGGCGCCGGCTGCGGCGGCCGCGTAGGGTCTGCGGCGCCTCGTCGTTCACACGCTGAAGCGTGTGCGCGGCACGGCACAACGCTGAAGCGTGAACGGCTGGCGATTCGCGGCCCATCGCAGCACGTTGAAGGCATGCACGCGAAGCTCGATCCACCGTCCCTCGAATCGGTGCTCGGCTCGGCCAGCGCGGTAGCCGCCGGCCGCCTCGCCGGTGCAGGGCCGGCGGGCCGGCTCCCCCTCACCCCCGACATGCTGCGCGAGGAGCCGAGCGGCAACGTCTTCGGCCTGACGCAGAACGTGGGCATGGGCTGGAGCCCCGCGTCCTTGGACGGCCCGCAGTACGTCATCGTCAGTACCCACGGCGGCCTGCGGAGCGAGGACGGCAGCCCGGTAGCGCTGGGATACCACACCGGGCACTGGGAGATCGGGCTCCTGGTCCGGGCGGCGGCCGAGACGCTGCGCGCGGCTGGGGCGGTCCCGTTCGCGGCGTACTGTAGCGACCCCTGCGACGGCCGCACCCAGGGCACCACGGGGATGTTCGACAGCCTCCCCTATCGCAACGACGCGGCCGTCGTCATGCGCCGGCTGATCCGCTCGCTCCCCACCGCGTCGGGCGTGATCGGCGTCGCCACGTGCGACAAGGGTTTGCCCGCCACGATGCTCGCTCTCGCCGGCTGCGGGGAGCTCCCTGGCGTCATCGTTCCCGGCGGCGTCACCCTGCCGGCGATCGGGGGGGAGGACGCGGGGCAGGTGCAGAGCCTGGGGGCGCGCTTCGCCCAAGATCTCGTGAGCCTCGACTACGCGGCCACGATGGGGTGCCGCGCGTGCGGGTCGGCGGGCGGTGGCTGCCAGTTTCTCGGGACGGCGGCGACGTCGCAGGTGGTAGCCGAGGCGCTCGGCCTGGCCCTGCCGCACAGCGCGCTGGCGCCGTCCGGCGAGCCGGTGTGGCTCGAGCTGGGCCCGCGTTCGGCGTCCGCCCTGCTGCGGCTGCACGCGCTCGGGATTCCCATCCGGCGGATCCTGACCCAGCACGCGCTCGAGAACGCGATGCTGGTGCACGCGGCGTTCGGCGGGTCCACCAACCTGCTGCTCCATATTCCGGCGATCGCCCATGCGGCGCGGCTGAGTCCCCCTACACTGGACGACTGGATCCGGGTGAATCGGGCCACGCCACGCCTGGTCGATGCCCTGCCGAACGGCCCGCGCGGGCATCCCACGGTCCAGGTCTTCATGGCCGGGGGCGTGCCTGAGGTGATGCTGCACCTGCGCGAGATGGGCCTGCTGCACGGCGACGTGCTCACGGCGACGGGCGACACCCTCGATGCGGCGCTCGATTGGTGGCAGGCGAGCGAGCGGCGCCGTGCGGCGCGGGCGCGGCTCACCGCCGCGGCGGCGGTCGCTCCGGACGACGTCATCATGGGTCCTGACGCCGCACGCCGCGCCGGTCTCACCAGCACGGTCGTCTTCCCGGTGGGAAACCTGGCCCCCGAAGGGGCGGTGATCAAAGCGACCGCGCTCGACCCTTCGGTCGTCGGAGCCGATCAGGTCTACCGTCACCGAGGGCCCGCCCGCGTGTTCGTCGACGAGCGCGACGCGATCCGGGCCGTGAAGGGAGCGACCGAGCGACCGATCCGAGCGGGAGACGTGATCGTGTTGATCGGCAACGGGCCATCGGGCACGGGAATGCAGGAGACCGCGCAGATCACCACCGCGCTCCGCTATCTCCCCTGGGGCAAGCACGTCGCGTTGCTCACGGACGGCCGCTTTTCCGGGTTTTCGAGCGGCGCCTGCGTGGGCCATATCGGACCCGAGGCGCTGCACGGTGGCCCGATCGGCCGGCTGCGGGACGACGACCTGATCGAGATCGTGATCGACCGCGGCACGCTCACGGGCTCGGTCAACCTGGTGGGAGCGGCCGGGCAGCCACTCGACCGGGCGGCGTGCACCGCGCTGCTCGAGCAACGCGCGGCCCACCCCGGGCTCGCGCCCCACCCCGCCCTGCCCGCGGACACGCGCCTGTGGGCTGCGCTGCAGCGGGTGAGCGGCGGCACCTGGGCCGGCTGCGTGTACGACGTCGATCGCATCGTGGCGGCGCTGGAGGCAGGTCTCAAGCTCACCAAGGAGACGACGTGATCTCGCTGCTTCGTTATCTAACGTCTCAGGCGGCGCCAAATCCATAGCCCGAGGCCCAGCACCGCCGCGAGCGCGACGACGGCCAGGGCGCCGTTGACGCGCGCGACCACTCGCAGCACCGCGTCCAGGTTCGTACCCAGCGCGGTCACCAGGAACGTCAGGAGCCCATACCACAGGGCCGACGCGAGCGCCAGGGGGACGAGTGCCCGCACCGGCGGGACGCCCGCAATCCCCGCGAACGGCATCACCACGCCGCGCCACACCGGCAGCAGCCGGCTCAGGAAGATCCCGTACGTTCCGTGGCGACGATACTCTCGCTCGATGTGCCCCATGGCGTGCTCGGAGAGCAGCCGCCGTCCGAGCGTCCCCTGGAAAAACGGCCGGCCGAACCGGTGGGAGGCGAAATACACGGCCGCCCCGGAGCCGACGTTGGCGGTCCACGTAAGCCCGAACACGGCCCACGGATCCAGCGTTCCCCGCCCCGCCAGGAGCGCGCCGAGCGCGACGACGGTGTCGGCCGGAACGGGAGGGAAGATATTTTCGACGGCGGCGAACACAGCGATCAGCGCGTAGAGCGGGCCCGGCGGGAGGGACTCGAGCGAGTGGACGAGATCGGTCACTCCAACACCGCCACGGCGATGACCGCGATCCCCTCGGCGCGCCCGATCCACCCCATCCCTTCGTTGGTCTTCCCCTTCACCGAAATGGCCTCCGCCGGCACGGCCAGGGCTCCGGCGAGCCGCTCGCGCATCAGCGGCACGTGGGGCCCGATCTTGGGGCGCTCGGCGATGACGGTGATGTCGGCCTGCACGACCTTATGGCCGGTGGCGGCTACGGCGCGGTAGGCCTGTTTCAAGAGCTCGACCGAGTCGGCGCCGCGCCAGCGGGGATCCGAGTCGGGGAACATGGTGCCGATGTCCCCGAGTCCGGCGGCACCCAGCATCGCGTCGATGAGTGCATGAGCGACGGCGTCGGCGTCGGAGTGGCCGGCGAGCCCCAGCGGGTGCGCGATTTCGACGCCGCCGAGGATCAGCTTGCGGCCGGCGGCGAAGCGGTGCGAATCGTACCCGATGCCGACGCGCATGCCTGTGTCGTCTCCGCTGTAGTGTGGCGTTGACGCAACGGTAGTTTTCCAGAGGTCCACAAATCAACGTGGACAACGTGCACAATGTGCATAATGCACAAAGTGCACGTCACACTTTCAGAATCCGGATCGCGAGCAGGGCCGCGTTCTTGGCGTTGTCGATCCCGACGGTCGCAACGGGAACGCCGCTCGGCACCTGCGCGGTGGCGAGCAGCGCGTCCAACCCATTCAGCGGCCCCGCGGCGAACGGCACGCCGATGACGGGCAGGTCCGTGAGCGACGCGGCGAACCCCGGCAGCGCCGCCGACAACCCCGCCCCTGCGATGATGACCTTGAAGCCCTGACCCCTGGCCCCCGACACCAGCTTGGCCGTCTGCTCCGGTTGGCGGTGCGCCGAGGATACGTGGAATTCATAGGAGACGCCCGCTTTGGTGAGCACTTCGAAAGCGGGCTCGATCCTCGGCTTGTCGCTCTCGGAGCCGACGAGAATGAGCACGTCGGACATCAGGCGGCTTCGTCGATGACGCTGTAGTCCTGGCGGCGCTGCCGCGGCCCGTAGCCCGCGTCGGCGATCAGTCGCTGCATCTCGGGTAGCGTCATCCGCCACGTCGTTCCCGCGGCCGACACCACGTTCTCCTCCATCATGAGCGAGCCGAAATCGTTGGCACCGAAGCGGAGCGCGACCTGCCCGATCTTGGGGCCCATCGTCACCCACGACGCCTGAATGTTGGGGACGTTGTCGAGCACGATGCGCGCGATCGCCTGGGTGCGCAGGTAGGTGACCGCGTCGGTCTTGGGCAGGTGCGCGAGCTCGGTGTGCTCGGGCTGGAGCGGCCAGCAGATGAACGCGGTGAAGCCGCCGGTGCGCGCCTGGACCTCCCGCACGCGGAACAGGTGCTCGATGCGGTCGGCCGCAGTCTCCCCCAGACCGTACATCATCGTAACCGACGTCTTGAGGCCCAGCCGGTGGGCCGTCTCCATCACCTCGAGCCAGCGGTCGGCGCCGGCCTTCTTCTTCGCGACGCGGTCGCGCACGTCCTGCACGAGAATCTCTCCGCCGCCGCCCGGGACCGAGTCCAGGCCGGCCGCCACGAGCTCACGGATCACCGCTTCGAGCGTCATCCCGAAGCGCCCCGCGAAGAAGTCGATCTCCGATGGGGAGAAGCCGTGGATGTGGATCGGGTGATGGCGCTTGATGTAGCGCATGAGATCCAGGTACCACGCGAACGGGATGTAGGGGTTGTGCCCTCCCTGGATCAGGATCTGAACGCCGCCCAGCGCCCGCAGCTCGTCGATCTTCCGGCCGATTTGCTCGAACGAGAGCACGTAGCCCTCGGCGTGCTTGGGACGGCGGTAAAACGCGCAGAACTTGCAGTCGGCGACGCAGACGTTGGTGTAGTTGATGTTGCGGTCGATGATGTAGGTGACGGCGTTCTCGGGGTGGAGGCGCCAGCGGGTTTGATCGGCGAGCGCCCCCAGCTCGAGCAGCGTGGCGCGCTCGTACAGCTCCAGAGCCGCGCGGAATTCGGCGGAGGTGCGGTCGACCATCAGGCCACCTGCAGGAAGCGGAGCGACGCGTCGGGGACGAGCCCGCGGGCGGCGAGCCGGCGGAAGAAATCCGTCAGGCCCGCGAGATGCTTGTAGCTCAAGGCATAGTCGAGGCCGGCCAAATACTGGAGGCACGTTGCACGTCGCACGTTGCACGTAAGCGCAGCGGCATCGGCGAGCTGATCGAGATGACTGAGTCCCCACGCGCGCGAGGCGAGCAAAGCCTGGTGGATGCGGCGCACCCGAGCGAGATCGCTCGAGCGGCGCGCGGCCCACACTGCGAACACGAAGGGCATGCCGGTCCAGCCCTTCCACTCCTCGCCCAAGTCGTAACGGTACGGGTAGGCGTGGCGCGCCGCGAGCAGCAGGGCTGCATCGCCGATCACGAGTACCGCGTCGTGCGGCAGGCCCTCGAGTGACTCGAGGTCGCCTGCTTCGGCTCGCGCCTCCGCAAAGTGGGGGCGAACCTTCCACACGTCACCGCACAACAGTTCCAGGAGCGCGATCGAGGTGCGGGAAGAGGCAGAGAGCAGCACAGTCCGACCGTCCAGCTGTCCGACTGTCCGACGACTGAAAAGCGCGACGCTGCGCACCGGCCCGTCGCACGAGATCGCCAGGTCCGGCAGCAGGACGTAGTCGCGCGCATTGCGGGCGTATTCCACCGCGCTCACCACGCTCACGTCCAGCTCGCCGGCGGCGAGCAGGTCGTTGAGCTCGGACGGCGTTCCGGTCACGAGGTCGGCCGGGAGCGGGACGAGGCCCCGGTCGATGGCGCCGTACACCGGGTAGCAGTTGATGTAGCCGATGCGGCCGAGTCTCATGCCGTCCTTCCCGCGCTGATTCACAGGCTAAAGCCTGCGCTCGGCACGACACTGCCCTTAAGGGCAGTGCTTCGCCGAGCACACCCTTCAGGGTGTGGACTCACTCGGCTCCATCCACCGCAGAAAGCACCGGGAGCATGCGCTGACCCCGGGCGCCAGCCCGGGGACGATGCATAACCTGGAACGTCGGCCCCTCCGGCCCCTCGGCTCTAGCCACAGTCTGGCCCGGCGCCCAATCCTCGAACGTGCGCACGGTTTGATAGAGCGAGTCCCGCTCCGCCGGCTCCTTCCCGGCCCCACGGATCAGGGTGACGATCTGGTCGTACGACAGCCACATCGGCGTGCCCGCGCCGGCCTCGTGGTACACGCGCTCGAACACCACCGTCCCCTCGAGGTCGTCACACCCGAAGGTGAGGGCTACCTGCGAGATGAACGGCGTCACCATGGGCCAATGGGTCTTGACGTGCGGGATGTTGTCGAGCACGAGCCGCCCCACGGCGATGTTCTTCAGGTCGTCGAAGCCGGTCGTGGCCGTGCCGGTGCGTCCCAGCGCTTCGCCCAGCTCGTTGTGGTCGGGATGGTAGGCGAGCGGGATGTAGGTGAGGAATCCGGCGGTCTCGTCCTGGAGCGCCCGCAGCGCCAGCAGGTGGTTCACGCGGTCGGCCAAGGTCTCGACGTGACCGTACAGCATGGTGCAGTTGGACGGAATGCCCAACTGGTGCGCCTCGCGGTGCACGGCGAGCCACTCCTCCCCGGACAGCTTCTTGTCGGCGATGGTGGCGCGGGCCGCGGGACTGAACACCTCGGCCCCGCCGCCCGGGAGGCTCGTGACGCCGGCCGCCTTCATCGCCGCCAACACCTCCCGCACCTCCATCCCCTCGATTCTGGCGAGGTGCGCGATCTCGACGGCCGTGAGCGCCTTGATGTGCACGCCGGGGTGCCGCTCGTTCAGACCGCGGAACATCTCCAAGTAATACGCCAGCCGCAGCTTCGGGTGCAGCCCGCCCACGATGTGGAATTCCCGCGTCGGATTGTCGCGCGCGGCATCCGCCTCGGCGAACACCTCCTCGAGGCTCCGCGTGTACGCCCCCGATTCCTGCGGCATGCGCGCGAACGAGCAGAAGACGCAGGTGTTGCGCAGCACGCAGACGTTGGTGGGGTTCAAGTGCTGGTTCGCCGCGAAGAACACCCGGTCCCCGTTGTGCCGGCGGTTGGCGAGGTCGGCGAGCCGGCCGATGGTGAGGAGGTCCGACGACTGGAAGAGCGTGAGGCCGTCGTCGCGGGTGAGGCGCTCGGCGCGCGCGACCTTTTCCGCGATTGGGAGAAGAGATGCGTCGGACGGTCGGACAGTCGGACGGTCGGACGGAGACTGCGAGGCCAGGGTTTCGGACCGTCCGACGGTCCGACCGTCCGACTGTCCGCCCATCACGCCGCCCTTTTGATCGCCAGCGTCACGTTATGTCCGCCGAACCCGAAGGAGTTCGAGAGGGCGACGTCCACATGCCGTTTCACGGCGCGGTTCGGCGCCGAGTCGAGGTCGCAGGCCGGGTCGGGAGTGAACTGGTTGATGGTGGGCGGAATGATCCCGGTCTGGACGACGAGCGCGCAGACCGCCGCCTCGAGCGCGCCCGCGGCGCCCAGCAGGTGGCCGGTCATGGACTTGGTCGAGCCGAACACGAGCTTCTTCGCCTGGCCGCCGAACACGCTCTTCACCGCCGCCGTTTCCGCGGCGTCGCCGTGGGGCGTCGAGGTCCCGTGGGCGTTGATGTAGCCGATCTGGTCGGGCCGCACGCCGCCGTCCTGCATCGCGAGCTGCATGGCGTCCCGTGCGCCGGCGCCGTCGGGCGCGGGGGCGGTGATATGGTGCGCGTCCGCGGTCATGCCGTAGCCCACGACCTCGGCGTACACCTTCGCGCCGCGCCGTTGGGCGTGCTCCCACTCCTCGAGGATCAGCACCGCGGCGCCGTCGCCCATCACGAAGCCGTCGCGGTCCTTGTCGAACGGACGGCTCGCCGTCGGCGGGTCGTCGTTGCGCTCGGAGAGGGCCTTCATATTGGCGAAGCTCGCGACGGCGAGCGGCGTGATCGCCGCCTCCGCGCCGCCCGCGATCATGAGGTCGGCTTTGTCGTTGCGGATCAGATCGAGGGCGTCGCCCACGCTGTGGGCCGACGACGCGCACGCCGACACGGTGCAGTAGTTGGGACCCTTCGCACCGTAGCGCATCGAGATGAGGGCCGCGGCGACGTTCGGCATGTACATCGGAACGAAGAACGGCGATACCCGACTCGGCCCCTTCTCGAACAGCGCGCGACAGTTCTCCTCGAAGGTCTGGAGCCCCCCGGTGCCGGTGCCGATCAGCACGCCGGCGCGCCGCAGGTCCAGCTTGTCCCAGTTGTTGACGAGGCAGGCATCCGCCACCGCCTGCTCCGCCGCACCGATCGCGAACTGCGCGAACAGGTCGTAGCGGCGGATTTCCTTCTTGTCCAGGAACTGGGCCGGATCGAAGCCCTTGACCTCGCAGGCGAACTTCACGGGGCTCTGGACCGGGTCGAAGCGCGTGATCGGGCCCGCCCCCGATCGGCCGGCGATGAGGCCCTCCCAGGTGCTCTGGACGCTCGTCCCCAGCGGGGTCACGGTCCCCAGACCCGTGATCGCCACGCGGCGTCGCATCCGGCTATTTCCCCATCTTCTCGTGCAGGTACTGCAGCGCCTGCCCTACCGTGCGCAGCTTCTCGGCCTCCTCGTCGGGGATGTCGATGTCGAATTCCTTCTCGAAGGCCATGACCAGTTCGACGGTATCGAGGCTGTCAGCGCCCAGATCCTCCATGAAGCTCGCGTCGGACGTGAGCTTGTCGCGCTCGACCCCCAACTCTTCGACGATGATGTCTTTGACCTTCTCTTCGAGCTGCTTCATTTCCATTGCCATGGGTATCCTCAATGCAGGTATGGGAAATGGGTCACAGCACCATCCCGCCGTCGACGACCAGCAGCTGCCCCGTAATGTAGCTGGCGAAGTCGGAGGCGAGAAAGAGCACGGCGGCGGCGACGTCCTGTCCCTGCCCCAGCCGGCCCAATGGGATGGCTTTGATCAAGGCCTCCCGCGCCTCCGGGGTGATCCCGCGGGTCAGCTCGGTGTCGATGAAGCCCGGCGCCACGGCGTTCACCAGCACGTTGCGCGAGGCGAGCTCCTTGGAGACCGACTTGGTGAACCCGATCAGGCCCGCCTTGGACGCCGTGTAGTTCGCCTGCCCCTTGTTCCCGGACACCCCCACGACGCTGGTGATGTTGATGATCCGGCCCCAGCGCCGCTTGATCATGCCCCGGGCGGCGTGCTTGGTCGTCAAGAACGCGCCTTTCAAGTTCGTGTCGAGCACCGTGTTCCAGTCGTCTTCAGTGATACGGAACAACAGGTTGTCGCGCGTGGTGCCCGCGTTGTTGACGAGCACGTCGATCCGGTCGAACTCCTCCTCGATGGTCGCGACGACCCGCTCGACCTGGGCGGCCTGCGCGACGTCACAGGCGTAGCCGCGCCCGCGGCCGTCGCCCAACGCCTGCGCCGCCTCCGCCGCCTTCGCCCCGTCCCGCCCCAGCAGCGCCACCTTGGCGCCTGCCCCCGCCAGTGCTTGGGCGATCGCGAAGCCGATGCCGCGACTGCCCCCCGTCACGAGGGCGACCTTGTTGCTGAGATCGATCTTCACCCCGCCCATCCCGATTGCGGATTGCGGATTGTCGATTGCGGATTTGCAAATCGGAGTCCGTAGCGCCGAATCCGCAATCCGCAATCCGCAATCCGCAATTGGTAGTTCACGCCGCTTCCAAGAAGCGCGCTACCTCGTCGGCGCTTCCTAAGGACACGACGTTGGCTCCCGGCACGGCCCGCTTCAACAACCCGGCGAGCACGTTCCCCGGTCCGACTTCGATGAAGCACGCGTCGCCGCCGGCCAGCTCGACCGCGCGCTGCATGGACGCGACCCAGCGCACCGGGGTGGTCAACTGGTCGCCCAGCAGGCGGCGCGCGCGGCTGGCGTCGCGCACGGGCTCGGCGCTGGTGTTGGCGATCACGGGAAAGCGCGGGTCGCGAAACGGCGCGCGCTCGAGCGCGACGCGCAGCTGGTTCGCCGCCGGGCCCATGAGCGGCGAATGAAACGCGCCGCTCACTTTGAGGGCGATTACCCGCTTGGCGCCGCGGGCCTTGCACGCCTCGGCCGCACGGGCCACCGCGGCCGGATCGCCCGAGATCACGGTCTGGTCCGGCGCGTTCAGGTTCGCGGCGACCACGACCTCGCCCCCGCTGGATGCGTCGCGGCAGGCGGCCTCGACGTCGGCGGTGGCGAGGCCCAGGACCGCGGCCATGGTGCCCGGTCGCTCGGCGCCCGCCTGATGCATCAGCTCGCCGCGGCGTCGCACCAGCGTCGCCGCTTCGGTGGGCGCCAGCGCCCCGGCGGTCACGTAGGCGGAGTATTCACCGAGGGAGTGGCCGGCTGCGGCGGCGCTGGCGGCCGCGCGCGGGGCGACGATCGCGAACACGGCCGCGCTGTGGGCGAGGATGGCGGGCTGGGCGTTGTGGGTCGCCGTGAGCTCCTCTTCCGGTCCCTCGAACATCAGCCGGCTCAAGCCGAAGCCGAGCGCCTGGTCGATCGCCTGGAACGTGTCGCGGGCCGCCGGGAACCGCTCGGCCAGGTCTTTCCCCATCCCGACTTTTTGGGCGCCCTGCCCCGGGCAGAGCCACACCGTCGCAGCTACCACTGCACGACCATGCTCGCCCAAGTGAATCCCGCGCCGAACGCGCAGAACATCAGCTTCATTCCGGGTTGGACGCGACCGCAGCGCACTGCCTCGTCGAGCGCGATCGCCACGGAGGCTGCCGACGTGTTGCCGAAGCGGTCCACGTTCACGTAGACCTTGTCCATCGGGACGCCGGCGTGTTTCGCCGTGGCTTCGATGATCCGGATGTTCGCCTGGTGGGGGATCAAGAGATCGATGTCGGCCGCGCTCAAGCCGGCGCGCGTGAGCACCGTGGCACATGCGTCCGCCATCGAGAGCACGGCGGCCTTGAACACCTCGCGTCCCGCCATCTTGATGTAGTACGAGTGGTCCTTGAGCAGCGCCTCGTCCGGGGGGTGCGCGGCGCCCCCGCCCGGCCGGTACAGCAGCTCGGCCAGGGTGCCGTCGGACTTCATGAAGCTCGAGAGGATGCCGCGGCCCGTGTCGCTCTTGCGGACGACCGTGGCCCCCGCCCCGTCGCCGAACAGCACCGCCGTCGTCCGGTCGGTCCAGTCCATGATGCTCGTCAGCTTCTCCGACGCCACGACCAGCACGTGCCGCGCCTGCTCGGCGGCGACGAGCCCCGCGGCGACGTTCAGCGCGTACAGAAAGCCCGTGCACGCCGCGCCGACGTCGAACGCCGCCGCATTCTTGGCGCCCAGGATCGCCTGCAGGTCGCACGCCTGAGAGGGGAGCAGCCGGTCGGGGGAGCAGGTGGCCACCACCACGGCGTCCAAGTCCGGCGGCGTCAGCCCCGTCATCTCGAGGACCCGCTCGGCGGCGGCCTTGGCCATGCAGGCGTTCGACTCGTCGGGCCCGGCGACGCGCCGTTCGCGAATTCCGGTGCGCTCGCGGATCCACTGGTCGGAGGTGTCCAGGATCTTCGAGAACTCGTCGTTCGAGAGCACGCGCTTCGGCGTGTAGCTCCCGGTGCCCCAGAGCTCCGCGATCGGCCGCTTCACCGGACGGTGCCTCCTTCCGCAAACTCCGCCCCGATGTCCTGATCGAGGTGACTCTCGACCATCTGGGCCGCCACCCGCACGGCGTGCATGATTGCCCGCGCCGGGGACGCGCCGTGGCAGATGATCGCGACGCCCTTCACGCCCAGCAGTGGGGCGCCGCCGTACTCCGAGTAATCGAGGAACTTGAACAGCTGCTTCACCTCAGGACGACCCAGCACGTCGGGGAGGGCCTGCTGGAGCATCCCGGCGAACATGCGACCGACGGATTCATAGAACTTGAGGATGGCGTTGCCGACGAAGCCGTCGCACACCACGACGTCGATGTCGCCCCCCTTGCCCCGGCCCGCGAGGATGTCGCGCCCTTCCACGTTCCCGACGTACCGGAGTCCGGGAGTCTGCTTCAGCAGCTGGTGCGCTTCTTTGACGACGGCGTTGCCCTTCTCGTCCTCTTCCCCGACGTTCAACAACCCGACGCCGGGGCTCGGCCGGCCCATCACGTCGCGGGCGTACACCGAGCCCAAGTGGGCGAAGCCCACGAGCTCGCGCGCGTCGCAATCCACGTTCGCGCCGCCGTCGATGACGAGCACCGGCCGGCCCGCGGTCGGAAACGCCGTGCCGATGGCGGCACGCGCCACGCCCTCGTGCACGCGCAACAGCAGGGTCGCGGCCGCCATGACGGCGCCGGTGTTGCCGGCCGAGATGAACGCGTCGGACTGCCCCTTTTTCTGCAGGCCGAGGCCGACCGCGATGGAGGAGCGGGGCTTGCTCTTGATAGCGGCGAGCGGCTTTTCCCCCATGCCCACCACTTCGGGCGCCTCGACGATGTCGAGCCGCTTGCGGTCGACGTCACCGTGTGTCTGGAGCGCGGCTTCGACGTCCGCCGTCCGCCCCACGAGCTGGATGCGGAACGTGGGCGGCAGCTCTCGCAGGGCCCGCACGGCTCCCTCGACCTCCACGCGCGGCGCATTGTCGCCGCCCATCGCATCCAGCCCGATGCGGATCACGTCAGTCCTCGACGGTCACCCGCTGCTCGCCGCGGTAGTAGCCGCAGGTGGGGCACACGTGGTGCGGCCGCTTCAGATCGCCGCAGCGCGGGCACGGCTGCAGCGTGATGTGCGCCGCCTTGTAGTGGGTGCGGCGGGCGCGCTTCTTCCGTTTGGAGGTCCTTCGCTTGGGTACGGCCATTGGGGTTGTCCTCGGTTCAGTCGCGGGGCTTGCCTTTAGAGGCGGCGAGGGCCTGCCAGCGGGGATCGCCGGCCGGCGCACAGCCGCAGGGGCCCGCATTCAAATCCTCGCCGCAGCGCGGGCACAGCCCGCGGCAGTCCTCGCGGCACACTACCCACTGCGGCACCGCCAGCAACAGCTCTTCTCGCACGGCGGGGCGCAGGTCGATCTGCGTCGCGTCCCGCGCCAGCGGGTAGCAGTCCGGGTCCTCCAGGGCGTCGGGATCCTGCGTAAACAGGGCGCGGATATCGGAGGCCACGGTCACGGGGACGGGGACGAGACAGCGCCGGCACTCCCCCGCCATCTGCGCGCGCAGGGACGCCTGCCAGTAGAAGCGCCCCTCTCCCGCCGCGTGCAACCGGCCGGCCACCCGCACCGGCCCGGCCAGGACCAGCCCGAGTCCCTCGAACAGGGGGTCAGCCGCTCCGAGCTCCGCTTGCGTGGTTGCGGGACCGCCGGACAGCTCCCGCAGGTCAACTTGCAACATAGACGAGCGAAGCTAAACCGTTGTGGGACTTGAGTCAACCAAGCTCGCCCAGCTCTCGCCCCGGGAAGAAAAACGCCACTTCGCGCGCCGCGTTCTCGGGGGAGTCCGAGGCGTGAATCGCGTTTCGCTCTTTCGACTCGGCGTACAGTTTCCGGACGGTTCCGGGCTTGGCGTCGGCGGGATCGGTGGCCCCGATGACCTCCCGCAGCCGGGTCACGGCGTCGTCGCGCTCGAGCGCCAGCGCCAGCCCGGGCCCGGAGGTCATGAACGCGACGAGCGGGCGATAGAACGGCCGCTCGCGGTGCACCGCGTAGAACGCTTCGGCCTGGGCGGTCGTGAGCTGCACGAGACGCGCGGCGCGGATCTGGAAGCCGGCGCCCTCCAGATGGGCCAGGATCTTGCCGGTCTTGCCGGCGCGCACGGCGTCCGGCTTGATGATGGCGAGCGTGAGCATGTCAGGGCGCAATGAGGCGGCGGATGACGTCCGCCCGCGTGAGGAATCCCACCACGACGCCTTCCCGGACGACCGGGAAGCGGTCGACGTCCTTCGAGCTCATCAAGTTCGCGACGTCGCTCAGCGTCTGGTCCTCGGACAGGCACAGCACCGAGCGCGCCATCGCGTCCTTCACCGTGA
>Ga0209156_10000380_pt1 | contig 36812 bp, 36 predicted proteins | sample GraSoiAngelo_124_FD_185881 | JGI IMG/M metagenome (GOLD analysis project Ga0209156, IMG submission 185881) | Grasslands soil microbial communities from the Angelo Coastal Reserve, California, USA - 14_0927_05_20cm (SPAdes) (version 2) | ecosystem: Environmental > Terrestrial > Soil > Grasslands... | reverse complement strand
CCTACGCCAAGGGATTCCGGCCGGGCGGCGCGAATAACCCGCTGCCGCAGGCCGCCTGCTTGCCGGATTTTCAGACGTTCGGCATCACGGCGGCTCCGACCACCTTCAGCTCCGATTCAGTCAACAGCTTCGAGATCGGCGCGAAGAACAACATCACCAACCGGGTGAAGATCGCGAGCAGCATCTACTACATCCGCTGGAACAACATCCAGCAGACGGTCGTCCCGCCCGTCTGCCAGATCTCCTTCATCGACAACCTCGGTCAGGCGGTGGCCAAGGGAGCGGATCTGCAGGCCGAGATCGCGCTCACCGAGCGCTTCACCGTCGAGCTCGCCGCCGGCTACACCGATGCCCGCTACTCGCGCGATTCAAAGTTAAGTCCCAACTCGACGACCGGCCCGGTGGTCGCCAGCGGCGATGCCATCACCAGCGTCGCGAGCGAGCTCGGCGGCGGTCAGCCGACGGCGCCCGTGAGCGTGACCGCGGGCCTGGAGTACAAATTCAGCGCCTTCAGTCATGCGACATTCGTGCGCGCCGATGCCGAGTACTATGCCCGCGCCAAGTGGCCGACGCCGGGCCAGGACCCGACTACGCTGCAGTCTGACGCGGCCGCCTTCGTGGTCCCGGGCACCACCCGCACCAGCGTCCGCGGCGGGGTGGATTTCGGCGGCTGGCAGGTGGCGGCTTTTGTGGACAACCTCACCAACGCTCACCCGCTGACCGACTACAACTACACGATCTGCCCGCCGACCAGCGCCACCTGTGCAGGAAGCGATCGCCTGCAGCGGGCGTACACGCTCAGACCCCGGACGTTCGGCATCACCGCGATATTCCGCCAATAGCCGGCGGGCGACGCCTCAGGTTCCGCAGTAGGCATGTGCGGCGCACGTCGGCGCGCCCCGCGCTGCGGCCTTTTGAACCCACGGCCGGATTTGCGGCACTCACGGCACGTCGGAGTTTTTAACAAGACCAAGGAGTGCAGTCATGTGCCACCTCACCGGACCCCTGAAAACGACGGCGCTGATCGTCCTCGCCGCGGGCTGCACGCTCGCGGGCACCACGATCGCGGGCGCCGCCGAGGACGATTCGCGCGCCCAGCGCAACGCCTACGTGGTCGCGCCTCTGGTATCCAACGTGGCCGGTGGCGCCGCGGTGCAGGACACAGTGCTGCACAACGCCTGGGGCGTTGCCTTCAGCCCGGCGGGCAGTCCTTTCTGGGTCAACGACAATGGTACAGGCTGCTCGACCCTCTACAGCGGCGCTGGTACGAAGCTGGCGCTCCAGGTATCGATCCCGCTACCGGGCAATGTCGTGCCTGCCGCCTCCTGCCATCCGGTTGATCCGAACAATCCGCCGAATCCTGCGCCAGCGGCGCCGACCGGAGTCGTGTGGAATCCTTCCGCGGCGTTCCTCGTGCCGGGCACGAAGCTGCCAGCGGTGTTCATCTTCGCCACCGAGAATGGCACCGTTTCCGCGTGGGCCGGAGGCTTGAACCCGGCCGACAATGCTGTGATCGCGGTCGACAACTCGTCCTCTCCCGCCGCCGGGAACGGCGCCGTCTACAAGGGTCTGGTGTTCGGGCTGAGCGCCAGGGGAGGGTTCCTGTACGCGACCAACTTCCGCGCTGGGACGATCGATGTATTCGGGCCGACCGGCTCGGACGGCCTGTTCACGCCCGCGACTACGGACGGCGGTTTCGCCGATCCCAATATCCCCGCCGGCTACGCGCCCTTCGGCATCGCGAACGTCGATGGCGACCTGTTCGTGACCTACGCGAAACAGGACGCTGAGAAACACGACGACGTGGCGGGGCCAGGCCGTGGCTTTGTGGATGTCTTCGATACCGACGGCCATCTGCTGCGCCGGTTTGCCAGCCGCGGGCCGCTCAACTCACCGTGGGGCATCACCCGCGCCTCGTTCGCATTTGGCCGGTTCAGCGGCAAGATCCTGATCGGCAACTTCGGCAACGGCCGGATCGAGGCATTCGACGACGATGGCCGGTTTATCGGTGAGCTTGACGATGCTCACGGCAAGCCGCTGGTCATCGACGGCCTGTGGACCTTGACCTTGGGCGGCGGCCGCGGGTCGAGCCCGGACACGCTGTACTTCACCGCGGGCCCGAATGGTGAGAGCAATGGATTGTTCGGCAACATTGTTCCCGCTGCCGTGCCCAGCGGGCCGTGACCGTCCGCGGTAGCGGGTCCGCTAATAGTCCGCTGCCGGCGCTGCACCGCTCGCCGCGAGCTTGCGCACCACTTCGCGCCGCGCCGCCTGCACGTCGGCAAGCGGTACGCGGCGTGCGCGCGCCACTTCCTCTTCGGTGAACGGAGCAGGGTGTGGCGCGTCGGCGGCGCCGTAGCGCTCGGTGAGCCAGTTGAGCACCGCCGCAAGGCGCGCATCCGAGAGCGCCGAGTTGGCCGCGCCGGGCACGCGCAGCACGTAGTTGCGTCCCTCGCTGTTGCTCATGAAACGCGCGAGCGTCCCGGCGAGCGCTGGGATCCTGCCGGGCACGCCCTGGGCTTCGGCGCCGTGACAGCCCATGCAATAGAGGGTGTAGTCCTGCCCCGGGCTCGCGCTCGCCGCGCCAGCGAGAGCGCTCATGGCCAGCCCGGTCGTGGCGAGCAACGGCAGGCGCCGCATGCTCTTCAGGATCCGTTCGGTGCGACGCTCTTGCGGTGCTCGCGCACCGCGGCGCCGTCCAGCGCAAGGCCGCGCTCGCCGGCGATCTCCCCGGTGGTGAGGGGTTTGAGGTCCGCGGGCGCGTGGCCGAGATCGAACACGACGAAGTTGAGCGTAGCCGCCAGGGTCGCGTCCTCCAGGCGCGCGAAATCCGGCATCTGGAAGTTGTAGTGTTTGTCGTCGACGCTTATGTCACCGATCATGCCGTACAGCACGGTCAGCGCAAGCTGCCGGCGTCCCTCGACGCTGGCGGCGTAGCGCGCCGGGTAAGACAGCAATGGCGGCGCCAGCGCTGGCAGGCCGGCGCCGGCAGGTCCGTGGCACACGGCGCAGTTCGCCTGGAAGCTGCTGAAACCCGCCGGGTAGGCCGGGGGGACGGCATCCGCAGCGCGTGCGCCGGGTGCCGTCGCGAGGCTCACCACCGCCGGCACGGCCCAGGCGAGCGCGCCGCGCGTGCCGGCGCCCGGGCCCCGGGCCCTCATTTTTCCGCGACTCCAAGGATGACCGACACCGAGCAGTGATAGTTCGAGTCGGCGTTGGCCATGCACCAGTTGAGGTCGTTGTTGCGCGACGGCCGGTACATCGGCTTCTCGCGCTCGTTACGGTTGCACTCGCAGTTGCCGCAGCTGGTTTTCCCGCAACAGTCGTTGTAGGAGACGATGTAGTCGCGGCCGTCGCCGGGGTTGCGGCACGTGCCGATCCAGGTGATGGGCGAGGCGGCGGTGCCCGGTGGACAGGAGCTGGAGGTGCCGCCGCAGCACGAGCACAGGAAGCCGTCGATGGCGCAGTACCTCCAGTACTGACAGCTCTCCGGACCGGCGGATTTGGCGTCGCTCCCCCACGCACGTCCGCCGCGATCCACCGGCAACAGCGGCAGCAGCGCGGCGCCGGTCAGCAGCTGACCCAGGGAGGCCAGCAGGCTGCGGCGTGAGGTGCGCCGCGCCAGCGAGCGCGAGGAGTGTTCGAGCAGGTGATCGAGCGAGCGCATCGTGTGCCCCGTAATTTCAGGGATTCAGCATCATCCAGGGCGTCTGCCCGAGGTGCTTCTCCACGTGCCGCAGCTTGCCGCTGAGGGCATCGAACACGGCGACGTCCGCGGCGTTGGTGGCCGCAAACAGGATCGGCGCGGGATCCTGCGACACCTGCACGGCGAGCACCCGCGATAGGCCGGCCGCAGGCATCGACCAGCGTGCCAGACGCCGGTGTCCGGCCATGTCAAACACCCAGATTTCGGTGCCGCCGTCCTTGTGCGTGCCTTCGCCGCCCTGATGCATGGGCACGTACAGCCGGCCGAGCGCGCGGTGAACGGCGCCCACCTGGTCCGCACCCGGGCGCCACTGGCCCTGTTCGGCGGGGCTCACCAGCGACCAGGGTTGCGCAAAGGCGGGTTGTGTGCCGGACAGGTCGACCTCGTGCACCTCGCCCAGGAAGGACAGGAATGCGTAGCCGCGGGTTGTCGGAATGCCCTGCACGAACACCGGGTCGCGGTCGGGGTCGAAGAACGGCTCCGACAGCGCGCGCGCGGTTTCGCGACCCTGCGCGTCGAGGGTGACGGTGAGCAGCCGCCCGCTTTCGCAGATGGACGAAACGCGGTTCGGCCCCCAGGGGATCACCAGCACACAGCCGGCGGTGTCGATCTCGCCGAGCACTCTGCCGTGCGCCGGATCGAGCACTCCGAAGGACGCGGCGGGCGTCACGTAGGCCACGTACAGGAAGTGGCCGTCGGCGCTATAGGCGATATTGAAAAGGCTGGGAGCGGTCTCGGCACGTTTGGTTGGCAGCACGATCTCGCCGGTGGTGGCGAGAGTGATATTGTCGGTGAACTCGACCACGTCGGTGCGTGTGCCGCGACTGCCACGGGCGAAGTAGGTGGTGGCCACCACCGTGGTGGCCCCGTCGGGCGAGAGGTTGAAGCTGGGGGTGAAGCCCGCGTCGATCTGCCCCAGGCGCCGGTAGCTGTCGCCGTCGAACAGATGCACGCGGGCATCGATCTCGTTGGCGAAAGCCTCATCGAACACATACACCCAGTGCGGACTCCTGGGCGGCAGGGGTTGCACGGTGAGATGCTCGGCGGGCAGCGGTGGCGGCGCCGCGTGCGCCAGCACGCTGAGCGTCAGGCACAGCGTTACTGCGGACCTAAGAGACGCAGATCGCATCGGGCACCCCATGCAAAGCCGGATACACGTCGTTGGGCTTGAGGCCGTGGCGCGCGCGTGGCGCGTCTGCGGCGGCGGCTTTGCGGCGAGTCTCGCACATCACCGGGAGCCGGAAAAGGCGGCTACGTCTGGGCGCGCGCCGGGCGCGCTGGTTTGACCGTCCGCGGCGCCTGCCGTAGAGTCGTCCGCCCTTCGTCCGATAACCAATAATCGATTATCGATAGCTCGCGATGCCCGCCGTGCCGCTGCAATCGCTGTGGTCCGTGACGGCGCCGGCCGGCCCCGCCTGCGAGGTGCTGGCCGGCGCGTGGGGCGCCCAGGCCGCCGTCATCGGCGCCGGCTACACCGGCCTGTCGGCCGCCCTGCACCTGGCGCAGGCCGGCCGGGAGGTGGTGGTGCTGGAGGCCGCTGACATTGGCGCGGGTGCCTCCGGCAGCAACGGCGGCCAGGTCATCCCCGGGGTCAAGCACGATCCGGATACCCTCGAGCAGATGTTCGGACCCGATGCGGGAGCGCGCGCGGTGGCGACCGTCGCGGCCGGGCCCGACCTGGTGTTCGAACTCATCGCCCGGCACGGCCTGCGATGCGATGCGGTGCGCACCGGCTGGATTCAGCCGGCGGCTTCGGAGGCTGCGCTGCTGCAGCTCGCCGACCGGGTGGAGCAGTGGCGGCGGCGCGGGGCCGCGGTGGAATTTCTGTCGCGCCAGGAGGTGCTGCGGCTGACCGGATCCGGCTGCTACTGCGGCGGGCTGCTTGATCGTCGCGGCGGCACGGTGCAGCCGTTGTCTTACGCGCGCGGACTCGCCGAGGCCGTGCGGCGCTGCGGCGGACGCATCTTTGTCCGCAGCCCGGCGCGCAAGCTGACCCGCAGCGCGGGCGCCTGGAGCATCGAGACACCTCGCGGGAGCGTGCGTGCACCGCTCGTCATCATCGCGACCAACGCCTACACCGGCAGGGTCACGGACGAGCTGCGACGCACGGTGGTGGCGGTGCCGTCCTTCCAGGTGGCGACGGCCCCCATTCCCGCCGCGCTGCGCGGGACAATCCTGCCCGGGGGGCAGGCCGCCTCGGACACCCGGCGTCTGCTGCGGTACTTCCGCCTGGATGCGAGCGGACGGCTGGTGATGGGCTCGCGCGGCACGTTCGCGCCGGTCCCGGGCGCGCGGGCGGTACGGCACCACTACCGCGCCGTGCACGAAATCTATCCGCAGCTCGAAGGCGTGGCTTTCGAATACCACTGGGGGGGGCTCGTGGCCATGACGCGCGACCACCTGCCGCACCTGCATGAGCCGGCACCGGGCCTGCTTGCCGGCCTCGGCTACAATGGCCGCGGAGTCGCCATGGCAACCGTGATGGGGCGCCTGCTGGCGCTGCGCGCGCTCGGAACCCCTGCTGCGGAGGTGGGCTTTCCGATCACGCCGCTGCGACCCATGCCGTTGCACGCCCTGAGCGGCATCGGTGCGCGCGCGACTATCCAGTATCTGCGGCTGGCGGACGCGCTGGCACGCGCGCCCATCCTTGGGTCACGGGGACCGGCATGAACGCGACAAAAGTCGGGCTGCTGAGCGCGCTGGTGCTGGTGAACATCGCGTTCGTCATCGGATGGGTCTGGGCCGCCAGGCACTACCGGATGCGCGAGCGCCCCGGGCTCGCCGACATCGCGATCGGAGTGGTGACCGACTTCCTCGATACGCTCGGCATCGGCTCATTCGCACCCACCACCGCGCTGTTCAAATTTCGCGGTGCGCCCGCCGACGAGCTGATACCCGGCACGCTCAACGTGGGGCACAATTCGTCCGCCTTTCTCGAGACCGTGCTGTTCGTTACGGCGGTGACCGTGGAGCCGGTGCTGCTCGCCAGCATGGTCGCGAGCGCCGCCGCCGGCGCCTGGCTCGGCGCCGGCCTGGTGAGCCGGCTTCCACGCCGCACGATCCAGCTGTTCATGGGAGTGGCCCTGCTGGTGGCGGCGTTCTTCTTTACCTTGAAGAACCTCGGCGCGTTCCCGCCGGGCGGCACCGCGTTCGCTCTGGCCGGCTGGCGCTTCGCAGTGGCAGTAAGTGTCAGTTTTCTGCTGGGCGCATTGATGTGCATCGGGATCGGCAACTACGCGCCGCTCATGATCATGCTCGCCCTCATGGGCATGCATCCGCTGGCGGCGTTTCCGATCATGATGACGAGCGACGGCATCCTGCAGCCCGTGGCGAGCCTCGGCTTCTTTCGCTCGGGACGCTTCGCTCACGGGCCCTCGCTGGGCCTGATCATCGGTGGCGTGGCCGGCGTGCTGATCGCCTTCTACATCGTCAAGCACCTGCCGCTCACGGCGATGCGCTGGCTGGTGATCGTCGTGGTCAGCTACGCGGCGGTTGCGATGCTGCGCTCGGCGCGCGTCGCCTCGACAGGCGCGCCCGCTGCGGCGCTGGAGTGACCGCCGCGCACCGCCTTCATCCCGCCCCCCACCCCATGCGCACCGCCACCAGGTAGCCCCGATGAACCAGGGCCGGCCGATCGGGGGTGTGCGTAGCGTGCATCATGCGCCCGGTACATTGGGCGCGCTCGGCGGCGCGCGCCGGCGGCACGCTGAACACCACCGCCACCAGCAGTGCGAGGGCAAGATTGATGAGCAACGATCCCAACACCGCCCAGGTCGTGACTCTCATGGCGCTCTCCTCAGGGCAATTCTCACTGCGCATATGAGACACCCCGGAGAACGGTGGCGTCAGCGCGTCGGCGTCGAATCCATCCTCCCGGCCAACGGGTTCGTCCCCGCAGCGCGTGACTGCGGTCCCGGCCCGGGCGACACCTCATCGGGGGCGCCATCACATTCGCGAGACAACCACGCACCGGTGCCTGTAATCTTCTGCCCCTGCTCGTGCAACCTCTGACATTTAGGGGGGCAGATGGCATCCGGAGGACACACGACAGTCATCCAGAGAGTCCTGGAGCGACGGGCGGCGAGGCCCGCGACCACCGAGGAGGGGACTACGGCGACTGTCGCGGTCATGGTGCGGGTGCTGCCGCCGCCGAAGGCGCTCCTGGTCTTCCAGGATGCGCCGCTGCGCCAGCATATGCAGCGGCGCATCACGCCGGATTTGCTGGAGTGCGAGGCGGTCGCCGACGAGGAGGAAGCTCTGCGCCGCTTCGGCGCGGAGTTCCGCCCGGTCGTGCTCACCGACAGCCTGGAGCTGATACGCAAGCTGCGGGCGCGGCCCGCCGCCCGCCCACCGTTCATCGTCTATGTGGCCGAGGTCGATGACGCCCAGGAGCGGGAGGCGGGCATCCTCGCCGGGGCCGACGAATGTGTCGGGCGGCGGGTCAGCGACTGCGAGCTGGACGCGCGCGTCCGCGCGGCGCGGCGCATTACCGAGCTCGAGTCGGTACTGCGCATTACGCTGGAGGAAAACCGCAAGCTGTCCTCGACGGACGAACTGACGCGCGCTGCCAGCCGGCGCTTCTTCGGCAAGCACTTCCCGCGTGAGGTCGAACGGGCCGCGCGTTACAAGCGCGCCCTGTCCCTGGCTCTCTGCGACATCGACCACTTCAAGAAGATCAACGACACGCTCGGTCACGCCGCCGGCGACGAGATCCTGCAACAGTTCGGTCCGCGGCTGCAGCAGGCTCTGCGCCGCGGGATTGACTGGGTGGCGCGCATCGGCGGTGAGGAATTTGCCATCGTCATGCCGGAGACCGCTCAGGAAGCGGGGCTCGAGGTCGCCCGCAAGTTGCGGGCGACTATCTCGCACACTCCCTTCAAGGCCGGCAAGAAGAGCATCCACGTGACCGCGAGCTTCGGCCTGTGCGGCATGGACCACGTCGCGAGTGGTGAGCACCGGGTGGCCGAGCAGGTGCTCAGGATCGCCGATGCGGCCCTGTACCGCAGCAAGGAGTCCGGCCGCAATCGCGTTACGGCCGCGATTCTCAAGGAACCGGGTGGCTGACAGCGCCGCTCGTCGTCGTGCTCCATGTGGAGCTCTATGACGAAGCGGGCGAACTGAAAGATGCCGGAATCTGGGTCACCGACCAGCAAGGCAAGTGGAGCCGTTGCGTCGCCTGAGCGCCCCGTGCGGGCACCGGATCGGTGTCCATGGCCTGATAGAATCAAACCGCGCCACTGAATTGACTGCGGAGAGGTGGCAGAGCGGTTGAATGCACCGGTCTTGAAAACCGGAGTCGGGGCAACCCGATCGTGGGTTCGAATCCCACCCTCTCCGCCAGGCAGCCTTTGTCATCCAATGGAGTGCCGGCACTTGCGCCGCCCGCGCTGCGCTCACTGGCGCGTGAAGACGAGACTATCGTCGTAAGCGACGCCGTCGTTGTGCGTGCCCTTGTTTTTGACCGTCAGCGTCTTGCCATCCGCCGAGACGACCCGATGCACGGTGCCAACGACCTTCCCAGCCTTCGTGAGCGTAAAGTCCCACGTCCTGGCATTAACGGACTTTGCCGTCAAGCTGTCGGCGTCTGAGTTGCCGGTAACAGGATAGCTCTTGCCGTCGGCCTTGTAGGCCGTGTGCATCGATGCCTCCTTGCCGCCGGCTCCGACGCTTTTGCCGTCGAGCGCTACACCGTCAGCTGACTCGGTGTACACGCGCGTCGCGCTCTTCAGCGCAGGTCCCGGGCTGAACTTCGACTTCGCGACATCCAGCTTCCATGTGCCGACGACCGGATCCGCGGCCATGGCAACTCCGCCAATGAATGTCGCGGCTAAAAGAGCGATTGCAGGAATTCTCCGCATGTTTCTCTCCTCGGCCCCGAGCTCATGTCGGAGCAGGTCCGGGAGGATGCACCTAAGCGCCTGCCGGCTCAATCAGGCGCCACCCCCGGAAGATGCTAAGGTGGCGCGTAGACGCCCACCTTGGTCCCGCGTCAACTTCGCGTCGAGGCGAAACGGTGCCTTGAGCGTGACGAGCAATACCGGGCGCGATCGCCTATGACCATAGTGCAGCGGGTCCACGACGCGTTTGCGGGCCATTACGGTCGTGCGCCGTTGTGGATCGCTTCGGCGCCGGGACGCCTGAACCTGATCGGCGAGCACACCGACTACAACGACGGCTTCGTGCTCTCCATGGCCATCGAGTTGCGCACGGCCATCGCCGCAGCGCCCAACGACACCCGGAAAATCGTGCTGCACAGCGAGGTCGCGGCGGAGACGGCCGTGATTGACCTGTCGCAGCCGCTCGTGCCGGAGGCCCCCGGACGCTGGCTCAACCATCCCAAAGGCGTGGTGGCGGGGTTTGTCGCGGCGGGACACGAGCCGCGCGGCTTCGACGCACTCGTTGGATCGAGCGTGCCCATCGGCGCCGGGCTCGCGAGCAGCGCGGCTCTGGAGGCAGCCACCGCGACGTTGCTGGAGGGGGTGTGTGGTGTCGAGCTCGATCCGGTTCGCAAGGCGCTCCTGTGCCAACAGGCCGAGCATACTTACGCCGGCATGCCCTGCGGCATCATGGATCCGTTCATTTGCATTCTCGCACGCCGGGACCAGGTGCTGTTGCTGGACTGTCGTTCACGCGAAGCAGTATGGCTTGCCTTCGAGGACCCGGACGTCACGGTGCTCAGCATCAATACCAACGTCAAACACCGGCTCGCCGATGGCGCGTATGCGCTGCGCCGGCGGCAGTGCGAGACGGCGGCGCAGGCGCTCGGCGTGCGGTCCCTGCGCGAGGCGGGTCTGGAGATGCTCGCGCGCGCCGACGGGTTGGACCACGCGACCCGCGGCTGCGCGCGTCACGTGATCACCGAGATCGCCCGCACGGTCCAGGCCGCGCAATGCCTGCGCGAGCGCGCGTGGGCGGAGCTCGGTCAGCTGCTCGACGCGAGTCAAGAATCGCTGCAGCGCGACTATGGTGTGAGCTGTCCGGAGCTCGATGCGGTGGTCGAGATCGCCCGCGCCATTGGTCCGCGCGGCGGGGTGTTCGGCTGCCGGATGACCGGCGGCGGATTCGGGGGCTGTGCCATGGCCTTGATTGCGACGTCCGCAGCCGCAGCGATCACGCAGCGGATTGGCACCGAGTATCAGCGGCGCACCGGCATTGCGGCCACGGTGTTCGCTTCGCGGCCGGCGGATGGCGCGCGGCTGTCACACCCTCAGGAGCAGGGTCGCCGAGTGCATGCGCTGGGGGGCGCGATAGTCAATCGATATGTTGACTATCAACCGTGAAGATGATATTAAACACATCAGATGACCATGAAGCCGGCACCGCTGCAGCTCGTCTCCGAGGGACCCTCGTCCGGCGCCGATGAGGCGCGGCTCGACGAGGTCTTCTCTGCGCTCGCCGACCCGGTGCGCCGCAGCATCCTCGAGCGTCTCGACGGGCATGCGCTGCTGGTGTCCGAGCTCGCCGCCGCGTACGAGATTTCGCTGCAGGCCGTTTCGCGCCACATACAGGTGCTGGTGCGCGCGGGCCTCGTGCAGCAGGCGCGCAGCGGCCGGATCAGCAGGTGCAGCCTCGATGTCGGGCCCCTTTACCAGGCCGCGGTGTGGATGAATCGCTACAGCAAGTACTGGCAGGAGCAGTTCGACACACTGGCGGCGACCCTGGCGCACATCGATGCCGCGCCACGGGCCGCTCGCCCGCGCAAGCGCGTGAAACGCGCGGCGCGCGGCAAGTAACTATCTTCCACAATGAGGTAGCCACTATGACCCCCCACCGCGTTGTCTCCCCGCAGGAATGGCTCGCCGCGCGCCGGCAGCTGCTGGACAGAGAGAAGGCATTCACCCGGGCCCGCGACGAGCTGAGCCGTGAACGCCGCGAGCTACCGTGGGAGCGGGTCGAGAAGAGCTACACGTTTGAGGGCCCTGACGGGCGCGAGACGCTGGCGGACCTGTTCGCCGGCCGCAGCCAGCTCGTCGTGTATCATTTCATGTACGGCGCGGAGGCGGAGGCGCCGTGCAAGTCATGTTCGTTCTGGGCGGACAACTTCAACGGCATCATTCCCCACCTGCAGCAGCGCGATGTGTCGATGGTGGCGATCTCACGTGCTCCGCTGGAGCGGCTGCAGGCCTTCAGGAAGCGCCTGGGCTGGAGTTTCAAGTGGCTGTCGTCCGGCGGGAGCGATTTCAACTACGACTATCACGTCTCCTTCCGGCCCGAGCAGACGGGGGCGCAGTACAACTATGTCGCCATAACCAGTTCCATGAGTGATTACCCGGGCGTCAGCGTGTTCTTCAAGGACGAGAGCGGCAGCATCTTTCATACCTACTCGGGCTATGCCCGGGGTCTGGACATGCTCAACACCGCCTATCACTACCTCGATCTGGTGCCGAAGGGGCGCGATGAGGCAGGTCTGCCGTTCACGATGGCGTGGGTGAATTACCGCGACCGCTACGATACCTGAGCGGCCCCGCAGTTGGAGTGAGCACGCCATGAAATACCCGGATGCCGCGGCACAGCTTGCCGATTACCGGCGGCAGATCGCCGCTATTCGCGAAAAAATGCGCGCAACGCAGGCCGCTGCCGAGCCGCAGGAGGTCAGCGACTACGAGTTCCGCACGCCCGAAGGTCCGATTCGCCTGTCGCAGCTCTTCGGCGACCATGAGTATCTGATCGTCATTCACAACATGGGATCGTCGTGTCCGGCCTGCACCATGTGGGCCGATGGCTACAACGGCATTCATCATCACGTCACCACTCGTGCCGCATTCGTGGTGTCGAGTCCGGAGCCGCCGGAAGTGCAGCGCAAGTTTGCCGCGAGCCGCGGCTGGAAATTTCCCATGATCAGTCACGCCGGCAACACGTTTGCTGCGGACATGGGCTTCCGCTCGAGCAAGGGCTGGAGGCCGGGGGTCTCGGTGTTTCAACGCCAGGGAGGCAAGATCCTGCGCGTGTCGGATACGAGCTTCAGCCCCGGTGATGATTTCTGCACGGTCTACCACCTGTTCGATCTCCTGCCGGGCGGCGCCGGCGATTGGTTTCCGAAGATTCAGTACTGACATGTGCCCGGCCTGCGTCGCAGCCGCGCTTCTATACCTCGCCGGCCCGAGCTCGGCAGGCGCGATCGCGGCGCTCGTCCTGAAGTCCGCGCGAGCCACGCGCGACAGCGAAAAAAGCCGCGCCAGATCGGGCCCGGCCGGGAACCGGCAACGGGGCGGTTGAAGTCCGCCGGCCGTACTGCCGGACCTGGGCGTACGGGGTCTTGACCTGCGCGGTTCGTCGCCCCACGCTTACCCCGAACCACCAATGGAATCGGGGGATGCTGGATGTCACGCGCGGCGCTCATCGCGATGCTTGGCTGCCTCGGTGCAGCAGCCGTCAGCGGCGACAACGTGCGTGCCGCGGCGGCGCAGGCGCCGGGCCGCGAGGACGGCCAATGGTCGATGCCGTCCAAGGATTACGCTGCGACCCGCTACAGCGGCCTCACCGGAATCACCCGGCAGAATGCCGGCTCGCTCCATCCGGTGTGGACCTTCTCGACGGGCGTGTTCGGAGGGCACGAGGGCCAACCGCTGGTGGTCGGCGACACCATGTATGTCGTCACGCCATGGCCCAACGTGCTGTACGCATTCGATCTCACCAGGGAGGGATATCCGCTGCGATGGAAATATCGGCCGGACGTGAGCGCGAACGCCATCGGCGTCTCCTGTTGCGACACCGTCAATCGCGGCGCCTTCTACGTAGACGGAAAGATCGTCTATAACCTGCTCGACGGGCACACCGTGGCGGTCGAGGCGAACTCCGGCCGGGAGCTGTGGAGCACGCAGATCGCCGACGTGGGCAATGGCGAGACCACGACCATGGCACCCCTGGTGGTCAGGGACCGCGTCATCGTCGGCGCATCCGGCGGCGAGTTCGGGATCTACGGATGGGTCAAGGGCCTGGACCTGAAGAGCGGGCGCACGGTCTGGACCGCGCACAACATCGGTCCGGACGCGGACATGCTGGCCCGGACAGATACCTTCAAACCGCCGTACGACAGCGGTGTCGAGCTGGGTGCGCGCAGCTGGGCCAACGACAGCTGGCGCACCGGCGGCGCTCCGGTGTGGGGATGGATCTCCTACGATCCGGAGCTCGATCTGATCTACTACGGCACGGGCAACGCCTCGCCCTATAACCCGGAGCAGCGGCTCGGGGACAACAAGTGGAGTGCCAGCGTGCTGGCGCGCAGGCCGGAGGACGGAACGCTCGTGTGGGCGTATCAGTTCACGCCGCACGACAACTGGGACTACGACGCCACCGGCGCGATGATTCTGGCCGATCTGACGGTGGCCGGAAAGCGCATTCGGGCGCTGGTGCATTTCGACAAGAACGGCTTCGCCTATACGCTGGATCGGGCGACGGGGCGGCTGCTGCTCGCCGCGGCGTTCGCGCCGGTGACCTGGGCGAAGTCGGTGGACCTCGCCACCGGGCGGCCGGTGCTTGATCCGGCGAAGCAGACCGGCGCATCCCGGGAGAACGTGAAGGGCATCTGTCCGAGTCTCGAGGGCGGCGTCAGCCCGTCCTCGCCCGCGGCGTATTCACCGCGCACCGGTCTCTTCTACACCTCCACCAACAACCTGTGCATGGACTACGCCGCAACACACGCCTCACACCTGAAGGGAACGCCCTTCGTGGGCGTCACCAGTCCCTACTTTGCCGGCCCGGGCGGCAACCTCGGCACGTTCATGGCGTGGGATGCGGCGACCGGCCGGAAGGTCTGGGAGAACAGGGAGCCGTATCCAAACTGGAGCGGCGCGCTGGTCACTGCCGGGGACGTGGCCTTCTACGGTACCCTCGACGGCTGGTTCAAGTCGGTGGATGCCAGGACGGGGAAGGTGTTGTCGAAGTTCAAGGTCGGCTCCGGTGTCGTCGGGAACCCCATCACCTACCGCGGCCCGGACGGCAAGCAGTACGTGGCGGTGTATGCCGGGTTCGGCGGGGACTGGGCGCTGCTGTCGGGCGATGTCCGCTCGGATGACCCCGCCGACGTGCGCCCGCCGGCGGACTTTATCAAGGACATCGCACGCCATACGAGCCAGGGGGGCATCATCTGGATCTTCGGTCTGTGACGCGGCACCTGCGCGGTGTACTGGCGCCATCGTTGCTGACCTGCCTCGCGGTAGCGTCCTGCAGCCGGCATGCCGCGGTGCCCTCGCAGCAGGCCGGCACGCCGCCGCCTGCGATTCGTTACGAGGCGCATCTCGCAGCCGGGGGCATTGCCCCGCCCGGCGCGGCTTTGCGCAATCCTGATCAGGGTGACCCGGCGGTGGCGAAGAAGGGTGCGCTGCTGTTTACCGCGATGAATTGCGACGGTTGCCACGGGGGCGATGGCAGCGGATGGGTCGGCCCCAATCTCGCCGACGGACGCTGGCGCTACGGCGGCGCGGATGCCGAAGTGTTCAACTCAATCTACTACGGTCGTCCGAAGGGCATGCCTGCATTCGGCGGCACACTCGGCGCCGAGGGGGTCTGGATCCTGGTCACTTACATCCGATCGCTGCCGGTGCCGGCCGATGTGCCCACCGAGTCCTGGGTGCAGCCGTGAGTGGGTGTCGATCTGCGGGGTTCTCGGCCCTGGTTGGGGTGCTCGCCATCGGCGGGACAACGATGGCGGCAGACAGCGCCGTGGGAGCGGATAGTGTGAACAGGAAGCATCAGGAAGACACCGGGGCCAGCGATCCGTATCTGTGGCTGGAAGATATCCACGGCGCGAGGCCTCTCGCATGGGTGAAGGCGCAGAACGCCAAGTCCACCGCGATTCTGCAGGCCGATCCAAGCTATCAGAAGTACTACGACGCCATTCTCAGGGTGATGGATGCGACCGACCGCATCCCCTACGGCGACCTCGATCACCAGTACGTTTTCAACTTCTGGCAGGACGCGCAGCATCCCAAGGGAGTCTGGCGGCGCACCAGCATCGCGGACTACGCGAACGCGGCGCCCGACTGGGACATCCTGCTCGACCTGGACCGGCTGGCGGCGGACGAGCACGAGAACTGGGTGTGGAAGGGCGCGGAATGCACGCCCTCGCTGAAGCGTTGCCTGCTGCATCTGTCGCGCGGCGGCGGTGATGCGGTGGTGGTGCGCGAGTTCGATCCGGCCGCGAAGGCGTTCGTGAAGGACGGCTTTCAGCTGGCGGAGGCAAAATCCTCCATCAGCTACCTCACCGAGGACGCGGTGTTGTGCGGGACCGATTTCGGTCCCGGCTCCATGACGGCTTCCGGCTATCCGCGCATCGTGAAGCTGTGGAAGCGCGGTGAGCCGCTCACCGATGCCCGGGTGATCTACGAGGGCAAGCAGGACGACGTCGGTGCGCAGGGCGTGGTGTTCCACGATGCTGCCGCCACGATCGAGCTGGTGCAGCGCGACGTCAGCTTCTTTTCCGCCGAATATCACGCCATCGCGCCCGACGGCACCACGCGGCGATTGCCGCTGCCGCTCGGCGCCGATCTGAAGGGCGCACAGGGCCATAATCTCATTTTCACCCTGCGCGAGGACTGGACACCGCCGGGTGCCACACCGATCGCCAAGGGTTCGCTGATCGCGTATCGGGTTCCGGAGAACGGCCAGGCGGCCGCGGGCGGTTCGGTCGCGGTCCTCTACACACCCGATGCCCGCAGCGCGGTCGACGAGGTCGCAGCCGGGCGTGATGCCGTGTATGCATCGATATATCACGACGTCACCGGCAGCATTCATGTGTTTCGCATGGCGGACGGGGTGTGGCGTCACACAACGCTGACCCTTCCCGCCGGCGGCTCGACGCACATCGTGGCGGCAAATGCCTGGGGTCCGCAAGCGCAGTTCCGCTTCGAGAACTACACCACGCCGACCACGCTGTATGCGGATGGGGGCGATGGCAGGCCGGTGGCGATCAAGTCCCTGCCCGCACGCTTCGACGCCTCGAATCTGATGACCGAGCAGTTCTTCGCAACCTCGCGGGACGGTACGCAGATACCGTACTTCGTGACCCGCAGCAAAACACTCGCCGGCCCGGCGCCCACGATTCTGTACGGCTATGGCGGCTTCGAGGTCTCCGAGACCCCCAGCTATTCGCCGGACTTCGGCATGCTGTGGCTGAGCCGGGGAGGGGTTTTCGTGGTCGCCAATATCCGCGGCGGCGGCGAATACGGACCGGCGTGGCACCAGGCAGCGCTGCTGCAGAACCGCCAGAAGGCTTATGACGATTTCCAGGCGGTGGCGCAGGACACTCTGAACCGCCGCATCACCACGCCCCGGCAGCTCGGCATCATGGGCGGCTCGAACGGCGGCCTGCTGGTGAGCGCCAACATGGTGCAACGGCCGGAGCTGTTCGGTGCCGTCGTATGCCAGGTACCGCTGATCGACATGATGCGCTACACCCACATCGGCGCGGGCGCCTCGTGGGCCGCGGAATACGGCGATCCCGCGAGGCCCGCCGACCGCGGCTGGATCATGAAATACTCGCCTTATCAGAACGTGAAGGCGGGCAAGCGCTATCCGCCGGTGTTCTTCGTCACGGCCACCAGCGACGATCGCGTCACGCCGGTGCACGCCCGCAAGATGGCCGCGCGCATGGAAGCGCAGGGTCATGAGGTGCTGTTCTACGAGAACACCGACGGCGGCCACGCCGCTGCGGCCAACCACAAGCAGGCGGCGGAGATGTGGGCGCTGAGCTTCGTGTATCTGACACAGAAACTCGGGCCCGGATAACTCTTGAGGGACATTCTCGGTGGCCTTGCCCGACCCGTGAAGGCGCGCGCATGGGCGCGGCTTCCCATGACGCGTACGCGCCAGCGGCCGTCCCATTTGGATCACACCCCGGCGTCAGGCGCTGTCACGCTTGCGGTCCCGACAGGTGCGAGGGAGCGGCTGCGTGAGGTTTGCGACTGATCATCCCTATGTGCTGACCGCGAGTTGTCCGAGTCGCATGGGCACTACCGCGGCGATCACCGGGTTCCTGGCCGCCCGGCGCTTCTACCTGATCGAGATGCACCAGTTCGACGATACGATCTCGCAGCGCTTCTTCGTGCGCATCACGTTTTGCGGCGTGGCGGGCGAAGCGGTCGATCTGGGGCGGCTGCGCGGGGATTTCCAGGCGATCGCCGCCGCCGAGGAGATGCAGTGGCGCATCCACGATACCCGCGAGCGCACCCGGGTCCTCATCATGGTGTCGAACCTCGATCACTGCCTGGAGGATCTGCTCTACCGGCACCGCACCGCTGAACTCAAGATGGACATCACCGCGGTGGTGTCGAACCACGTGACGCTGCAACCGACCGCGACTCGCCACAACCTGCCGTTCTTTCACCTGCCGCTGACCGCGGGCAGCAAACCCGAATCGGAGCGGCGTCTGCTGGAGCTCATCGATTCGACGCGCACCGAGCTGGTGGTGCTCGCGCGCTACATGCAGATCCTGTCGGACGATCTGTGCCACCGGCTGCGGGGGCGCGCCATCAACATTCACCACTCATTCCTGCCGGGGTTCAAGGGTGCCAAACCCTACCACCAGGCCTATGACCGCGGCGTCAAAGTGATCGGTGCCACCGCCCATTACGTGACCCCCGATCTCGACGAGGGTCCGATCATCGAGCAGATCGTCGAGCGCGTCGACCACGGCTACACGCCCGACATGCTGGTCGCGGCCGGCCGCGACTCCGAACGGCGCGCGCTGTCGGCGGCGGTGCGCTACGTCATCGAGCATCGCGTATTCCTGAACGGCGGGCGGACGGTCGTCTTCAAGTAACCGCGGCGCGTTACGAGCGGCTCGGGCGCAGCCGATTTCGGCGTCAGGTGTTGCGATGTGTTCAAGCATGGCGTTACTTCTTTACCAGCGACTCGATGCGCGTGTCCGGTATGAGCCAGAGCAGCGCCACCGCCACATACAGCGTGATGGCCATCCACGGTCGCACGAACGCCAGCACGATGGCGGCGAGGTACAGGACGACGGACAGCTTGCCCTTGAAGTCATCTCCGAGCGCCACCGCCAGGCGCGACTCGCGGCCGTTATAGGCGATGAGCTGCTGTTGCAGAATGCGATAGCTCACCGCGGCGCCCGTCAACACGATGCCATACGCGGCGGTCGGCAGGGCGGTGAATCCCGTATCGTCTATCCAGCGGATCACGAACGGCACCAGCGACAGCCAGAACAACAGCGCCAGGTTCGCCCACAGCACCTTGCCGTTGACGCGCTCGCTGACGTGCAGCATGTGGTGGTGGTTGTTCCAGAAAATGCCGACGTTTACGTAGCTCAGGACGTAAGCTGAGAGCACCGGCAGATCGGCCTGCAGCGCCGCGAGGTCGCTGCCGTGCGGCACCCTGATCTCGAGCACCATGATGGTGATGATGATGGCCACCACGCCATCGGTGAACGCTTCCAGACGGGCTGCATTCATGACGCAGATCCTACGTGCATTTGCGTGCGCAAGCCATTATTAACTCAAGGGAATATTTTGGTCGCCACGGGTGTGCTGCGCGGCGCACGCGCAACGCGCGCGGGCGCTGCGCCATGGCGATGTTAAGCTGGCGTCGCTTGGGGTGAGGGCGCCGTCATGAGCTCCAGCCGCCGGTTTATCGAGGCGCGGGACCAGCTGCTGCGCTGCAGGGAGGACTGGACGGGCGCGCTGCGGCAGTTCCGCTGGCCGGCTCTCGAGGAATTCAACTGGGTGTGCGACTACTTCGATGTGGTCGCCGCCGGCAACGGCACCCCCGCATTGCGCGTCGTCGATGACTCGGGCGGCGATCAATCCCTGGCGTTCTGCGAGCTGGCGCAACGCTCTGCGCAGGTCGCGAACTTCCTGGCCGCCGAGGGCCTGCGCGCCGGGGATCGGCTGCTGATCATGCTGCCGAACTGCGTGCCGCTCTGGGAGACCATGCTCGCGGCTATCCGGCTCGGCGCGGTCATGATCCCGGCCACGACGCTGCTGGAGCACGAAGACCTGCGCGATCGCCTCGAGCGCGGCCGGGTGAAGGCGGTCGTGACCGATGCGGGCCTTGCGGGGCGCTTCGCCGGATTGCCGGGGGCGCCGCTGCGAATCGCCGTGGGACGGGACGTAGAGGGCTGGGTTGCCTACGATCGTTCGCGCACCGCCGCCGGGCAGTTCGTAGCGCAGGCGCCGACGCGCGCCGACGATCTGCTGCTCGTGTACTTCACCTCCGGCACCACCGCACGGCCGAAGCTCGTCGCGCATACGCACGTGAGCTATCCGGTCGGGCATCTGTCGACCATGTACTGGCTGGGACTGCAGCCCGGGGACGTGCATCTGAATCTGAGCTCCCCGGGCTGGGCGAAGCACGCCTGGTCGAGCTTCTTTGCGCCCTGGAATGCGCAGGCGACCATACTGGCGTATCAGTACGAGCGCTTCGACGCCCGGGCGCTGCTTGAACAGCTGGTGCGTTGTCGGGTGACGAGCTTCTGCGCGCCGCCGACGGTGTGGCGAATGCTCATTCAGAGCGACTTGCGCACCTGGCGCGTGTCGCTGCGCGAACTCGCCAGCGCCGGCGAACCACTCAACCCCGAGGTCATCGCACGGGTGCGCGATGCCTGGGGCATCACCATCCGTGACGGTTTCGGTCAGACCGAGACCACCGCCCAGGTCGGCAACCCGCCAGGGCAGGCGGTCAAAGCCGGCTCGATGGGGCGCCCGCTCCCCGGATATCCGATCACGCTGCTCGGCGCGGACGGGCGCGCGAGCGAGGAGGGCGAGATCTGCATCGACCTGGCACAGCGGCCACTCGGGCTCATGCAGGGGTATCTGGATGATCCTGCGCGCAATGCCGACGCCATGGGCGACGGCTACTACCACACCGGCGATGTGGCGTCGCGCGATGCGCAAGGCTACCTGACCTACGTCGGCCGCATGGACGACGTCTTCAAATGCTCCGACTACCGCATCAGCCCCTTCGAGCTCGAGAGTGTGCTGATCGAACATCCCGCGGTGGCCGAAGCCGCGGTCGTGCCGAGCCCCGACGCACTGCGCCTGTCGGTGCCGAAAGCGTTCGTGGCGCTGGCGGCGCACTGCAAGCCGGACGCCGATACCGCCCGCGCGATCCTGCGGCATGTGAGCGAGCGCGTCTCGCCCTACAAGCGCATCCGGCGGCTGGAATTCGCACCGCTCCCCAAGACCATCTCCGGCAAGATCCGCCGGGTCGAATTGCGCAAACTCGAGCAGGCGCGCGGCACGGAAGCGACGCGGCGCCCGCAGGAGTTCTGGGAGGAGGATCTGCGTTAGCTGCCGAGCAGTTCGCGCGCCGCGTCCAGGACCTCGGGCACGATCTGCCCGACATCGCGGTCCGTGGTGCGGTGATTGACGAAGCACGCGCGCAGCGCGAATCGTCCCCGCAGGGTCGCGTTGGACAGGTACACCAGTCCGCGCTCGATGACGCGCTTGAGGATCGCTGCGTTCAACCGATCAGCTGCGGCACCCGGCTCGCCCGAGCGGTAGCGGAAGCACACGGCGCTGAGCTCGACGGGCGCGAGCAGCTCGAGCGTCGGCGTGCCGCGGATGAGCTCGGCGAGATTCTGCGCATGTCGCAGGTCGCTGCGGATCGCGCTGCGAAACGCCGCCAGCCCGTGGTAGCGCAGCGACAACCATAACTTCAACGCCCGGAAGCGGCGTGACAGCTCCAGCGACTCGTCGAAGAACGCGAACGACTCCAGCGGATCCTCGGCGAGCGACTTGGCGTAGTCGCCGCTGCAAGAGAACGCGGTGCGCGCCGCGTGCGCGTTGCGAAACAACAGCATGCCGCAGTCGAGCGGCTGATAGAGCCACTTGTGAGGATCCAGCGACAGGGAGTCCGCAGCACTCAGGCCGGTGAATCGTTCGGGTATGGCGAGCGCCGCCAACGCGCCGTACGCGCCGTCCACATGCAGCCACAGTTGCTGTTCGCGGCACACCGCGGCGATCTCCGGCAGCGGATCGATCGCTCCGGTGTTGACGCTACCGCCGGTGGCTACCACGGCCAGGGGCGTGCGTCCCGCTGAGCGGTCTGCGGCGATGGCGGTGCGCAGCGCCTGCGGGTCCAGACGGTAGGCTTCATCCGCGCCGATCAGCCGCAGGTTCTCGCGCCCCAGTCCGAGCAGCGCCATCGCCTTGGGGATCGACATGTGTACTTCGCTCGAGGCGTACACCACCCCGGGCTGCGCGCCGCTCTGGTTGGCGGGCAGGCGCGCTTCGCGCGCCATCGCGAGCCCCATCAGGTTGGCCATGGAGCCGCCGCCGCACAGGCTACCGGTAAGACCCTCGCAGCCGAGCGCGCCCGCGAGGCCGCGCACCATCTGTCGCTCGATGCTCACCGCCGCCGGCGCCGAGCGCCAGGCCGTGACGTTCTGATTGAGGATGCTCGCCAGCAGATCCGCGAGCGCGGCCACCGGCTCACCCGAGCCGAGCACGTATCCGTAGAAGCGTGGTGTCGGCGCGCGCGACAGGGCGAGCACCTCGCCCAGGGCATCGAGCGCGCCAGCCCGCAGACCCTCCTCGGGCAGCGGCGCCTCGAATGCCCGCGCCACCTGCTCGCCGCGCACCGCCGGGAAAGCCGGCAGCTCCTCGAGTCCGGCGAGCAGGTCGGCGGCGAGGTCCGTCACGCGTGCGGCCAGGGAACGAAATTCAGCGTTCGGCAGATGCAGGGCGTTCATGAGGCGGACCCGTTGGCATACGCGGCGTGCGGCGATACTACACGGGCGAGTGGTTTATGATGCGCGTACCATGGTCGACCCGGCCGTTGGCGCAATGCTCGCTGGAGCGTTCGCACTGTTGTTCGTGAGCGCTGCGCTCGACAAGCTGCGCAGTCTGCAGCGCTTTGCCGAGGTGTTTCGTGGTTACCGCCTGCTGCCGGAGAGCCTGGCGCGGCTGTCGTGGCTGGTACCGGCGCTCGAGTTCACGGTGGGCGTTGGGCTGCTCGCGCGCCGCTCGCGGGCCGGCGCGAGTGCTGCGGGCGCGGCGCTGCTGGTGGCCTACGCCGCGGCGATCGCGATCAATCTGCAGCGCGGCCGTCGCGATCTGGCCTGCGGCTGCGGCGGCCCCCACGAGCGACGACCGATTGCCGCCTGGATGGTGTGGCGCAATCTGCTGCTGGCGGGGTTGCTCGGGACGATGCTGCTGCCCTGGATCGCACGGCCGATGGCGGCGGCCGACGCCGTCACCATCGGGGCGGGGACCGCAGTCGCCGCACTCTTATATATGAGCCTCGACCGACTGCTCGCCCAGACCACGCCCGCCGCGTTGCGAGGCTCACGATGACGGCGCTGGCGGTCTCCAATGTGGTGCTGTGGATTCTGGTGCTGGTGTTGTCAGTCGTCGTGCTGGCGCTGGTGCGGCAGCTGGGCGTGCTGCACGAGCGCATTGCGCCGGCCGGTGCGCTCATGCTCAATCGCGGCCCGGCGGTCGGTGAGCCGGCGCCGGTCCTGGAAGTGGCCGATCTCGAAGGGCATGCCCACCGGGTGGGTGCCGCACGCCCGGACGGCCGCAGCACGCTGCTGCTGTTCGTGTCTCCCACCTGCCCCGTGTGCAAGTCCCTGCTGCCGGCGCTCAAGTCCAGCGGCAAGGATGAGCGCGCCTGGATGGACGTGATCCTGGCGAGCGACGGTGACACCCTCGAGCAGCGGCGGTTCGTGCGCAGCCAGGGGCTCGACGGCATTCCGTACGTGGTGTCGGCGGCCCTGGGGCTGGCGTACCAGGTCGGCCGCCTGCCCTTCGCCGCGCTGCTCGACGAGCACGGCATCCTGCGCGCACGCGGGCTGGTCAACTCGCGCGAACATCTCGAGAGCCTGTTCGAGGCGAAGCGGCTGGGGGTCGCCTCGTTGCAGGAGTATTTCTCCGGCGCTGTGACGATCGAGCAGTGAGCATGCGGGATCCGGGATCGATGGACCAGGCGGTGTGGGTGGTACTCGAGGAGTACGAAGCCCGGGCGCAGCGCGAGGAGAAGCTCTGGAGCACGCTGTCTGCCGAGGAAAGCATGCGGCGGCGCGATGAGCTGCTGCTGCCCGTGGGCCGGGCAGCCGGCACGCTGATGAATCTGCTGGTCAAGGAAGGCGGGGCCCGCCGCATCCTTGAAGTGGGCAGCTCGTACGGCTACTCCACCACCTGGCTCGCGGAGGCGGCGCGGGCGGTCGGCGGCAAGGTGGTCTCGCTCGAGCTGCAGGCCGCCAAGACCGAGTACGCGCGCGCGCAACTGGCGCGCGCCGGGCTCGCGGAATACGTCGAGTTTCGCGTCGGCGATGCGCTCGCATCGCTCGGGCAGCTCGCGGGACCATTCGATTTCGTGCTGATCGACCTGTGGAAGAATCTGTACGTGCCGGTGTTCGAGCTGCTGCATCCGAAGCTGGCGCAGGGTGCGATCATCGTCGCCGACAACATGCTGCAGCCTGAGAGCGCACGGGCCGACGCGCGCGCCTATCGGCAACGAGTGCACGCCGCCGCCGACATGAGCTCGGTGCTGCTCGCGGTCGGCAACGGCCTCGAGGTCAGCCGCTACCGGTGAGCGCGATCTCCACGCGCTTGTTGTGCCTGCCCTCGCTGCGGATCCGCAACACGCGGATACCGCCGATCTCGGCGATGTTGGCGACGTGCGTGCCGCCGCACGGCTGCAGGTCGATTCCCGGAATCCTCAGCAGCCGCACCCGGCCGGCGCCGCGCGGCGGCTGCACGCTCATGGTCTTGACGAGCTCCGGCTGGGCGTCGAGCTCGGCGTCGGTGATCCAGACGCTCTCGGTGGCGAGACCAGAGGCGATCAACGCATTGGTCTCGGTTTCAATCCGCGCGGCGTTGAGCAGACTGAGCTCGATGTCGAAATCCAGCCGCGCCTTGTTGGCGACGATGTTGCCGCCGGTGACCGGCGCCACGATCACGCACGACAGCAGGTGCAGTGCCGTGTGCAGACGCATCAGTTGGTAGCGCCGCTGCCAGTCGATCTCCAGCGCGACCGCTTCGCCGGGCTGCGGCAGGGAGCTGCCGGGTGCCACGATGTGCAGGACGCGATCGGGTGCCTCTCCCTTGCGGGTATCGGTGATGGCGAGGCGTTCGCCGCTGGCCCGCAGCAGCGTGCCGCTGTCCCCCGCCTGCCCGCCGCCCTGCGGGTAGAACACGGTCCGGTCGAGCTCGATGCCGCGCTCGCCGGCGGCGAGTACCCGCGCGGTGGCGGTCTTGAGATAGGCGTCGTCCCGGAACAGCAACTCGGTCATGGCTGTGATCGCGTGGGTGTGAGGATAGAATTCTCCTGATGAGCGCCTACGCCTATCGGATCGTGAACGTGTTCACGCAGGGACGCGCCCCGCTGAGCGGCAATCCGCTGTGCGTGTTCGAGCGGGCCCAGACGCTCGATGCCGCCAGAATGCAGGCGCTGGCGCTGCAGTTCAACCTCTCGGAGACCACCTTCATCCTGCCTTCCGAGCGTGCCAGTGCCCGGGTGAGGATCTTCACGCCCAGCTACGAAATGCCCTTCGCCGGACATCCGACGCTCGGCACGGCGCACGTGTGCCGCGCGCTCGGTCTGGCGGGAGACCGGCTTACCCTGGAAATGCCCGCAGGGATCATCACGGTGCGCGCCAGCGGTGACCGCTGGACCCTGCAGGCCAAGGCCCCCAGCTGGCGGGAAGTGCAGGAGGCGCGCCTGACACTGGCGGCAATGCTGGGACTCGACGAGCACGACATAGGGGAGCGGCCGCTGTGGGTGAACGCGGGCACGGAGCAGCTCATCGTGCCGCTGACGAGCGAGGCTGCGGTGCGGCGCCTGCGGGTGCGCGCCGATCTGCTCGCGCAGCTGCCGAGCGTCGACGGCCGCAGCATGGCGTATGTGTTTGCGCCGTCCGGCGCCGGGCTCCTGGCGCGCTTTTTCTTCCCCCATGGCGGTACGGCCCTGGAAGACCCGGCGACCGGGTCAGCGACGGCGAATCTGGGTGGCTGGTGTCTCGCGATGGGCCGCGCGCTGCCCTGCGAGTTCGAAATCTCTCAGGGCGAGTACCTCGGACGCCCGTCGGCGCTGCGGCTGCGGGTGGACGCGGAGCGCCAGATCTTCGTGAGCGGCGACGTCATCGAGCTCGGGCGGGGGACGATCAATCTTTAGAAATTGACCGTCGTCGTCATGTTCGTCGTGACGGCAACTGCTTGCGGATAGATTTTGAAATGGATGGGATCCGGTGTGAGCGTGTCTTCATCGACCGTCGGATCGTCCGGATCGCACGTGAACGCCACGGTGTAGGTCCCGGCGGGCAGGAACGCCATGCTGTACGCGTAGTCGTTCATCGAATTGAGCGCCGCGGTCGCGGTGGTCAAGGGCTCCGCCGACGAGGCCGGGTCCATGTCGGTCGTGCCCGTTGGCGGGTTGTAGATGTCGTCTGGTTGAACGCCGGCTCCCGTATAGACATAGACGACCGGCGGCCGCGTGCCGCAGTTGGATTGTGCCGACAGAGTCGACGCCATGAAGGTCCCGCTGATCGTGCCCACCTGAGTGTTGTCGAGCAGCCGAAGAACCGGCTTGAGAAGGTAGTCCGGAGACAGGCCCTGCGGCGCGATCAGGGATTTGCTCAGGACAAAGTCGACCGTGAAGTTCGCTACGCCGCCGACCGGCATGGTGAAGCCCTGAATGAGCTTGAGCCCCGTCTCAGCTCCGCTAGGGATCGTCAGGTCGTGCTGGCCGGTGGAGTCCATGACATAGGACGCGCCGGGGCTCGTGTCCACCATCAGACGCACCCATTCGTACTGCCCCGCGGGAACAGTGCTGCCATTGAGAAAGGTGGCGGTGGTGCCCTCTTGCAGACTCAGCAGATCGAAGCCCTTTTCCGGCGAGAACATGAAGTCAATCGCATTGCCGCCGGCGGGCTTGACCTCGACGCCGGTGAATTGAATCCATACCTTGCTGACGCCGCTGACCGGTGCGTCGGTCAGTCCGAGGTTCAAGGTCGACATCGATGCGGAGCCTCCCCCGCCGCAAGAGCTCAGCAAGAGGGCGCAAGCGGACAGGCCTGCAGCGGTGCGTGGGGCCGATGACCTGAACATACAGCTCCTCCCTCGGGTTCCGCGGCGAGTATGGTGCGCGTTCCGCGCACGCGCATGGTGTCGCCGTTCCTAGACGGACCGTGCGCTTGAGGGCGGTGGAATGCCGCGCGCGGCGCCGTCACAGCCCGGCCAGCAGGCGGCCCGGGTTGAAAATCCCGTGCGGGTCGAAACGCTCCTTCAGCCGCCGGTGCAGCCGGGCGAGCACGGGTGGCAGCGGGTGGAAGCGGCCAGCCGGCGCGGCGCCCCGCCAGCACAACGCCGTGCCGCCTGCCGCGCAGGCCATGGCGCGTACATCGGCATCCTCCGCAGGGTCGGCATACCAGCGAAGCGCGCCGCCCCAGTCGATCAGGGGCGCAGCGGGCAGACCGAGTGGTGGGGCTGCACCGGGCACCGACACCCGCCAGATGACGCGGCTGTCGAATAGGGGTAGTTGGCAGTGCCGCAGCGCATCCCACCAGGTCTGCGCGCTGGCCGCGTCGATGGCCTCGCCGCCGATGCGCTCGCGCGCGGCGCGTACCGCCGGCGGGGCTCCAGAGAGCCGCACCCAGGCACTGCCCTGCCACCAGGCAGCGCCCGAGATCGGCACGCCGAGGGCCGACCAGCGATTGAAGGATTCCACGGCGGCCGCAGCCGGCAACTCGAGCCGCAGGCTCTGCTCGGCGCGGGGCCGTGGCAGCACCTTGAGGGAAATCTCGGTGATGACGCCCAGGATGCCGAGCGAGCCGCACAGCAGCCGCGAGACGTCGAAGCCGGCGACGTTCTTCATCACCTGCCCGCCGAAGCGCAGCAACTCACCGTTTGCGGTCAGGAGTCTCGTTCCCAACACGAAATCGCGCGCCGCGCCGGCGTACGCACGGCGCGGTCCCGACAGGCCGGCGGCGATCACGCCGCCGATGCTCGGGTCAGCGCCGAACGCCGGCGGCTCGAAAGCGAGAAACTGGCCGTGGGCGGCGAGCGCAGCCTCGATCTCGGACAAGGGCGTGCCGCAACGGGCCGTGATGACCAGCTCCGAGGGCTCGTAGTCGACGATGCCCTGGTGGGCGCGCAGGTCGAGCACTTCCCCCGCGAGACTCTCGCCGTAGAAGTCCTTGGTGCCGCAGCCCCTCAATCGCAGCGCCTGGCGCGTGCGGTGCGCCGCGCTGACCCGCTCACGCAACTCAGCCAGGACGGCGTCGGCGGTCGCGGCCATCGGGTCTTGCTAGAAGCGCGGCAGATCCGCGTGCGCTAGCGCGCCGTGGTGCACGCGCATCCTGCCGTACTCCGCGCAGCGCGCCAGCGTTGGGATCACCTTGCCCGGATTGAGCAGGCCCGCCGGGTCGAACGCCTCCTTCACGGCGGCGAAGGCCGCGCGCTCCGCGGGGGAGAATTGCACGCACATGGAGTTGAGTTTCTCGACACCCACCCCGTGCTCGCCGGTAATGGTCCCGCCGAGCTGCACGCACAGCTCGAGGATCTCGGCGCCGAAGCGCTCGGCCCGCTCCCATGAGTCGTGGTCATTGGCGTCGAACAGGATCACGGGGTGCAGGTTGCCGTCACCGGCGTGAAACACGTTCATGCAGCGCAGCGCGTAACGGGCCTCCATGCGCTCGATCGCCTGCAGGACCTCGCCAACATGCCGGCGCGGAATCGTGCCGTCCATGCAGTAGTAGTCCGGCGACAGGCGCCCGGCGGCCGGGAAGGCGTTCTTGCGCCCGGACCACCAGCGCAGGCGCTCTGCTTCCGAACCCGACACCCGCAGCGTGCTGGCGCCGGCGCTGCGCAGCACCTGCTCGATTTCGCGCACCTGGTCGGCGACTTCCTCGGGCGTGCCATCCGCCTCGATCAGCAGAATCGCGGCCGCGCTGAGGTCATAGCCGGCGTGCGCGAAGGGCTCGACCGCGGCGGTCGCCTTGCGGTCCATCATCTCGAGCGCCGCCGGAATGATGCCGCCGGCGATCACCGCAGCGACCGCGTTGCCGGCGCTGTGCACGTCGGCGAACGAAGCCATGACCAGCTGGGCGCAGGGCGGCCGCGCAATGAGCTTCACGGTCACCTCGGCGACGATCATCAGCAGGCCCTCGGAGCCGATGGCAAGCGCCAGCAGGTCCAGGCCCGGGCCGTCGGGGGCGCGGCCGCCCAACTCGAGCGGCTCTCCTTCCATGGTGTAGCCGCGGACGCCGAGCACGTTGTGCACCGTCAGACCGTACTTGAGGCAGTGAACCCCGCCGGAGTTTTCCGCCACGTTGCCGCCGATGGAGCAGGCGACCTGGGAGGAGGGGTCGGGCGCGTAGTACAGGCCATGCGCGGCAGCCGCTTCCGACACCCGCAGGTTGGGCACTCCCGGCTCGAGCCGTGCGATGCGGGCGTGCGCATCGATTTCCAGGATGCGGTTCATCCGCGCGCACGACAGCAGCACGCCGCGCGCGTGCGGCGTCGAGCCCCCGGACAAGCCGGTGCCCGCACCGCGTGCGACCACCGGCACCTTGAGCCGGCTGCAGGTCAGCAGCACCTGCTGCAGCTGTTGCTCGGTGCGCGGCAGCACGACGACGCCGGGGAGCTGCCGAAACGCCGTCAGTGCGTCGCACTCGTAGGGGCGGCGCTCCTCTTCCCGGGACAGCACGCAATCCCCAGGCAGGAACGCCCGCAGCGCGGCGACAATGTCGGCCTCGGCCATGGGGCCATCCTAGCGCGACCGGCCTGTTGGCGCTGCCGGAGAAGTGCATGCCGCAAATCGATCAGTCCTTGCGATGGTGCGTGACCATAATGGGGCTTCAGCCCCGCAGGACACCCCCCAATGGACGAGCAGCAGCAGCCAGGTCAGCCCGCGCGATCCCGCCGCCCCAGCGGCCGTGATGCCAAGATCGCGGCGCGCACCGCGCGCAGCCACGCCTTCGTACCGTACATCACCCGCAACATCCCGTATTACGAGGTGCTGGGGAGTGCGGGACTGGAACTCCTCGAGCACAACGCCGACACGATCCTCGAAGAGATCGGCATCGATTTCCGCGAGGATCCGGAGTCGCTCAAACTCTGGAAGGACGCGGGTGCTGAGATCCAGGGCGAGCGGGTGCGCTTTCCACGCGGCATGTGCCGCAGCATCGTGCGACGTTCGGCGCCGAGGGAATTCACCCAGTACGCGCGCAACCCCGCGCACAATGTGGTGATCGGCGGCAACCGCACGGTGTTCGCGCCCGCCTACGGATCGCCGTTCGTGCGCAACCTCGACGAGGGCCGACGCTACGCCCGCATCGAGGACTTCCGCAATTTCGTGAAGCTTGCCTACATGGCGACCTCACTGCATCACTCCGGCGGCACCATCTGCGAGCCGGTCGACCTGCCGGTGAACAAGCGGCACTTCGACATGGTGTACAGCCACATGAAGTACAGCGATAAGCCGTACATGGGCTCGGTCACCCATCCGGATCGGGCGCGCGACACCGTCGAGATGACCCGGATCCTGTTCGGGGACGCCTACACCGATCCCGCGACCGGCAAGCCACGCACCTGCATCATCAGTCTCATCAACGCCAACTCGCCGCTCACCTGGGATGCCACCATGCTGGGGGCGTTGAAGACCTACGCGCGGGCGAACCAGGCGACCATCGTCACGCCGTTCATCCTCGCCGGCGCCATGTCGCCGGTGACGGTGGCGGGCACCGTGGCGCAGACGCTGGCCGAGGCGCTCGCCGGCATGGCGCTCGCGCAGCTGGTGAATCCGGGCGCGCCGGTGGTGCTCGGCAGTTTCGCGTCCTCGCTGTCGATGCAGTCAGGCGCGCCGACCTTCGGTACGCCCGAGCCCGCGCTGGTCCTGTACACCATGGCGGCGCTGGCGCGGCGGCTGGGAGTCCCATTCCGCTCCGGCGGGGCATTGTGCGCTGCGAAGATCCCGGACGCACAGGCGGCCTATGAGTCGGCCAACACCCTCGTTCCGACCTGTCTGGGCGGCGTCAACTTCGTACTGCACACCGCCGGATGGCTCGAGGGGGGCCTCGCGATGGGCTACGAGAAGTTCGTCATGGACACCGACCAGGCGGGCATGATGCATACGCTGCTCGCCGGCGTCGACCTGACGGAGAACGGCCAGGCGCTCGATGCCATCCGCGAAGTCGGTCCCGGCAAGCATTTCCTCGGCTGCGCGCACACCCAGGCGAACTTCCAGACGGCGTTCTACCGCTCGCCGCTTGCCGACAACAACAGCGTCGAGCAGTGGGAAGCGGAAGGTGGCAAGGACATGGCGCAGCGCGCCAACGCCCTGTGGAAGCGCCAGCTGGAGCAGTACGAAGCGCCGCCGCTCGATCCGGCGGTGGACGAAGCGCTGCTCGACTACATCAAGCGGCGCAAGGCGTCGTTTCCGGATTCGAACGTATAGCGTCCGTCGTAGGCGTGTCACGGCCCCGTGCGGCGTTGGCGCGCCCGTGCGCGCGGCGCGGCAGCCTTGGTGGCCGGCAGCTGCACCACCTGGCGCAGATGCAGGTACGGCTCGGTCGTGTGCGGAATGCCCATCGCTGCCACGAAATGAGCCTGGAATTTCGGCTCGATCGCGGTCTCGATCTTCTCCACGCGCTGCACCAGCTCTTCGACGGTCTTGCGCGAGGCCTTATCGAGCAGCGCGATACGAGCGCCGGTGCCGGCAGCGTTGCCGGCGGACGACACCTGCGAAAGCTCGCAATCGGGAATCATGCCGAGGATCGTCGCGTATTTGACGTCGATATGATTCCCGAACGCGCCGGCCAGCCGGATACGGTCGACCTGATCGACGCCCATATGATCCATCAGCAGCCTGACGCCCGCGTGCAGCGCCGCCTTGGCGAGCTGAATCGCGCGCACGTCGTTCTGAGTGATCTGCAGCGGCGTCGCAGCTCGATACACCGTGTAGGAGAAGGTGCGCCCGGTCTGTACGATGCGATCGCTGCGCGCCTCGAGTGCGCCGTTCACCACCCCGTCCTGGTTGATGATGCCGGCGAGATACATCTCGGCGATGACTTCGATGATCCCCGAACCGCAGATGCCGGTCACACCGGAGCGGGCGACGGCCTCGTTGAACCCGGGCTCATCCGACCACAGATCGGACCCTATGACCTTGAACTTCGCTTCGAGCGTCGCGGGATCGATGCGCACGCGCTCGATGGCCCCGGGAGCCGCGCGCTGACCGCAGCTGATCTGCGCGCCCTCGAAGGCCGGCCCCGTCGGGCTCGAGCAGGCGAGCAGCCGCTGACGATTGCCGAGGACGATCTCCGCGTTGGTGCCGACGTCGACCAGCAGCGTGAGCTTCTCGGAAAGGTCGGGACGCTCCGCGAGGATCATGGCGGCGGCATCCGCGCCCACGTGACCGGCGATGCAGGGCAGGGTGTAGACCCGTGCACCCGGATGCAACGTGAGTCCCAGCTCGGCGGCGCGCAGGTCAAGCGGAGAATCGGTCGCGAGCGCAAAGGGTGCACCGCCCAACTCCACAGGATCGATGCCGAGCAGCAGATGATGCATGATCGGGTTGCCGACCATGGTCAGCTCGAGAATGTCTGACACCGACACCTTCGCGTCGCGTGCTACCTCGGCGGCGAGCTTGTTGAGCGCAGCGCGCACCGCCTCGGTCATCTGCTGCGCCCCACCGGGGTGCATCATCGAGTAGGACACCCGGCTCATGAGGTCCTCGCCGAAGCGGATCTGGGGATTCATCGAGCCGGCGGAAGCGACCACCTCGCCGGTTTCGAGATTACACAGATGGGCGGCGATGGTGGTCGAGCCCACGTCCACCGCAAGCCCGTAGATCCGATCGTGAAATCCCGGCCAGACGCCGATCAGTTGCGAACCCGCATGCACCGCGACGGTGACTTTCCATTGCCCCTTGCGCAGGGCCGCCTGCAGACTCTGCAGCACCGCGAGGTCGCAGCGCAGGGGGCCGAATTCCCACTCGCGGTGCAGCGCCTCGAGCAGTCGCTGCAGATCACCGGACGGGTCCTGCATGTCGGGCTCGCGCACCTCGACGTAATGAAGATGCACGAGCGGATCGAGTGTGATCGGGCGCGCTTCGGCGGCCTTGCGCACCACCTGGCGGTGGACCTGGCTGCTGGCAGGCACGTCGACGACGAGGTTGCCCTGGATCTGCGCGGAGCAGGACAGCCGGTGACCCGCCGGTAGCGGACGCCGCCGCGAGAAGCTCTGCTCGGCCGCGCTCAGAGGGGAGAGATTGGCGGCCTGCGAGCTGACGCCGTGCTTGGGGAAGTCACCCTCCATCACCAGCACCTGGCAACGCCCGCACAGCGCGCGCCCGCCGCACACCGAATCGACGTCGACCCCGAGGCTCCGGGCGGCTTGCAGGAGCGGTGTGCCGAGCGGGAAGCGGCCGCGCTTTCCGGACGGCGTGAAGACGACCAATGCGTCGGGCTCACTCATGAAGGACTCTGGGCGCGCCTCCGGTGCCCGCCCTCGCGCCGCCCGCGTGCCGAGCCCTCGGGGCTGGCGGCGGCGGCGGCACCCGAGGCCTGCAGCGGCGGCGCCTCGCGGAAGCGGCGGATCCAGCGCGCGCAGTCCGGGTCGTGACCCATCATGACGTCGGCGGCCATGCACGCCTTGACGATCTCCAGGTGCATCGGGTTCATGATCGCGGAGGTGAGTCCGGCGCCGATCGCCATGGCCAGAAAGGTCGCGCTGATGCCTTCGCGTGCGGGCAGGCCGAAGCTCACATTGGATGCGCCGCAGGTGGTATTCACCCGCAGTTCGTTCTTGAGGCGGCGCAACAGGTGCATGACCTGTACGCCCGCCTGGTTGATGGCGCCGATCGGCATGACCAGCGGGTCGACCACGATGTCGCTGGCCGGAATGCCGTGATCGGCCGCGCGCTGCACGATCTTCCTCGCGATCGCGAAGCGCACGTCGGGATCCTCCGAGATCCCGGTCTCGTCGTTCGAGATCGCCACCACCGCGGCGCCGTACTTCTTCACCAGCGGCAACACCGCCTCGAGCCGCTCCTCCTCTCCGGTGACCGAGTTCACCAGCGGCTTGCCCTTGTAGACGGCAAGTCCTGCTTCCAGCGCCTTGACGATGGATGAATCGATCGACAGCGGCACGTCGGTGATCGACTGCACCAGCTGCACCGTCCTGGCAAGGATCGCCGGCTCATCGGCGAGCGGGATGCCGGCGTTGACGTCCAGCATGTGCGCTCCGGCCGCCACCTGCGCCAGTGCGTCGGCTTCGACACGGCTGAAATTCCCGGCGGCCATCTCCGCAGCGAGGATCTTGCGCCCCGTCGGGTTGATGCGCTCGCCGATCATGACGAAGGGACGCTCGAGGCCGAGTACGACCTCGCGGGTTGCGGAGCTGATGACGGTGTCGGTCATGAGGCCATCCTGTCGGTATTCGCCTGGGGGTCGCGCCCGGGATACCATGGCACGCGGCCGCCCAACACCCCGGAACGCTCGATGATTTCTGCCACGGTCTCTTCCTGGCGGTAAGCCATGACGTGCACGCCGTGCACGCCCTTGACGGTGCGGATCTCCTGGATGAGATCGATGCACAGCTTGCGGCCCTCGAGTGCGGCGTCGCTCGCGCCCGCCAGGCGCTTGATGATCGCATCGGGAATGTGCACCCCGGGGACGTGAGTGCGGATCCACTCGGCCGCCTTGGCGGAGCGCAAGGGGCCCACTCCCACCAGCATGAAGACTTTGTCGAGCAGACCGAGCTCTTCCACCTGGCGCATGAAGGCCCTGAGCAGCGGCACGTCGTAGCAGAACTGCGTCTGGATGAACTGCGCGCCGGCGGCGACCTTCTTCGCCAGTCGCTGCGCGCGCCACTCGCAGGGCTTCGCGAAGGGGTTCTCCGCCGCACCGAGCAGCAAGCGCGGCGCGTAGCTGATCTTGCGGCCGGAGAGGAAACGATGCTCGTCGCGCAGCGTGCGCGCGGTTTCGAGCAGGCTCACTGAATCCAGATCAAACACCGGCAGGGCCTGCGGATGGTCGCCCGCCTGCACGCCATCGCCCGTCAGGCACAGCAGGTTGCACACTCCCATGGCGGCACCGCCCAGGATGTCCCCCTGGATGGCGATGCGGTTCTTGTCCCGGCAGGAGATCTGCATCACCGGTGCGTAGCCCATCCGGGTGAGGAGCGCGCACACCGCGAGACTGGACATGTGGCAGTTGGCACCACTGCCGTCGGTGGCGTTGATGGCGTCCACGTGGCCGTCGAAAATGCGGGCGCGCCGATAGACGTCCTCGGGATCCGCGGAGTCGGGCGGTGCGAGCTCGCTGGTGACCGCGAACTGTCCGGCGCGCAGTACCCGCTCGAAACGTCCCGGTGAGGTATGTCCGGGAAGAATGGGCAGCGGATAACCCGGAACCGGTTCGTCTTCGAAGATCACTTCAGAGCTCTCCCACACGCTCGCGCACCACGCGCAGCCAGGAAGACCTGCCCTGCAGGCGCCGGTCCACGGGGACCTGCACCTGCCGCAGCGCCTCCATTCCGCCCGCAATCCGCGCGCTGCCGGCCACCGCTTCCGTCCACACGCACTTCATTTCCGGGCGCACCTCGCAGTGCCCGTCGGCGCGCACGCCGCCGCACGGACCGTTGCGCAGGTTCTTCGGACAGTTCATCGGGCACGACATGCCCGTGGAGCTCAGGATGCATTGACCGCACATCCGGCAGTCGAACAGCAGCCCCTTCACCGAGCGCTCCACGGCTGCCACCGGCCGCTCGAGCCGCTGATAGCCGAGCCGCTTCCACAAGGGATGCAGTGCGACGAGCGCGGACTCGAAGCTGCGGTAGAAGGCATTCAGCCCCCGGGCGTGACGCACCGACCACTGTCTGACCGCGTACACCTAAGCGCCCGCCGCCAGCCCCTTGGCCCGGATCAGCTCCTCGAGCTGCTCGTCGCTGAAGCGCGCTTCGATCCGCGCCGCCTCCGCGGCCGCCTCGGCGTGGATGTCTTCACCGCAGGGCCGCGCCTCGCTGCGCTTCCAGTCGGCGAGATAGGCGTCCGAGCTGCCCCGGCCGGCGCGCATGGCCGCGCGATCCACCGCTTCCTGGAAGCGCGCCGACAGCTGCACTTTGGCGGTCTCGCGACCGCGTCTGACGACGACCTGGGCGGGGATATCGCGCCAGGAGATGATGGTCAGGCTTGCCATGCCAGGGCGTCCTGGCTGGTCACCAGAGTGCGCAGGCGCGTGCCCAGCTCCCCGTAGCCCGTGTAGCGGTACTCGAAGCAGAAGCCGAGCGAGTCCGCGATCTGCCGCGCCCGCCCGATGGCGTCCGCACGGTCGGTCTGCGCGAGATACACCAGCTTCTTGTAGTGGCGGAAATACTCGGCCGCGAGTTCCGGGTGGCGGTCGAGGCCGAGGGGCCGCACGACCAGGCGCTCGTAGTGCCGCAGCAGGAAGTCGGTCAGGTAGAACGTGCCGGGCTCGGCCTCCGCGAGCTGCGCAAACACCTGCGGGCGCGCCAGGAACTCGTAACAATGCGCGCCCGGCAGCCGCTCGACGCCTTCCTCCTTGAGCACCGCATCCAGCCGTCCACCGGTGCCGCAGTCACCGTAGACGACGAACATGTTCGCGTAGCGGGCGCGGTTCGCCTGGATCTCGGCGCGCACCGCCGGCGCGATGCGCTCAGGCCGATTGTGCAGCTGCGCGGGCAGGCAGCGCACATCGAGCGTCGTCCAGCCATTCGCGCGCTTGAGCGCTGCGATCTCGCGGGCGAGAGCCCCGCAGGCGATGAGCAACGTGCCGGGGCGCTGGTCCATGAGACTCTCGTGCGCCATCAGGCCGCGCGGTTGGCGCGCCGCGCGGCGAGCAGCGTCTTGGCCGTCTCCACCGCGATCGCGGCATCGCGGCAGTACGCGTCGGCGCCCACCGCTCTGCCGAATTCCTCATTCAGCGGGGCGCCGCCGACCAGTACGATGTAGTCCTTGCGGATACCCTTTTCCCGCAGGGTGTCGATCACGACTTTCATGTACGGCATGGTGGTGGTGAGGAGCGCAGACATACCGAGGATGTCCGGCTTGTGCTGTTCCAGCGCGGCGAGGTATTTCTCCACCGGGTTGTTGATACCGAGATCGATGACCTCGAAGCCCGCGCCCTCGAGCATCATCGACACCAGATTCTTGCCGATGTCGTGAATGTCGCCCTTGACGGTGCCGATCA
>Ga0209156_10000378_pt1 | contig 36942 bp, 40 predicted proteins | sample GraSoiAngelo_124_FD_185881 | JGI IMG/M metagenome (GOLD analysis project Ga0209156, IMG submission 185881) | Grasslands soil microbial communities from the Angelo Coastal Reserve, California, USA - 14_0927_05_20cm (SPAdes) (version 2) | ecosystem: Environmental > Terrestrial > Soil > Grasslands... | reverse complement strand
CTACGCGCTGGCCATCCTGGCGCTGGCGGTCGCCGGCCTCATTGGCATCTCGGCAGGCCTGTTGCTGCCGTCGAAGCTGGTCACTGCCGAGCGCTCGGCGGCCTGAGGATTGGCCGCCTTCACAAGGTGGCGCCTGCGTCCGCGGGACGAGATGGCCTGCTCCTGTCGCTGACTGCTGCTTGCCGCGGCGGCGCTGTTCGCGCTTCAAACGTCAGGTGCTCGACCGCGAGCCATCCGCCTGGCCTCGATAGCTGTCGGCATCGTCATCATCATCTCCGCGGTGAGCGACCCCGCTGCTGCTGGTCGGCCGGATGCGGCCTCGACGTGGGACCATTGGCTGAGCTCGCTAGCCGCACGTTCCCGAAGGCGAGATGCGTCTTGCTAACGCGGAGCGGGTCCTATACTCTGATGTCAAGGGGGTTCTAGGTAGCGTGGCGGCTTTCTTGTCCATCGACATGCGCCGATGGCTTGGCGTTCTTGAGTTTCTCTACGTCTCCCCGGCGCGCGTCTTGATCGGCTGCCTGGTCTCGCTGGCGGCTATCTTTGCGGTGGACATTTCCACGCCACGGTCGGACTATTTCGCCATCTTGTACATCGTGCCGGCGGCCACCGCGGCCGCCGCGCTTCCGAGTAAGTGGGCTGCCGGTGCCCTCGCGAGTGCCCTTGGGTTACAGATCACTGGGCTGCTTCTTCAGCGAAGCAGTGTCGCATCGGTCCTTGCGGGAGCAGCAAGCCTGATCTTTGTCATTGTGGTTCTGCGATTACTGTCTGTGGCCAGTCGGCAACGAAAGTATCGGAGTCAGGGGGCAGCCCGGGTCGCGATATCCGGGGCCGAGCTCGACGCGCTGGACAACCAGCTGCAACGGTTGACAAAACGAGAACGCCAGGTGGCGGAGCTTGTGGCCGAGGGACGGTCCGCCAGGGAAATTGCCAGGCACCTTCATATTGGCCGACGCACCGTTGAAACGCACGTAGGTCGGGGCTATGCGAAGTTGGGCATAACGTCGAGAGTCGAGCTCATCCTGAGACGCGCGGCATCCAGCGACCCTTGAACGCAGGCCAACGTGAACTACCCGAACGGGTTGCTGTGCATAGCGAAATAGGCCGCGGCCTCGGTCCGCCTGGCGACTTCGAGTTTGCCCAGGACCGTTGAGACATGATTCTTGACCGTCTTCTCCGATATGTGGATCTCGCGTGCGATCTGCGCATTGGTCTTGCCGGTGGCAAGCAGCTTGAGCACCTCGTCTTCGCGCGGCGTTAGGCGGGCGAGTTTCTCGTCCCGGGCGAACAAGGGGCTTTGGCGAACCCGAGCAAGGACTCGTTGGGTCACTGCCGGAGCAAGCGGGCTCTCTCCCTGTGCAACCCGGCGCACCGCATGGATCAACTCCATGGGGGTCGCCGTCTTCAACATATAGCCGGATGCTCCGGCCATGATCGAGGCGAAGAGCGCCTCGTCGTCCGCGTAGGACGTCAGCATCAGCACGCGGCTGTTGGGGGACCGCGAATGAATTTCGCGGGTGGCTTCAATCCCGCTTCCATTCGCCAGCCGCACGTCCATTACCACCACATCGGGTTGCGCGCGCATCGTGCCGGCCACAGCGTTCGGTACATCGCGCGCCTCTGCGACGACGCGAATGTCTGGTTCGGTCTCTAACACCAGCCGAATTCCCACGAACCACATCGTGGTCCTCAGCGACGAGCACCCTAACGTCAGCCATCTCCAGCGTTCGGCCCGCTTCAGCCAGCCCTCCAGTAGCCGATGGCTGAGATCGCCCCAAGCCGACATACCTCCTGTAGTGAGCATGGGCCAGCAGCTCGAGAATCGCGTCCGTATCGATACGGATTCTTTTCCGAATCTCGCTAATGCGGTTCTGCCGCAGAGACTCTGGGTGCCCGCCCCCGAGCCGGAGCGTGAAGAACTGTCTTCGATCATTTCTCGACAACTTAATGTGCGGCTGTTTCACTATCTGGCGTCGTACTCCTGTTGCGCTGGGACTGAACAACGGCCCGAACCGGTAGCAAGTCGATTCGAGGTGTTAGTTTGAAGCGTGACGCTCAGCGTCGCGGGGTCAACCACCCGCACTTTGACGGTCCGGCTGTAGGCTCGCAATCACCACCTCCGTCAGTAGCGACGGCCGATTAGGACACCGCTTGCCCAATTCGAAATGGCGGGGGCGCGACGGAAACGATCCGTCCGTCGACATCGCCAAGGATGCCGACCAGCGGTTTTGAAGGTGGTCAATGCAACGTCCACGGGGTCCACTGGCCGCCACCTGAATCCGCGGTGAATTTTGGCCCGGGGACGCGATAGACCAAACGTCCATCGTCGTCCACCGACGGCTGACGGCTATGCCGTCAGTTGTGCCGTCACTCCCCGCCCACCTCGCCAGGGTTGCCCTAGCCGGTTCTGACTTTCGCGTCAAGGGGCAGCCTATCGAGCTGCGACCGCGTTTCAATGGCCAGGTACCACAGCTCGTTCCAGGGTACCGGCCTTGGACCGTGGTCACTGTGATCTCCTCTCGTCTCTCCTCTTGTTTTCGTCTTCGTTCGCACCGGAGTGCGCGGGGGCCGACGGTCGACCCAGCTCTCGCTTAGGCGTCGTCTCGGACGACCTCGTACGAGACGTAGGCGACGCCGTCACCGAGTGTCTGGGTATGGAGGAGTCGCAGGGACTTCTTTTCGCTTGTCTCACCGAAGAGTCGCGCGCCGGCCCCGAGCACGACCGGGAAGATCTTCAGCCGCAGCTCGTCGACGAGGTCGTGCTCTACCAGGGTGCGCGTCAGCTGGAAGCTGGCGGGGACTTGGATTTCCCCGTTTAGCTCCTGCTTCAGCTTCGAGACTTCGTTCACCACCTCGCCGCGCAGGACCGTGGTCGGTCCCCAAGTCGCGGCCTCTTGCGAGAGGGTGGACGACACGACGTACTTGGGCAGGCTGTTCAATCTGTCCGCCAACTCGCCACTGCGGGATGGCCACCGCGCGGCGAGCCACTCGTAGCTCCGCCGACCCAGCAGCAGAGCCTCGGTGCCCAGCGCCTCGTCGAGCGTGAACTTGGCCAGCTCTGGGCGGCCCGCGATCACGCCGACCCAGCCGCCGACCCTGAAGCCCTCGTCACCAGCCGGGTCCTGGACGACTCCATCGAGCGAGACGTTGTCGCTCATGACGATCTTTCCCATTCGGGTCTCCTCTCGTTGGTTCCTGTCAGCTACCACCGATGTAGACACCGCCACATCGGGAAAACGGGCGCCGACCAACCGCCCAGTTCGCCCCTCGGTCGGTGTCTGTAAGGTGTGGCAAGGTACGAGCAGGAAGGTGAAGCCAGCGTGGAACGAGCTGACCTGTTGTCACGGGCGCGGGCCGGGGACGAAGATGCGTTTCGAGAGTTGACCGAGCCGCACCGCCGGGAGCTACAGGTGCACTGCTACCGCATGCTCGGGTCCCTCCAAGATGCCGAGGACGCGCTTCAGGACACGCTGCTGACCGCTTGGCGAGGCCTCGCAGGGTTCGAGGGACGCGCCGCGCTCCGCACCTGGCTCTACCGAATCGCCACTAACCGCTGTCTCAATGTGCGCCGCTCAGCCAGCCGACGCCCTGCCCAGGAGTGGAACGTGCCCAATGTTGAACCACCCGAGCCGACCCGACTCGGCGAAGTCGTATGGCTCGAGCCGTATCCCGACGTCCTCCTCGAGGGTGCGATCGACGCTCCGCTCGGCCCCGAGGCCCACTACGAGCAGATCGAATCCATCTCTCTGGCGTTCGTGACCGCTCTTCAGGTCCTACCGCCTCGCCAGCTCGCTGTCCTGATCTTGCGCGACGTCATCGGATTCCACGCAGAGGAGGTAGCCGACATGCTCGACTCGAGTGTCGACTCGGTCAACAGTGCCCTTAAACGGGCCCGTGCCACCCTGCAGAACCGCTTCTCAACAACCGGCGACCGCGAGCCGCCTCCCGCGTCCAACTCGCCCGCAGAGGATGCGATCGTTGAAAAGTTCGTACTCGCATGGGAATCCGCCGATCTCGACGCGCTGGTGGCCCTTCTAACCGACGACGTCTTCATCGCGATGCCACCGATGCCGTTCGAGTACGAGGGCCGAGACCTCGTTGTCCGCTTCTGCGCCAGCCTCTTCGACTCGGGCCGAAGGTTCGACCTCGTGCCGACGCGCGCAAACGGCCAGCCGGCTTTCGGCGTATACCTGCGCGCCCCTACCGGCATCAGCCACGGGGTCGGCCTATACGTCCTGACCCTCTCCGGCAGCCGGATCAGCGCCATGACCCGCTTCGAGAACAGCGTGCTCCCATCGTTCGGGCTGCCGCGATCGCTGCCTGGTCGATAAGAAGCCTGGCGGTGTTTAAGACCGCTGGCCGAATTCAGAAACTGGCGGGGGCGCGACGGGAACGATCCGTCCGTCGACATCGCCAAGGATGCCGACCAGCGGTTTTGAAGACCGTGGAGCCCACCTGAGCCCATGCACCCCCGTGCGGGGTGAAGGTTAAATGACGCCGTCGATCTTCTGTCGGAGGTAGGCCTTCGGCTTGTAGCCGACGATCCGCTCCGCGGGCTTGCCCGCACGGAAGAGGATGACGGAGGGAATACTGAGCACGGTGAACTTGGAAGCCGTGATCGGATTCGCGTCCACGTCGAGTTCGCCGACCACCATCCGGCCGTCGTACTCGGTCGCCAGTTCTTCGATCACCGGCCTCAGCATCTTGCACGGGGCACACCAGGTCGCCCAGAAATCCACGAGGACGAGCTGCGAAGAGGTCGAGACGGTGGTCTCGAAATTCTGATCGGTGACCTGGACGATGTTTTTCGTCGTCATGCCGCTCCTTCCTTCGGGCTCGTCTTTTCTTCTTTTTTAGCCGGTGTCTTGCTCTCGGTTTTCGTCTCGGTTTTGGTTTCGGTTTTCGTCTCGGTTTTGCTGGGCTCCGCGGGGGTGACGCCGCCATCGCTGCTTGCTCCCCGCGAGTCCGTCTTGTAGAAACCGCCGCCCTTGAAGATGATGCCAACCGGGTAGAAGACGCGAGTCACCGGCGCCCCACACTCGGGACACTGGCTCAGCGGCGCCTCTGTGATCCGCTGCTGTACCTCGAAATGGTGGCCGCGGCTGCACCGATATCCGTAGACAGGCATTCCGATCTAACTTATACCCGGAATTCGACTCCAAGAAAACGCTGAGCTCGAGGCGCGGTCAGTTGATCCAGAGCTTGCTTTTCGGCCTCGGCTCATCGGTCGCTGAGTCGGTGAAGTCGCCCGGCTGCAGCAGTCCACTCTGCATCATCTCCGCGACCCGGTCGAAGAAGGCGTCGTCGGGACTGGCGGCCTCGATTGCCTGAGTCGCACCGTCCGTCAGGAATCGCTGCACCGCCGCGCAGATCATCTCGCTCCGGCTCTGTGGCGACATGGCGGTTGCCCGGTTCAAGGCATCGACAAGGGCGTCCGGCATGTAGATCACGACGCGCTTGCCGCTCATCAGTTCAGCATAGTAGCGAAGCCCTCCCGCGCGGGCAAGCCGAATCGGCTCACGAAAATGAAACAAAGCAACGGACCAATTGACTCACCCCCACCCCGACCCCTCCCCCCAATGGGGACGGGGATGCAGGGCCGACCCTCCCCAGAGGGGAGCGAGAGCGATCAGGTTGGCGCGATTCGGATGGCGGCGTCCAGGGGGTTGAAGACAATCCCGGACGCCGGCTTCGGATAGAAGTACGTGGATTTCTGCGGCATCACCTGGCCGGCCCTGGCCACGGCGACCACGTCCGATACAGCCGGGGGCCGGACAAGGAAGGCGGCCTGTGCCTCACCGGCCGCCGCCCGGTCAAGGACGGCGTCGACCTCGCGCGCATAGCTGACGTACCGCTCCTGTTCGAGCAGGAGCTCCTGCAGACCAAGCTCGCCTTCCAGGATCTCCCGATGAAGCACCGCCACGTCGAGTTGGGAAACCGGGTCGCTTGTCGGCCTGCGCTTGATGTCGACGGTAGCAAAGGTGGGCAGGCCCCCACCCCGGCCCTCCCCCACAAGGGTGGAGGGAGAAGTCTGCGCGAAAGCCAGGCCGATCCGGTGGCCGGGCGTCGGCTCGTTCATCGCGGCCAGGAGGGCCGCTCGATCCGCCCGAGGAAGCACATGGTGATGGGCGGCGAGTCGTCGCATGAACGCCGGCGCGTCGAATCCTTCCAGATCGTGGAGAACACGATGGGTGGGCAGGATGATCAGGCCCGGATCCTGGACATCGACCAGCAGCATCAACACATAGTTGAAGGCGGCATCTGGTGGCGCCTCCGGATGCTCATGCCGTTGCTTGTCTCGGAAGTTCAGGGCCGTCTCGTAACGATGATGGCCATCGGCGATGTACAGACGCGAGGCACTGAAAACCGCGGCCAGTTCCTTTACAGGCTGGGCTCCGCTCAGGGACCAGACCGTGTGCTGGTCGCCATCCACACCAGTGATAGACAGCTCCGGCGTCCGCGCCATCGCCGCGACCACGATCGGACCGACCGCCGACCGGGGATCTTCGTACAGGGCAAAGACCGGACTGAGGTTGGCCTCCACCGCCCGGGTCAGTGAGAGGCGATCTGCTTTGGCGCGCGCATGAGTCCGCTCATGCGGCAGCACGCCGTCGCCAAAGGGTTCGAGTTCGACGACGCCCAGGATGCCGCGCCGGGAATGCGTCAGGCCTGTGCCTGGATCGACAAACTGGTGACGGTAGATGTAGAGGCAGGGGCCCGGCTCGCGACGCAGCACCCCCTTGCGCAACCACTCGGTGAAAAAGCCGGCGGCCCGGGTGTATTTGTTGTCCTCCGGATTGTCCGAGATCCGCACTTCACCCGCGATGAGGCGGACGACGTTGTGCGGATCCTGCTGGTAGTAGCGCACCTGGTCCCGCGGCGAGATCACATCGTAGGGCGGCGCGACCACGCGCGCCAGGTCAACCTTTTGCGGGTCATATCGAATGCCCTGGAACGGCCGGACCGTCGCCACCGACGGGCTTAGAGCGTGACGGTCAGCACGTCCGCCATCCCAGGGATCCGGCGAATCTCCGCCTGGATCGATTCGGGGACCGGGTCATCGACAGACAGGATCATGACCGCGTCGCCGCGGGGACGGTCACGCCCGACCTGCATGCTGGCGATGTTGATGTTCCTCTGACCGAGCAGCGTCCCGATGGCGCCGATCACGCCCGGACGATCCGCATGCCAGCTCATCAGGAAGGTGCCCTGCGGGACCAGATCGATCCGGAAATCGTTGAACTGGACGATGTGCGGCTCATTGAGCAGCAGGGTGCCGCCCACCCGGGTGCTGCCGTGCTCGCCGGCTGCCTGCAGGCTGATCAGGTTCGCGAACTCGGTAGGGTGCGCGGCGCGCTGCTCGACCACGGTGATGCCATGGGCAGCCGCCACCGCCCGGGCGTTGACCGGGTTCACCCGTTCGGCACTGAACCGGCTGAGGAACGCCGTGAGCAACGCCGCGGTGAGCACCGAACAGTCGTAGGTCGCGATCTCGCCGACGTAATCGACCTGCAACCGCGTCGCCGGTTGGCGGCCAGCCTGGGCAAAGAAACGACCAATGCCCTCCGCCACCGGGATAAAAGGCCGCAGGAAGGCCATCGCCTCGGGCAGCGCGACCGGCGCGTTTAGCGCGAATCGGGGCAGACCACCGTCGAGCACGGCGATCACCTGGTCCGTGATCTCGAGCGCCACGCTGATCTGCGCTTCCTCGGTAGAGGCGCCCAGGTGCGGCGTCGTGATCACCTGCGGCAACGACAATAACGGGTTTTCGCCCGGGGGCTCCTGCTCGAAGACATCCAGCGCGGCACCGGCGACCTGTCCATCTCGCAAGGCGGAACGCAGGGCTGTTTCATCGACGATCCCTCCGCGGGCGACGTTGATCAGCCGGAGGCCCGGCTTCGCCATTGCCAGAGCCCGCGAGTCGATCAGGTGATGCGTCTCGCGCGTAAGGGGCACATGGAGCGAGACAAGGTCGGCTTCGGCCATCAACTGGTCAAACGGCATCAACCTGACATTGAGCTGCGAGGCCCGCTCCTCCGAGAGCACCGGATCGGTCGCAATCACTCGCATCCCAAACGCCTGGGCGCGGTGCGCGACCTCCCGACCAATGCTCCCCAGCCCGACGATGCCGAGGACCTTCTCACGCAGTTCCGTGCCCAGGAAGCGCGAGCGTTCCCAGCGACCGCCCTTGACCGCCTGGTCGGCCTGGGGAATGTGGCGGGCGAGCGCCAGCATCATCGCCATCGTGTGCTCCGCCGCGGCAATGGTGTTGCCCGACGGCGCATTGACGACCAGCACGCCCGCGCGGGTGGCCGCCTCGACGTCGATGTTGTCGACTCCCGCACCGGCGCGGCCAATAACTTTGAGGCGGGTACCCGCCATGATCACTTTGGCGTCGACGCGCGTCTCGCTCCGCACGATAAGGGCGTCGTACTTCTCGATCCTTTCAACCAGCGCCGCAGGGCTTTGCCGCAGCTCGACATCGACATCCGCATGCTCCCGCAGCCGGTTTATGCCCGCCTCCGCAATCGGGTCGGCGACGAGGACGCGGGGCACGAGCTCAGGCGACGAGGCTGGGCTCAGACGACGCCAGCGCCCGCCGCGCGGCGCTCAGGGCCGCGCCCCGGGTGACGGGGTGGCCGTTAGCCTCGAGGCCTCGCTCGAGCGCCTCGACGGTCGCGACCACATCCGGTTCATAGACCGCGCCCAGATGGCCGATTCGGAAGATCTTGCCCGATAGCTGGCTCTGGCCCTCGCCCAGGACAAGGCCGAGGTCACGCCAAGTTTTGAAAACCCCCTCCGACTTGTCGCCCTGAAGGGCCGGGGGAAGATAGACGGCGGTTACGGTCGGCGACGCGATCTCAGGGTCCGCGAGCAAGCGCAGGCCGAGTGCCGTCGCCGCCGCACGAAACGCTGCCGCCACCCGCAGGTGCCGCTGGAAGATAGCCGGCAACCCTTCCTCACGCATCATCGACAGCGCTTCCCGCAGCCCGAAGAAGATGCTGAGCGCGGGTGTCGTAAAGGTCATCCCCTTGGCTTGCATCGTTCGGGCGCGCGTCCAGTCGAAGTAAAACCGCGGCGAGCGGGCGGTGGACTGCCGCTCCCAGGCCGCGCGGCTGACACTCACCATCGTGACGCCGGGCGGGACCATCCACCCCTTCTGCGAGGCGGTGATGGCGACGTCAACCCCCCAGCGATCGACCGGGAGGTCGATCGACCCGATCGAGCTGACCCCGTCGACCACGAGCAGCCGCTGTTGCCGCTTGACGACCTGGGCAAGGGCCTGAAGGCCATTGGTGACCCCGGTGGAGGTCTCGTTGTGGGTGATCAAGACCGTCGCGATGTCGGGCTCGCGGCTGAGCAGGTCATCAAGGTCCTCGGGATCGGCGGCCTCGCCCCAGGGCAGCGTGTAGCGGGCGACATCGGCGCCGAAGGCACCCGCGAGATCGGCGAAGCGATCGCCGAATGCGCCGATGGTCACCGCCAGCACCCGCTCGCCGGGCGAGACGAGGTTGGCGACGGCGCTCTCCAAGCCGCCAGTTCCGCTGGCGGGAAAGATCAGCATGTCGTTCTCGGTCTGAAAAGCCCACCGCAGACCGGCTTCAAGCTCCGGCAGCAGGGCTTTGAACTCGGGGCCGCGGTGGTTGATCATGGGGGCGGCCATCGCCCTTTGCACGCGGTCCGGGACAGGGGTAGGGCCGGGAATTCGCAGTTGGGGAGGATGAATCATGCGCCCTAGCTTACCGTCCGGCTCCGCCGATGACGCATTCAGGATCGCCGCGAAACGGCGCGGCGCCGGCGATAGCTGCGACGCCGGTATTGAGGCAGGTGCGGCGCACCAGCCTGCCGGCGGATGGCGATGCGCATCACGACCCAGAGCACCACGATCGCACCAAGGATCAGGCCCCATCGGGTAGCGGTTGCCGTACGGGCGGCGTCGGCGGTGGTGCCGACCTCGGCCTGGTGCTGGGCAGCCGCCGCCGCCTCGGCGTGAATGATTTGCAGTTTGACCTGCTCGATTTGCGGGTCCGCCGCCAGCATCCCCTGGAGGACGCCCATCGCGATGGCATCACGGAAGTCACCCTGGCTCATCAGGCCTGCTTCTCGTGGATTGCTGAGATAACCCGGTTCGACGGTGGCGGTCGGGACGTCCGAACGCACCCAGAGCTCCGGCTTGGCCGCCACACCGTCGTCCGCAATCTGGTACCGCTTGAGCGTCTGGGCCAGGCCGGCGTCGATCGCCTGGGCGAAAGACAGACTGTCGGGCTTGGGATAAAAGATCGTCGCCCCGTTGATGGCCGGGTCACCGTTGAAGGCGTTGACGTGCAAGCTGACGAACAGGCGGGCGCCGGAAGCGTGGACGCGGTTCCAGCGCTCGGAAATCTCGACGTACTCATCACCGGTCCTGGTCAGAACCACCTTGACGCGCTCTTTTACGAGTAGCGCGCGGAGCCGAAAGGCCAGATCCAGCGTGATGTCCTTCTCCATCACGTTGCCAACCACGACGCCAGGATCCCAGAGCTGAGTCGGATCGTTGGTGGCGCTGCCGCCATGCCCGGGATCGATGGCGATCACGTAGGGGGAGGGCATGACGAACGAGGGCTCCGCAGCCGCTGCCCGAGCCGTTGGCATGGACGTAAGCAAGACGACCCCGGCCGCGAGCACGACCGGGAGGCGCGGGAGACGCAACTAGTTCGCAGTATACGGCGCGAAATAAAGAAGTCCAGAGTTAGCGCTGGTCGTTGTTGTAGTTAGCGCTGGTCGGCGGTGTAGGGCAGCAGCGCCACGTGCCGGGCACGCTTGAGCGCGACCGCGAGGCGACGCTGGTGACGGGCGCATGTCCCGGTGACGCGGCGCGGCAGAATCTTGCCGCGCTCGCTGACGAAGCGGCGCAGCCGCGATACCTCTTTGTAATCGATCAGGTGGACCTTTTCCGCGCAAAAGTTGCAGACCTTCTTGTGCGGTTTGCGGTCGCGCTTATCAGTCGGTGGTGGCATGGGCCTCTAACAATCGCTCCTCAGAACGGAATGTCTTCCGGGTCAACGTCGCGCGATGGTTCCTCGGCTCGGCCGGTGCCCGTGGCGACTGCCGCCTCGGCGGGCTCGGCGGTGGCAGCGGCCGGCTGGGATTGACTCCGCGGCTCGAGGAACTGAATCTCCGTCGCATTGATCTCCGTGGTCTTGCGCTTCTGGCCATCCTGGCCTTCCCACGACCGGGTCTGCAGCCGGCCCTCGATGTAAACCAGGCTGCCTTTGTGCAGATATTGACCGGCGATCTCAGCCAGGTTGCGCTTGCCGATGTTCCAGACGACGACGTTGTGGTAGTCGGTGTATTCCTTCTTCTCGCCGTCCGGGCCCTGCCCATAGCGATTGGTCGCCAGGGAGAAGGTCGTCACCGGCGACCCGCTTGGCGTGTAGCGCATCTCGGGATCACGGGTAAGCCGGCCGATGAGCATCACTTTGTTCAGGTTCATTTCTTGCCCTCTTCTTGTCGAACCAGTAAATGACGGAATACGGTGTCCGAAATCCTCAAGACGCGCTCGACCTCCTGGACTTTGGCCTGGTCGAGGTCGAACTCCTGGACGACGTAATGCCCTTCCCGCTGATCCTTGACGCTGTAGGCCAGCCGCCGCTTTCCCCAGGGGGTGACCTTTTTCACCTGGCCCCCATTCGTCTGGATCAGCTGGCCGACCTTATCGATCTCCTGCTGGACCGCTTGGTCATCAAGCTCGGGCTTGACGATATACATCAACTCGTACGCCGACAATCGTGACCTCCTTTCCTACGGGATTTGCTCCGGTTATGGCCCGAAGGCGGCAGCGGAGCAGGAAAGCGTTCGTAAGTTTAGCAAAGAACGGCCCGCCGCCCGGGAGCAAAAAAGAGCGGCCGCCCGATGGCGGCCGCCCACGGAGGGAAACCGAACGCTTCGCTACTTCTTCACGTGGCCTGACTCGATCTCGCCCGACCACTTGCCGGTCGGCGTGCCCGGCATTTCGATGAACTCCTTGAAGCGCTTCAGGTCGTTCTCCACGCTTTTAGGGGTCGCCTGCATTAGCGTGTCGCCGGCCTCGCCGACGATTCCGGCCGGTGGCTCATAGTCGACAACCAGCTTTACCATCGTGCGCCCATCGATCGGCTGAAACTCAACCTTACCGTCGTTCTGGTCGCCCGAGATAGACCGCCACGCGATCACCTTGTTGGGCTTCTGGTCGACGATCTCGGCCTTCCAGCGGCGCTCGATACCCGCGACCTTTGCCTTCCATTCCAGATGCTTGTCATCGAGCTGGCGAACCTCGTCGACGTTTTCCATGAACTCCGGGAATTCCTCGAATTGGGTCCACTGCGCATAGACCTGGTCGACTGGTCTTTGCACTTCAATCGACTTTTCGACATGTGCCATGCTTGAGCCCTCCCTGGAATCGTGGTTTGGGGGTATGGACTTTATACCCTGACTATCGGATTACCAAACGTCCCCAATATCACATACCGCCGAGTATGAGGCGGCCTGCTGGGTGAGCATCTGGTCGGCGGGGGACTCGAACCCTCGACCTCTTGGATGTGAACCAAGCGCTCTAACCAACTGAGCTAGCCGACCGTGCGGCAATTGTAAGCCCCCACCCTGCCCTCCTCCGGAGGGGGAGGATCAGCGGCGGACGGCCTTGGCCAGGGCCCGGGTGACCGCCTCAGCAGCCTCCAGGGGCAGGTACTGGACCGCCTCCGCCACCACGCGCTCGGCCTCCTCGGGCGGTAGTTTGCGGCGAACCACGTCGAGCTGTTGATCGACCAGGTCAGCCATGACCTGCGACATCTCCTGGCGACGACGCCGACGGAAGAGCTCTTGCTGGGCGGGATAGCCATTGCCGAAGGCGACGGGGAAGCCGAGCCGCTGCAGCTCGGCGAGGTCCCGGAACACCGTTCGAGTGCTCACCTTCAGGGTCTCCGCCAGCTCCACCGCCCGGATCCCCGGCCGCGCCGTCGCCATCGACAGGATGACCAGCAGTCGATGCAAGCGCGCCGCACTATTCACGTTGCTGAACGTAGCACTGCCTTCATGGGTCTGCAATTCAACGACCCTTCCTACAATCGCCCTATGAGCACGGGCGGCGGGGAGCCGCGGCGATTGAAAAGCCGCCTACCCAGCGCATTCTGGGTTGGCGGGGGGCTATTGCTGCTGCTTTTGATCACCTTCCTCGCCCGGCAGATCATTCTGCCGTTCTTGTTGGCGATCTTCCTGACCTACCTGCTGCTCCCGCTCGTCAATGCGATGACCGAACCCGGCCCGGGCGGCCGCCGCACACCTCGGGTGCTGGCGGTATTCCTCGCCGTCGCCGCCTTCATCGGGCTGCTCGTGGTCGCAATCCTCGTCCTGGCGCCGTTGCTGGCAGGAGAGGCAAACCGCCTGGGTCGGGTCCTGTTTGGCACAGGTGGCCAGGAGCCGCAGATCGCCCACCGCTTGAGCGCCACCTTCCAGGACTGGCGGAACACCATCTACGGTGCCGGCGTCTTTCCACCCAGCGTTCAAGAGTCACTGGACCAGGAAGCCCGTGATTTCGTCAGCGGCCTGGGCGACGCCGCAGCCGCGGCCGTCAGCGCATCCTTGACGTTCTTTCCCAAGCTGCTCGAGCTGATCGCGGTACCATTGCTGACCTTTTACATGTTGCTCGACGGCCCGCGTCTGATGCGCGAGATCCGCTCCTTCCTTCCATCCGCACAGCAGCACCTGGCCGCCGACTTGATGCGTCGCTGGGACCGGGTCCTCAGCGAATACGTCCGCGGTCAGCTGATCATCAGCCTATTCATCGGCGTGGTCGTCACGCTCGGTCTGCGGGCGATGGGCCTGAAGGCGGCCCTGCTGGTCGGAACGATCGCCTTCTTCATCGAGGCGATCCCGTTTTTCGGACCGCTGATCTGGGGTACCCTGGCCGTCCTGCTGGCACTCGCACAAAGCCCCGCCGGCAGCCCGCTGCCTCTGATCGTCGCCATCTTCGCGCTGGTCGCCCAGCAGGTCGACAGCCATCTGGTCGCGCCGTTGATCCTCGGTCGCTTTACGAAAGTTCATCCGCTGCTCCTCATCTTCAGCACGCTGTTGGGCGCGTCGCTGTTCGGACTGATCGGCATGTTCCTGGCGGCTCCGGTGACCGCGGTAGCCAAGGAAACGTTTCTGTTCGTGATGGAACGGGTACAAGCTAGGCGCGGGGCGGCGAGCCTGACGGTCTCCGCCTGAGCTCGAATTCCAGTGTTAAGGTGAAGCATCCCATGGCCAAAGAGACAAAAGACGGCAAGGCGAAAGCTGCCAAGGAGCCTCAGGCTGAGGTCCCTTCTGAGGTGGCCGCTGCCGAAAACGGTGGCGGTGGGCCAAAGGCCCGCACGGCGATCGATGATGTGATCGCGGCCATCGAAGCCGCCCGCGACAAGGTCATGGCCGACGAGGTCAAGGCCCTCACGAAGTTGGGGATTCCGCGTGCGATGGCGTACCAGATGGTCGCTGCCCGGTTCCACCAGAACGTCGTCACCGACGGCGAGGGCGGCACGCCCGAGTTCGAAAACAGCCACTGGAACGATAGATAGGTCCGCGGCGCCCGTGCTGACGGTCGCGCAGGCGCGTGAGCGAATCCTCGAGCGGATCGCCCCGCTCGCCGCAGAAGACGTTCCCCTGGCGCAGGCCCGCGGTCGCGTGCTGGCTGAGGAGGTCCGTGCGGAACGCGATGTCCCACCCTTCACGAACTCCGCCATGGACGGCTACGCCGTTCGGGCGGTCGACGTCAGGACGGCATCGCCGTCGCAACCCGTGCACCTCAGCCTGCTGGGCGAAGTGCGTGCCGGCGCTGCGCCCCCGGCCGCCGTCCAACCGAACACGACGCTGCGGATCATGACCGGGGCGATGCTGCCCGAGGGATCGGACGCCGTGGTGCGCGTCGAAGACGCCGCCGAGCGCGACGGCGCGGTCGAGGTCCGCATCCCGGTTGAGAGCGGCACCAGCCTTCGGGCAGCCGGAAGTGACCTCCGTCGCGGCGATTTGGTCGCCGCCGCGGGTCGCGTCATCACCCCCGGGTTGATCGGCGTACTCGCCTCCGCCGGTCGGACTTCCGTTCGCTGCGTGGGCCGGCCACGGGTGCTCGTGCTCACGACCGGCGACGAGCTGCGCGAGCCCGGTGAGTCACTGGGACCGGGCCAGATCACGAACACCAACCGGTACACCTTGCTGGCGGCCATCGAGGACGCCGGCGGCGTCGTTATCGATGCCGGTGTCGCCCGCGACGAGCGGCAGGACCTGCTGGACCGGCTTCGAAACGTTCACCAGGCGCAGCTGGTCGTCAGCACCGGGGGGGTGTCGATGGGGGCCTACGACCTGGTCCGCGGGCTGCTCGAGGAGAAGGAAGCCGTCGACTTCTGGCAGGTGGCGCTGCGACCAGGCAAGCCGTTGCTGTTCGCCGCGGTGAGCGGTGTGCCACTGATCGGGCTACCCGGCAACCCGGTCTCGACCCTGGTCGGATTCGAGCTCTTCGTCAGGCCGGCGCTGTTGAAGATGCAGGGGCGTACGGACCTCGAGCGTCCGCGCTTGACGGCGATCACCGAAGATCCGCTCGTCAATCCACCGCATCTCGAGCAGTATTTCCGCGGCATCGCCCGCCGCGATGGCGGCCGGGTCGCGGTCAAGCTGACCGGCGACCAGGGCTCGCACGTGCTGCGTTCGATGGCCGACGCCAACTGCCTGATTGTCGTCCCGCAGGGCACCCGCGAGGTGGCGGTGGGCAGCGCCGTCGAGATCATTCCGCTGGCGCCGATCGACTAGCTTCCGATTTACACTCTCTTTGGGAGAGGGAGAAGCGGTGGCCAGAATGGATCCCGACAAAATTCGAAACGTTGCCCTGCTCGGGCATAGCCACGACGGCAAGACAAGCCTGGCGGAAGCGATGCTCTACGCGGGAGGCACTGTCGATCGCCTCGGGCGGCCGGACGCGGGCAACACGACCTTCGACTTCGAGCCCGAAGAGATCAAGCGAAAGATCTCGATCGGCACCGCCATCGCGCACCTGACCTGGCGCGAGCACAAGATCAACCTGCTCGACACGCCCGGGTTCCAGGACTTCACCGGCGATGTCTGCGGCGCGTTGCGGGCAGCCGAGGGGGCCCTGCTCGTGGTCGGGGCGAGCACCGGCGTCATCGTCGGCACGGAGCTCGCCTGGCAGCAGCTGCGCGCCCGCAACCTCCCTACGCTGGTCGTCGTCAACAAGATGGACAAGGAAAACGCTGATTACTGGAAGACCGTTGATGCCTTCAAGGAGTTCTCGCCGCGTCCGGTTGCGATCCAGGCGCCCATCGGCCACGAGGCCGAGTTCACGGGTGTGGTCGACCTCCTGACCCGTAAGGCATATGCGTTCGACCAGCAAGGCCGCCCAAAGGAGGTCTCCCTGCCAAAGGACCTCGCGGCCGAGGTCGAGTCCAGGCGGTCACCGCTGGTCGAAGCCGCCGCCGAAACGGACGACGCCCTGCTGGAAAAGTATCTCGAGAGCGGTGAGCTGAGCGATGCTGAGATCACCGGGGCACTGGCCAAGGGCGTGGCCGCCGGAACGATTGTGCCGGTTCTCTGCGCGGCCGCCGTCAAGTCGACCGGCATCGGCACCCTGCTCGACGCGATCGTGGCGCTCCTGCCTTCGCCGAAACAGGCCGCGCCAGTCGAGGCTGTGAATCCGCGCACCGAGCAAGCCGAGACCTTGACCCGCGAGCCGGCCGGCCCATTGGGGGCCATTGTTTTCAAGACGACGGCGGATCCGTTCGTGGGCCGTATCAGCTACGTCAAAGTCGTCTCAGGGGTGCTGACACCCGGTACTCAGCTTCTGAACGCCGCCAAGGACCAACCCGAGCGGGCCGGCACGATCGGGTTTCCGAAAGGCAAGGCCCTGGAGCCGGCCACCGAAGTCGTGGCGGGTGACATCGCGGGCATCAGCAAGCTGCAGGTGACGGCGACCGGCGACACCCTCGCCAGCCGCGACCATCCACTCCGGCTGCCGCCGATCGAGTACCCGGAGCAGACGTACAGCGCCGCGGTCAGTGCCAAGAATAAAGCCGACGAGGAAAAAGTCAACGCGGCGCTCGTCAAGCTTGTCGACGAAGACCCAACCCTGACGCTGGAACATGAGCCAATCACGAAGGAGTCGATCGTGCACGGCATGGGCGACATCCATCTCGACGTCGTGCTCGAGAAAATGAAGCGTAAATACGGCGTGGAGGGCAGCCTGGCGGTGCCGCGGGTCCCGTACCAGGAAACGATCACCAGCAGCGCCAAAGCGGAGAAGAAGTACAAGAAGCAGTCCGGCGGCGCCGGCCTCTACGGCCACTGCGTGATCGACATCGCCCCGGTTCCGCGCGGCACCGGCTTCATCTGGGAAGACAAGATCTTCGGCGGCTCCATCCCGCAGAACTTCCGACCGTCAGTCGAGAGGGGTGTCCGGGAAACGATGGAGCAAGGGGTGCTGACCGGCAACCCCCTGGTGGACATCAAGGTCCGCCTGCTGGACGGATCAACCCACGCGGTGGACGGGAAGGACATCGCCTTCAAGCTGGCGGGCGCCATGGCCATGCGCCAGGCGGTGATGGACGCCAAGCCGGTGCTGCTCGAACCCATCATGGACGTCGAGGTCCTGGTGCCCGAGCGCAACATGGGCGACGTCATCAGCGATCTCAACGGCAAGCGTGGCAAGATCGCCGGCATGGAGCCATCGGGTGATCACATGGAGAAAGTGAAGGCACAGGTGCCCCTCTCCTCGATGTACCGGTTTCCCATCGATCTGCGCTCGATCACGCAGGGACGCGGGCGATACACGATGAGGTTTTCGCATTATGAAGAAGTCCCGGCGCACGCCGCGCAGACCGTGATCGCCGCGTACCAGAAGTCGAAAGGCGGCGAGGAGGAAGAGTAGCCGGGTGGGGCTTAGCGCCGTGGCCGCGGTTCGTCCCAGAGGGGAACGCCCGCCCAGGCCAGCCCTAACAGAGTCTTGGCGTCTTGAAGCTCGCCGCTGGATCGCAAGACCTGCAGGTCGTGCACGTCGAAGGGATTCACGCTGAAGGACTCATCGAGCTCCGCGTGTCCTTCGGTCGGCGACAGGTCCTCGGCAAGATAGAACGTCATGCGTTCGTCGCAGTAACCCGGCATCAAATATGCGCTGCCGAGGGTGGTCCACTTGCCGGCGCTCAGGCGCGCTTCCTCCGCCAGTTCTCGACGCGCCCCCTCCGCAATCCCCTCACCTGGCTTATCCAGGGTCCCCGCCGGGATCTCCCACAGTTCGCGGCCGGTAACGTAGCGATACTGGCGAACGAGGACGACCCGACCGTCCTTGTGGCGCGGAACGATAGCGACGGAACCGGGGTGGCGCACGATTTCTCTGGTCGTGGCATTTCCGTTCGGCAGACGCACCCGGTCCTTGAACACCTGAAACAGTTTTCCGTTGTAGACGGACTGACTCTCGATGCGTTCTTCCATCAGATACTCCTTTCACGGACTATCATGGCTGCTTAGGTCATGATCGAGCGCACCGTTCTGGAAATTGCCCAGCACCGCTTCTGGGCCTGGCAACGCCGCACCGCTCGCACTCCACGCAATCAATTGCGCGAGACCGATCAACTGCTGGACGCTGTCGAAGAGTGCCGGCTGCGCGAGGTCAAGCTGATTCCGGCGCACATCTGGCGGCGCATCGTCCATCTGCTTGGTCAGCTAGACGGCACCTATACGGAGAAGCTCGGCATCGATCGCTCCGTCGAGCGGACCGCGGAAGTGCTGTTTGAGGCCCAGGAGGACCTGATGGTGGCCGCCCGCTCGCACCGGCGTGCTCGCGGAGGGAACGTCATTCCCCTCTTCCGTCCCTAGCTCCGCCGCCTACGAACAGATGTTTGCATTCGGCCCGTTTTTGTGCTAGCCTTCGGTCATGGGCGAGATGGCAACCCTTATCGACGGTACCCCGGGGAGCCGGCCAGTTGCCGACGTTTCGACCGTGCCACTGCTGCGCCGAGTGGTCGAGAGCCTGGCGACGATGCGCCCCGGCCGCTATACGGTTTACCTTGGGCGTCCCGACCCTGCCGCCGTCCGGGCGGAGTGGGAAACCGAGATTGCCCTGGTCCGCAGCGCCCGGCGGGCCGTCGTGACGACGCCGGATACGACGCCGCTGCCGCAAGAGGCGGACCGGCGCGATCCGGGCATGGGCTGGTTGGCGCACCTGTGGTTCAGTGCGGTCCTGGGCGACGACACGGCGATGGCTCTGATCTGCCGGCCCGACGTCGATCAACCAGAGGAAGCGTGGCTGGTCACCGACCCGACGGCGGTCCGGCGCTTCATCGCCGCCGTCGAGGGTGAGCTGGCGCGTCCGGATCCGCAACTCCTGGCGGTGTAGTAGAGGACTCGGTCCCCATCCTGAACTCCCGCACGCGGGAGAGGGAAAATTCGAGAGAATTGGGACTTCGTGACGCGATCCCAGCAACCGTGGCGCCTGCTCGTCGCCGGCACCATCACCCGCGATGATGTCCGCACGCCGATGGGCGCCAACACCGATGGCCTCGGAGGATCGGCGACCTACTTCAGCCTGGCCGCTCGGCTGTTTGCGCCGGTCTCGATCGTCGCCACCGCCGGCCCCGACTTCATGCCGGCGTTTGTGGCCGCCCAGCGTGGTGCGGGATCGGATCTCCGCAGCGTGGTCGCGTCGGATTTGCCGACCTATCGCTGGTTTGCCGAGCATGACTACGAGACCGGGACCACCCGGAATGAACGATCCGACCAGGGGGCGTATCGGGGATTCAGTCCAAGCCTGACCCCCGACCAGCGCCGCATTCCGATCGTGTTCCTGGGAAGCATGGAGCCGCGTCACCAGCTGCGCGTCCTCGAGCAACTCGAACATCCCTGGTTGGTCGCCGGCGACACCATGAAGCTCTATATCCGGGAGCAACCGGACGCGCTGGAGCCCGTCCTGCAGCGGCTCGACTACCTTTTCCTGAACGCGTCCGAGGCGATGGCGCTGGCCAAGGTCGACACCATCGAGGCGGCGTCGGCGCAGTTGCGCCACCGCTTCCGCCTGCGAGGCCTGGTCATCAAGGAAGGGCCGAAGGGCGCCACGCTCTATCGTCAGGGCGAGGACATCCATCTACCTGCCTTACCGGTGGATCCGCCGATCGATCCCACCGGGGCGGGCGACGCGGTCGCCGCCGGCTTCCTTGGCTGCCTGGCGGAGCAGCAGGTGGAGAACGAGGAGACTGTGCGTTTGGCGCTCGGCTATGCCATGGTGCTCGCCTCATTCACCATCCAGCATTTCAGCGTCCACGGCTTGCAGCCCATCACTCGGGCGGATGTCGAGGCGCGAATGGCGGCGATGGCCTGGCAGGGTCAACCGACCGCGTGAGCTGGCGCGTCAACCGCCTTACCGTTGAGGTCCAGCAGGGCGATCTCACCACTCAGGATGTCGATGCCATCGTCAACGCCGCGAACAACGACCTCGAGCTGGGAGGTGGAGTCGCGGGCGCCATCGCCCGGGCAGGCGGCCCGGCGATCCAGGCGGAGTGCCGGACCGTCGGCCCAATCGAGGTCGGCGACGCGGCGATTACCGGCGGCGGCAGGCTCAAAGCCCGTCACGTGATCCACGCCGCCAGCATGAGGCTGGGCGGCCGCACCACCGCCGAGAGCCTGCGCCGGTCGACGCGGCGCAGCCTCGAGATCGCGGATCAGCGGGGTCTGCGATCCATCGCCCTTCCCGCGATCGGCACCGGCATTGCGCATTTCCCCGTCGGCGAATGCGCCCGAATCATGATGGAGGAGGTCGTCGCGCTGGCACCGGCCGCCACGTCGCTGCGGGACGTTCGATTCCTTCTCTTCGGGGACGAGGCCGAGTCGGCCTTCCGGACGGAGGCCGATCGCCAGCTAACCGCGAAATAGACCCGGGAAAAAGATCGAGGCCAGGAAGGCGAGCGTCACCAGCGAGAGGAAGACGAAGACCGCCCCACTGGCGACGTTGAAAAGCCGAGTGTTGGCGTAACGACCCATGATCCGCTTGTCACTTGCCAGCACGATCAGGATCGGCAGGAGGAGGGGCAGTAGCATCCCGTTGACAATGTTGGGAAGGTTCGTGATCAAGGCCAGCGGGGCATCGGGGAACAAGGCGATTCCGGCGCCGAGAACGATCATCGTCGTGTAGATCGTCAGAAAGGCCGGCGCTTCCCCAAACGATTTGTCGATCCCCCGCTCGAATCCGAATGCCTCGGTAATAGCGTACGTGGTTGACAGCGGAAGGACCGACGCCCCCATCAAGGAGGCCGTGAGCAGCCCGATGGCGAACAGTTGCTCGGCAAACTGACCGGCCAGCGGCTTGAGTCCCAGGGCGATCTTCGCGAAGGCCGAGGGATCCGAGGGATCGACGGGGATATGGTGCACAAAGATGGTGGCGCCGGTCGCCACGATGATGAAGAAGGCGACCAGGTTCAGGGCCAGAATCCCCGTGTAGGTATCGATCCGCTCGAACCACAGGTCCTTGGGATTCAATCCCTTGTCCGCAACGTTTGACTGCTGGAAAAACGCCATCCATGGGGTGATCGTGGTGCCGACGATGGTGATGAAAATCAGCAGGAACGGCGCGCTGGCGTGAAACGTGGGGACCACTGTGTGGTGAATCACGTCTCCCCACTTCGGGTGCGCCAGGAACGCCGACACGATGTAACTGATGAAAACGAGCGCGAGGGTGAGCAGGATCCGTTCGACGACGCGAAATGATCCGCGGAGGACGAGAAACCAAACAAAGAATGCGGAGACCGGGATGGCGATGTAGCGAGCAAACTCGCCGAAGAGGAGCTGTGCGGCACCGGCGATGCCCGCAAACTCCGCCACCGTCGTCGCGGCATTGGCGATGAAGAGCAAGATCATCACCCACACGGTCGGCGCCACACCGAAGCGTTCGCGGATCAGGTCGGACAGCCCCTTACCGGTAATGGTCCCCATTCGGGCGACCATTTCCTGGATGACGGCCAGGCAGACGGCTGTCACGATCAGCAGCCACAGCAGGTCGTAACCAAACTGCGAGCCGGCCAGGGCGTAGCCGGTGATTCCGGTGGCGTCATTGTCGACGGTGCCGGTAATGATCCCTGGACCGACCACCGACAGCAACACCAACAACCGGGCCCGCCGGCTTCGCAGCAGGCCGAGCGGCCGATCCAGGGCCTTCGGCCGCATCAGCGGCCCCTAGAAGATCCGGCGGCGACGACCGCCCGTCCGTCCCGGCATCACTCGCTCCATCACATCGTCGACCGTGACGATGCCCTGGATCCGGTTGTGTTGATCGACCACGGGGACCGCCAGGAGGTTGTACTTGGAAGTGACCTCGGCCACGTCGCGTGGGCCGGCATCGACGCCGACCGAAATGACGTTCTTGATCATGAAGTCGCGGATCTTGGTCTCGGGCTTCGCCACGATCAGGTCGCGCAAGGAGAGCACACCAAGCAGATGCTCCTCCTCGTCGACGACATAGACGTAATAGACCGACTCGGCATTGGGCTCCAGCTGGCGCAAGCGATCGATCGCCTGCGCGGCCGTCAGCGTGTGTAGCACCGCAACGTACTCGGTCGTCATCAGGCCGCCGGCGGTGTCTTCGCGATACGCCAGAAGCTCCTCGACATCCTCCGCTTCGTCTTCTTCCATCTTCTGTAGCAGCAACTGGGCCCGCTCGCGCGGCATGTCGGCCAGCAGGTCGGCGACCTCGTCAGGCGCCATCGCTTCCAGGATGTCGGACGCGCGTTCGACATCGAGCCGCTCTAGGATCGAGGCCTGCATCTGCGGCTCGTCGATCTCTTCCAGGGTATCGGCGGCTTTCTCGTCGTCCAGGGCCGCGAACACCGCGTTCCGGTCCTCAGGACTCAGCTCATTGACGATATCCGCGATGTCCGCCGGATGCAGCTTCGCGAGCTTGGTATGCGCGATCCGTAACTTGACCGAGCTCACGTCGCTCTTCACCGGATCGACGGCCTCCCAGGAGATCAACTTTTGCGGCCAGTCGATCCCAAACGTCGAGGCCAGCCGTCGCCCGATCCCTTCGAGCCCGATGCGCCGGGCCAGCCCACGCCCTCCAATGTCCACGCCAACCAGCAGCATCGACCCATCGACCTGCGAAAGTTGCAGGTCGTTGACGCGCACCACCCGGCGGCCGTCCATGTCGACGATCTGCTTGTCGAGGATCTGTCGGGATAGCCAGAGCTCGCTATCGGCCCGGGCGTGCGGCTGGACGCTCGGCTCGTCGACTTTCAGGCTCAGCTCCTTGTTGTCCCAGCTTCGCACCACCGACCAATCGAGCGACCGCACTTTGCGGTTGTTCTTCAGAATCACCCCGGTGACGCGAGGGAACGGCTCGGTCATCACGACCACCAGGTCTCGAACCCTCCCGACGCGGTGCTGTCGAACGTCGACCACCTCAGCGTTGAGGAAATCGCTGAGGAAGATCAAGCGTCAGCCCCGAAATTGCTTGAACAGCAACGAGGCGTTATGGCCGCCGAATCCGAACGAGTTGGAGAGCGCCAATTTGATGTCAAGCTCGCGGGCCCCCTCCGGTACGTAGTCGAGGTCGCATTGCGGGTCCGGGTGCTCGAGATTGATGGTGGGCGGCGCCACGCCTTCCTCGACGGCCTTGACGGAGATCACCGCCTCCACCGAGCCTGCCGCCCCGAGCAGATGGCCCAGCATCGACTTTGTCGAGCTGATCGGGATACGGTAGGCGGCATCCCCGAAAATATCCTTGACCGCGAGCGTCTCGGCCACGTCGCCTAACTGGGTGGCGGTGCCGTGGGCGTTGATGTAGCTGATGTCCGCCGGCGCGACCCGCGCCTTTTCCAGGGTCCGCTTCATAGCCTGGGCGGCACCGGCACCCACCGGGTCTGGCGCTGTGATATGGCTGGCGTCGGCGGTCGCGGCGTAACCCACCACCTCGGCGAGAATTGGGGCCCCGCGCTTGACCGCGGATTCCAGCTCTTCGAGGACCAGGATGCCGGCGCCCTCCCCCATGACGAAGCCATCGCGTTCCAGATCGAATGGACGGCTGGCCCGACTCGGCTCGATGTGGCGTGTCGAGACTGCGCGGACGGCGCAGAACGCCGCCAGCGCCAGGGGCGTGACGCAGGCTTCACTGCCGCCGGCGATCATCGCCGTGGCGTCGCCCCGCCTGATGATCTCGAAGGCCTCGCCAATCGCATGCGCGCCCGAGGCGCAGGCGGAGACGGTGCAGTAATTCGGTCCACGGGCTCCGAGCGAGATCGAGATCTGGCCGGCGCCCATGTCGGCGATCATCATCGGCACGGTAAAGGGACTCACTCGAGATGGTCCCCGCTCCTTGAGGATGGTATGCGCCTCCTCGATCTGCTCGAGCCCTCCGATGGCACTGCCCACCAGCACGCCCACCTGGTCACGATTTGCCTCCGTGATGTGGAGCCCGGACTCCTCGAGCGCCTCCTTGGTGGCCACCATCGCAAACTGCACGAACCGAGACATCCGGCGAGCTTCCTTGCGATCGAGACGGGTCTCCGGTTTGAAGTCGACCACTTCGCTGGCCACCTGGCTGGGGGTCGCGGATGGGTCGAAGGCCTGCACCCGGCGAGTCCCCGACCGGCCAGCCTTCACGGCTTCCCAGGTCTCGCGGGTTGTGTGTCCGAGCGAGGTGATGGCTCCGGTGCCCGTGACGACCACCCGGGTGCCATTCACCATTCGACGGTGCCTCCGCCCCCCCAGCGAACACATGCGGCGGCCCAAGACGGACCACTGCCACAACCGAGGAGCAGCGCGGTCATCCCGTTATGCAGCCGGCCCTCCACGACCGTATCGTGCAAGGCCATCAGGGGGGCGGCCGCGAGCAGCGACCCATAGCGTGCGGGGTTGAGCACAAGCCGGCTGGAGGATACGCCACTGGCCTTGCACCAGGCCTGCATGATCTCGGGTGCCGATTGCTCGCCGATCACGAGGTCGATGTCGGGCAGCGTCAGGTTGGCTTTTCGCAAGCACTCGGTGACGCCGTCCGTCAGCCCGCGCAGCAAGGTCCGGTCCACCATGTCACCGTTCGCGTCGGGGTGGGCCGAGCCGCCGGTCATGCTGGCAAGCACGCCGCCATCCCCGCCCGCCTGGGTTAACACCGCGGCGGACGCGGCGCGGCCATGCGTCGCGGCGCCCTGCCCAGGCAGGTCCACAAGCTGGTTGTCGGACTCAGCGCCGATCAATAACACGGCCGGGGCGCCGGCCGCCACGTAGTGGATCGCAACGTTGAGGGCGGCGAGCAGGCTCGTCTCCGCAGCATAGAGATCGAAGCTGGCGACCATCGGCAGCTGCAAGTCGGTCTGGACCAGGCAGGCGGTCGACGGCCAGAGCACATCCGGTGTCGTGGTACCCACGATGACCATCTGGAGGTCCGAAGCGTCGATGCCCGCAGCCCGCAGTGCGGCCCGGGCCGCGCCCGCCGCCAGGGAGGCCGTCGTCAGCCCGTGCTCAGCCCGCACCCGATACGAGACGCCGGTGACGTCGGAGCCGGTCAGCCGTTTGGCCGACGGGGTGCTGGCGGGCGGGCGGTAGACGCCCAGTCCCGCGATCGCGCTGAGGGCCACCGCACGGCGCGCTTGAATAACAGACGGCATAGGGACAGAAGTCACGCCTCATTCTAAGTCGAGGTATTCCGCGTGGTTACGAACGTTGGTAAGGTCACCAAATCGGGCCGTAACCAATGGTGACCGATTGGGATAGATCTCTACGAGCTCGCCCCGGTATTCACTGCGGAACGCTGCGGTTCGCTATTGTATACACCAAATTTGGGCGCGACCCCGCGCCCGGACTCCAAACCAGGAGGAGGGTAGGATGGCCGAAGCGAATTTCGACAAGTTCCGGAGCATCATCGCGGAGCAACTTGGCGTCGACGTCGAGAAGGTAACCCCGGACGCCTCTTTTACCGAGGACCTGCAGGCCGATTCCCTCGACCTCGTCGAGCTGATCATGGCCTTCGAAGAGGAATACGGGATGGAGATCTCGGATGAGGACGCCCAGAAGCTTCGCACCGTCGGCGAGGCCTGGAATTACGTCAAGGGGAAGGTATCCGTCGCCTGATCAAAAAGCCGCAGTGATCGCCCCCTACGGTGGCCGGCCCATGGCCTTCGTCTTCCCCGGCCAGGGCTCGCAATACGTGGGCATGGGCAAAGCCCTGTACGAGGTATCCGAGACCGCCCGCCGCGTTTTCAGGCGGGCCGACGACATCCTCGGCTTCGGGCTAAGCCGCCTCTGCTTCGAGGGCCCCGAGCAGGACCTGAACGACACCTTCAACGCCCAGCCCGCGATCCTCACGGTGAGCATCGCCTGCCTGAATGTGATGCGCGAGCGCTGGCAGGCGATGGGTCAGGTGATCGCTCCCCGCTACGTCGCCGGGCATAGCCTGGGTGAGTTCACCGCCCTGGTCGCCGCGGATGTCATGGACTTCGAAAGCGCGCTCCTGCTGGTACGCGAGCGCGGCCGCCTGATGAAGGAGAACGGAAACGAGCGCCCGGGTGGAATGCTCGCCGTGCTCGGGCTCGAGCGGGAGGCAGTCGAGGCCGTGGTCGCCGAGGCCGCCGCCAGCGGCGTCATCACCCTGGCGAACGCCAACTCGCCCGGACAGATCGTGCTCTCGGGCGAGGCCGCGGCGCTCGATCGCGCGGCTGAGCTCGCTCGTACTCGGGGCGCCGTTCGTGTCGTCCGGCTGCCGATCAGCATCGCTTCCCACTCGCCGTTGATGGCGCGCGCCGCTGCCCAGTTCGCCGAGATCGTGGCCCGCCTGCCGCTGCGCCAGCCACGAATCCCGGTTGTGGCCAATATCACCGGCCAGATCTTGACCAGCGCCGACGACATCCGCAAGGAGATGGCCGATCACATTCTCAAGCCAGTTCAATGGACGGCATCGGTTCTCGAGATGGTGACCCGGGGAAGCGCGGAGTTCCTTGAAATCGGCCCGGGGCAGGTGCTGTCCGGCCTGATCCGGCGGACCAGCCGGGAGGCGCACGTCGTGACCCTCAACGACCGCGAAGTGGCGCGCGCGCTCAGCCCCTTCCCGCAGGCATGAAGCGCGTCGTGGTGACCGGGCTGGGGGCGGTAACCCCCGTCGGGCTCGACGCGCCCAGTACCTGGGCCGCCATGCTGGAAGGCCAGTCCGGCGTTGGCAAGATCACGCTCTTCGACGCCAGCGAATATCCGGTTCAGATCGCCGGCGAGGTCAAGGGATTCGACGCGACCGGCCGGGTCGAGCCCAAGGAACTGCGCCGGATGGACCGCTACGCGCAGCTTGGTGTGATCGCCGCCCAGGAGGCATTCATGGATGCCGGGCTCGCGAAGAACGGCCTACTGGACGAGATCGGCGTCGTGTTCGGCAGCGCGGCCGGTGGTCTTTCCGTCCTGCTGGAGCAGCAACGAATCCTGCAGGAACGCGGACTGAAGCGGGTCAGCCCCACATTCATCCAGAACATGCTCACGGATACCGCCTCCGGGCACATCGCCATCGCCCTCGGCCTGCGCGGGCCGAATATGGCGGTGGTGTCCGCCTGCGCCACCGGTAGTGGAGCTGTCGGCGAAGCGTTCGAGACCATCCGCCGGGGGGATGCCGACGCCATCGTGACCGGCGGTGCAGAGGCGTGCCTGATCCCGGTCGTCTATGCCGGGTTCTGTGCCATGCGGGCGCTCGCTCAGCACGCGGATCCGGCCCAGGCGTCGCGCCCTTTCGATCGAGACCGTAATGGCTTTGTGATCTCCGAGGGGGCGGGCGCCCTGCTGTTGGAAGACCTCGAGCACGCCCGCCGCCGCCAGGCCCGCATCTACGCCGAGGTGATCGGCTACGGGTCGAGCAACGACGCCTTCGATATGGCGGCGCCCGCCGAGGGCGAGGGCGCGGTTCTGACCATGCGGCGGGCGCTACGCAAAGCCGAGATCGAGCCGGAGCGGGTCGACTACATCAACGCGCACGGCACGGGCACCCCGATGAACGACAAATTCGAAACGGATGCGATTCACCGCGTATTCGGCAAGCACGCCGAAAAGCTGGCCGTGAGCAGCACCAAGTCGATGACCGGCCACATGATGGGGGCGTCGGGCGCGGTGGAGGCCGTGGTGTGCGCGCTGACGATCCGCGACCAGGTGATCGCGCCGACCATCAACCTGCAGACCCCGGATCCTGAGTGCGATCTCGATTACGTTCCAGGTGAGGCCCGTCACGCCGATGTCGGCGTCGCCCTCTCCAACTCCTTTGGGCTCGGCGGGCACAATGCGAGCGTGATCCTGGCGCGCTACCAGGAGACGGTCTGAGCGCCCACTGTTTTTGCTCGATTTTTTGAATACAAAGCGAATTGGAGGGTTGTGCTATCATCAGGCGGATTTTTGGGCGCCCCGGGCGTTCAGCAGCCAGCAAAGGAGAGTGTCATGGCGGTTACCGGATATTGCTTGAAGTGCAAGAAAAAGGTCGACATTTCGAACCCGCAGCACATCACGATGAAGAACGGCAAGCCCGCGACCACGGGAACCTGCCCGACCTGCGGCACGAAGATCTACAAGATCGGTAAAGCGTAACGTAGCGTAGCGCGAACTGGACAGCCGGTGCAAACCCGGCTTTTCTTTTTATCAACGGTTCCTTCCCTTGGGGGAGGGCAGGTGGGGTTAGGGCTGGGCGGCTGACCGGCGGGCCGGCTCTTTGTTGGCCAGTTCCGACTCGATCAGGTCAAGCAGCACCTCGGTGGCGCTCAGCGCCACGTCGACCCCCAGGGTCTTGAAGATCCGCACGTTGGCCGGGTTGTTGACGCGGGCGACGGTCTTGGGTACGTGGAATTTCCGCTTCGCCAGCTGGCACGACACCAGGTTGTCCTCGTCGTCACCGGTGACCGCCACCACGACGTCGGCCCGCTCCATGCCCGTGGTGGCGAGGAATGCCATCTCGTCGCCGTCCCCCACCATCACGATCTCGCCCAATACCGAATTCAGGACTTCGGCCCGGCGTGGGTCCTTCTCGATCAGCGTGACCTCGTAGCCTCGATCCAGCAGGTGCTTGCTCAGGTAGTAGCCCACCTTCCCGCCGCCGATCACGATGACGTACATTGGCTCGCTCATTCCTTCAGCATGGCATGGATCGCTTTTGCCCCGGAAAGCGTCGGGCAGACGGTGTCGAGGCCGAGCTCACGGTAGACATCCTCGCGCATCGGGTCGTAGATCCGGGTGATCACCCGGGGGACCTTGAAAATCTCGCGGGCGATCTGGGCCGCCATGATGTTTCGATTGTCGCCGTTGGTCAGGGAGGCGAAGCCATCCGCGGTCTCGATGCCGGCCTGGCGCAGGACATCCTCATCGATCCCGTTGCCGAGAATCATCTCCCCCGTGAAATCGCTCCCCAGCCGATCGAACGCGCGCCGATTCACATCAACGACGGTCACCTGGTGACCCGCCCTTGACAGGGCGACGGCCGCCATTGCGCCGACGCGGCCGCAGCCGACAATCACCAGCTTCATTGAATCGAGTCCCAATTCTAGGTCAGGCCACAGCGTCGCAGCTTGCGGCCCGGCGCAGCTACTGGCCCAGCGCCAGCCGGACCGCTTCCACCTCCGGCAGCCCAGCCTGCCGGATCTTCGCCTGGGTCGTGACGAGATCGTAGGGGACGCGGCCGAACCGCACCGCTCCGGCCTCCAGGTCGACGACCGCGTAGGCGGCATCGGGGTTGCCGTCGCGAGGCTGGCCGACGCTCCCCGGGTTTACCAGGGCGGCGGGCGGGAGCGGAATCCAGTCGTCGGCCTGTGGAACCTGCTCGCCCTCGGTCGTGAAGATGCGCGGCAGGTGGGTGTGCCCGAAGAAGCAGAACCGATCGCCAAGCCTCATCAGGATCTCGAGCGCCTGCAGCTCGTCGAGGATGTATTCCCAGATGTACGGCTTTCGCGGGCTGCCGTGGACGTAGCGGTGACGGCCGACCCTTCCGTACTTCGGTAACGACGTCAGATAGCGACGGCTCTGCGGGGTGAGCACCGTCTGGGTCCAGCGAGCCGCGGCGGCGGCGTGCGGGTTGAACCAGTCGAGGAGTGATGGATCGAGCATCGCCTGGTCGTGATTTCCCATCACGGCCCGGGCTCGCACCGACTGCAGTCGAGCGATTACCGCGTTGGGGTCAGGCCCGTAGCCGACGATGTCGCCCAGGACCAGGATCCGGTCCACCTTCGGCATCCTCTCCAGGACCGCCTCGAGTGCTTCGAGATTGCTGTGAACGTCGGAGAGGAGCCCGAGCGTCGGCCCCCGGGCCGGTTCAGGCGTAGACGCGCTCGTGAGCGTAGAGGAACAGAATGCGCAGCGCGGCCGCCGCCGGTACGGCAACGAAGAGCCCCAGGATGCCGCCCAGGTACCCGCCGACAACGAACGCGATGATGACCAGCATGGGGCTGAGGTGGACCGCGTTGCCAAACACCTTGGGTGACACGAAGTTGTAGATCACGTTCGAGATCACGAAGTACACGATCAGCACGATGACCACCTTGCCCGACGATTGCGAGACGAAGGCCGCCACGGCGATCGCCGGCAGCGCGCCGAGAAACGGCCCGATAAACGGGATGAAGGCGGTGACCCCGGCGACGATGCCGAGGACGAGCGAATACGGGACCCCCACCAGCCAGAGCGCGACGCCGGTAAACAAGCCGACGAGGGCGCAGATGAGCAGCTGGCCGCGCATGTAGGCGCCCAGCATGCGATAGATCTCGGCCGCGAGATCACGGGCGTCCGTTCGATAACCGTGTGGGATGAGTCCCTCGAAAAAGCGCCGGATGGCGTGGGCGTCCTTAACCAGGAAGAAGGCCACCAGCAGGATGAGGACGGTCTGAAAGATCCAGTTGACCAGCATGAAGACGTTCTCCACCACGGACGAAAGGTGGCCGGCCAGCAGGGCCGGCAGGTTTCGGACGGAATCGGTGTAGGCCTGCCGCAGGTCGATCGGGATGCCCAGCACCGAGACCACGTGCTGCTCGTCGGCCAGGTTCTGGAAGTAGCTCGCGATCGCGGGCCCCTGGGCCACGAGCGCGTCAACCTCCTGGCGGACGACCGGAACCAGGTAGAAGACGCCCGCGGCCAGGATCCCCGCAAGGACGCCGTAGAGGACCAGGATCGCGACCGCCCGGGGAACGCGGCGGCGCTCCGCCGCATTCACAGCCGGATTCACGATCAGGGCCAGGATGGCGGCGAGGAGGAAGGGGCCGAGGATGCCCCGGATCGCGATCGCCAGGATCAGCGTCAGCACCGCCAGAACGCCCAGGAAGATCAGGGCGCGGAAGTCACGGCTTCGCCATAGCTCTTCGACGCGGCGACGCTGAATCATCGCGGCATTATCGCCTGTTCAAACGAGAAATTCGAGTCCGGGCATGCGCCCCAAATGTGGGCCCGGCCGCTACCGGGAGGGGCTGGGGCCGTAGGCTGCCTGCAGAGATCGCTCCCGCTGGCTGCAGCGGATGATGAGCCAGGCGACCCCGGCCGCCATCAAGAGGTCGCCGATGCTGACCAGCGAGGCGTGTCCGGCGATGCCGGGGATGGCAAAAACATCGCCGAGGAACCAGAGACCCTGGGGCTGCTGCAACGCCACGTGCAACGGATCGAGACCGCCTTTGAGCACGGCCAGCACAGCCGAGTTGGGATCGATGTCGCGGGGCAGGAGCACCGGCATCCGCCCGCCGAAGGCAAGGATCACGATCAGGTTCAGCGTCAGGCCGGCGCCGAACAGGATCGCCCCCGGAATGCGTCGGTTGAACCAGACCACCGCAAGCAGCAAGACGGCGCCAATCGCGTTCAGGGGCCGGGCGGCGTTGATCGCCGCCTGGGCATGGGTCGTCCCCAGCAGGCCCACCGAGATCTTGACGGCAAATGCGGCGAGGAGCAACTCCAGGTGGCGGAGGCGCAGCTGGCTGAGGCGGCGGACGTCGCCACCAATCAGGACCGCGATGGCCAGGGCTGCGGCGATAACCGCGAAGAAAAGGAACACTAGCCTGAGGCTGTGGCTTTCAGGACGGCGACGGCGGACGAATCATCGCGTAAGGTGGCCATCCGAATGCTTCGAAAGGCAAATCCTAAGAGGGCGGCCACGACGAGGAATAGGCCGCCAACCACAAATACCATCGGCGCGCCAAAGCGGTCACTCATGGGACCAGCGAGGGCCATGCCGGCAAGATATCCACCCTGAACGAGGAGGAACCTGGTGGCCATGACCCGACCCCGAACGCTGTCAGGTGATTCCCGCTGCGTCACCGAGATGAGCGGCACGTAATAAACCATGTTGAGGATTCCGCCGAGAAGCAGGAAAACAATCGTCGCGCTCAGATTCGTGGAGAATCCGACAAACACATTGGCCAGACCCACGCCACCAGCCCCCAAGAGGAGGAGCGTGCCCGCGCGGGCACGATTCACGAGCTCCGCGGCGATCAAGGCACCCACGATCGCGCCGGCGCCAATCGCCGCCTCGATGAAGCCGTAAGCACTCGCCCCTCCCTTAAGTGTTTCGTATGCCATCACGACAAGGATGGTCGTAGTCATCCCGAAGAAGATCGCGACCACCAATGTCAACGTCATCGTTGATCGCAGCACCGCGTTTCGAAGCACGAACCGAAGACCCTCAACCACATCGCTTGCGAGCCGCAAGCTGGTGCCCCTGGCACGGACCGCCAGGTCTGGAACGCCGAGCAGGCTCACAGCAGAAAAGAGATAGGTTCCGGCATCGATGAGGAACAGCGGAAGCCAGCTCACGGCAGCGACGATCAAGCCCGCCAACGAGTATCCGAGAAGCTCCATAGTCTTTTCGGAGGACGAGACCAGGCCATTGGCTCGGACGAGCAGGCGGCCCGGCACCAGGTTGGGAAGGATCGCCTGTTTGGCTGGATTGAAGAAGGCGCTGGCCGATGCGATCAGGAACACGGCAATGAAGACGCCCGGCAGCCAGTAATAGCCAAAGAAGGGGATCGAAACCGTGAGAATCGCTCGCGTCAGGTCGGCAAAAATCATCAGTCGCTGCCGATTGACCCGGTCGACCAGCGGCCCGGCGATCAGTCCGAAGAGGATGGTTGGAATCGCCTTCGCGATCAGCCCGAGGGCGACAATTGACGCCGACCGGGTCAGGACGAACAGCATGATGGCAAGGCCGGCCGTGTTCATCGTGTCGCCGAAATAGGAGACCGCCTGGCCGACCCAGAGTAAACGGAAGGGGCGAACCGCGAGCGTCTCCTGGTACGTGGGCGACACCTCGAGTTCCGCACCGGGTCGCGCCGCAATCTCGACGCCCCATCGCTCTGCGACGATCTTTTCGAGGGCGCCGATGACCTGCGGGTCATACCAGCTACCGGCGAGCTCCCGTAGTTCGCGAATCGCCTCGGCCGGCGTCTTGACCGTCGGCCGGAATACGCGCGCCTGGGTGATCGTGTCGAAGGCATCGCATGCATTCACGATCCGCGATCCGACCGGAATCATTTCCCCTTTCAATCTGTCGGGATAGCCAGCGCCGTCCCACCGCTCGTGGTGATGATGAACAATCTCGGAAACTTCGCGTTGTTCGGGGTGTTCGGCAAGAATTTGAGCGCCTTCAACCGGGTGCGTCTTGATGATCTCGTATTCCTCGGGGGTCAGCTTTCCGGGCTTGAGGAGAATCGAGTCGGGGATCGCGATCTTCCCCAGGTCGTGCAAAATCCCCCCGACTCGGATCGTGTTGCATTCCTCCTCGGGCAGTCGCAGCAGGCGGGCCACGCCCTCGCAGAGCTCGCCGACTCTCTGCGAATGGCCGAATGTCTGGCCGTCCCGCTTGTCCACCACGCGGCTCTGCATGATGTAGGAGTCGCGGAGCCAGGTGTCCAGACGACGCTGTTTCTGGATACTGGCTCGATAGATCAGAAGTGGCATGAAGAGCAGGAACACGATCAATTGATCAACAAGTGCCGGCGCTCTAAGCAGGTGACCGACCAGGATGCCCGTCAGTGGAAGGGCGACGTAGGTAAGGCCATTACCAGCGTAGGCTGCCCGTATTGTCGAGACGAGCGACTTCCCTTCGTGAAGGGCGAAGAATACCCCAATCAGAATTGTGTTCAGCCCCAACATCAGGGCGAGCGCGGCGCCATAGCCCCAGGGCGTGAGGCCGGTTTCCCTGATCAGGAACGAGGGCAGTCCCGCGGCGAAGATGTACATCCCGCGGTTCATGAGGAATCGTCCCCAGCTGATTTGCCGTCCAGGAATCCGCGAGTCGATCGTCCCGATCGCCGCGACCGTCATAACCGCCCAAGGCGGAAGAGGTACGGCGACCGCCCCGAAGAGGGGCGCCAGCGTCACCGTCAAGGTGCCGCCGCCACGGGTTGGGATGGGCGAAAAAGCGGAGAGCAGGCTCAGGATTACGAGAATCACGGTCGTCGTGAGCTCGTGGGTATTGGAATTGGCCCATGGGCCTTCCTGCTGAATCGTCAGCCCCCAGAAAGCCAGACCGATGGTTCCGAGTCCCCAGGCGTAACGCGATGCCAGCGAACTGCTCGACATCAGGAAAATCCCCAGTATGTTAAGGGATAACTCGCGCTATTCCTGATTCCCGCCAGGTGGGCTAAAACAAAGAGCCCGGGGTAACCCCGGGCTCTTGTTTACAGCAATCTAAGCCTGCCAGCCTGCGCCGCCGGCCAAGATAGCCCCGAGCAGGCCAGCGACAACCACCAGTAGCTTCTTCATCGCGACCACCCCCACTAGAATTCCCGGGACCCGCGCAGACTCCCCTGGTGATTCTCCACGCTAGTGGCCCTCGCTGTTCCCGTAAATCTGTCGACTGGCGGCTCGCCTAGGCCTGACGGTAGCGAACGTCCGTTCGGTCGATGTCGAGCTGTACCGCCTGGGCGGCTGCCTCCGCCCGTGTCTGGACCCGCAACTTGCGGTAGATGTTGCGCAGGTGCGACTTGATGGTGCCCTCGCTCAATCCCAGGCGATTCGCGATCGCCTTATTGCCTTTGCCCTCGACGACCGACTGCAGAATCTCGGTCTCCCGCTCGGTCAGCGGCTCCGCCGGCGGGCGCCGCGGCCGCTTGAGGGTTGCACCCAGACGCATGATGACCCGCCTGGTCAGGGCGTCGTTCAGCTGGAAGCGGCCAGCGTGCGCGTCCTGGATGCTGCGGGCCAGCGTCACCGGGTCGACGTCCTTCAACACGTAGCCCGACGCGCCGGCGGCCACCATCTCGACGATGTCTTCCTCCGCCTCCGACACGGTCAGCGCGAGCACCACCCGCTCCGGATCCTCCTCCTTGATCGCCCGTGTCGCCGCGATCCCGCCCATCTCGGGCATGTTCAGGTCCATCAGGACGACGTCCGGCTTCAGCCGGCGGGTGTGCTCGACCGCCTGCCGACCGGTTACCGCCTCGCCGACGATGTCGATCTCCGGAAAGTCGCGGAGCATCCCCTGGACGCCCGCCCGGAAAATCGGACGGTCGTCGGCAATGAGCACCCGTACCCGGCTCATTCCGAACGTTCCTCAGGGCCGATCAGCGTGACCAGGGTGCCTTCCAGCGACTGGCTCACGATCTCCAGCGCCCCTCCGATCAGCTCGGCGCGCTCACGCATTCCGACCAGACCGTAGGAACCGACTTTCTTCGGATCCTCGGCGACCCGGCGTACGTCGAAGCCCCGGCCATCGTCACGGACCGTGAGCACCCAGGGCGACGATGACAGATCCACGAGCACCCACAGGTTGCGGGCCTGTGAATGTTTGCGGACATTCGAGAGGCTCTCCCGCAGAACCTGGAAGATGACCTCCTTCTGCTCCGCCGAGATGGTGTTCTCCTCCCCGCGGATATTGACGTTGGTCTCGACCAGGTTCACCCGGCCGAACTGGTCGACCAGCTTCAATACCGAAGCCATCAATCCCTCCGAGCGGATCGTTTTCGGTCGTAGCGACTTCAGGATGTTGCGGGCGCCCGCCAGGATCTCCTCGGTCATCGTGCGCAGCTGGGGGAGCAGCTGCCCGGCGTCCTCGGGATCGCGCTGGCGCCGCTGCTCGTAGTACTTGAACAGCGCCACCACGGCCGCCAGATCCGAGGCGAGCCCGTCATGGATTTCCCGCGCCAGGTTCAGCCGCTCCTGCAGGACGGCGACCTCCGCCACCTTGATGGCGAGACTGTGGGCTCGCAAGGCCGCCACCGCCTCGACGGCCAGATCTTCGAGCCGGACGGCATCACGCCGGTCGAGTCGCCACGGTGTCCGGCGAAACAACGCGAGCACCCCGACCGGCCGCTCGAGAGGTGGCGAGAGTGCGATGGCGGCGAAACCCCGGAAGCCGGCGTCGAGCCAGGCCGCCTCGTCGGCCGTAAGCTCCTCCGCGGCCAGGTCCTCAACCGTGAAGACCTCGTTATGCTCAAGCGCCCGGCGTAGGAGCCCGCTGCTGACCGCGGCGACGCCCTCCGGCGCGGCTAAAGACTCGGTGGGGACACCGGCCCGCAGGACGAAGCGCCGCTGCTCGCCCAGCGTGTAGACCTGACTGGCATCCACCTGGAGCAGATCGAGCGCCTGCTGGGCCGCCGCCAGGAGGATGGTCTGCAGCGGGCCGGCCATCTGTTCGGGTACCAGGCGTGCGGCCTGAGCCTCAGGTGGCGCCGTCGCGACGGGAGGGGGCGCTTCGGGCGCCGAAGTCACCGGCAATGGCTCTTGCGCGACTGGAGGCGGCTCGACCGGCTCGACCGGTTGCGCTTCGACGGCTGGCTCCTGGGTGGACACCGCCGTCTCGGTAGCCGGCTCCGCCACCGGAGCTACCGGTGCCGGTGGTGTTGCCGAAGCGGCTTCAGGGGGTGGCTGGGCAGCAGCCGCGGCGGCCTCCGGGGACGCCGCGATGGCGGCCTGAGTGCGCTGCATCGAGCGGGCGAAGAGCTCGAAGAAGTGGTCCAGGACCGCCCGCTCGTCGGCGCTGAGCTCGCCGTTCACCCC